>ENA-UEQL01001567-UEQL01001567.1-human-gut-metagenome-genome-assembly--contig:-NODE-1567-length-15780-cov-4.236579_pt1 | contig 15780 bp, 17 predicted proteins | sample MGYA00242905_ERZ507926 | MGnify/ENA primary metagenome ERZ507926 (study PRJEB26167, sample SAMN06115531) | human gut metagenome | host: Homo sapiens | place: China:Henan | collected 2015-09-09...
ACAGATGGAACAGAAGCTACCCCGGCTCGTGATCGCCGGGACGAACAGCGGCTGCGGGAAGACGACCGTGACCTGCGCCGTTCTGCAGGCGCTGGTAAACCGGGGGCTGAGCGTCGCCGCGGCCAAATGCGGCCCGGATTACATCGACCCCATGTTCCACAGCCGCATCATCGGCGCAAAAAGCGCGAATCTCGACCCTTTTTTCTTTGACGAGGCGACGCTCCGGTATCTGCTCGCGCAGAACGCCGCGGGCTGCGCCGTCACCATCATCGAGGGCGTCATGGGCTACTATGACGGCCTCGGCCTCACCACCACGCGCGCGAGCACCTGGGAGACTGCACAGAAGACCGCCAGCCCCACGATATTGGTCGTGAACGCGCGCGGCGCGGCACTGTCCGTGCTGGCCGCGGTGCAGGGCTTTCTGCAGTTCCAGCCGCACAGCGGGATCCGCGGCGTCATCCTCAACGGCTGCACGGCCATGAGCTACGCGCCGCTTGCCAAAGAGCTCGAAGCGCGTTTCGGCATCAAAGCCTGCGGCTATCTGCCGCGCCTGCCGGCATGCACGCTCGAAAGCCGCCATCTCGGCCTCGTCACGGCTGCGGAGGTGGCGGACCTGCGCGAAAAGCTGCAGCGCCTCGCAGCCCAGGCGGAAATGAGCATCGATCTGGACCTGCTTCTGCGTCTGGCAAATGAAGCGCTGCCCCTTACTGTCTGCCCGCTGCCGCTGCCGGAAGCGGGCGAGTCCGTCCGCATCGGCGTGGCGCGCGACCGGGCGTTCTGCTTTTACTATGAAGACAGCCTCGCGCTGTTATCGTCGCTCGGCGCGGAGCTCGTGCCCTTCAGCCCGCTGGAGGACCCGGTGCTGCCGGAGGGGCTGCACGGGCTGTACCTCGGCGGCGGCTATCCGGAGCTTTCCGCCGCGCAGCTGAGCGAAAACGCCTCCATGCGCGAAAGCGTCTGCGCCGCCGTGCAGAAAGGCGTGCCCTGCATCGCCGAGTGCGGCGGGTTCATGTACCTGCTGGATGCCATCGGCGATCATCCGATGGCCGGCGCGATCCCCGGCCGCAGCTTTGACGCCGGGAAGCTCACGCGCTTCGGCTACCTGACGCTGACCGCGCAGCGGGACAATCTTCTTTGCCGCGCGGGCGAGTCGATCGCCGCGCACGAATTTCACCGCTGGGATGCGGACGACCCCGGCGAAGCCTTCCTGGCCGAAAAGCCCTCCGGCCGCCGCTGGCCCTGCGTCCACGCGACCGGGACGCTCTATGCGGGCTACCCGCATTTCCACTTTTACGCGAACCCCGCCTTCGCCGCGAATTTTCTAGCCGCCTGCCGAAAGGAGAAGCACCGCCATGCTTGAGACCTGCAGACCCATGGACATCGAAGCGCGCAGCTTCGAGATCATCACCGAGCTTCTGGGCGACCGGAAGCTCGACCCGGAAAACGCGCCTGTCATCAAGCGCGCCATCCACACCACCGCGGACTTTGACTACGCCGACAACCTCGTCTTCTCGCCCCACGCCGTGCAGGCAGGGCTCGAAGCCCTGCGGTCCGGCTGCGATATCGTCACCGATACCCAGATGGCGAAGGCCGGGATCAATAAGACCATCCTCGCCTCCCTCGGCGGCGAGGTCCATTGCTTCATGTCCGATCCCGACGTCGCGGCCGAGGCAAAGTCGCGCGGCGTGACCCGCGCCTGGGTCTCGATGGAGAAGGCCGCGCAGCTCAAAAAGCCCTGTATCTTCGCCATCGGCAACGCGCCGACGGCGCTGGTGTCGCTCGACGTGCTCATGGCGGCGGAGCTGCTCCGGCCCGCGCTGCTGATCGGCGTGCCGGTCGGCTTCGTGAACGTGGTCGAGAGCAAGGAGCTGATCATCGAGGGCGGCCGCGCGCCCTATATCGTCGCCCGCGGGCGCAAGGGCGGCAGCAACGTCGCCGCCGCCATCTGCAACGCCCTGCTCTACCAGATCCGGCGATAACATGGAGGAATACATCGTCAAGGACGGAAAAAAGCTCCGTCTCGGCTATACGACCGGCTCCTGCGCCGCCGCGGCGGCAAAGGCCGCGGCCTACATGCTGCTGACCGGCCGGGAGGCCCCGACGGTCGACCTGCTGACGCCCAAGGGCATCGCCCTGACGCTGCCGGTTTTGCAGACGACCCGCGGCGCGGACTTCGTCTCCTGCGCCATCCGCAAGGACAGCGGCGACGACCCCGACGTGACGCGTGACACGCTGATCTTTGCCCGCGTGCAGAAGACCGACGCCCCCGGCGTCACGATCGACGGCGGCGCGGGCGTCGGCCGCGTCACAAAGCGCGGGCTCGACCAGCCGGTAGGCGCGGCGGCCATCAATTCCGTGCCCCGCCGCATGATCGAAGAGAACGTGCGGGCGATCATGCGCCTGTGCGAGTTTCCCGGCGGATTGTCGGTCGTCATTTCCGTGCCGGAGGGCGAGGCGCTGGCCCAAAAGACCTTCAATCCCCGCCTCGGCATCACCGGCGGCATCTCCATCCTCGGCACGACCGGCATCGTCGAGCCCATGAGCGAACAGGCGCTCGTCGACACCATTCGCGTCGAGCTGCGCCAGCGGCGGGCGGACGGGGCCGACTATATCCTGCTGACCCCCGGCAACTACGGCGCGGACTACATCCGCGGCTCCATCGGCCTCGACCCGAAGACGGCCGTCCTGACCAGCAACTTCATCGGCGACGCGCTGGAAAGCTGCCGGGAGCTGGGCTTCCGGGGTGCGCTGCTCGTCGGGCATATCGGCAAGCTCGTGAAGCTCGCGGGCGGAATGTGGAATACGCACTCCCGCTTCGGCGACTGCCGCATGGAGCTGCTGGCCGCCCACGCCGCGGCGCTGGGGCTGCGGCAGGAGAAGACGCAGGAGCTGCTGCTTTGCGTCATGTGCGACGACGCGCTGCGCATCTTGCGGGAGGAGGGGCTGTATGCGCCGCTTCTTTCCCGGCTGGCAGAGCGCATCGAGGTCCAGCTGCAGCACAAATGCGGGCCGATGGCCGCCGGCGCGATCGTTTTTTCAAAGGAATACGGCTGCCTGTGCCAGACCGCACAGGCGCAGGCTCTGTTGGAGAAAATAAAGGAGAACTGAAATGGTACATTTTGTCGGCGCCGGGAGCGGCGCGGCCGATCTCATCACCGTGCGCGGAGCAAGGCTCCTAGGCGAGGCGGACGTGGTCATCTACGCGGGCTCGCTGGTGAACCCGGCGCTTTTGTCCTACACGAAGCCGGGCTGCGAGATCCATAACAGCGCGAAAATGACCCTCGAGGAGGTCATTGCCGTCATTCGGTCCGCCGAAGCAGCGGGAAAGACGACCGTCCGCCTGCACACCGGCGACTCCAGCATCTACGGCGCGGTACGTGAGCAGTTTGACGAGCTGGAAGCGCTCGGCATTGCCTATGACGTCTGCCCGGGCGTGAGTGCCTTCTGCGGCGCGGCCGCGGCATTAAAAGCAGAATACACCTTGCCGGATGTCAGCCAAACGGTTATTATAACAAGAGCGGCGGGCCGCACGCCTGTCCCGGCGCGCGAGTCCATCCGCGCCCTGGCCGCCCACCGGGCGACGATGGTGCTCTTCCTCAGCACCTCGCTTACCGAAAAGCTGCAGGAGGACCTGCTCGCGGGCGGCTATGAAGCGCAGACCCCGGCCGCCGTCGTGTACAAGGCGACGTGGCCGGAGGAGAAGATCTTCCGCTGCACCGTCGGCACGCTCCACAAGACCGTGACGGAAAACGGCCTGACCAAGACGTCTTTGATCGTCGTGGGCGGGTGTCTGGGAGACACCTATCTGCGGTCGCTCCTGTACCACCCGGGCTTCACGACCGAATTCCGGGAGGCGACGCAATGAAGCTCGCCGTCTTTGCCTACACCCGCGCGGGCTGCCGGACGGCCGGGCGCGTCTGCCGGGCTCTGCCGGAGGCGGAGCGCTGCTGCTATGCGCCGCCCCGGCTCGAAGCGCCGGGCTTTGCCGCGCTGGACGCGGGCGTCTATGGCGAGGCCTTTGCCAATATGGACGCGCTGATCTTTGTCGGCGCCTGCGGCGTCGCGGTGCGGAGCATCGCGCCCTTCGTCCGCGATAAAAAAACGGACCCGGCCGTTTTGTGCCTCGACGAGCGTGCAAGCTTCGTCATTCCGCTCCTCTCCGGCCACATCGGCGGCGCGAACGCGCTGGCCGCGCGTCTGGCCGGCGCCCTCGGCGCGAAAGCCGTCATCACCACCGCGACGGACGTGAACGGAAAATTCGCCGTTGACGCCTGGGCCGCGCAGAACGGCTGCGCGATCGAAGACTTTGCGCTTGCCAAACGCTTCGCGGCTGAAATTTTGGAGTACGATCTGCCGCTTTGCAGCGAGTTTCCGGTCTGCCCGCCCCTGCCCGGCGGCGTGGTTGCCGCGGCGGAGGGGCCGTTCGGCGTCTACATCGGCTGCCGGACCGAATCGCCGTTCGGCGTGACGCTCCGCCTCATCCCCAGAAAGCTCCGCGTCGGCCTCGGCTGCCGCCGCGGGACCGAGCAGGCGGCCATCGAGGCTGCCGTCCGGCAGGTCTTCCGGGAGAACCGGCTGGCGCTGGCCGCCATCTCCGGCGTCTCGTCGATCGATCTCAAGCAGGACGAGCCGGGGCTGCTCGCCGCCTGCCGCGCAAACGGCTGGCAGGCCCGGTTTTATTCCGCGGCGCAGCTGCGCGCCGTACCGGGCAGCTTTACGGGCTCGCGCTTCGTCGCCTCCGTCACGGGCGTGGATAACGTCTGTGAGCGCGCGGCGCTCTATGGCGGCGGGCGGCTGCTGGTGCAAAAACAGGCGCTGGGCGGCGTGACCGTCGCCGTCGCCGAGGAACCTTGGGAGGTACGCTTTGGGTAAGGTACAGATCGTGGGCATCGGCCCCGGCAACTTTGAAAATATGACCATCCGCGCCGACCGCGCGCTGGCCGCGTGCGACGTGATCGTGGGCTACCCGGTCTACGTCGACCTGGTCAAGGACCGCTATCCCGGCAAAGAGCTGCTTGCCACCCCCATGACGCAGGAGGCCAAACGCTGCCGCATGGCGCTCGAGCTGGCCGCGGCAGGGAAAACTGTCTGCCTGGTCTGCTCCGGCGACAGCGGCATCTACGGCATGGCGGCGCTGGTCTATGAGCTGCGCGGCGAGGCGCAGGAGCCGGAGGTGGAGGCCATCCCCGGCCTCACCGCCGCGTGCAGCGGCGGCGCGCTGCTGGGCGCGCCGCTGACGCATGATTTTGCCGTCGTCAGCCTCTCCGACCGCCTCACGCCATGGGAAACGATCGAAAAGCGGCTGCTGCGCGCCGCTGAGGCGGATCTGACCATCGTCTTATATAACCCCGCCAGCCACGGCCGGCCGGAGCACCTGCACCGCGCGTGCGGGATTTTGCTCCGCGTACTGCCGGAGGACCGGCTCTGCGGCATCGTCCGCTGCATCGGCCGCGAGGGCGAGAGCCGCCGCGTGCTGACGCTCGGCGAACTCAAAACGGCGCAGGTCGACATGTTCTGCACCGTCTTTATCGGCAACGCCGCCGCGCAGGCGGTCGGCGGGAATTTTATCACACCGAGGGGATACCGCGATGTATAAGCTCTGTGTCTTCGGCGGCACGACGGAGGGCCGCGAGCTGGTCGAATTTTTAAATACGCAGCCCTGCCGCGTGACGGCCTGCGTCGCCACGGAATACGGCCAGACCCTCCTGCCAGAGGGCGAAAACCTGACCGTCTCAGCCCGACCCCTGCCGGTCGGGGAGATCGGAGCTCTGCTGCAGGCCGAACGCTTTGATCTGGTGATCGATGCCACGCATCCCTACGCCGCGTCGATCACAAGGAGCATCGCGGCCGCCTGTGAAGCGGCCGGAGTAGAGCACTGGCGGCTGCTGCGCGGCGCGTCTGAAGCGCCGGAGGACGCGGTGTTCGCAGAGAATACGGACGAAGCCGTCCGCTTCCTGTCCGGCACGGAGGGGAACATCCTCCTCACGACCGGCAGCAAGGAATTATCGAAATTTGCCGCTTTGCCGGACTTTGGCGCGCGCTGCTGGGCGCGCGTGCTGCCGCTGCCGGCTTCGCTGGAGGCCTGCGGCGCGGCGGGGCTCAGCCCGTCCCATATTTTTGCCCTGCAGGGCCCATTCTCCCGGGAGATGGACGAGGCCATGCTGCATAGGACCGGCGCGCGCTGGCTCGTTACCAAAGACGGCGGCGCGGCCGGCGGCTTTCAGGAAAAGGCCGCCGCGGCCAGGCACGCCGGGGCGCGTCTGCTCGTCATCGGCCGCCCCGCGCAGGAGACGGGAAGCTCGCTTCCTGAGACCATCGGCGCCCTGTGCGCCCGCTTCGGCTTTTCCTGCCGCCCGCAGGTGACGATCGTTGGCATCGGCCCCGGCAGCGAGGCCGCGCAGACCGGCGAGGTCCGCGCGGCGATCCGTGCGGCGGACGCGCTGATCGGCGCGCGGCGGATGCTGGAGGCCGTCGCCCGGCCCGGCCAGCTGGCGCTGGACGCCATTGCGCCGGATGCAATCGCAGATCGCATCCGCGAGCATCCGCAGTGCCGCCGCTTCACCGTCGTCATGTCGGGCGACACCGGCTTTTTCAGCGGCACGAAGAAGCTCCTGCCGCTGCTGCAGGACTGCGAAACGACCGTCCTTCCGGGCCTAAGCTCGCTCAGTTATCTCTGCGCCCGCCTCGGCGTCAGCTATGAGTCCGTTGTGCCCGTCAGCCTCCACGGCCGGGTGCACGATATCGTCCCGGACGTGCGCCGGAACAAAACCGTATTCGTCCTCGTCGGCGGCGAGGGCGGCATGGCCGCCCTCTGCCAGAGGCTCACCGGAGCCGGACTTGGTCAGGTCCGCGTCAGCGTCGGCGAACGGCTGAGCTACCCGGATGAGCGCATCACCCGCGGCACGGCCGCGGAGCTGGCGGAGCGGACCTTCGACAAGCTCAGCGTCGCCCTGCTCGAAAATCCGTCGCCCGACGCCGTCGTCACCCACGGCCTGCCGGACGAGCGCTTTCAAAGAAGCCTCGCCCCCGGCCACGTCGTGCCCATGACCAAGAGCGAGGTGCGCAGCGTCTGCCTGTCCAAGCTGCAGCTGACGGCGGACGCCGTCTGCTGGGACGTGGGCGCGGGCACCGGCTCGGTCGCCATCGAGATGGCGCTGCAGGCTGCGCGCGGCAGCGTCTGGGCCATCGAGCGCGAGGCGGACGCGCTGACGCTTCTGGAGCAGAACCGCGCCGCCTTCGGCGCGGAAAACCTGCGCCTCGTCTCCGGCAGCGCGCCGGAGGCCTGCCGCGAGCTGCCCGCGCCGACGCACGCCTTCCTCGGCGGCACCGGCGGGCAGGTGCGCGAGATCCTGCAGCTGCTGCTCGAAAAAAATCCGCACGTGCGCATCGTGGCGACGGCCGTCACGCTCGAATCCGCTGCCGCGCTGACGGCGTGCATGCGGGAATTCGAGTTCTGCGAATGCGTCTCGCTGTCCATCGCCAAAGCCCGCGCGGCGGGGCCCTATCACCTGATGGCCGGACAGAACCCCATCTACATCTTTACGCTGCAGAATGGAGGAAACACGCCTTGAAATGGTCCCTTTTCGCCCTTTTGATCGGCTTCGGCATCGATCTTATCGTGGGCGACCCGCATGGGCTGCCGCACCCCGTCGTCGGGATCGGCAAGCTGATCTCGCTGCTCGAGCGGCGGTTCCGCGCGCTGTTTCCCAAAACAGCGCGCGGCGAGATATTCGCGGGCGCGTGCATCTGGCTGTGCACGGTTCTCGTCTCGGCGGGGCTCCCGGCGCTCATCCTCTATGGCGCGCAGCGGGTGTCCGTCTATCTGCGCCTCGCGCTCGAGAGCGTGATGTGCTGGCAGGTCCTCGCGGTCAGATCCTTGCGGGAGGAGAGCATGCGCGTCTATGCTGCCCTGCAGACGGGAAGCCTCTCTGCCGCGCAGCAGGCGGTAAGCATGATCGTCGGCCGCGATACCGCGCGGCTGGATGCCGCGGGCGTCACCCGGGCCGCCGTCGAGACTGTGGCGGAAAACACGTCCGACGGCGTCATCGCGCCGCTTCTGTATCTCGCGCTCGGCGGCGCGCCGCTGGGCTTTTTCTACAAGGCCGTCAACACGATGGACTCGATGCTCGGCTATGTGGAGCCTCCGTATAAAAATATCGGCCTCGTCCCGGCGAAGGCGGACGATGTGCTGAATTTCATCCCCGCGCGGCTGTCGGCGCTGTTTCTGCTGGCCGCGGGCGCGATTCTGGGCTTGGACGCGAAGAACGGCTGGCGCATCTTCCGGCGCGACCGGTACCGGCATGCGAGCCCGAACTCCGCGCAGACGGAGTCGGTCTGCGCGGGCCTGCTCGGCCTGCGCCTCGCGGGCGACGCGTGGTACCACGGCGTCCTGCACAAAAAGCCGTATATCGGCGACGAGCGCCGCGCCATTGAGCCGGACGATATCCCGCGCGCCTGCCGGCTGATGACGGCTGCGGCCATCCTTGCCCTGCTCGCGTGCGCAGGGGTCAAAGCGCTCTGCATCTTCCTCTGTAACCGCTGACGAAGGAGACCAGCCTATGCTCTACAACACGCAAAATCCGCATGGCGGCGACGTCTACGGCGCCGCCGTCACGCTCGATTTTTCCTCCAATGTCCATCCGCTCGGCACGCCGCCAGGCGTCGTCGAGGCAATCCGCGCCGCGGCCGCACAGGTGCGGCAGTACCCGGATCCCTACTGCCGCGCGCTGACCGCGGCCATCGCCGCGCATGAGGGCGTGCCGCAGCCGTATGTACTCTGCGGCGGCGGCGCGGCGGAGCTCATCTATGCCTACTGCGACGCCCTGCGCCCGCGTCTGGCGGCAGAATTCGCGCCGACGTTCTCGGAATACCGCACGGCGGCCGCGCATTTCGGCGCGCAGCTCGTGCAGCATCCCCTCCGCGCGCCGGATTTCCTGCCGGACGAGGGGCTGCTCGCCTTTTTAAAGGAGCGGAAGCCGGACGTGCTGTTCTTGTGCACGCCCAACAACCCCACCGGCGTGACCCTCCCGCGAGGGCTTTTGGAAGCTGCCCTGCGCATCTGCCGCGCGCAGGGCACGCGCGTGCTGCTCGACGAGTGCTTTCTGGACTTTACGGACGCGGCCAGCGCCAAGGACCTGCTGGAGGCATATCCGAACCTGCTGATCCTGAAGGCGTTCACCAAAAATTACGCCCTTGCGGGCGTGCGCGCGGGCTACTGCCTGACGGCGGACAGGCAGCTGCTCGAGAAAATGTCCGCCTGCTCGCAGCCGTGGAACGTCTCGGTCCCGGCGCAGGCGGCGGCGCTTGCCGCCCTGCGCGAGCCGGACTGGCCGGCAAAGGCCCGCCCGCTGATCGCGGCGCAAAGGGCCGTGCTCACCGCGGGCCTCACGGCCCTCGGCCTGACGGTCTGCCCGTCGCAGGCCAATTATCTGCTGTTCCGAGGCCCAGCCGGGCTGGATGCCGCGCTGCTGCGGCAGAAGATCGCCATCCGCAGCTGTGCGAACTACCCCGGCCTCGGCGAGGGCTGGTACCGCACGGCGGTGCGGCTGCCGGAAGAAAATGAAGCGCTGCTGGACGCTCTGCGGCGCGGGATGGAGGAACTGTCATGGCGCTGAATCTGATGCTGCAGGGGACGATGTCCAACGCGGGCAAGAGCCTGCTTGCCGCCGCCCTCTGCCGGATCTTTAAGCAGGACGGCTATCGTGTCGCGCCCTTCAAGAGCCAGAATATGGCGCTCAACTCGTTCATCACCGCCGCGGGCGGCGAGATGGGCCGCGCGCAGGTCGTGCAGGCCGAGGCCGCGGGCCTCGCGCCCGACGTGCGCATGAACCCGATCCTTCTGAAGCCGACGACCGACGTCGGCAGCCAGGTGATCGTGAACGGGCAGGTCGTGGGCAACATGCGCGCGATGGAGTATTACCGCCGCAAGCGTGAATTCCTCCCGGCCGTGCTGGATGCCTACGCGGGTCTGGACAGGGAATACGACGTGCTCGTCATCGAGGGCGCGGGCAGCCCGGCGGAGATCAACCTCAAGCAGGACGACTTCGTCAACATGGGCCTTGCGAAGCTGGTGGACGCGCCGGTGCTGCTGATCGGCGATATCGATCGCGGCGGCGTCTTCGCCCAGCTCTACGGCACCATCGCTCTGTTGGAATCGGACGAGCGTGCGCGGGTCAAGGGCACCATCATCAACAAATTCCGCGGCGACCGCGCGATCCTCGAGCCGGGCCTAAGGCAGCTCGAGGCGCTCTGCGGCGTGCCGGTGGCGGGCGTCGTGCCCTACACGCGGGTGGATATCGATGAGGAAGACAGCCTCACCGAGCGTTTTTCCCGAACCGCGGGGCGCAAGCTCCTGGACCTGGCCGTGATCCGCCTGCCGCGCATCTCCAATTTTACTGATTTTTCTCCCTTTGAGCGCTATGCGAACGTCTCGCTGCGCTATATCTCCTCCGTCGGCGAGCTCGGCACGCCGGATATGATCCTTCTGCCCGGCACCAAGAGCACCATCGCCGACCTCAGCTGGCTCCGCCAGTCTGGGCTCGAGGCTGCCATCTGCAAGGAGGCCGCGCGCGGCACGCCCGTCTTCGGCGTCTGCGGCGGCTATCAGATGCTGGGCCGCAGCGTCTCGGACCCGGACGGCGTGGAGGCCGCGGGCCTGACGCAGATCCGCGGGCTGGGGCTTCTGGACATGGACACCGTCTTCCACGGCGAAAAGGTCCAGCGGCAGACCGCCGGCACGTTTTCCGGCGTGCAGGGGCTGCTCTCCGGCCTCAACGGCCTCGGCTACGAGGGCTACGAGATCCACATGGGCCAGAGCGCGTCGGCCATGCCGCCGCTGGCCGGGTCCGGCAGCGTCTACGGCAGCTATATCCACGGCGTGTTCGACGCGCCGGGCGTCGCCGATGCCATCCTCCGCGCGCTCTGCGCGCGCCGCGGGATCGACGCGTCGGCCCTCGGCAGCTTCGACGCGCGGGCCTACAAGGAGCGGCAGTACGACCTGCTGGCGGACGCCGTCCGCCAGGGCCTCGATATGGACTACGTCTACCGCGTCCTGCACCGGAAGGCATAAAATAAGCGGCGCACCCGCCCGGGTGCGCCGCCTGCTTTTGTTATTCCAATGCCACGTTATCCCAGTGCCACGTCCAGCACCATCATCAGACTGAAGCCGATGGCGAAGAAAATGGTGCCGACGTTGGTGTGCGTCCCCTGCGACATCTCGGGGATCAGCTCCTCGACCACGACGTAGAGCATTGAGCCCGCCGCAAAGCCCAGCAGATACGGCAGCGCCGGGATGACATGCCGCGCCACGAGGATCGTGAGGACCGCCCCAATCGGCTCCACCACGCCGGAGAGCACGCCGTCCAGAAACGCTCTGGATTTTTTCATCCCCTCCGCGCGCAGCGGCAGGGAGATGATCGCGCCCTCCGGGAAGTTCTGGATGGCAATGCTGAGCGAGAGCGCCAGCGCGCCCGCCGCCGTGATCTGCGCCTGTCCGGACAGATATCCCGCGTACACCACGCCGACCGCCATGCCCTCCGGGATGTTGTGGAGCGTCACGGCCAGCACCATCATCGTCGTTCGCTGCAGGCGGCTCTTCGGCCCCTCGGCCTGCCCGCTTTTCACGTGCAGATGCGGGATGATGTGGTCCAGCGCCAGCAAAAACAAAATGCCGGCCCAGAACCCCAGCGCCGCCGGGAGAAACGACCACCGGCCCAGCGCCGCCGACTGCGCAATGGCCGGGATCAGCAGGCTCCACACGCTCGCCGCCACCATCACGCCCGCGGCAAAGCCGGTCAGCGCGCGCTGCACCGCGTCGCTGAGCGTTTTTTTCAGGAAGAACACGCACGCCGCCCCCAGCGACGTGCCGAGAAACGGGATCAGGATCCCATAGAAGGCTTCCATGACCATTGCCTCCTTTTTTGGTTAAATATATTTAACCACAGTATAGCAGACGCCCGCCCGAAAGTCAAACCGCCGCGCCCCGGCGGAGCTCTGCATATTTGAGATAGCAATGCCCGCGCCGCTGCGCTATAATACAAAGGAAAGCGGCGATATGGTTTTTCTATCGAAGTGGATTTCCGTTTTTGCAAAGCATTTCACAGAAAAGCATGATACAATGTGAAAAAACAGAGGGGCAGCGATCATGTACTTATGGATCCTCGCGGCGGTGGCCGCTTATTTTATCAAGGGCCTGTGCGGCTTTGCCAATACGCTGGTGTTTACGTCGATCCTGAGCTTCGGCGTAGCCAACGCCAATATTTCTCCGATCGACCTGCTGCTGGGCTATCCGACCAACCTGATCCTGACCTGGAAGAACCGGAAGCGTCTTGTACCAAAGGTGTATCTTCCGCTGGCCGCGCTGGTGCTGGCGGGGAGCATCCCCGGCGCGTTTTTGCTCAAGCATGTGGACGCCAGAGCCGTCAAGGTGCTGTTCGGCGTTGTTGTAGCGGCCTTGGGCGCGGAAATGTTTTCGCGGGAGTACAGCAAAAAGCGTCTGCGCTCCTCTAAAATCGTGCTGGCGATCATCGGCGTGACGGCGGGCGTGCTGTGCGGGCTGTTCGGCGTGGGTGCGCTGCTGGCCGCCTATGTCAGCCGCGTGACCGAGGACGGCGGTTCGTTCAAGGCAAATATCAGCGCGGTATTTATCGTGGACAATACGTTCCGCATCGTGCTTTACAGCGCATTGGGCCTCCTGACGCTGGACACCCTGAAAACAGCCCTGCTGCTGCTCCCGTTCGCGCTTGCAGGGCTGTTCCTCGGCATGAAATGCAGCAGCCGCATGAACGAATCGCTCGTCAAAAAGATCACGTCCATCCTGCTGGTGCTGTCCGGCATTTCGCTGATTCTGAAAAATCTGTAAGGGGTGACAGCTATGGTTTTTGCATATGGACAGACGGAGCTTGCCTGGCTGCGGAAAAAGGACAAGCGGCTCGGCGAGGTCATCGACCGCATCGGGCACGTCGACCGCGCGGTGGATCCGGACCTGTTTTCTTCCGTCATCCACCACATCATCGGTCAGCAGATCTCCATGAAGGCCCAGGCGACCATCTGGCAGCGGATGCAGGATGCGCTGGGGGCAGTCAGCGCGGGAACGATCTTAGCTGCGGGCGTGCCAGAGCTGCAGTCGCTCGGCATGACCTTCCGCAAGGCGGAATACATCACGGACTTCGCCGAAAAGGTCCACACCGGCGCATTTGATCTGGACGCCGTGGCGCACATGCGCGACGCAGATGCCATCCGGGCGCTCAGCAGCCTCAAGGGCATCGGCGTCTGGACGGCGGAGATGATCCTGCTGTTCTGCCTGCAGCGCCCGGATATCCTGAGCTACGACGACCTTGCCATCCAGCGCGGCCTGCGCATGGTCTACCACCACCGCGCGATCGACCGCCGGCTGTTTGAAAAATACCGCCGCCGCTACAGCCCATACGGCAGCGTGGCCAGCCTCTACCTCTGGGCCGTCTCCGGCGGCGCGATCCCGGAGCTGAAGGACTACAAGCCGAAAAGCAAACGGGAGGCGCACTGACATGGTTTACACCACAGAATACCTCTCCCCCCTCGGCACGATCACGCTGGCGTGCGACGAGGAGGCCATCATCGGCCTCTGGTTCAACGGACAGCGGTATTTCGGCAGCATCCTGCCCAGGCAGACCGAGCGGCAGGAGCGGCCGCTGTTCCAGGACGCCCGGCGCTGGCTGGACGTTTATTTCTCCGGCCGCGCGCCGGATCACCTGCCGCCCCTGCGGTATGACTCCACCCCCTTTCGCAGGCAGGTCTGCGAGATCATGCTGACGATCCCCTACGGAAGCACCATGACCTACGGCCAGATCGCCGCCGAGGTCGCCAGACGGCATGGGCTTGTGAACATGTCCGCGCAGGCCGTCGGCGGCGCGGTGGGGCACAACCCGATCTCGCTGATGATCCCGTGCCACCGCGTCGTCGGCACGAACGGAAGCCTGACCGGCTACGGCGGCGGGATCGCGCGGAAGGTGAAGCTGCTGGAGCTGGAGCATGCGGACATGCACCGCTTTTTCGTGCCGAAGACCGGCACGGCACTTTGACAGGAGGGAACAGGATGAAAAACGTTGCGGCCGCGACCCGGAAAATGATCGGATTTTACCACGGAAACAGGCATGATATTGCCCATTTCCTCAAGGTCTGGGCCCTGGCGAAGACCATCGGCGAGCTGGAAGGGCTGGACGGGCACACGCAGGAGGTGCTGGAGCTGGCCGCCGTGGTGCATGACATCGCCTGCCCGCTGTGCCGGGAGAAATACGGCGATACCAACGGCAAGCATCAGGAGCTGGAGAGCCCACCGCTGGTGGAGGCGTTCTTTGCCGATCTGCCCGTCAGCCGCGCGGACGTGGACCGCATCAGCTGGCTGGCTGCGCACCACCATACCGATACGAACGTGGACGGCCCGGACCACCGGATCCTGCTCGAGGCGGATTTCCTCGTCAACGCGGATGAGGGCGCCTGCGCCCGCCCAGCCATCGAGACCATGCGCGAGCGCGTCTTCCGGACCCCTTCCGCGATCCGCCTGCTCGATACGATTTACCTGGCATAACAGACGCAGCGCCCGCCCGGCTCCCCGGGCGGGCGCTGCCGCTCGATCCGCGTCGTTTTTCTTCAAATTTTGGCGCGGATCGGGCGCTTTCCGTCTTGAAAAGTGCGTGCGGCGGTGCTAGAATACCCTTGAAAAAACGGTCCGGAGCGGGGCAGGCCTGCGGCGGCTTTTTTGTGCCGCGCTGGTTAGAGATATCTAACTGAGAAACAGCGGCTGCCGCAGGGGCCAAAACAGCGGGAAAATGAAGACACAGGAGGAAACGGAAATGATCGGTCAGGTACTTTTGGAGGGGCTGGGCCTTGGCGTGCTGCTGGTCCTTGTGTGCGCAGTCGGCATTCGCAAGGGCGCGGTGGGGATGATTCACCTCTATCACGCCGACGTGCAGGACCGCTGCGTGGAAATGGGCCTTACGACCCATGAAACCATCCGGAAAAACAGTCTGCGCTTCAAGTGCATCTGCATGCCGGGGTATATCGCCTACGTGCTGATCTGCGTGTACGCGGTCAACGGCGCGCGGGGCTTTCTGCCCGGCTTCTGGCAGCTGCTCGTCATTTTGTCAGTCATGAACGTGATCGACCGGTTCCTCATCGACGACTGGTGGGTCGGCCATACCAAAGCCTGGACCATCCCCGGCACAGAGGACCTCAAGCCCTATATCACCGGCAAGGACAAGGCACGCAAATGGCTCTTCGGCACCGCCGGGATGGCCGTGATCTCCGCGATCCTCGCGGGCGTCATGGCGCTGCTCGTGCGCTGAAAAGGAGGGCCGCATGGAACGAAAAGAAGCGATCCGCAGCGCGTACCGCCTGACGGGCAGCAGCAGCTTTTACGACGGCATGATGACCTGCTCCACGCTGCCGGGCAGGCTGGTGTGCCGTCTGGTCTGGGATATGGACAAGCAGATGTGCAGCGAGTATCAGGAAAAAGCCCTGTCCGGCATCCCGGAGGATTTTTCCGGGCGGCTGCTTTTACGTGTCGGGCGCGTGCCGGCGGACAGACCGGCTCATCCGGCGCGCATATGAACCGATGAAATTCTTTACCCTGCCCTATGAGACGGTGGACAGCCTGCGGGAAAGGCTGAACCGGATGTACAGCACGGTGCAGCTCGGCAATGTCCGGAGCATCGCGTGGTTCGTCTGCCGGAACGGTCAAACAAGACCCGGGTGAAACGCTTGGTCTTTTTATGGTAGAAATGAAGCCCTCTGGTAGTACCAAAC
>ENA-UEQL01001576-UEQL01001576.1-human-gut-metagenome-genome-assembly--contig:-NODE-1576-length-15727-cov-15.563578_pt1 | contig 15727 bp, 10 predicted proteins | sample MGYA00242905_ERZ507926 | MGnify/ENA primary metagenome ERZ507926 (study PRJEB26167, sample SAMN06115531) | human gut metagenome | host: Homo sapiens | place: China:Henan | collected 2015-09-09...
TATGCTCACATACAGGATAGTTTATCGGTAAAGCCGTATTTTCTTTCTTTGGTTTTGACATAATATGTGTGGTTTTGATATTGTTGTTATTTTAGATTTGTTCGGGATGCCTTCGGGATTCGTTCGGGATGAATGCGACTATTCCATTGGCTTGATCATTTTCTCTATGAAGGCTATCTCTTCGTCCGACAAGCCATACTTGGCATATAACTGGCGGTCGATGTCCGCGATGCTCTGACTCCAGTCGATGTCGCTGTTTGATGTAAAGTCTTGGAGAGGGACGTATGCAAACTTTTCTTTAGAAAGGTGCTGTGTGGATGCAAGAAGGGAAATTAGAAAACGAACAAAACAAGTCTTAAGATAAGACTGTAATGCTTTAGCCTCCAATTCTGTGTCAAAAGCATCTACAACAAGATAAGTCTCTGTACAAATCTCATTTGGCATTAACATATCAAGAGAAGAAAGAATTTTTTTACGACCTTGCTTGTCCGTTTGACCAGCATGTTCGGCTGTAAGGCAAGAAATTGTTATTTTCCATTTTGAAATCATTTCTTTACCAATTTCAATTAATGATGAATTATATGGTCCTTTTCCTTTGTTATATTTGAGAGTTAAATCACCTTCATCTAAAGGCTTCATGTATGTTCTTAATCCAAATGGCTTTTGTGTACTGACTCTTGTATTATAGAATACATCACAATTGCTTTTAACTTTATCAACAATATCAACAGCCTCAAGATGTCTGATGAAAGAATCATCAGCAGCTAAATCCCTCATAGAAGACTTAAATTTTCCTCTATGTCTGCTTACAAATTCACATAAACCATTTCTGTTATGTACCCAAAAGAAATAGCAAACTCCACCTGCAATATCAACATTATCGAAACAGTCTCTTGAATCGGTGAAGTCAACAAGCTTCGAAATCTGCTTGTCATTAAGCATAGCATCTCTGAACGAGCCTAACCCTTTGCCATCAGTATACCATTTTGCAGGCATAATCATCGACATATAATTGGGTTTGATTGCTTTTGCTAAATCAACAAACTGGTTATATATAGGTTTGGCAGATGCTCCTGCTCCACCATCCTTAATCTGATACGGTGGATTTCCCACCACAGCATTAAATTTCATTTCTTGCTTACTTGAATTGCCCTTCCAGAAACCAACAGACTTCAATTCTTTTACGAGTCCTTCCTGGTCTTTAGAAGCACGTTCGATTAATTGTACGTTTTTGATATTCGCTTTTTGATCAACTTGACGGAAGCCAAAGAGGGTGCGGCGAGTGATACCTACAGCCATAGGAGTATTGCAGATAACATACATGTTATCCTTTACAATATCATCCCAAACCACTTGTTCTTCCTGCACGCTGACTGTCTCCTTGTCGATGCATTCCGCCTTAATGTATTCATCCAAGCGGCGACGGAAGAGAGAGTAGGTTACGTAAAGAGGGTAGAGACCTGTCTTTGAATTGATCTCCAATATCTTTGTCTGAACCTCTCCTGCAAGGTCAACATTATCAAAGAGTTGGCGAGTGACATCGCCCTGGTCAACATAACGAGGTGTGTCAAGCATTCCGGTCTTTTCGTCAAAACTTTCGTCATACCAGCACCAACCACCAATCGTGTCACTCATGTGCATATTTACCACACGCCAAGGAGTAAGCACCGTCTCTTTATCTGGATTACGGAAATAAGAGAAAATCTCCGTAATCTGACGGATGCGTTCATCTATATGCATAAAGTCAGCCTCACGGGTAAGGGCACGATATTTCTTACCTGCTTCCTCGAAACGGGTAGCATTGAAGCACTTACGAATCTTGTTGAAATCTTCTTTCGAAATTCCCTTCGGCATAAACTCGGTCCATGACTCATCCTTAATCTTTCGGGTGAAGTTGTCAACAGTCAGTTCATCCTTAGGGTCGCCGGCATCAGCACCACCATACATCAGCAACGGAATACGAAGTGCAATGCCACGAATATTGGTCATGCGCTTTTTAAACTCCTCACGCTCTTCCTTCGCCTTCTCACGTCGGGCAATACGCTCAGCTTCTGCCTTCAGCCAATCCTCACGCTCTTCATCAGACATGGCTTCCCACTGCGCCTTAAACTCCTCATCTTTCTTCAGCTTTTCTTCTGCTTTCTTCTTGGCTTCGGCAATCTTTTGTCTCTTGTTTTCCTCCCATTCGGCACGTTCCTCCGGAGTCATGTGACTGAGGTCTACAGATTTGCTTGCATCCTTACGCTTCTCATCAGGAGCCTTGCCACCATTTTCACCAATATGATTAATGATTTCCGGATTCACCTTGTTCAACTCATCCTGGTTGTAGAGGCATGGATCGTCAAAGCCCTTGCGTACCAGTCGGTCGATAAAGACGTTCTCCAACTGTTTGTAGATGTCGTTGACATCCATAGGACTCATCTTGCCTCCATCCATAGAAAGAACAGGACAAAGCTCGATAAAGTCACGAACAGTCTCCTTGTCACGCATTTCCTGCGTCTTCTCTTCATCACCTTCTTGTTTTTTCTTTTCCTTGGCTGTTGCCATAGAAGAGAACTTGGCTGTTTCAGCCACAATCTTCAAGGTGCGGTCGGGCGCAAAGTCGAATACATAACATTCTTTCTTGATCTTACCATCAGGAGTCTTGTAGGGAGACTGTACACGGAAGATGGTCTGCATGTAAGTGGCAGCACGGTCGCCACCTTTCAGATAGAACACGGCAGTCCAAGGCGCAACAGTAACGCCTGTAGTCAGACGACCACAGGATATGGTAATGGTAGAAGTCTTTTCAGGATTGTCGCCAATCGCTTTAAGTACCTTGTCGAGTGCATTCTCGTTCTGCTCATCAGTTTCGCTTCTACCTGCTACATTCACAACATCGAAGTGACGGAATATCTTGTGCTCTTTCAGAAGTTGCTCCAAAGCTGCCGCTTCGTTGACATGAGAAACTACCCAAAGCGTATGGCGGAACATCTGGCGATATTCAGGTTTTGAGAATGGAAAATTATTCTCGTTATCCTTCATGCTGAGTAAATTCAAGAACTCTTTTACATCCTGCTCATGCACAAAACGGCCTTTAGCACCCTCTGGCATAGATGCATTGTCGGCTTTAGGATTACCTGTCCAGGTACGGAAGAACTCTGGGAACGAGAATACACCAGTCTGGTCCAGGATATTATCAATATTCTTGGTAATATCGTAGGTAAAGATATTCATCTTCGGCAGTTCGGCGTATGGATTCTTCTCGTTGGGATGTTCCAGGTTCCAGTTATGCTTGGCAGTTTGCTCGGCAATATAGTCCCAGGTGTAGATTTCATCCTCTTTGAAATCCTCATAAAGATTGAAAGGAGTACCAGAGAGATAGAGCATCTTGGTCTTCTCTTTCTTCAAGAAGTCCTGGATGACGCCTTTGCCCAATGAGGTAAGTGTTCCCTCGTGAGCCTCGTCAATAATGATCAAATCCCAGTCGGTTTTCAGAATGTCTGCTTTCAGCATCTCGTTCTCCTTGGATGTGGAGTTTCCATTGCCCAGTTCCTTACCTGCATTTTTTGCCTGTGTCTTGCTGTTGACAAGTTCAGAGAGACGAATATATTGCATCGAAACAAAGAAGGCATAGTGATTGCCTGGAGTCTCGACAAACTTTTCTAAATCATAGTAGTTACCTACAGTCTCACTCTCATCGTCCGAACGCATACCGAAGCCATAGGTTTTATGAATATCGCTGTTGCCTTTCACCTTAGGTTCAGAACTTTTGCTGCCCACAACCTGTTTGAAGGCTTTCAGCCAACTTTCTCCTACTACAGGACGGTGGGTGATAATAAGAGTGCGCTTCACATCCAGTTCACGCATAAGCTGCATGGCACAGATGGTCTTGCCGAAACGCATCTTGGCATTCCAGAGGAACTGGCGATATTCAGGAAGAACTTCATACTGGTATTCACCGCGTCTTCCACTTCTTTTACAGAAACGCTCCTTCGCTTGGTCGATTGCGTCCCTTTGCTCAGATCGAAGAGTGATAAGGTCATCGGCAAACAGGTCATCCTGCATGCCGGTCTTTATTTCTTCAAGGGTTGAATACGTTGCCATAATGATGTTATTGATTATTATTCTTGTTTACTAACGACTCGAAGGTCTGTTTGATAGCCGACTTGTCGTGAAAGTCTGTATTTCTTAGCGTTGACTTCTGAAGGTTGATGCCTTTGAGGAAGTCTTTGATAAGACAGAACTGCTCTTGTGGCTTTGGCTTATAAGCCTTAGCTGGTTCGTCCCAGCCATCCATGCCGTCAAAAAGAGAAGGCCCGGAATCCTGGTCCTGCTTCTTTTCTTCGATGTAAGGCTCATAGCCAGGAAGACCATAGGAGAGTCCATCCATCTGCCACACGTTCCAGGAGATGATGTAAGCAGCACCTGGCATCATGCGCATCTTGTTCTGGTTGAACTTCTTTTCACCAAACCGAGCGATATAATGCTCTTCGAATGTAAAGAAGAGAGCTTCTCTGGCAAGTAGGAGGTTATCGCCTTGCCATTCGAAACCGTATGTTGCACGGAGGGCAATCTTAGCCCAAAGAATCCAATCCTTGGAGTCCTTCGTATTCTCGGAAACGATTCTGAGTTTACGGTCGAGCATTCCTATGCGATATTTCACATTCTCGTTATACTCACCGGTAACGGCATCATATCTGTTACAGAGGTATGGTGCTTCGCCGCAGGTAATTTCCAAACGGGTATCTGCCACGTAGTCTTTCCAGGTCTTACCTTCAGGAAACTTAATTTTCTCCTCATTGTTAATCCACTTCTGAGGGTTTTCAGGGTCGGGCGAATTGAAGAGTCCTTCTTTTCTGCCGAACCATTCTTCATCAATGAGATTGTTCTGTGCATTGCAAATCCATGCAGGAGTAAACACCTCAGCCTTATCCTTAGCACGCTGCGTCTGTTCTTCTTTCGACTTCACGGCACGTGGTCGGATAATCTCCTGGTAATTGTCTTTCTCCTCAGGATTCTTTTTGACCAACTCATTGTATTGCTCCTTCGTAACCACCTTGCCTTCTTTTGAGGCATAGGATGTTATCTTGTCGAGCGTGATAGGTGCAAAGAAAGTAAAATCATCTCCGTAGTCAGCATACGAATCTGTTGCCCAGTAGATATTCTGCTGGGTGGTATGATCTTTCAGAAGATTCATACAGACCTTCTCTCCGTAGCTGTAGAGGAGTTGGTTCTCACTTATGTCTGCGTCATTTATCATTGTTTATAATTTAATTGCAAAATTATTATTCTATGTTGCAGTCTTTCTGCACAGTTGAATATTTTTTCAATAAGTTCTCAATTTTCTCAGCAATTTGCCGTCTCAACCACTCAGGTTTGAGTACTTCAACCTGATTTCCGTATGAAAAGATGCGTGCTTCAAGTTCCTTGTTGGGACGAACCGTGAGTTTAATAATTCGCTGTTCTTCGTCTTCAATCTCCTGTGAAGGATGGATGGGTTTGTTCACCACATAAGGGAAACGAGCTTCGTCAAACTTCAACAGTACTTCCTCTGCCACTGGATGGTCTTCGGGTAATGTCACTCCAACGATGTCCTTGAAATACTCATTGAAGTCTATTCCCGTATTGGGAATAAACGGCACATTGGCACGTGAAAACTTCACGATACGGTCGAGCGCTTTATTGGTGATATAATTGCCATGACTACCTTCCTGCAATCCGATGAGGAACCAGCGGTTGTTGAATTGCTTGATATGGTAAGGATGGAGGATGGCAGTTCTTTCATTGCCAGCGAAAGTGCGATAGAGCAAATTCAAAGGCTGATGATTCAATGCGGATTCTATCAGTTCACCCAAGAATTCTGTTCCCTTCAGCAGATCATTGTGGTCAAATGACACGATATTCTCTGTATTGGGCTTGACACCGAAACGGAATTCGAGATTTGAGATAACATCTTCCAACCATGCGTTACTCGGCACACCACGGAAACGGCTTAGTATGTCGATAGTGGAGCGAAGAGACTTTACTTCTTCGGCTGTCAACTCATTATTAAAGATGGAGAAGCTTGGGTCAGAATAACGGTAGTAACTTTTCCTTCCATCGAAGGGATATGTTTCGATAGGGGCATTGTAGGTGACTCTATCTCTCATATACTTGATGTCTTCACGAATCTGACGGATGCTGACCTGGGAGCCATAGAGATCCATGAGGGACTCATTGACCGTGTCCATGAGGTCCTCAATGCTATATGTTCTATGAAAATCGCTAAAGCATCTGTCCAGTATCCGGTAGCGCAGTTGCGCATTCTTGTTTGTTGGCATAGAGTCTTTCTTAATTAGTTCATTTATCTGTTTTTATAGTAACGACATTGTCCAGTCTGACAAGGTCGTTCATGTCGCATTTGAGACAGCGAGCTATCTCAATCAAATTCTCTAAAGTTGGTTGTGATGTATTGGTGACCCACTTTGATATTGTTGCAGGATCTTTACCGAGCATCTCAGCCAGTTGCTTGTTGGTTAGCATGCGTTCTGCAAGCATCACCTTAATCCGATTTAGAGGTTGTTTCTCCATATTTCTTGTTTTTATATATTATCAATATGCAAAAATAAGGTTTTTTCTTCGAAAAACAGATGTTTTTCATAAAAATAACACTCCTAAAGCAAATAAATTGATGTTTTCGTCATGTTATTCGAAAAAAAGAGTGAGCAGATGATCATCACCAACTTGATTTTGTTTTCGAGATTCTTTATTACCATACCTTATTATATATGTATCTGAAGTTTCGCATATCAGGAAGTTAAAGGAGTTAAGGAAGCTAAGGAGTTAAGGAAGTTAAAGGAGTTAAGGAGTTAAGGAGTTAAGACGTATGTCTTGCTGCTTAAAAAACTACGTCAAAAAGACTGTTGTCTTAACTCCTTTAACTCCTTTAACTTCTGTGCTTGCGAAACTTGAATTAAGAATTAAGAGAAGCCTTTTTGGAGTATATTTTTGCCAAATTTGGTGTAATGAGAGTTTTTTTTCGCTTTGTTGGACGTTTTTTTGAAATAAAAACACTACCTTTGCACAAGAATAATGGTGATGTTCTTCCTTCTTTATGGGTTTGACATTAATGTCGGATAGCCGTAAACAGGCAAAAAAGTAAAGCAGGTAGGTTCTCATTAATAATAAAAACACTTCAAAAAGCTCATTCTATGATACTTGACATACAATCGTTGGAAGCCTTGGCACACTACACTCGCGGTGGCGTGACCATATTCTTTGTCTTTTGGTGCTTCATGCTCAGGAAATACGAGAAACGCAGCTATATGCTGAAGTTGCTCTATTTTTCATCGCTTCTCATTGCTGTTTGCTATGCTAAAGACGTGCTGTTCGCTTTCACGTCGATAAAATATTCCACCCACTTGAACAACATTTGCGGCATATTGGACATGGTTTACATACCCGTGATTTCCGCTTTCTTCCTCGAAGTGGTTCGACCGGGAGCAGTTTCCATGCGGCAGACATGGGCTTCGGTGGCGTTTCTTGCGTCGTTTGCCCTTATCTACGTTTTCTTGCCCTTCAAGGCGATTGAACTAATTGCTTCCTGTGTGGCGTTCGCCATTTCTGCCATAACGTTGGTCTATGTTACTGTGTTTGCGGTGAGATACCGCAAAATGCTGTATGAAAACTATTCCTACACCGAGAATGTGGATGTCGTTTGGGTGATGCTGTCGTGCTATGCCTCTTTCGGCTCTTTCGTCCTCTACGAACTGATGTTCCAAAACGCCGTGTGGCTCAGCGAAGTCATTTTCAACATCTCAGGCATGGTGTTGTGGACTATAGTGTTTAAGTTCGCCCAAAGGCACAGGGTGCTGAAAATGTTATTCCAGAATAATGGCAGTCCTGCCGGCGACACCGACGAGACAGGACTGACGGAGACAGAGGCCGACATGCGGAAGCAAGAACGCTACAAATACATAGAGTCGCGCATTCAGCTGTTAATGGAACAAGAGAAGCTCTTCCTCATGTCAAAACTCACTATCATGGACCTGGCTACAAAGATAGGCACCAACAAAACCTATCTTTCCGAATATCTGAACAGCAACCTGAACATGTCGTTCCACGACTTTGTGAACAAGTATCGTGTGGAAGAGGCGTGCCGTATTATTGATGCCTTGCCGCAGGACAGCAAGCGGACGATAATAGACATTTCAATCAAGAGCGGATTTAATTCCATCTCGTCTTTCTACCGCCAATTTGCGAAATTCAAGGGAATAAGCCCAAGGAAATATCTCTTCGAGAAAATGACGAAGGCGGAGGAAAACGAGTAGCCAAAGAAGGAAAACATCGCAAAAAAGGTAGAAAAACGGTAAAAACAGCCCTAAGAACTCTCTTTTTTCCATTTTGACAAATGTTTTGCTGTTTTGACAAGCCTCTTTCGAAGTTTTTCCGTATCTTTGTGCCTAAATCCGTGATTATTAATTTTAAAATAAAAAAGAATGAAAACAATTGTTATGAAGATGTGGCTTGTCGTAGCGGCAGCCCTAACAGTGACTTTAACTTCCTGTTCAAACGATGACGACAACAACACAAGCGGCAAGATGACCTATTTCGCGGAAATCGAGGTGAGCGACGATGTCCTCAGCTTGGCTACCGTAAACCTGCAGGAATACGACAACAGCGGACTGCTGGGAGCTGCAACGCAGTTGACAAACACCAAGTACGACTGGTCGAAGACCATCACTTCCTATCCCGCCAAGGTGGGTCTGGCACTTAGCATAGAGCCAAAGAACCAGGACCTGACCAAGGAGAAGTATAACATCACAGTGGTGTATAAGGTGACCATGAAGGACGCGAAAGGCAACATAAAGGGAGCCGGAGTAGACTACTCCAAGAAATTGACAGGCGTGAAGGCTGCAGATGTTCCCCGTATACTTGAGAATATTAAGAAACAGCTGACTAATGTAAAGGCACTCATCGACTTCACTTCCGCTTCCGACTTCACCCCAAGGTCGAAGAGTGAGATCTAAATGACCAGTTGGCGAGAGGACGAGTTGACAAGTTGATAGTCTTTCAGCAATGTACAGCGAAAGTAACAACTTGTCAACTCGTTCACTTGTTAACTGATATGTAAATAACAATTTCCTCATTATGAAAACAAAAAAGATCTTTCTTTCAATGGTTGCCGCGGCATTGTGGAGAAGGAGATAGAGATAGACCTCGACAACATTCTGAGCAATTATGTGTTTGAGAACGACGTTGACACACTATCGCTCAGGGCGATGATATGCTACGAGGGCAACATGCAGAAGGAGGAAGAGCTGAAGCTGGTGGTAAAGCGCAACGGCACCACCTCAGTGACTTCCATCTCAACTGACAACGACGGCCCATCGGAGTACTACAACCTCAACGGACAGCGCATCACCGCACCCGCCGACAAACGCCAGCTCTATATTGAGAGGCGAAATGGAAAGGCGACGGTGAGGGTTTGAAGATAGTATAGGCTTCGAGAGGTCATTTAATTTTTAATTCTAAACAATACAACAATGAAGAAAAACTATGTGAAACCTGATATTAAGGTGTATGATATTGAAATATATCCAATGCTAATATGTACCAGTCCAGGTGCAGTCAGTGCTGAAATTGGTGATGATACTACTGGCGGCATCGACTACGGTAACAGCACAGAAGAAGGTGGCATTATTTCAATAGACTAAAACGTAAGACCTCCGTCAGGAAGGAGTGCGGGCAGGACACCCACTCAACTGGGAAGAGATAATTTTTAAAAAGAAGCGTATGAATAAGAAAAAATGGTTCTCTATGCTGCTGATGGCAGCAATGTGTGTGTTAGGATTCACATCGTGCAGTGACGACGACGACATCGGCGACAACCCCGACACGCCGTCGGAGGAACTTGCCGACTACACCATCCTTCTTTACGGATGTGGCGGAGGCGATCTTGACGAGTACCTCCTCTTCAACCTGCAACAGATTGAAGGAATGGGCTACAACGAGAAAGTGAAGTTTACGGGACTGGTGAAATTCTCCAAGCCCTACCAAAATGACGAGAAGAGACAAGGTACGAGGCTCTTCAACATGACACCGGGGGGAATGGAGAGTAGCCAAGTGGCAGATATTTCCTTCAGGCTTAAGGACCCGCAGAACCTTGCCAATTTCATCGTCGATGCCCAGAAACGTATGCCCGCAAAGAAATACATCATAATATTCTGGAACCACGGCTATACCTTTGACAAGGATGACAATCTCGTGCTCGACAGCTACACCACAGGAACACGTAGTCTGCTGTACGACGACAACACCGACGAGAAAATGTCAATATTCGAGATGGAGGAGGCGATGAAGAGGGCTGAGAATCTCGGCGCACAGAAATTGTCGTTAGTTTATTGGGACGTATGCCTGATGAACATGATAGAAAACATATACCAAATAAAGGACCACACCAACTATGTGATGGGAGCAGGTCACCTCACCCCGGGACTTGGCGGCAACTATCCCGAACTCATCAACGCATTGTCGAACAACGAGACACTGGAAGACGCACTGCGCGAATATGTGCCCGTAGTCCTTCAAATGTGGAGGTTGACAGAAGGCTATGATGCTATAGACCTCAGCGTCATAAACACGGCAAGGCTGGAGCCACTGGTTCAGGGAATCGGGGAATACTCGCAGCAGCTGTACAACATCATGAGCCAGCCAAACAGTCAGGAAGCCCTGCGCATAAGCTACGTTAGCGGATGCACCGACGAAAAGAAACCCTTCTTCGCCCAATCCTCCGAGCTGTACTTCTTCTATTCCCAGGAAACGTCAGTCGATCTCATCTCCGCATTGACGATAATGGCCCATTCCTATCCTGGGTTTAACGGCACTCTGTCTGCCATCGCAACCAAAGTGCGCAAGGCACTTGATGACGCCACGTTGGTGAAGGCCTACGCCAACCTTCCGTCGAAACTGGAGGAGGTGGGCATCGGCATACATTGGATGTGGACAGAAGACTATGAGGCTACGGTGAAGAATGTCTATCCACACCTCGCCTTCGACAAGGTTGCAGGATGGAGTCGCTTCATGGCGAACAATCCGTGGCGCATAGTCAGTCTCGACACCTCTACTCTTAAGTTCTCGCTTGTGGCAGTGCCCACATGGACACTGTCGTGGAGCCTCGTCACCCCTGGCGGCCTCACTGACAAAGAGCAGCAGAGCATAGGCAAATACTTGGATAAAATACTTACACCGCAATATCTTTCCTACCACACGCAGATGCAGGTGGAAGCGGCGAAAAAACTCGCTTTCTCTATTAATGGAAGCATACGGCAAGCAATCGTTAAGAAAATCACCGCAATACTGAAGGAAACGCGTCCCGACAGCAACACAGTGCCCGAGTTTACCTATTGTCTGACGCTGAAGAGCGACGACCCCTCGTTAGATGAATACGTCGTAGAGATAACGAATGAGGAAATCGAAGGGTCTGAGGGACAGGTACATTGGTTCACTCTTTAGGGTCGATGAACCTGTCCCCGATGATTTCGATGATTTAGAGTGAAATAATAGGATTTTCGGTGGGAATTAATAGAACCCACCAATAATCATAATCAAAAAGTAATATTGGTAATAATAAAAAAGAAATGAAGAAGACATTATTTTCAGTGATGTGGCTTGCGATAGCAGGCGTATTCACAATTACGGCATTGTCGGCATGTTCCGACGATGACAACGAGAACAAGTCAGGCTCTTATGTTATCCAAAAGAATGGAGTGGTAGAGCCTTCGCAACAGGTAGATATGGGAGTGTTCAACATCGACGGCAAGAAATATAGGCTTATCTTTGCCAAGACAAACCTGACGGCAAGGGGACTCGCCAAGGCTGAGAGTGACTTTGGTGACTTTTTCTCCTGGGCTGCCCCGGAGCCATGGTGCACAGCCTACGAGCGCACAGCCTCTTCGCTGACTCCTACGGCATGGATTTCAGGCAAGGCTGATGGATATACATTGGTCAATGCGCAATACTATGACGGAACTCGATACACAAAATATCAGAACGAGAACGAACAGCTGTCGCCTGAAGACGATGCAGCCCATAATTTGCTCGGAGGTGACTGGCAGATTCCGTCGCGTGCCGTATGGCAAGCCCTGTTGGATGCCAACAACCAATCGGTGACATGGGGTAAGGACGGAGAAATGAAAATGACCTTCATCGACGAGACGGGAAAACCGGGAATGAAGATTTCAAGCAAGTCGAATCCTGACAACTACATCTTCCTGCCTGCAACAGGTAGAATAATTGAGAAGGAATTCCTCTATGTAGGCATTCAGGGTAATTATCTCAGCTCTACCCTTGGTACACCTTATAATATATGGGGTATGGGATTTGGAGAAGGCTCTGCGGGAGTGTTCACGACATGCCGCAGGATGACAGGCTGTGTCATTCGCCCTGTACGACTCGTGGCTGAATAATAATCATTATTAATAATAAAAGTGGCTTTTCTGCCGTGAAAAGTCACTTTTTATAAAAACGTCGGAATACAGCACCTTTATAATGGACAATGAACGAATTTACCAGTGCGAATACCCCTAAAAATGGTGCAATTATCACTTTTTTTCCGTTTTGACAAACATTTTGCTGTTTTGACAAATTGTTTTTTCGGTTTTGACTATCCAGTTTCCCCTTTTTCCATTAACTTTGCAGCAGATTTTGACAACAACAAAAAATTTTAATAATATGAACATGAATAGATTCTTTACCATTCTGTGCCTTCTCCTTTGCTTAGCTGGGGGGAAGAGTGTAATTCAGGCGGCTTCTTGGAGTTATCCCACAAGCAAGCCCTCGTCACCTTATGCCGGTGGAAGTGGTTCAAAGAGTGACCCCTATCGTATTTCCACTGCCCAGCAGCTTGCCAATTTCGCATATATGATTCACGACAATGGCAAGGACTATGCCGGAAACTATTTCATACTGACAAACGACATTGTGCTCAACGAAGGCGTAATCAATGCTGACGGCACCTTCAACGAAGCCGCGGCATCCTCGTTTAAACAATGGACATCACCGGGCAAATGGCGATTCCCCTTCGACAATGAGTTTGAGGGCACTTTTGACGGACAGAACCATGCCGTTATCGGATTGTATCAAGACCAGACGGCTATGCTTCAGCTTGGTCTGTTTGGCATGGCCGAAGGTGCCACCATCAAGAACGTGCGTGTCAAGGACAGCTATATCAGGGCAAGAGAAGCTGGCTTTGATTTTGAAAATGTCGACCAGTATTCTGTCGGCATGGTGATAGGCTATATGTATAAGAGTTCCATCAGCAACTGCCATGTGGAAAATTCCGTTGTCCATGCAGACCATGGTTACCATACGGGTGGTGTGATTGGTATGACAGAGAACTCTACGGTAGCTGGCTGTTCTTTCACAAAGGGAAGCATCGAGGTCTTTGAGAATCCAAAACCTTCTACGGAATATTCGCAGCGACAAGAGGAGCAAAGAACGACTTTTGGTGGAGTAATTGGATATTCTTATTTCGACACCTCCATCAGAAATTGCACCTCTTCTGGAACGCTCAAGTGTAAATTTGGATGTTTCGGAGGCGTGATAGGTTATAGTAATCAATTCTCCGGCCTTCTGACAGAATGTAGCAGCACCATGCACATTGTAGCTGTTCCCTTACCAAACAAACATTGCAGCTTGTTGATTGGAGGTGTGGCCGGTGAATTATGGAGCTATAAAGAGCCTGAGGTGACCAAATGTGCCTATTATGGTAACATCACCGTGGAGGAAGGTGACTACGAATTTTGGGGTCAGTTTATTGTGTCGGGGTTGATTAACGCTGCTTCAAGTGTGCGTGGCACAGGTCACTATCCGCATGTGTTCAAGGATTGTGCCTCCATTGGCGACATAACTTTCAAGGGAAAGGTAAAAAGCTGTTCCAACCTGTATATCAACGGACTCAGCTGTCATAGTGTTTTTGAAAGTTATGACCATGGATATGACATGGTGACGACGGCAGTCAATTGTATTGCCTATCATAAGGTCTCCTTTACGGATGGACAAACCGCTACGCACTATAACTACAATCCGCTGATTGGTTATCCCGATTATATAGAAGCGCTCTTTCCTAGTAAGCCCAGATTTAACTCAAAGGACAGCAAAAATAATTATTATGCCTATGATGTGGTTTCGGGAACCGATCCAGGCGTGTCAAGGGAATACGGCACTGCCAAGACCTTGGCAGAACTGAAAGCCAGCATCAGCACGCTTAATGCGGAAGCCGGCAGCAACGTGTGGGGCAAATACACAAATACCGAAGATAAGGATTATTATGGAATGCCGCTGCCTATCGTCTGTGGCGGAACGGCGACATCTTACTCAGGTGTAGGAACAGAAAATAATCCATACATCATAAGCTCGGAAGCTGACTTAAAGGCATTGAAGACTACCGTAAATGACGGAAATGACCTAAAGGACAAGTATTTCAAATTGGATGCCGACATCAATATGACAGGAGTTATGGACTACTGCATAGGCTTTTTCAAGGAAAAGCCTTTCAAGGGACATCTTGACGGTAACGGCCATTCCATCGTAGGCTTGCGCAACAAACTCTTTGGCTATATGTATGGCACGGTGAAGAACCTTGCCTTGGTTGACTGCAACATCGAAGGGTGTGGAGATGAGGGAGCCGTAGCCGGATTTGTTGGCGGCGAAAGCAACAAGGCCGAAGTCAGCAACTGCTATGTGTCGGGGCTTGTCCAGTCTTCTCAGAGTGGTATTTCTGCACAGATACGTCTTGGCGGTATTTGTGGTTATGTTTATAATGGTTCTGCAGTACACGACTGCTATTTCAAGGGACATCTGATAGCAAAAAGTCCTTATAGTTCAGTGTCCTCGGCAACTCTTTCTGTGGGCGGCATTTCAGGATACAACGGCAACAGTATGGTTGACACCAGTAAACCACAAGGCATATACAACTGCTATGCCTCATTCGAATATCATAAAGACCTTGGCTCTTTTACGAATTTCTATGCGTACGGAATCGGTAATAATTATGTCCAAGACTGTTATGCCATAACTTCTTCTGAAATAAATAACACAACGGGTTGCACTAAGCTTGATTCAGAGTCGGAATTGAACGGCAAGTTCAATGGCAAGACAGGTTGGCTGCAAGGAGTCTATCGCCCCGTTCTTGCTTATGCCAAGAAATATGCGGCTACAACTCCCGAGAAGACCCCGACAACAGTTTATTTCGATGCCATCCCCGAGGCTAATCCTACACCGAACTATTTCTACAACATCAGCATAGACGATCCATATTCCGACGTATCGCTGTGGAATCTGCCTAACATGGCAGTATATGTGCCGAGCGAGCAGAAGGACTATATAACCAACGGCTATCTCGACCAATCGTCTGAATTGAAGTATAAGCGTAGCGAGGGTGCTACTGGCACATTGGGTCAGCTGCATTTCTCCCTCGTTCAGAACAACAAGGGTTCACACTTCGTATGTCTCCCTGGAGAGGTACTGAAGTCCGACCTGCCCGAAGGCTCTGACGCTATGATTGTGGGCAAGATAAATTACGTGAATGACGAGGAGCAGGTGAATGTTGTCCATGTGGATACCATTCCCGCCGGTGTTCCATGTTTCCTCTATGTGCCTGTAACTGCGGTGAAGTCGGGCAATAATATACTAAAGTTTCGCAAGTGAAAATTCACAAGCGTGATTTAACGTAATTTTGGAATAAAAAAGGCTCTGAAGTTTGTAT
>ENA-UEQL01001577-UEQL01001577.1-human-gut-metagenome-genome-assembly--contig:-NODE-1577-length-15723-cov-7.972645_pt1 | contig 15723 bp, 18 predicted proteins | sample MGYA00242905_ERZ507926 | MGnify/ENA primary metagenome ERZ507926 (study PRJEB26167, sample SAMN06115531) | human gut metagenome | host: Homo sapiens | place: China:Henan | collected 2015-09-09...
TCAATCTCAACTATTTCCCTCGACAGTGATGTAATCCTCAACAATCGTGTGTTTGCTAGATTAACCTCCCTTACTTCAGTCACCATTGGTAAAAATGTTACTTCTATTGCAACAGGTACATTCAATAGATGCACATCACTTTCGGAAATCATAATCTCAAGTGACAATGAGGTTTACAGTTCTATCGATGGAATCCTATTCAATAAAACAAAAACAGCGCTCATAAAATATCCTCTGCAGAAAGCTGGGGAATCTTATACGATTCCTAACAGTGTCACATCTTTGGGTGAAAGCGCTTTCAGCGGATGTACCTCTCTTACATCCGTGACCATCCCAGATTCGGTGACGTCCATCGGTGGCGTTGCGTTTGAAGGATGCACTTCTCTCACTTCGGTGAATATCGGCAAAGGAGTTACATCCATTGCAGATGATGCGTTTAAAGGATGTACATCAATCTCAACTATTTCCCTCGACAGTGATGTAATCCTCAACAATCGTGTGTTTGCTAGATTAACCTCCCTTACTTCGGTTACTCTTGGTAATAACATTACATCAATCGGATCAGGCGCGTTTGGGGGGTGTGCTTCACTGACATCAATAACCCTCCCAGATTCTGTAACATCCATCGGAGATTATGCGTTTAGGGGATGTGCTTCACTGACATCAATAACCCTCCCAGATTCGGTGACGTCCATCGGTAGTACTGCATTTGAAGGATGCACATCTCTCTCTTCAGTGACACTCTCGGAATCGGTAACTTCTATCGGATCAAGCGCGTTTAGGGGATGTGCTTCACTAACATCAATAACCCTCCCAGATTCTGTAACATCCATCGGAGATTATGCGTTCAGCGGATGTACTTCGCTAAGATCGATTTTAGTTTCAGACAATAGTGCAACATTGCATTCAATCGACGGCATACTGTATGATAAGTCGGGAAAGACCCTACTCTGTTGCCCGGGCAGTTTAACTTCGTTCAGCATTACTTCTGATGTTGAATCAATAAGTACAGGTGCATTTAGTGGAAATATTGAAGTAGTAAAGTTTGTCGATATACCATCAATCACTCTTTCAACGGGTGCGTTTATAGATTGCACAAATCTGAAGAATATTGTTCTTGAGGATAATACAAGTGCGAAGTTTGGCAAATATTCTATTGCTTACACAACGCCGAATGAACACACATTACGTTTCGTGGCATCAAATGGGTTTACTCTTCCTAATGATGCCACATATGGAAATGTTAAGGTTGTGTATGAGGACCCGTCTGAAGGTAAACCCTCAGATGACATTTTCAGTAACCCGATAATGTATGTAGCTATCGGCATTATAGCCGCATTGATAATTGCAGGTGGAGTTATAGTTATTAAAAAAAGACAAGTTTGAATGAATGATCTTTAACAAACTGGGGCAGACCTGCTTATCCTTGAAGGGTTGTTATCCGATGAGTGATAATTGTAATGATTTAAACAAAACGGACTTCAATAGCGAATCTGCCCCAACCAGCTCCAAAAGAATTGAATCACAAACACAATTAATATCAGTGAATCCTGGAGATTGGCCTGACGAAAAATTCATACTCTATCGTGATTCATTACATCAGCAACATACTTTTGTTATACAAAGTATCGAAAATTTGAAGAAAAACGCCCTGGGTTTGATTTCAGCCACGCTTGTTTCTCTAACGATAATATGTGCATATCTATTCCCAAAACTAGATTCTTTTCCAAATGCTTTAGTCTATAAATTTTTATGTGCATCAGTTATAATTTTATTAGCTGGCGCTATCTTTTCCACGACGGTACTTGTTTATATTCCTCGTCCAGGTATTGTCTTTTCACTAGATAATAAAAAATGCGATATTCAAGGAACAGTCAATATTGCATATGTCGATGAAATATCACAATTTAAGAAAAATCTCTTACGTTATGAAATTCACACATTTCAATCAGACTTGGTCTTGTTGAAATCTAAGAGTCGGTATCATGCAATAGGTATTATATTATCTATGGTTGGAATAGTTTTAGCGGCGCTTAGTCTTATAATGATTTATAATCCAGGATCGGTCATGGAGACTTATGCAATAGTGGGCCCTACCATAGTTGTAGGACTGTATCTGACCATATCAACAATAAGAGAATCTAAAAAAATGAAAAAGGCAGTTGAAGATGCAGAAAAAGAGAACAATGTAGACTTAAATGATGAGTGTAAATTCCCCCAGCATATGCTCTAATATCCTTGATAAAAGATTTTCCTATCACCATTATTCACCTGCGTAATCAATAGTTTCCCGACCTCTCCCCTACCATTAAATCCCTGCAAATCCCATAATCCATCGCAGAAACGACGGGAATCCTCAAGGAGTGAAAACCATGAGGAATAGAAAAACCGCCGAAGGTGACGTATTCATCGCCACCTTCAACGAGAAGAACCGCACCGTATCCGACGACCACCTTACGATGATTTTCGCGGCCGTCGGAGAAAGACACGGCTACGAGGATGTCGGAGCCGAATTCGCAGCCCTCGAAGATTTCAAGGTCAGATGGCAGAGATCCTACAACTGGATCCGCTTCACCGTCTCCGATTACCTCGACAGGGCGCCCGATGACGTACTCGGTAGATGATGCCCTTTTCGGATGACCCGCCGAACCGTTAAACTAATTATACCCCCAAACTCCATTACTCCGATGCTGACATGTGTTAGCGTCGGGGGATTTTCTCTATCGGAATTTCTCCCTATGCCTCAGTTTGAGCAGCATCGTGTTGAGAGTTGATGAAGTACGACCGTGTGATTCAAGGGACATTCATAGACAGGCCCAACAGGTTCATCGCCAACGTCCGGATCGAAAGCGAAGGGGATGTGCCAGACCCTGTAGTGAGATGTCACGTTAAGAACACCGGCAGATGCCTGGAACTTCTGGTCCCGGGAGCGAAGGTGGTCCTCAGCATAAGCGACGATCCGAAGAGGAAGACCGGGTACGACCTGATCGCCGTCTACAAGGGAGACCTGCTCATAAACATGGATTCCCAGGCCCCTAATGCAGTGGTGAAGGAATCCTTCGAGAAGATCGTAGGGAAGTGCGACAATGTGGTCCCGGAATACAGGTACGGGGACTCCCGCTTCGACTTCTATGCGGAGCGGAACGGGGAGAAGGTCTTCGCAGAGGTTAAGGGCGTCACCCTGGAATCCGACGGTCTGGCACTATTTCCGGACGCCCCGACGGAGAGAGGTCTGAAGCACATCCGCGAACTCACGGGGCTTGCCGGCAGCGGTTACAGGTGCTGGGTCATCTTCCTGATACAGATGTCCGGGGTGAGAGGATTCTCCCCCAACTACGCCATGCAGCCCGAACTGGGCAGGGCCTGCGAGGAGGCCGTCGCCGCCGGCGTTAACGTGGTCGCCTATGACTGCACCGTCGCCGAGGATTCGTTATGGTTGGGGGACGAGGTCCCCGTCATCCTTCACTCGTAATGGTCGTAGGCGGCGTTCTTGGAATTCTCGTCGCTCATCTCGTTGATGGTGGTGAGGTATTCCTTGATGGCGGCCTCCTGCTCCTGGATCATCTGCTGTACGAGGTACACGTTCTTCATCTCGGCCCTCGCATCCCCGAGGGAACCTCCGTCCTCCTCTTCCTTCATCTGCTTTATGAGGGTCATCCTCTTGCTCCTCATCCCTTCCTCACCGAAGGCTATCAGCGAGTCGAGGGCGGCGGTACCGTAGGTGGTGGCGTTGATGAACCTCATGGCGGCATCGCATATCTCCGGGTTGAAATCGAAGTCGATGTCCTCCACCATGTTCAGCATGGCCTTGTGGAGGCTCTTGGTCTGGATGCGGAACGTCTCGATCTTGGTCCTGCCCGCATCCGTTACGATGTCCGACGGGCCGTACATGTCCTTCAGGTCGCGTATCTTGAAGTCGGAGACGATCTGGAACGTCCTCACCTCCCTTTCCGGAGGGGTGATCAGCATGTTCTTCCTGGCCAGATACATGTCTATGGCCGGCTGGACGATCCTGTTGTGCCTGATGATCGCCCTGCTCTCGCCCCTGCGCCTGCTCTGGAGCTGGCTCACGTACATGACGGCGTCCATGGCGGTCAGACCGATGACGAACGCCAACGAGTTGTCCGCCAGGTTGAGAAGATGGGTGTTCAGGTCGCCCCCGTCGCCGGAAACTATGAAAAGAAGGAGCTCGAAGAACAGGAACGCGCAGAAGATGATGACTGTGGATACGATCATCGTGCGGAACATGCTCTTCTTCTCCATACGGGCGGCGCTCTTCTTCCTGTACCTCTCCCTTATGGCCGAACGGTCGTCGGTGTTCTCCGCCTTCTGCCTGCGGAGCGTACGCTCCTGTTCCTTGGACGAACGGCGGAGCTGTTTCTCGACCGTCTTCTCCGCCCTCCTCTCATCCCTGCGGTTCATCTCACTCAACACCGACGATCTTCCTTATGGCTGCCTGTGTCTCCTGCGGCGTTCCGGTCGTGTTGACCATGTAGACCTCGCACTGTTCGAAGAGCTTCTTGAAGAAGTTCGCACGGAGGGTGCTCCTGAAGGGGTCGCGGACTATCTGATGGGGGTTGCACAGGTCGGCGGACATCAGATACTCCAGGGCACGATGGGAGTCTATCTTCTGGACGACCTCCTTCTCGAAGGTGTTCCTCTGGAGAAGGATCACGTACCTCAGCGAACAGCCCTGGGACACGGAGGACTCCCCCGTCACCCAGCGGACATTGGCTATGCCCCTTCCCTTGTTGTCGAACTTCACGTTCTTGACCAGGGGTTTATACTCCTCCCACACGTCTCCGATATCCGCATCGATGTAGCAGTTCTTCTCCGAACCGGTCACCTTGGGCCTACCGTTCCCGAACGTGACGAAATACCAGTCGTCCGAGATCAGGGAGGAGTTGTCGGCCCTGAGAAGACCCCAGGACTGGGTGGTCTTCCCCGTCTTGGAGGGGGCTATGAGGGTCACTCCGACGTCGTCCACGTCTATGGCCGCCCCGTGGACGGAATATGTGTCGTGGGTCCCCTCCAGGATGTATCCGGCTATGCCGAGGGCGATGCTCTTCACCCATCCGTAATAGTCGAAATTGAACAGGAACGCTGTACATGTGGCGGGCTCGAAATAGAGTTTGCTCTCCGGTTCCTCCTTGTCCGTTATGCAATAGAGGCGCGCATGGGCGCGGACCCTGTCGGATGCGGCGTAGAAGTTGTCCCTCCACATGTCGATATGGTCCCTGTCGGAGGTGAAAAGCTGTACTGTTATCCCGTTGATGTCGGCCTTTGCGGAGAACAGCCCTTCCTCGTCGTATCTGTCGCGGAAGGACTTGCATTCGTTCTCCGAGATGAGCTCGGTCTCATATGGCATAATCTGGCTCAATCCATCGCGGATTAAAATAACATTCCCCTTTTTTTGGGATCGATACCGTATGACATCCATACACGGCAATGGGATTATAAACATCGATACCGCACAGGGGATGCGATAAAAATGACAGGAAAGATAACCGTCCTGATAGGCAGTCCCCGTGCCAACGGGAACAGTGCGAAGATCGCGAAGGCCATTGCCGACGAATGTCAGGCCATGGGCAAGGAGGTGGCCACCTTCCACCTGGATAAGATCGAGGGACTCAGAGGATGCAGGGCCTGCAACGCCTGCAAGAAGAGGGGAGGATGCATCGCGAAGGACCCCACCCTCCCCATACTGGAAAGCATAGCGGAATCGGAAGGGATAGTGTTGTCCACCCCGCTCTACTTCAACGTGGAATCGGGACAGCTCAAACTGGTCCTGGACAGGTTCTACGGATTCCTCTCCGAGGATTTCAAGACGTTCCTCCCGGGGACCCAGAAGGCGGCCGTGGTCGTATCGTGCATGACAGGGGAGGAGAGCTCGGAGGACTGCGCCTCGCACCTCCGGCAGGTCTGCTCCATGTGCGGGATACAGCCTGTGGGGACCATAGCCGTGTGCGATCCGGGCGACGAGAAGAACACCTTGACCCCCGAGATATTGGAGCGCGCAAAGGATATAGCGCATAAACTGTGATAAGGGGCTGCACGTAAGTGCGGGAAGGGATACAGACGACCGGAATCGCGATAATCTACGCCTCCTCGTTCGGAGGACATGTCGCCGAGACCGCCAAATACATGGCGAAAGAACTCGACGCCGACATATTCGACCTCAAGAAGCAGACCAAGATCAACATGGCGTCCTACAACAGGGTCATAATCGGGACCGGGATCCATGCCGGAAAGCCCTTCGGAAAGGTCGTGTCGTTCGTAAAGGATAACAAAGCCGTCCTGGACGACAAGAAGACGTCGCTCTTCATATGCTGCATGTACATGGGCGACAAAGGGGACGCGCAGTGCGAGAAGGTCTCCAAGGATCTCGGGATCCCCGACGCCGCATATTTCCCCGATAAAGGTGAGACCGACGAGAACGGCGTGAAGAAGGGCGTCGTATCGTTCATCCAGAGGATGAAGGCATGAGCACCACCGCGACCGCGGCCATAGCCGTATACGCCCTGATCAACCTCATATCGTTGGCGGCCTACGGCTGGGACAAGCATAAGGCGGTGAAGGACAAATGGAGGACCCCGGAGAAGACCCTGATCCTTCTGGGTCTTGTAGGTCCCTGGGGAGCGGTCATCGGGATGAACCTGTTCCATCACAAGACTAGGAAGACCAAGTTCAAGGCGAACTACGTATTCCTCGTCCTCCACGTGATCGTCATCTTCCTGATAGCGGGCGGATACGTCCGAATCGGATAAAACACCTTACTGGCACATATCCGCCGTCAGTCTGTCCATGCGCGGTGACGGCGGAAGACCTTTCTCCCACGCCTTCCTGACATCCAGCTCCATACCCTCATGACCCAGGAGCACGACGCGGCTGTCCGCCTTCTCGCGAAGAACGTCCATGCCGAGTATGTCGGCTATCCTCTTCGAGAAATCCTTTATGGTCTCGAACGCCGGCATCCCGTCCACCGTGAGACGCTGCCTCGAACCCCCTACGAAGACGTAGCCCTTCGGCTCGATGAGGTCGGGGTCGGCGACCCTGTCCAATCTGGCATAGCTCTCCGGATCCATGAGATTGACCCCTTGGACGAGCGTGTGCCTGACGACCGTCCTGGTCTCCAGCGAGGGGAACAGTTCCAGCGTCCTCATGAGCCTCTCCCATCCGTCCTTTATCTTGGGCCGGCAGGCCTTGGCATATGTGGCCTTGTCGGGTGCGGCCACCGTCACGTAGATCTGCCTCGGCAGGGTATCCAACGCCTCTATCCTCTCCGGCATGGTCCCGTTGGTGACCAGGAAGGTGGTCATACCGCGGGAATGGCACTCTTTGAAGAACTCCGAGAGGTAAGGATATATGGTGGGCTCTCCGGCGAGGGAGCAGGCCACCTGTGTAGGGTTCATCGCCTCCTGGAACATCACGGGGTCGCAACGCTCGTCCCCCTTGAAACCGGATATAAGTAGCCTCTGATAGTCTATGAGGGCGTCCAGCATCTCCTTGGGTTCCGCCCATTCCTTGACCTCGAAATCCTTCCCCTCCACACGCCAGCAGAACGGGCACAGATGGGTGCACTCGTTGAGGGCAGGGGTCATCTGCAGGCAGCGGTGGGTCTGGATCCCGTAGAAATCCTGTTTATAGCATGTGCGCTGATGGAGAAGGCTCTGTTTCATCCACCCGCACAGCTTCACTGCGGCATGGTCGCGGTAGATCCTATAGTGCTGGCGTATGAGAGTCTGCCTGTATTCCTCATCCATTGCTATCATCTCAGAAATCGAAAAGACTTTTCTGGGTCTTCTTCGGAGGTGCAGGCGTTGTCTTCGCCGATGCGTCGTCCGCCTTCACCGACCCCTTGTCGTCCGTGACGGCCTTCTCGGAGGGTCCCCGGACCTCGGGATCCGGCACGGTCTTTCCGACAGACGTCTGGGTCTTGGCGGCCGGCTCCTCTTTCTTCTCCGGGACTGCGAAGTCCAGGCCCTGTTCCTTCTTGGAAGCCTTCTTCCTCGGAGAAGTCTTCTTCGGCTCCTTCTCCTCCTTCGGGAACGCTTCCTCGAAGGACTGCTTCACCTGTTTCGAATCCATCTTCTGGTCGATGAGGAACCCGAGCTCCTCCGGCTCCAGACCGGCGTCCCTGACCAGCATCACACGGAATTCCGGATCCGACATCGCCATGGTGCGATAGAAGTCGTAGCAGTCGTTCTGTATCCTGGAACCGGAGTTGTGGGTGAGGTATCCGAGCTTCTGGCACAGCGACCTTCTGAGGGAACGGGAGGATTTGGAACGGCTCATCTTCATGAGGTACTGGGGGAAACGGAACCTGTCGCACGTGACCTTCTTGGAATGGAGGGCCTCCGGTATGCCGCTGGTCATCATGTCGCGGGCATAGGACATGAATCCGTAGTTCTGACGTTTCATTATACGTCCCAGATACACGTCCGCACGCGACAGCCTCTCGCAGCACCTCACCAGATCGCCGGTCGAATGGCACTCGTACGGGATGTTCTCCTCCATCCAGAGGGCGACCGTGCCGGGATCCTCGTCCACCTCGTTGTACGTATGGAAGGCCAGCTGCGGGTCCTTCTTGCGGAATACGGCGTCCATCAGGGCGTACATGTCCTTGCGGACCACCCTCCCGGTGAGTACGGAGGCGTCCTCGGACGTCACGCTCCCGTATCCGTACGCCAGAGACTCCAGGTCCCTTATGGCGGCACGCAGGTCCCCGTTGGCGTTCTCGGCGATCTTGGATATGGCCAGGGGGTCTATGTCCACGCCCTCGGCCCTGCAGATCTTCGCAAGGACGTTCTGCACGGCGGATGCGGTCGGCTTCCTGAACGAGATCTGTACGGTCTCCGTCTTGACCGCGGAACTCTTCCTGGAGAGTTCGTAGAAATCGTTGACGATGAGGATGACCGGCTGTCTGGCACATTTTATGAGTTCGTTTATGACGGGCATGGCCCCCCTGTCCGCATTGCCGAAAAGACTGTCGGCCTCGTCCAGGACGACCAGTTTCATCCCGCCGTCCTTGACGGACATGAAATTGCCGTCGTCGTCGAAGGTGTTGAAATAGGATGCCCTGAGGGCGACGTTGCGGATGGCCTCCCCGGTCCTCTGGTCGGAGGCGTTCATCTCCACGATACCCCATCCCATGTCGCGGGCCAGGGCCTCGGCGGAGGAGGTCTTTCCTATGCCGGGGGTGCCCATGAGGACGAGCGCCCTCTTGGACGGTGCGCCCCTGTTCCACTGCTCCGCCCACTGCCTCATCGTGGCCGCGGCCGAGGGATTGCCGACGATGTCGTTCAGCGACTGGGGCCTGTATTTCTCGGTCCAGTCGTCCGCCATTACGGACCCCTCTTGTTATCGGGCCCTTTGAAGTAGACCAATCCGATGACCTCCATGCTCTGCCTGAAGTATATGAAGAACTCGAACATCAGCCACAGGAAGAACATGGAACCCGTCGTCCTGATGTAGAAGAGGTACAGGTAGATCCATATCGCCGAGATCGCCATGTAGAGGAACGCACGGGAGTACTTCTTCATGACCAGATGTCCGAGCCCGAACACGCTGAATATCCCGGGGACGACTGCGAGACCGATGGCTATCTTGTCCCTCGTGGTGAGCTTGCGCTGGATCATGACCTGTGCGGTCATCATGGGGGCTATCGGCTTTCCGCAGGATGCGCAGAATGCGTCGCCCTCCTTGTTCTCGAATCCGCAGTGAGGACATACCCCGCTCTTCTCGTTGACGGGTACGCCCGTATCGTCGATCGCCATCGCGGTCTTCTTCAGCGCCCCGCAGCTGTAACAGAATTCCGCATCGTCCGGGATCTCCTGTCCGCATTCGCGGCAAATGTACTTCATCGGCTCAGTCCTCCTCACTCGAGATACATACGATATATCCCTTTGGTGCTTTCAACCTTTACATCGGCCCCATAGAGTCCCGAGACCTTGTCGTCGTTCAAGAGGTCCTCCTTGCGGCCGTCGTCGTATATCTTCCCGTCCTTGATCATCACGACCCTGTCCACGCTCAGAGGTATGTCGGAAAGGTCGTGGGTGATCATTATGATGCGTACTCCGCTGTCGATGAGGATGTCGAACATCCTCCTGAACTTGGACTTCATCACGATGTCCAGCCCGGTCATCGGCTCATCGAGTATCAGCATCCTCGGGTTCGTGACCAAGGCCCTGGCTATCAGGGCCCTCCTCATCTGACCCAGGGAAAGTCCTTCGATCCTCCTCTGAAGAAGGTCGTCGATCCCCATCTCGGCGGCACGGTATCTTATGAGGTCCTCCATCTCTTCGGTGACGGTCATGCCGCGGAAGACGTCGAGACTTCCGAAGAACCCGGACCCTATCACTTCGCGGACGGTCGTCATTCCGCCGAACCTGTCCTGCAGATCCATCGATACGACCCCCATCTTGGTGCGGAGGTCGAAGATGTTCCAATGGCGCTCCCCGAATATCCTCATGGAATAAGGCTCGTCGTCATCGTACGGATATACATCCCCCCTCAGGAGCTTGAGGAGGGTGGTCTTACCGGAACCGTTCAGACCTATTATCGCCACGTTCTCGTCCTGGCCTATGGTCAGATTTATCCTGTCCAGTATCCTGACTCCGTCACGAACGACCGAAACATTGGATAGCTCGAGAGCGTTTTCCATGTTTTTCCGTAAAGAGGTCTTGCCTATAAGGTTATCCTTTTATAGAAGTAGAATACGGGGAACGGCACCCGCAGATGTATGAGAATGCGGGGGCCCGAAGGCCCCCGGGAAAGGTTTTCACTCGGCCTCGGCCGGCTGCATCTTCCTCGATCCGCAATACCTGTCGATCGCCATGACGATCAGGAATGCGGCTATGGAGAGCGGCAACGAGACGATAAGGGCGTCGCAGTACTGGATGGGACCGCTGAAAAGGACCGCGTCCCCGGTCAGCATCTTGCATATCGGAAGGAACACGGAGCTGCTCTTGTTAATGAACAACGCCCAGAAAAGGTAGGACGAGGTCCCCACTGCGATACTGCATACGGCCGCCCTCTTGTTGGGCCTGCCCTTGGTGTACAGACCGTGGACGAAGGCGGGCAGAAGGGCGGCGGCGGTCATCCCCATGAAAAGGGACGTCGCCTTGGCTATGATGTCCTTGGGCATGACGTAGCAGTATATGACCACGAGGACCATCATCACGGCGGTGCAGATCCTGTTGACACGGACGTTCTGCGAATCGGCCTCCTTCTTCTCCCTGCGGTTCTTGGCGAGGGTGTACAGGTCGTAACCTCCGGCCGCACCTATCGTGTGCATGAGGGCGCTGATGGTGGAGATGGAGGCGCAGACCAGCGAGAGAAGGAACAGGCAGACGAAGAAGTCGCCTCCCAGGACCCCGTCGAACACCTCGAGGATGTACTGCGGGATGATGAAGTCGGTCCCGAGACCGAGCCCGGAGACGTAGTTGAACGCCAGACCGCCGTCCTTGTTCATGAAGAACACGTTGCTGAGGGCACCTGCGGTGTAGGCGGTACCGACGATGACGAGCATGAAGATGCTGCCAACGATGAGGGACCTGTCGAGCATCCTGTCGTCCTTGGCGGACATGAACCTGACTATGAGCTGGGGCTGGGTGAGGACACCGAGACCCACTCCCATCAGGAATGTGGTGACCACGAGCATCCACTCGCTGGAACCGAAGTCCGCGACGGAGGTCCAGCCGGTGAAACCGTCGAGGACTCCTCCAGCCATGCCCGGATCGAGGGCCGAGAGGGACTCGAAGGCGTTCGTCACGCCGCCGAGGGTGGAGAACGTGACTATGAGGATGACGACCATTCCGATGAACATGATCCCCGCCTGCAGGGCATCGTTGTACATGACGGCGATGATACCTCCGTAGACGACATAGATGCCGACGATGATGGCCATGACTATCAGGATGACGTCGTAGAGGTCGGTAAGACCGGTGATGACGGCCACCGAGTTGACTCCTCCTTTGAGGACGGCGGCGCAGTAGATGGGCATCATCACGATGATGAGGATGGCGGTGAAGGCGCGGATCCCTTTGGATTCGTACATCTTCCCGAGGAGATCGGCGAAGGTCGAGGCGCCGAGCCTCTTCCCCACCCTTCTCGTCTTGGGACCGAATACAAGGAACGCCACGAAGAGTCCCACGAAAAGGTTGAGGAAACAGAGCCACATCAGCGTGAGTCCGTGCGTGGCGGCCTGTCCGCCGAAACCTATGACGGCGGAGGCGCTGAGGAAGGTGGCACCATAGGACAGACCTATGATTATGGGGTTCGTCTTATTCCTCCCCAAAAGGAACTCGCTGTTGTCCTTGGTGTTCCTGTATCCGTAATACCCTAGGAAGATAGTGACTGCGGCGAAGATCACGAGCATCGCCGCGAATATCGGCATGGATACTCCGCTCATTCGTCATCACCTTTGTTCGATTTTCTTACTTTTATTCCGACGATGCAACAAAGGACCACGGTTACGAAACATCCGATGTAGGCACCAACGATCCATGGATCGGTAAGACCGAAGAAGCTCATTTTACTCACATTTGTAAAGTGCTAACACGTAGCACGGAGGATTGTCCATCCCGCTGCTTATATTTAACCATTGATGGTGCAGACCGGCAACGGGATGTGGATCCGGAACGGAATGGCCCTCAAACAGCCGGGACCGCCTCCGTCTTCCTTGCATGTCCTGCGAAACAGGCCTCAGAGGGCAGGAAGCACGGGACATCCCCGGGAACCGTCCCGGAAAGGATGGCGGCCCTGTCCGCATCGGGTATCTGGACGGCGGATGCCCCGAGGGATACCGCCAGCGAGACCTGGTTGAAGGTATGCACCTGGAAAACACAGGATATGCCGACGAAACGGGCCAGTTTGGAGAAGAATACGGCCCTCTCCCTGTCGACCAGGGATACGTCGATGACGACCGCCTTCTCGCCCCCGGCCTTGGCGGCGTAGACCATGTACTCGTCGATGACGGGCTCCGCACAGACGTATCCGTCCACGCCTGCGGCTTCCTTGCTCATCATCCTGCATTTCTGCTTGAGTACGCTGAGGGGGAGGACTTTCCTCTCCGCCTCGATCTTCGCCATGTCTGCCATGTCCATCATTCCTTGTTCCATGCTAACACTTAGCACGCTAAACACACCAACTGCGAACCCGTATATAAACCATGCTATTCATTGACACGATATCCCCGACCGATATGCCTATTATGATACAGGACTTTCGGGAGAGCATGAGAAAAGACCTCGGTGCCAAGACCATACTCTACCCCATGCCCGTACTGATACTCGCCGCCTACAGGGAGGACGGCAGGGTCGACGCCATGAACGCCGCCTGGGGCGGGATCGCCGACACCAACCAGGTGTGCATATGTCTGTCCTCGGACCATGCTACCACGAAGAGCATCGCCGCAAGGAAGGCCCTGACGGTATCGGTGGCCGATGCCGCTCATACGGTCGAAGCGGATTATCTGGGGGTTTGCTCCGGGAACGACGTCCCCGACAAGTTCGAAAAGTCCGGACTCCATGCGGTCAGAAGCGAAAACGTGGATGCGCCTGTCATCCAGGAGTTTCCCCTGACCCTCGAATGCAGGGTCTCTTCGATAGACGACATCTCCGAGGGCACCGTCAGGGTCGTGGCCGACATAGTGAACGTCTCCGCAGACGAAGGGATCCTCACGGACGGAAAGGTGGACATCTCCAAACTGGACCCCATAACCTACGACACCGTGTCACACGGGTATTTCAGGATCGGAGAGAGGGTCGGCAACGCCTTCTCCGACGGAAAGAGACTGATGTGAGATGAAGAGACCCATATTCGGGAAACTGTACCAGTTCTCCCAATAAATCCCCCGGATGGACTTCACGATCCACCAATACCTGTTGGCCACCGAACCGTCGATCCTGTTCGCCACCGGCACGGTCCAGCAGGCGGAACGCTCCCTTCCGGAGATCGAGGAGATACGGGGGGGAAGACCCTTGGACTACATCTTCGTCTCCCATATGGAGTCGGACGAATACGGAGGCATCCGCATTTTCCTGGAGAGATATCCCGATGCGAAGGTCATATGCTCGAGACTGGCCTCCAGGGAACTGCCCGGGTTGGGGGTGGAGTGCGACTGCGTGGCCGCTGACGGGGACACGGTCATCGAGGAGGACATCTCCCTGAAGACCATCACATACCCCTGCGAGGTGCATCTTCAAGACGGCATAATCGCCTATGAACAGAACTCCGGCATACTGTACAGCTCCGACCTTATGCAAAGCCCCGGGGATGGCAGGGATACGGTCGAGGAATGCGGATACCTTCCCAAAGCGGAGAGCATCTCCCCCGTACGCATACCGAACGAGAAGGGACTGGAAGATACCAAACGGAAGCTCGCATCCATATCCCCGAGGTTCGTGGCGGTGGGCCATGGGTTCTGTTTCGTCAACGCAGACATTATGTGAACAACTAGACGATGTTTTATGAGCAATGAATCCTTCGGCATACCGTTATGACTCAGTCCATCTACGGCGACCTGTATCAGTTCTCGGAGATGAGCGGCAGGATGAACATGCCCGTCCACCAGTATCTTCTGGCGACCGAACCGGCGATCATGTTCTCCACCGGCACATCCTCCCAGGCGGAATGGATACTGCCGCAGATTGAGACCATACTCGGCGGAAGACCGCTGAAATACCTGTTCATATCCCATATGGAATCCGACGAATGCGGAGGATACAGGATATTCCAGAAGAAATATCCCAAGATCTGAATCGTCAACATCCTTAAGGTCAGCTCTGCCCCAGACAGTTACCTCTTTGTCAAATGCATCGAAGATTCCGCCCGGTGTCATATATCTAGGCTCATTTAACTCTGAAAGAGCTGTGATAAGACAAGGCATCTTAGCCTTAACTTCATGATATCTGTCCTCATACTGACGCTTAACGATTACGGAATCTCCCTCAACCTTGATATCCTCAGCATAAGAGATTACCGGAAGTCCAAGATGCTCAGCGATCTGTGGTCCTACCTGTGCGGTATCACCATCGATAGCCTGACGTCCTGTGATAATCAGATCATAATCTAAGTTACGAAGTGCACCGGCGATTGTTGTGGAAGTAGCCCATGTATCAGCTCCACCTAATACTCTGTCGGTAACAAGAATAGCATCGTCAGCTCCCATAGCCATAGCCTCACGAAGAACAGCATCTGCCTTTGGAAGTCCCATGGTAAGAACAGTAACCTTTGCACCGTTCTGATCCTTAATTCTAAGTGCTGCCTCAAGACCAGCTTTGTCATCTGGGTTCATGATAGCAAGCATTGCAGCTCTATCGAGTGTTCCGTCTGCGTTGAACTTTACGCCGCCCTTTGTATCCGGAACCTGTTTAATACATACTACGATATTCATGTATTTTTCACTCCTTATATTTTTATATTATGCCACGGATTACGACTATTTCAGTAATGCACCAGAGATAACCATTCTCTGAACCTCACTGGTTCCCTCGTAGATCTCTGTGATCTTTGCGTCACGCATCATACGCTCTACATCGTACTCTCTGATGTAACCGTATCCACCAAACAGCTGGACAACCTCTGTGGTAACAGCCATAGCAGTCTCTGCTGCGAACAGTTTTGCCTTTGCGGCCTCTACGGAATATACCTTCTGTGTTGCCTTTGCCATAGCAGCTTTGTATACAAGAAGCTGTGCAGCCTCAATTCTTGCAGCCATGT
>ENA-UEQL01001578-UEQL01001578.1-human-gut-metagenome-genome-assembly--contig:-NODE-1578-length-15719-cov-15.483953_pt1 | contig 15719 bp, 11 predicted proteins | sample MGYA00242905_ERZ507926 | MGnify/ENA primary metagenome ERZ507926 (study PRJEB26167, sample SAMN06115531) | human gut metagenome | host: Homo sapiens | place: China:Henan | collected 2015-09-09...
CTACAATTTTGTAGTGCGTTCGCCTTCTTTTTCTGCAAATTTGATTTCAGAGCGCAGGATCCTGACAAGAATCACCAAAACGCACCGGAAGCTTTTCTCTTCTTTGCCCAATATCATGTAGTGGATGTTGCCGCTATACTAGGGCCAGACAACATAAGAGAGAGGAAGATTCTGGTGGATGGATTTTCAATCGCGGCCAAGGCAGTCATCCCGTTTGTAGTGTACATCGGTTTTGGCATGGGCGTGCGCAGGACCGGCCTTGTGGATGAACCATTTTTAAGGAAGCTCAATTCGGTTATTTTTTACTGCTTTTATCCAATCGTGTCCTTCTGCAATATTTATGGTGCCGGCGGCGACGGCATCCGGCTGCAGTTCCTTGCACTGGTGGCGGCAAGCGTGCTGGTGTGCATTGGGCTGTGTATGCTGGCGGTGCCGCGGTTCATAAAAGCCCCCGCGCAGCAGGGAGTGGTGGTACAGGCGCTGTACCGCAGCAATATTCTGCTGTTTGCGCTGCCGCTGGTGCAGAGCCTGTTTGGCGAGTATGCTTCGGCAGCCGCCGGTGTGATGGTGACCATCGTGGTGCCGCTGTATAACGTCATGGCGGTGATCGTGCTGGAATACTACCGCGGCTGCCGGCCAAAGCTGGTGCCGCTGCTCAAAAAGATCTTCACCAATCCCCTGATCCTGGGGGCACTGGCAGGCGGCGCGTTCACGATGCTGGGCGTCCGGATCCCTTCCGTGCTGGAAGCGCCCATCCGTCAGCTTTCGGCGCTCACGACGCCGCTGGCGCTGTTCGTGCTGGGCGGTACGCTGCAGTTCTCTTCCATCCGGGAACATCTGAGCTGCCTTACGGCCACACTGGCATGCAAGCTGCTGGTGTTCCCGGCGGTTACTCTGTGGCTGTCCGGGCTGCTGGGCCTGCAGCCGGTAGAGCGCTTTTTGCTGCTGTCGGTGTTTGCAACGCCGGTGGCCACCGCATCCTACCCCATGGCTGAAGCCATGGACGGTGATGGAAAGCTTGCGGCCGAGTTTGTGGCCATCAGCACCGTGACTAGCGTGGTGACGCTGTTCTTCTGGCTCACCTTCTTTGCGCGTTATCTATAAAAACTCTGGCTTGTACTGTGCATTCCGCCAAGCCGAGGAAATCATCTATGATAATGAACGACATGCTGCTGTTCCTCAGGCACCCCTTCACGAATACAGCGAATCTGCCGCTATCCTGCAAGGCAGGCCGGAAAATGCAGTTTTGCCTTGCGCCACAAACAGACAGCAGATTCTTGAAGGCTGGATGATTTGGATAATCTGGTGGGACAATACGAACCGTTATAAAGACCGGAACGATCAAAGACAGCGCAAACAAATTAGACCCACCAGATCAGCTGGTGGGTCTAATTGTTTTTTACCTTCTTATTTTACACCTTTTGGCCATCCAGTACGGAGTGAAACGTTAGTCTTTTATCCAGCAGGCTGCCGATAAAGGAGATACCTTTGCCCATGGTGCAGGCGGCGACCACAGTGCCGATGCCCAGACCGCGGATAGCACCAACGCCCACAAAAGTGATGACAGCGGTGGTGATCAGACAGGTCAGATCAAAGGTGATCTTGACCCGGGCGTAGGGGAGCTTTGTGATGTCCGCCATCTCCCGGGGGAACAGATCGGTGGGGGTGATGGGCAGGCCGCAGCGGTTGCCCAGCGAGATACCGAAGCATAGGATCAGGTAGCTCAGTACAAAGTAGAGCACCCTCATGGGGATGTTCAGGGGCAACGCGTCGATGAACGGCTTTTCAAGATCCATCAATTTGCCGAACACAAAGCCGACCACAAAGCTGAACAGGTAGCCGGGCACAAACTTTTTGCGCAGCAGCATCAGGCTGAGCACCAGGCACCCCTGGAACAAGTAGGTCCAGGTGCCCAGCGTGAGCACGGGCCACACCTCGGAAAAGGCAAAGGGCACACTGGAAATAGCCGAAATGCCCGCCCCGGAATAGAGCATCAGCACCACGCCAAAGCTGTTCATCAGCACGGCAATGCACAGTGCCAGTTCACCGCGGAACAGCGGCAGAGATTTTGAGTTCATGGATTCTTTCCACCTCATCTTAAAATAAAAATCACGGCCTCTATCATAGCACGATAAAGGCCGTGATTCCAGATACAAAACGCTGAATTTTAAATCAGACCGGTCGGTTTGTTCTGGGCAGTCTTCCTCAGCAGTAGACCACCGTTTCCTCCAGAGGCTTGCGGGAGGCGTGGTTGGGCAGCGGGCCAACGCCCTCGGCTGCATAGCCCAGGTCCAGGATCATCAGCACTTCCTCATTTTCCGGCAGGCCCAGCTCTTTGGCTGCCTTGTCCGGGTCAAAGAAGTTCAGCCAGCAGCTGTCCACTCCTGCGTTGGCGGCGGCCAGCATCATGTGCGTGGCTACAATAGAGGCATCCTCCACGCCGGAATCCCGCTTCTCGCCGGGGTAAGTAAACACATGGTTTTTATCAAAGGCCACCACCAGGCAGGTGGGAGCGCCATAGCGGCAGGGCGTTACAGCGTCGATCTTTTTCAGCCCCTCTTCGGACTGGACGACATAGACCCGCTGCTCCTGTAAATTTTTCGCAGTGGGGGCCACCCGGCCTGCTTCCAGAATGACCTGCAGCTTTTCCGCCTCCACCTTACGGCCACTGAAGTTTTTGCAGGAATAGCGGTTTTCCACGACCTGTGTAAATTCCATCTTGATTTCCCTCCTGATGTTCTCCTTTGGGGGACAGCCGTCCCCGGTTCCATATCCATTATACGCAAACCGGCTCCAGTCTTCAACCCTGCACGCAGGCGGTCAGAACAAGTCCAGCATGTTGTCGAGATAAATTTCTTCCCGGACTTCCAGCTGGTGCTCCGGCTTGACCAGATAGTAGAGCAAAAATTCCAGCACCAGCGCGCTGCCCAGGCCCCGCCCCTCGATCTTGAAATTGGAAAAGCCCATGGGCAGATAGGTTTCCTTGATATCCTCCACCCCGATGAACGCCGGGCTCCGCATGGCTTTGGAAAAGCGGTACCCCTGCGCCGCGTCGGGCGCGGCACAGCGGTGATCCGGGCAGTCTTCCCCAAGGTTCTGGCGGCTGACCACCTCATAACAGCGCTTTCGGTCCCTGCAGCCCGTCCAGCAGCACTCGTTGCAAAGGAATTCCACCTTGTCTTTTTCCGCCCGGGCAAGCGTTTCCAGCTGGGCAAAGGCCTTATTGAGCCGGAAATCCGGCACCACATAGGCAAAATCCTCCCGGGCCGTCTCCTGCCGGAACGCTTCAAACTCCGTGAGGACTTTGGTGGTGGAAGAGACGAGATAAAGCTGCGGGTAGTGCTCTTTCAGGTAGCCCGCCAGCAGGTCGGAATGGACGATGACGCCGTTCTGCGGGCCGCCGCTTTCTGCCAGCAGCCTGCAAAGCGCATTGCAGCGCTCGTCCGCCAGATGCTCCTCCCGCAGCAGCGAGTTGCTGAATGTCAGCCGGGCCGAGATGCCGTATTCCCGCAGCAGGGCCATCATCGCCTGGGGATCACACTCCCCGCAGGAAAAGCGTCCCCCGCCCCAGAGGCAGTTTTCCGGGGCACCGTAGAGGGAACCGATCTCGCACCAATCGTAGAAATACTCCCGGTGTGTCCGGAACAGCGGCAGGAACCGGCGGTACAGCTCGTAAAACTCAAACAGCCCCGGGAGATGATAGATCGCAGTGTTTCTCATTCAGTCTTTCGTACTCCTTTTGCTTTCCGGTTCGGGTCATTCGGTTTCTGCCTCGGCCGCTGTGATGTCCCGGTAGAAAACCGCCCATGCGGCTTCCTCATAGGGGCGCACTACAAAAAAGCCCGCGCTCAGCGGAACTGCCAGCAGCGTCACCAGGACGATCCCCATGGCCGCTGCATCGGAGAAAGCTGCCACGACCCACGAAAAACCGGCCAGCATCGGGAGGACACAGAGCAGTTCCCAGCCGATGAAGCTGAAATCCAGACAGAACAGCCGCCATTTGTTGCCGTCCATGATCCGCCGCGATTCCGTAATGGCCTCGTTGGCCGTCAGGACAGGGTGTTCCGCCATGATGTATGGAGCCATTGCATAGCTGTAGGATTTTACAATGCCGGGGATCACCAGCAGCAGCGACCACAGTGCCACATACAGCCCCTGCAAAAATTTCAGGCAAAAGCCATCCCACAGGCGGCCTTTCTGGGAAAACAGTTCCGAAACAGCGGCCGCTTTTCCGTCCGCCAGATTCAAGTTGAACCGGGCATATCCCAGCCGCACGGCACCGCCCACCACGAGGGTGAAGAGGGTCCAGACCACGATGCAGACCACCAGCACTGCCAGCAGCCTGCCGCCGTTGGCCTGTGAAAACAACTCAAGGGAACCATCGGGCGTGATGTTGGAATTCTGGTTGGCACGGTTCGCGTTGGATGTAATGTTCCCGGTTGCGTTTACAATATTGGCACCCAGCGCACTGGCGAGCAATCCGGCCAGCACCGCTGTTTTCCATCTTCCACGCAGGGCATCCCGGGCAAGAGCACGGTAATCAGCAGCTAGTTTCATATCGGCAGCCTCCTTATCCGCAATGGACCGCATTTCTTTCAACTGGAAATTGGTTTCTTTTTCTTAAATACGGTTCATCACACTGAAAAATTGCAGCTTCCCGGGCCGGCAGGCAAAAATTTTTCCGGCACACAAAAGGAAAAGGCGGCACTCGATTGCAGAAGTGCCGCCTTTTCAGGAGAAGAAAGTAGATGGTTCCGTTATGCGCTCATTACACCAGGCCCGTCAGCTGAGGCAGGGCCATGGACACTGCCGGGATGTAAGTGACCAGCAGCAGGCCGCCGATGATGGCGACATAGTACATAAGCATGTAAGGCAGGATCTTTTCCAGGCTGGTACGGCCCACCTTGATGCCGACGAACAGCGCGTTGCCGACAGGGGGCGTGATGTTGCCGATGCAGAGGTTGTACACGAGGATCATACCAAAGTGGATGGTGCTCATGCCAAAGCTCTGGCAGATGGGCAGGAACAGCGGGGTGAAGATCAGGATCGCCGGGGTAACATCCATAAAGGTGCCGGACACCAGCAGGATGACGTTCATGATCAGGAGGATGATGTACTTGTTGCTGGTCAGGCCCAGCAGCAGAGCCGCCACGGCATCGGGGATCTGCAGGAACGCCATGACCCAGCCCAGAATGTTGGACACGCCAACGAGGAAGACGACCATGCCGGACATCTTGGCAGAATCCACAATGATCTTCCACAGGCTCTTGAGGTTGATGGAACGGTAGCAGAATGCCAGGATGAGAGCGTAGACCACGGCGATGGCAGAGCCCTCGGTGGCGGAGAAGACGCCGCCCACGATGCCGCCGATGACCACGATGATCAGGGAGAGGGAGGGCAGAGCGCGCAGGGTGCAGACGCCGAGGTTCTTCCAATCGAACTTGCCGGGGGTCCCCTTATAACCCAGCTTCTTGGCCAGGATGACACCGACCACGGCGCAGGCCAGAGCCCAGATGATGCCTGGGACATAACCGGCCATGAACAGGGCAGCCACGGAGGTACCGCCGGAAGCCAGCGAGTAAGTGATCAGGGCGTTGGAGGGAGGGATCAGCAGGCCGGAGCAGGAGGATGCCGCGTTGGTAGCAGCGGTGACAGCCGGGTCATAGCCCTGCTCCTCGGCACCGTCGCGGATCATGGAGCCAACGGCGGCAGCGGCAGCCGAAGCGGAACCGGAGATAGCGCCGAACAGGGCGTTGGTGCCAATGTTGGTGATGAGCAGGGCACCGGGCAGCTTGCCCAGAATGGACATCACGAAATCTACCAGGCGCTTGGCAATGCCGCCCTGGTTCATGATGTTGCCCGCCAGAATGAAGAACGGGATGGCCGTCAGGCTGAACTTGCTCATGCCCACGAATGTGCGCTGGGCGGCCGTCAGCACGGCAACGTTCAGGTCAATGGACGAGAGAATGGCCGTCAGAGAAGAAACGGCGATGGCGTACGAGATGGGCACGCCCAGAAACAGCAGTGCCAGCAGCACTGCCAGAATGACCATTAAAGCTTGGATCGCCATAAATTAACCCTCCTTTTTGGCTGCATTGCGGGCAGCGTCGGCCTCTTCGGCTTCCACTTTGGCAATGGCGCTGGATAGGCATGATAGGGAAGAGCTGGTCGATGGCCCAACTGTCTGGCAGGCTCTGGAACAATGAGAAGTTGCAGAAATACTTGTCGGCAAGAATCTTGTCCAATCCTCTAAGCTCCTCAGGCACATGCTTCATGTGCTTGGCAAGGTTGTTGATCTCGTGGCACACGCTCCAGTACATCGCCTCAATCTCGGCACGGGTCTTCAAATCTACGATACCATGAGAGAAGAGCTGCAATGCCTCATCGCGAATCTGCTCGGCATCGTGCCAGTCTTCCAGCATGTTGCGAGGATTCAGGTTGTCCCATATCTCATAGAGATCCTTCACTAGCTGGTGGTCAGTCTCCTTTGCTTCAAACTCCTCTGGCATTTCCGGCAGGGAAGCAGTCTCCAAGACATCAATCACCAATACGGAGTGGTGGGCAGAGAGCGAGCGGCCACTCTCGGTGATGAGGTTAGGATGCTCGATATTGTTCTTGTTGGCTGCATCAACGAAGGTATAGACACAGTCGTTTACATACTCCTGGATAGAGTAGTTTACAGAGCTTTCGCTGCTGGCAGAACGGGTGCCGTCGTAATCTACGCCAAGACCACCGCCACAATCTACGAAATCTACATTGTAGCCCATCTTGTGGAGGTTGATGTAGAACTGTGCTGCCTCACGGAGAGCCGTCTGGATGCGGCGGATTTTGGTAATCTGGCTTCCGATGTGGAAGTGGATGAGGCGCAGGCAGTCGTGGAATCCCATCTCCTCAATCTTGTTGAGGGCGGTGAGCAGTTCGGCACTTGTCAAACCGAACTTCGAAGCATCACCACCGCTCTCAGCCCATTTTCCAGAGCCTGAAGAAGCGAGCTTGATGCGGATACCGATGTTTGGCTTCACGTTGAGCTTGCTTGCCACCTTAGCGATGATATCCAGCTCGTTGAGCTTTTCTACCACGATGAAGATGCGCTTACCCATCTTCTGTGCGAGCAAGGCAAGTTCGATGTAGCTCTCGTCCTTGTAACCGTTGCAGATGATGAGTGAGTCGCTCTGTGCCTGTACGGCGATAACGGCATGAAGCTCAGGCTTGGAACCGGCTTCCAGTCCCAGGTTGAACTTCTTTCCATGAGAGATAATCTCCTCTACAACCGGCTGCATCTGGTTCACCTTGATAGGATAGATGACAAAGTTTTCCCCCTTGTAACCATATTCCTCCTTGGCCTTCTGAAAACAGCTGGCTGTCTTCTCGATGCGGTTGTCGAGGATGTCTGGGAAACGGAGCAGTACGGGAGCGTTGATGTCGCGTAATGCCAACTCGTCCATGATGTCGCGCAGGTCTATCTGCGTGTTGTCCTTGCATGGAGTTACATAGACATCACCCTTGTCGTTGATGCCAAAGTAAGAAGTACCCCAACCACAGATGTTGTAGAGCTCCTTCGAGTCTTCAATAGTCCATTTCTTCATTTTCTAATCTTGCTTGCTGGAAATCAGTTTTGTTTGTTACCTTTATTATATATTACTTTTTAGATACGGCTATATGTTCAGCAGGTCTCTGATCTGCTGAACAATAGCGTTGATTTTATCATAATTGTCCATCACGTTGATATCGATGATGTGTTTTGCCTTCTCGTAGTAAGGCTCGCGAAGTTTCAGCTGCTCATGGATAAACTTGTCTACCTCTTCCGGTGTTTTGTTGAGCAGCAGAGGGCGTACGCCTTTGCCCATCTTCAGATGAGCGTGAAGGGTTTCTGGAGAAGCCTTCAGGTAAAACGTTTCGCCAAGTTGGTTCATGTAGTCCATATTGTCGAAGAAACATGGTGTTCCTCCTCCGCAACTTACCACTACATTTTCAAACTCTGCCACTTCGTGTAGCATATTGTGCTCTATCTTGCGAAATCCCTCTTCTCCAACTTCGTCGAAGATCTGTTTAACGGTTTTGCGCATTCGGCTCTCGATATACCAGTCGAGATCGTAGAACATAACGCCAAGGTCTTTGGCGAGGGCTTTGCCGACCGTTGTCTTGCCGGCGCCCATGTATCCTATGATGATGATTGACTTCATTTTCTTCTGTTTCTATGTCAATGAGGCATGTTTATGATTTCTTTCTGCCTCTAGCCTTTGGTTCTGGAGCAGCTTTGATAATTTCCATACACTCCTCGTATGTAAGCTCCTCTGCACTCTCATGTTTTGCCTTTGGAATGCGGTAATTCTTGCCGTCGTAAGCAATGTATGGACCATACTTGCCATTGAGAATTTCCATCTTGTCGTCCTCATCGAAAACTTTGAGATGGCGCTTCTCTTCGGCTTCGCGCTTTTCCTTGATCAGTTCGATGGCTCTATCCAGGGTGATGGTCAGCGGATCATCCTCCTTAGGAATAGAAACATACTTGCGGTTATGGAGGATGTAAGGGCCGTAGCGACCAGAGCTAACTGTTACAGTAATGCCTTCATAATCACCGAGTTCTCTTGGCAGCTTGAAGAGTTCCAAAGCTTCTTCCAGGGTGATGGTTTCTATGCTCTTGTCTGATGGCAACTGGGCAAACTGAGGCTTGTCCTTATCCTCAGCAGAACCAATCTGTACCACTGGCCCAAAACGGCCAATCTTGACGAATACTGGCTTTCCTGTCTTTGGATCATTTCCGAGATTGCGCTCGCCGGCTTTGTGCTGGTTGCGTGCTTCCAGAACTTCCTTCACTTCAGGCTCAAAGCCCTTGTCGAAATCCTTCATCCAGTTGGTCCATTCGGTCTTTCCTTCTGCAATATCATCAAACTTCTTCTCTACGTCTGCCGTAAAGTTGTAGTTCATGATGTTCGGGAAGTTCTCCATCAGGAAATCGTTTACTACGATGCCGATATCAGTAGGCAGAAGCTTACCCTTTTCAGAGCCTGCCATCTCTTTCTTCAACTTCTGGGTTATCTTGATGCCCTTCAGGGAATCTATGGTAAATGTGCGCTCTTCGCCCGTCTTGTCACCCTTTACCACGTATTGACGCTGCTGGATGGTACTGATAGTTGGAGCATAGGTAGATGGACGGCCGATGCCGAGATCTTCCAGTTTCTTCACCAGACTGGCCTCTGTGTATCTTGCAGGAGCCAGAGAATACTTCTCTGTAGCAAGGATTTCTCTGCGCTGCAATTCATCGCCTTCTTTCAGGGCTGGAAGAATGTGGGAAGAATCCTCAGCATGCTCTTCATCGTCGGTTGACTCAAGATAAACCTTGAGGAATCCATCGAATGAAACAACCTCGCCGGTAGCAACAAACTTTTCGCTTGTGTTGCCGATATTGATGTTGATGGTTGTCTTTTCGAGTTGTGCGTCAGCCATCTGAGATGCGATGGTACGCTTCCAGATGAGTTCGTAAAGGCGCTTCTCCTGAGCGGTTCCTTCGATGGTTGGTTCATTCATATATGTAGGACGGATAGCCTCGTGCGCTTCCTGTGCACCCTTTGAACTGGTGTGGTAGGCACGAGTCTGGCTGTATTCCTTGCCATATTCTCTGATAATCTCTTCTTTGCTGGCGTTGGAACAGAGCGTAGAGAGGTTTACGCTATCGGTTCGCATGTAAGTGATGCGTCCGCTTTCGTAAAGTTTCTGGGCTATCATCATGGTCTGTACAACGGTGAAACCAAGCTTGCGTGCTGCCTCCTGTTGCAGAGTAGAAGTAGTGAAAGGTGGTGCAGGAGAACGCTTTAAAGGCTTTTTGGTTACAGATTCAACCATAAACTTAGCGTCTTTACACTTCTCAAGGAAAGCTTCAACCTCTTCGTGGGTATTGAAACGCTGGTCCAGTTCTGCCTTTACCTCTGTTGCATTGCCGCTGTCGCTGATCAGGGCGAAAATAGCGGTAACGCGATAGTATGGAACACTCTGGAACTTCTGGATTTCACGCTCACGTTCTACTATCAGACGGACAGCAACACTCTGTACACGACCTGCAGAAAGGGCTGGCTTAACTTTTCTCCACAAGATAGGAGAAAGCTTGAAACCTACTAGTCGGTCGAGTACACGACGTGCCTGCTGGGCATTCACCAGGTTCATGTCCAGATGGCGTGGGTTCTTGATTGCGTCAAGAATAGCCTGTTTGGTAATCTCGTGGAAGACAATACGGTTTGTCTTCTCCTCATCCAATCCCAGTACTTCGCAAAGGTGCCAGCTGATGGCTTCTCCCTCGCGGTCCTCATCGGATGCTAACCAGATTTTCTTGGCTTTCTTCGCATTCGTTTTCAATTCTGTAACGAGTTTTTTCTTTTCCTCTGGAATCTCATAATCAGGTTCCATGGTTTTCTCGTTTATACTAAGTTCTTTCTTCTTCAGGTCACGGATATGACCGTAAGAAGACATAACCTTATAGTCCTTGCCTAAAAACTCTTCGATCTTTTTAGCCTTCGCAGGGCTCTCGACGATTACTAAATTCTCTTGCATAAGCTTATACACAATTTTTTTCGGTTGGCAAAAGTAAGTAAACTTTTTGCTTATACCTTATTATATGGTGTTTTTTTTGGTTTTTTTAATGTTTGGGAGCCATATTTGGCTGTATTGAACCTTTTTTACCCCAATTTTGTTTCCAAATAACGATGGAGCCCCTTGCGTATGGAATCGAATGCAAACTCATCAGGATTGAGTCTGCTCAATGGTATCCAGAATGATTCTTCTGCATCGTCCATTGCTTCTATATGAGTGTCGTCTTTCACCTTCACTTCATAGAACATATCGAGGGTATGAACCATGAAACCTGAGTAAAGGTAGAGATTTGGGTAGCTGAACTGATACTTAACCTCAGTTGCATCCAGTCCGGTTTCCTCTTTTACCTCTCTTGCCATACCTTCTTCACCTGTTTCATCCATGTCAACAAAACCGCCTGGCAAATCGAGTGCCCCCTTGGCTGGGGCTTTCTTGCGCCTTACTGCCAGGAGCTCTTCCTTACTGTTGAGTATGAGAGCTACCGTAGCACTGCTTGGATTGAGGTAATAAGAGAATCCGCAGTCCTTACACTTCTTGCTCTTGATGTTGTTGATTTCGAAATGATTAGAGCCGCAAACCGGGCAAAACTGAAACTTATCTAATACGTGACTCATATTATGATTAATGTATAATGATTGATGTTTAATGGAAAAGAATTTATCTTCATGTTATAATTGAAAAGCGGCCGGTCTTTGACTGCTGAACAAAGATCGGCCGCTGGTTATCTGATATTTACCAATTATCTGTACGGAATGGGAAGAGAGGCAGGTTGCCTGCATTTGCCATATTGCCGAGCTGGAAGTTGCGGAAACAGTAGCGAAGGGCTACTGGTTTCTTTACCTCCGGACTGGTTACGATGACGCACTCATTCCAAGGATCGTTGCCTTCCTGCCTGAAGTGCTTGGCTGTAGCCTTATGGAATACCTTATCTTCGCCTGCAACTTCGAAACCTTCGATACCTTCAAAGCGGTTGTAGGCTCCGTAGGTGTTGTCGAAATGCACCTTAACAGTATCACCTACAATCTTCATCTCCTTGAAGGTCATGCTCTCGCTGAAGAGTCCCTTCATGCCATAGGTCTTGCTGAGTGCCTGGAGTGCAAGACGTTCGCCTACAGGCTGTTTCTGACATGGATGAATCTGCTCAACCTCGTATGGGTAAACCAGGTCTTCGGTACAGACGATGCCGCTGTTTGGAATCACCTTGGCTGCATTGAACTGCTGTTCACGGAGCTTAGGTCCCCAATCGCCATTTACGTCGCCATTATGATAAGGTGCAATCTGTACGAAATAGAATGGCAGTTCGCCCTGCTTGAAGTCTCTGCGCCACTGGGCAACGAGGTCGGCAAGACGTTTGGTATACTGGCCGTCCGGGTCGCCCACGTTAGAACATCCCTGATAGAAGAGGATACCCTTTACGCTATAGTTGAGGATAGGGTGGAAAGTTCCGTTACCCCAGAGAAGAGGGTAGAGGAAATCCCACTTAAACTTAGGGTTCTTGGTCATCTTTACAGAGTCGAGATCTTCCTTGGTGTTCTTCTTCAGGTAGTCGCGGTCGAGCCAGCTTTCTACACGACTTCCACCCTTGTTTGCCATGATCAGACCTACCGGAATATCAAGAGTCTTGTTTATTACCTGTGCAAAGAAGTATCCTGTAGCAGATGCATCGCCTACGGTTTCCGGGTTAACCTCCTTCCATTCGCAGTTGGCATCATCTAACGGCTTGCTGCTCATTACGCTAGGAATCTTTACGTAATGTACGCCTTTGTACTGGTTTGCTTCGAGCACCGCCTTGTTGTAACCTTCTACAGGGCAGTTGCCGAATCCTTTTACAGGCATCTCCATGTTGCTCTGACCTGCACAAACCCATACTTCTCCTGACAGCACATTGTTGAGAGTGGTCTTTTCGCCATCATCGAAAGTGATGGAGAGTGGGGTGTAGCTCGCCTTCGGAGTTTGTACTTTGATAGCCCATTTACCATCCTTTCCGGTCTTGGCAGAATATTTCTTCCCAGACCATGAGGTGGTTACCTCTACTGTGGTTCCTGGTTTGTCCCATCCCCAGAGGCTAGCCTCTGTGTTTTGCTGTAAAATCATGTTGTCACCCAAGATGTGTGGCAACTTTACTTTAGCCTGCGCTCCTGTTGTGATAAGTGCCAAGGCTGCCATTGCTAAAAATTTCTTATTCATTTTTTAGGGTTTAAAAGTTTATCGTTTTTTGTTCTTAAGTTCCTTGTATGGTTCGTATTCTGATATTGCCATCTATGTTATCATGAAAGCAGATACAGAACTGACGTTAAAGAATAAGAGTTAGAAGCTGAAAGATGAAAAGCCGAAACTGTTCTCTCCAAACTTCTAACTCCTGGTTATATTAAAGAAGGTTCTTGATGGCTGCCTCTATGTCCTTAATCTGTGCATCACGTGCCTGCAGGGTGTTGGTGCGGTCGATCAGGAAGAAGGTAGGAATGCTCTGGACATTGTAGAGAGTCAGACTCTTGCCCTGAATGCCATCTTCATCGCGTACGCAAATCCAAGGGATGGCAGCGGTAGAGGTTTTCCAGAAGTGCTCATCAGGGTCTACTGATACTTGATAAATCTCCAGTCCGGCAGCATGATACTTGTTGTAGAGTTCACGCAACATCATGATGCGCTTGGTGCTCTCTTTGCTGGCGAAGAGATGGAAGTCGAGCAGTACCACCTTGCCCTTGAGGTCGGAGAGACGGCGTACCTGTCCCTTGTTGTCCTGAAGTGCAAGTTCGATGCATCCGTTTACGCTCACCTTGCTGGCCTCAATCTGCTGCTGTGCCATCTGGTTCTCGATGATGCGGATGTCCTTCATTCCCTCGATGGCGATATTGTGGAGGTTCTTGCCACGCTCAGCGCCAGGATAGTAGGTATCCCAACTGGTTGCTACGGCAGCAAATACCTTCACGTCGTCTTTGTTGTTGCGAGGGTTGAAGATAAGTGTATTCACATTGCCCAACTGTACCGTTTGGAAGAGCGCATAGTAAGCGTATGCCTTCATTGGCTCCTTGAAGATGTAGTTGGTCTTGATGTCCTGTTTGTAAGCCTGGAGCATGCGGCCTACGATGGATTCGATAGAATCATTGCCGATGTTAGGATCTTTCACGAGCCCGTTGATATTGCTCTGGAGAGTCATCTGCTTAAGAGACAACTCCTTGATCTTGTTGCAGTTTTCAGAACCTTCCACTTCGTATTTGAAGCTCATCTGCGGATAAGCCGCCTTTACCTTGACAGTTTCTGTAGAATCGATGGAAAGATTGATGGTTTGGTTGGCGATGCGTAAGCGGTAGAACTCTGGGGTAACAGAGTCCATGGCAGCCTCGTCGAAGGCAAAGGCGCCATCCTCGCCCAGTTTCACAGAGTCGATTTTCACAGGACCGTTCAGGCTGATGTTCTCCAGATAGAGCATAGAGTCCTGAGCCTCTGTGATATTGCCGTTGATGTGGAATTTCTTGTTGTTACAAGAAGTCAAAGCCAGTGCAGCTACCATAATCGCTGCCACTGAAAAGAGTCTAGTTATCTTCATGAATTTTATTATTTTGCAAAATTATCGAGTGCAAAGATAGTAATAAAATTGCGAATAATGCACCTTCTATAGATAAATTATTTAAAAAAGTGGAAAATAATTGCTGATTTATTTGTTTATTAATAATTAAAGAGGTATCTTTGCAGCGTTTTAGATATTTTAGATGTTAGACAAAACAATAAGTTTTTAAATTTAGATGAACGTAATTACAAAAAGTGTTCAGTTGCCTGATGGAAGAACCATCACAATTGAGACCGGAAAAGTTGCAAAACAGGCTGATGGTGCTGCGGTTCTCCGCATGGGTAACACAGTGCTTCTCGCAACTGTTTGTGCAGCAAAGGATGCCGTTCCGGGTACAGATTTTATGCCTTTGCAAGTAGATTATCGTGAGCAGTACAGTGCTGCAGGTCGTTTCCCTGGTGGTTTCACCAAGCGCGAAGGCAAAGCCAGCGATGAGGAAATCCTTACCTCTCGTCTTGTGGACCGTGCTTTGCGTCCACTTTTCCCTTCTAACTACCATGCAGAAGTTTACGTACAGGTAATGTTGCTCTCAGCCGATGGTGTTGACCAGCCAGATGCCCTCGCAGGTTTCGCTGCTTCAGCTGCCATGGCTTGTTCAGATATTCCTTTCGAGTACTATATCTCTGAGGTTCGTGTAGCTCGTATCAATGGTGAGTATGTTGTAAACCCTACATTCCAGCAGATGGAAGAGGCAGACATGGATATCATGGTTGGTGCTACCAAGGACAATATCATGATGGTAGAAGGTGAAATGAAGGAAGTTTCTGAGCAGGATCTTATTGGTGCCCTCAAGGTGGCTGCTGAGGCTATCAAGCCTATGTGCGAACTTCAGTATGAGTTGGCTAAGGAGAAGGGTACTGACGTGAAGCGTGAGTACGACCATGAGATCAACGATGAGGAACTCCGTGAGCAGATTAAGTCTGAGCTTTACAAGCCAGCTTATGATATCAACCACCAGGCTTTGGAGAAGCATGCACGTCAGGATGCTTTCGACAAGGTTTTGGCTGATTTCCTCGAGAAGTATGACGCTGCTCATACCGATCTTTCTGAGGAAGACTTGGAGGAGAAACACGCTGAGGCTACCCGTTACTATGATGACGTAATGCGCGATGCTATGCGCCGTTGCATCCTCGATGAGGGCTTGCGCCTTGATGGTCGTGCTACTACAGATATCCGTCCTATCTGGTGCGAGGTATCTCCACTCCCAATGCCTCACGGAAGCGCTATCTTCCAGCGTGGTGAGACTATGTCTCTCTCTACATGTACGCTCGGTACCAAGATGGACGAGAAGCTTATCGACGGTGTGCTTGAGAAGAGCTACCAGCGCTTCCTCCTTCACTATAACTTCCCTCCATTCTCAACAGGTGAGGCTAAGGCTCAGCGCGGTGTAGGCCGTCGTGAGATTGGTCACGGTCACTTGGCATGGCGTGGTTTGAAGGGCCAGATTCCTACTGACTTCCCTTACACAGTACGTTTGGTAAGCCAGATCTTGGAGTCTAACGGTTCTTCTTCTATGGCTACTGTTTGTGCCGGTACTCTCGCCCTGATGGATGCAGGTGTTCCTATG
>ENA-UEQL01001580-UEQL01001580.1-human-gut-metagenome-genome-assembly--contig:-NODE-1580-length-15705-cov-4.436268_pt1 | contig 15705 bp, 18 predicted proteins | sample MGYA00242905_ERZ507926 | MGnify/ENA primary metagenome ERZ507926 (study PRJEB26167, sample SAMN06115531) | human gut metagenome | host: Homo sapiens | place: China:Henan | collected 2015-09-09...
GGAAAAATCGGCGTCCAATCTGCTTGCGGCAATCGGACAGTCCAGGAATGCCGGACTGGAGCGCCTGATCTATGCGCCCTTATCGTCCTTGAGGAGGATGTTGTAATGCGGCTTGTGGCGCTTGATGAGCGAGTTTTCCAGCACGAGCGCTTCAAATTCCGTCTCGGCAATGATGACATTGAAGTCGTTCACGTGCGAGACCATCGCCGCGACCTTCGGCAGATGGTCGCCGCGGAAATAGCTCGTCACACGGTTTTTGAGCGCCTTAGCCTTGCCGACGTAGATCACCTCACCGGAAGCGTCCAACATAATATAGACGCCCGGCAGAAGCGGCAGGCGGTTGGCTTTCTCGCGCAGCTCCTCGATCTTGGTCACGGTATCCTCCGAAAAGTCCCAGAATGCAAAAGCAAGGGCGTGTTTATAACACGCCCTTGTCCGTTTGTTTGCTTCCGCAGATCACTCCGCGAAGTCCGAGGCGATCAGCTCAGTGAGCGCTGCCACGGCCTCTTCCTCGTCCGAGCCGTCCGCAATGATGGTGATGGAGGTACCCTTCACGATACCCAGAGAAAGAACGCCGAGAAGAGACTTGGCGTTGACACGGCGCTCGTCCTTTTCGACCCAGATGCTGCACTTGTACTCATTGGCCTTCTGGATGAAGAACGTTGCAGGTCTGGCGTGCAGGCCCACCTGATTGCTGATGACTACTTCTTTGCTGACCATAATCGCCGCTCCCTATCATCATAAAATTAAATAAAACTGCTATGGATCGCTTTGCGCGGATATGCTTTTATACGGCTATATTCTAACAAAGCGCGCGGGGAACGTCAACCTTTTTCCCGGTGTTTTGGAAAAATGCACAGCAAAAATCCCGGCTTCGACGCGCTGTTATTTCAATTCCACAACGGTCACGCCGGTCTCGCCCTCGCCGTAGCGGCCGAGACGGAACGATTTCACCTGCTTATTGCGGCGGAGCGACTGCTGCACGGCGGCGCGCAGCGCCCCTGTGCCCTTGCCGTGGATGATCGTCACGGTCTCCAGACGCGACTGCACCGCGGAATCGATGTACCGCTCCACGACCGGGATGGCCTCGATGGTCTCCATGCCGCGGATATCAAGTTCAGACGAAACGGCGCTCTGCCGGAGCGCTGTGCCGCGGCTTTCGGTGCGCACGGTCACGGCGGGCTTTTCGTTTTCCAGAAGCAGCACCTCGTCCTCGCGCGCTGTGACGCGCAGGATACCTGCCTGCAAGGTGAGCGTCCGGTCGGACGATATGGCGAGCACCGTCGCCCTCACGCCCATGGAGCGGATCTGCACCACGTCGCCCACCTGCACGGCGCGCGCGGATTTTTTCTCCTCGGGCGCCGGCTCGTCCTTTCGCAGGGAGTCCTGCGTCTCGTTGAGCTTCCGGCGCATCTCGGCGCGCGCGGCGTTGATGCGCTGGTGGTCGTTTTCCTCGTTCTGCGCCGAGCGCATCGCGTCCAGCTCGCGGAACGTACTCTCGGCCACGGCGCGGGCGTCGGCCAGAATGCGTTCGGCCTCGCGCCGCGCCTTCTGCTCCGACTTTTCGAGCCGGATCTCAAGCTCGGCGCGCAGCTGCGCGGCCTTTTTCCGCTCCTCCTCCGCCTGCCGGAGTTGGCGGGCGAACTCGGTGCGCTCGCGGTCAAGGATCTGGCGGGTCTGCTCGAGCTTTTCGATCGTCTCTTCGAGCTTTGCGCTCGTCATGCCGACACGCCCTTTGGCGTCCTCGATGATCTCCTCCGGCAGACCGAGCCGTCGGGAGATGGCAAAGGCGTTGGATTTTCCCGGAATGCCGAGAAGCAGCCGGTACGTCGGGCGCAGGGTGTCCACGTCGAACTCGCACGAGGCGTTCATAACGCCGGACGTGTTCGTGGCGTATACCTTAAGCTCGGCATAGTGCGTCGTTGCGGCGATGACGCAGCCGCGCGCGCGGGCATCCTCCAGAATCGACACGGCAAGCGCCGCGCCCTCGACGGGGTCTGTTCCCGCGCCGAGCTCGTCGAAGAGAAGAAGCGATCCGTCGCCGCACTCTTTGAGCACGTTCACGATGTTCACCATGTGCGCCGAGAAGGTGGAGAGCGACTGCTCGATGCTCTGCTCGTCGCCGATGTCCGCGAGGACTTTATCAAATATGGGAACGCAGCTTCCCTCCGCGGCGGGAATGTGCAGGCCGCACTGCGCCATAAGGCAGAGAAGCCCGATGGTCTTGAGCGTAACGGTCTTGCCGCCGGTGTTCGGGCCGGTGATGACGAGCGTATCGTAATCCTCGCCGAGCTCCACATCGATCGGCACGGCCTTGTCCTTATCGAGCAGCGGATGGCGCGCCCGGCGCAGCCGGACGCCGCGCTCGGAGAGCTCCGGCGCGCCGGCATTCAGCTTGAAGCTGAGCTTTGCCCGCGCGAAAATGCCGTCGAGCCGCACGAGCGCGGAGAAGTCGGCGTCGATATCCTCGCGGTGCGCGGCGCACTCGGCGGAAAGCTCCGCGAGAATGCGCTCGATCTCCGCTTTTTCCTTCGCTTTCAGCTCGCGGATCTCGTTGTTCGCCTTGACCGCCGCCATCGGCTCGACGAAGAGCGTGGCGCCGGAGGCCGAAACATCGTGCACGAGGCCCGGAACGCTGCCCTTGCATTCGGCCTTGACCGGAACAACGTAGCGATCCGAGCGCGTCGTGATGATCGGGTCCTGCAAAAACTTCGCCATAGACGGCGCGGAGATGATCTTCTGCAGGCTGTCGCGCACGCGAGCCGCCGCCGCGCGCATTTTACGGCGGATGTCCGAAAGCTCACTGCTCGCGCTGTCGGCGATCTCATCCTCGCCGGGGATGGAGTTTACGATCTTGTCCTCCAGAAACCGATTCGTCTGGAGCATTTTGAAAAGATGGTCGATGCACGTCTCCTTCTCGGCGCTCATGCCGTAGGAGCGCACGGCGCGCGCGCTTTGCAGCACGCCCGCGATCTCGAGAAGCTCGCGCGTATTGAGCACGCCGCCCATGTCGGCACGGGCGAGCGAGCCGCGCACATCGCGCAGACCCGAAAGCGACGGGCTGCCCTTATAGACCATCATGTCCTTTGCATCGCTCGTCTCGGCGAGCAGCCGTTCGACCTCCGCGCGGTGGACGCTCGGCACGAGAGCGAGCGCCTCGGCCTTCGCCGGTTCGGACACCGCCTCCCCCGCGAGCATTTCCAGCACCGCCGGAAGTTCGAGAGTATTTCTTGATTTTTCCAGTAAGTCCATTTATCTCTCCGTTTGCATCATATGTTTACATAATTTGTTTTACGTAATTTTCTTAACATAAATCGTTTTGCATAATTCGATTTACATATTTCGGTTTACGCAATTTTATTAACGTAATATAGTTAACATAAATATATTATCGTTCACCGATTTTGCAGCGAGTTCCAGTAATCGAGCGTACCGAAGCCGCGGTCGAGCTGCGCGAGGGTGTATTCCTCGCAGGCCGTGCAGAAGCGCTCGTCCGACGACTCGTCCAGCGTAAAAGAAAAGATCTTCTTCTCCCCCGCCGAGCACACGTGACGCATGGCGGCGAGCGACGCGCCGCAGAGCAGCACCGACTTTCCCGGCGCGCCGGGCGCGCAGCCGGTGCAGTGGACGCCGCCGCCGTAGAGACTCAGGCGCGGCTTTTCGGGCGTGTGCGAGCCGCAGTCCGTGCAGCGGTCGAGCTGCGGAGCGAACCCCGCAAGACACATGAGCCGCAGCTCAAAGACCGCTTTGATATGTTTGGCCGGATATAGCTGCCGCGAGAGCGCGAACAGCGCGTTCAGCCCCAGATGCAGCAGCGCCGTGCTGTGACTGTCCTCGTCCGATACGGCCTCCAGAAGCTCCGCCATATAGCAGCCGAGCGCATAGTCGCCGAGATCGGCGCGCAGCGCCGCGAAGTCCTCCAGCACGCTCCCCTCGGTCAGCGTATACCGGCCGCGGTTTTCAAAAAATGTCAGATCCGACCACGTGAGCACCTGCGACGCCGCCGAGCACTTTGAGCCCTTGCGCAGCGCGCCGCGCGCCTCCGCGGTGATTTTCCCCTCTTCCTCCGTGAGGATGGTAAGGATCTTGCTCGACTCCTTGTATTTCACCTCGCGCAGCACCAGTCCGTGCAGGGTTTTGTACATTATGTAAACCTCTTGTCTCACGACAGAGGCCGTGAGGGCGCTCTGTCGTTCGTCTTCTGTTCTTTCTTTTTGTTCTCCGCCGGAACGATGCGGGTCAGCAGCCAGCAGAGCGGGTCGCCGGTGTCGCGGAACACATCCCAGAAAATCTTCGTATCCATACGGGGAGTTTTCCCCCGCGCCGGGCGGTTATGACCGGGAATTTCCGGATATGGCGGCAGTTTCAGGTATCGGTATAGCCAAAATTGCGCAGCAGCGAATTGGAATCGCGCCACTTTTCCTTTACCTTCACCCACGTCTGCAAAAACACCTTCGTACCCATAAATTCTTCAATATCCTTGCGGGCGTCCTCGCCGATCTTTTTGAGCATCGCGCCGTGCTTGCCGATGATGATCCCCTTGTGGCTCGCCTTTTCGCAGTAGATCGTCGCTTCCAGATCGATGATGCCGTCGTCCCGCTCGGAAAAGCGCGTGATCTCCACCGCCGTGCCGTGCGGCACCTCGCGTTCGAGATTGAGCAGCAGCTTTTCGCGGATCAGCTCGGCGCAGACCTGCTTTTCCGGCTGGTCGGTCGTCACGCCCTCCGGGAAGAGCGCCGGGGACTCCACGGCGAACTTATCGAGCTCCTTGAGAAGCTCTTCCACTCCGTCGCCGGTCCTGGCGGAGATCGGGACGATGGCGTTAAAGGCATACGCCTCGCTGTAGAGCGCGATGACGGCAAGGAGCTTTTCCGGCTCAACGGTGTCGAGTTTGTTGATGGCAAGCACCGCGGGGCATTTCGCCGCCTTGATGCTTGCGATCAGCTCGCGCTCCTGCGGTCCGAGAGAGGCGACCGGCTCCACAACGAGCACGACGGCGTCCACATCCGCGACGCTCTGGCGCACGACATTCACCATATAGTCGCCGAGGCGGGTGCGCGGCTTATGGAAGCCGGGGGTATCAAGAAATACGAACTGCGTCTCCCCGCGCTGGCACACGGCGGTGATGCGGTTTCGCGTCGTCTGCGGTTTGTTGGATACGATGGCGATCTTTTCCCCGGCGAGAGCGTTCGTCAGGGTGGACTTGCCGACGTTAGGCCGTCCGCAGATGGTGATCATGGCAGTTTTAGAAATCATAGCCGAGCTCCTTCATAATGGCTTTTTCTCTTGCGCGCATTTTGGCTTTTTCCTCGCCCTCGTCGAGATGGTCGTAGCCGAGCAGATGCAGCACGGAGTGCACCGTGAGATACTGCGCCTCGTGCTTAAATCCGCCGCCGTACTCCTCGCCCTGCGCTTCGGCACGCTCGAGCGAGAGGACCATGTCGCCGAGATAGCGGCGGTTCGTGTCATAGTCCATTTCGTCGATCGGGAACGAGAGCACGTCCGTCGGCCGGTCCACGCCGCGCTGCTCGCGGTTGATGGCGTGGATGCCCTCGTCGTTCGTGAGCGTGACGCCGATCTCGCACGGCTCGTCCACGCCCTCGGCGCGCAGCGCTGCGGCGGCGGCCTTCTTTACAAGCGCGGCCGTCTCCGGGTGGCCGAGACCGCGCTTTTCCCGGTAAATGTAGAATTTATGCTGCATCGTTATTTCCTCTTGTAGTTATTGTATCCGCTATTGTCCCGGCGCTGCGGCGCGGCGGTTTTCTTCTCCCGCTCCGCGGCGGCAGCGGCGGCCTTTTCGTGCTTTTCATAGGCGGCGATGATTTGCTGCACGAGTGCGTGACGCACAACGTCCGCGCCGGTGAAGCGGCAGATGGCAATATCGTCCACGCCGTCGAGCACCTTCATCGCTTCCTTGAGGCCGGACGCCTTGTCCGCCGGGAGGTCGATCTGCGTCACGTCGCCGGTGATGACCATTTTGCTGTTGAAGCCAAGACGCGTGAGGAACATTTTCATCTGCTCGCGCGAGGTGTTCTGCGCCTCGTCGAGAATGATGAAGCTGTCGTCGAGCGTGCGGCCGCGCATGTACGCGAGCGGCGCTACCTCGATATTTCCCTTTTCAAGATAGGTATTATAGGTCTCCGGCCCAAGCATATCAAAGAGCGCGTCGTACAGCGGGCGCAGGTACGGATCGACCTTGCTCTGCAGATCGCCGGGCAGGAAGCCGAGCCGCTCGCCCGCCTCGACCGCCGGGCGCGTGAGGATGATGCGGTTAACGCTCTTCTCGCGGAATGCCGCCACCGCCGCGGCCACGGCGAGATACGTTTTGCCCGTACCGGCGGGGCCGATGCCGAGCGTCACGGTATTCTCGCGGATGGCCTGCACATACGCCTTCTGGCCGAGCGTTTTCGGTTTGACCGGGCGGCCCTTCGCCGTGATGCAGACAACGCCGCTGTCCAGCTCACGGATCTGATCCTCCTGTCCGGAGCGGATCATGCCGATCACATAGCGCACGCGCTGTTCGTCCACGGTCTCGCCGCGCGCGGCGAGCATCAGCAGGTTCTGCACCGCCTTTTCCGCGGATACCACGTCCTCCGGCTCGCCGGAGATCTTCAGCTCCGCGTCCCGGTCCGTGACACAGACGTTCCACTCCTTTTCAATGATGTGCAGATTCTGGTCGAACGAGCCGAAAACATTGAGAATGTCCTCGACACGCTCGGCGGAAATGATTCGTTCCATGGATTCTCCTGTATTCTTCATCCGGTCATGGCCGGAGAGTTTCTTCGTCGATGCGCTCCTCGCACTCGCTGCGCAGCGTGAGCGTGAGCATGCCGTTTTCCTCAAACTCGGTAAAGTATTCCGAGAGCACCGCGCCCGTTTCGCCGAGCCGTTCTCGCAGCGCGGCGCGCAGCTCTTTTTCGAGCGACGCGCGCACCGCCGCGCGGGAGAGCGCCGTTTCGCGGAGCGTATACGGCTGCGTGGTCTCAATCACGGCGGCAGCCGGCAGGGAAAACACGTCTTTTACACCCAGCTGCCATATCCTTGTAATTTTATCACACTCCGTACCCGAAATTCCACTATCAGCGTAAAAATTTATTCTCGTGTTTCCGATAAGCAGCGCGAAGCGGTACCGCGCCGCGCCCGTGCTCCCTTTTTCCTGTGCCGAAAGCGGCGCGGAGGCCGTCAGTTCATACCAGGTATGCGCCGTGACCTCGGCGCGCGCATGGACGGTGCGCGTTTCTCCCCGGCGCGCGGCGCGCTCGCAGTTCACGAGCGTCTGCCCCGCCGTCACCGCGTCGCCGCGCGAAACGAGCGCTTCGCCCTCAAAGACGCGGATCTCCGTAATGACGCCGGAGCGCGACGCCGTCACGTCTGCGGCCTGCCGGGGATCGGTGATCTCCGGCTTTTCCACTGCGGCGCGCACCTCCACGCTCGCCGTGCTTCCCCGGACGTTTACCGCGAGCCAACTGAGCCCCGGCAGCTCGGCAAGTGCGCGCGAACGGATGCGCTCTCCCCGAAAGCCCGGCCAGAAGCTTCCGACGCCCACCCCCTGCTCCGCGAGCGTGTGCAGAATGAGCGCATCCGGCACATCGGAATCGTTCTCCGTCACGCGGATGTCCCATACGAAAAGCGACGAGACGAGCACCGCCGCGGAGACCGCTGCGGCGCACAGCGCGGCCCACCGCCGCCGGTGCAGAAACTTCTTCCACACCGGTCTCCCGCGCACGGACAGCACCTCGACATCGCAGCCGCAGCGCGGCGCGAGCGACTTTACCCGCTCCGCGTCGGCAGCGAAGATCAGCGCCCGGCACGTGATAAGATCGTCCGACTCCACGCCCTCCACGGTGATGCGCTCGCGGACGCAGGCGTTGATGAGCTTCCACGGCGCCGCGCCCGTGATGCGGATCTCCGCGACGCCGCGCAGCAGCCGTTCGACGCGCCCTGTTTTCCCCTTACGCATATTCCACCGCGGCGATCCGCCCGGTCACGATCAGCGTATCCCGGTCCATGGCATGCAGCGTCAGCTCCGCGCCGAGAATACGCACTCTCCCGGCGGCGGCGCTCACCTCGACGCTCTGCGCGTCGTATCCGAGCAGTCCGCGGTGATGCTCCACCACGGCGCGCCGCCGGCCGATGAGCGTCACGCGCATCGCATCGGAGACCGCCTCCTCCGGCAGTTCGAGCGAATCGGCAAGATCCGCTACCGTATCGCGTAGTTTCATAGCCCCGCCCCCTTCCCCGTCATCCTATGAGCGCGGCAGGACGTACATGCCGCATGAACCGTCCGGTAAGGACATAGAGTAGCGATATGATGAAAAGACGCTTTTTCGGATACGCCGCAGGCGCGGCGCTCTTTCTTCTCTTTCTCTTCTCCTCTGCCGACGCCCGGCAGGGCGCCGCCGACGGACTCCGGCTGTGGGGAACGCTTCTCGTGCCGTCGCTCCTGCCGTACTTTGCCGCGGCAGGACTTCTCACGCGGCTCGGCGCGGTGGACGCGCTCGCGCGCCGTCTCGCCCCGGCCGCCGCCCGGCTCTTCGGCGTGAGCGGCGCGGGCGCGGCAGTGTTCCTGCTCGGTCTCTCCGGCGGATACCCGCTCGGGGCGGCAAGCATCGGGGCGCTTTATCGTGATGGTTCGCTCCGAAAGAACGAGGCCGAGCATCTGCTCGCCTTCTGCGATAATTCCGGCCCGGCGTTCGCCGTGGGCGCGCTTGGCGTGGGAGTGTTCGGCTCCGCCGGGTGGGGGATGCTGCTCTGGGGCATCCACGCCATCTCCGCCGCCGCTGTCGGCATTCTCTTCCGCCGGAAAACGCGCGGCGGCGAAGCTCCGATCAAACCGCCGCAGAAGACGCCGGACTTTGGCGCGGCGCTCGGCGGTGCGGTCACCGCCGCAGGGCAGACAATATTGCAGATCGGCGCATATGTGATCTTCTTTTCTGCGCTGATCGCGTCTCTCGGCGCGCTGGGCTTTCCGGACACGCTCGCGGGCGAGCTCGCGCTTTGCACCGGCGGGCCGCTCTCCTTCTTCCGTGCGCTCTTCACCGGCGCGCTCGAGCTCTCGAGCGGCGTCGGCGCAATGACGGGCCTGCCGCTTACGCCCGGAAGCCTTGCGCTGGGCGAATTTCTGCTGAGCTGGGGCGGGCTGTGCGTCCACGGGCAGGCCGGAGCTGCCGCCGAAGGGCTGAAAATGCGAAAACGCCTCGGAGGGAAGCTCCTCCAGGGCGTTTTCTCCGCAGCGCTCGCTTACACCGCCGCGTCAAAAATTATGTAAATCAAATTATGTTTATTGAATTATGCAAATAATATTACGTTAATTATATTATGTCTACTTACACGCCGCCGAGCCGGAATACGATACCCACAACGGCAGCGAGGGCAAGGAACACGACCGGGTGCAGCTTTTTCAGCGGCTTCACCAGATTGGTGAGCACCCAGATCACGGCAAACAGAAGCAGGTTTTTCCATTGGAGAAGGTCGGCAAGCTGATACGAGGCGCGGTAAGCGTCAAGGTTCACAAGCACCAGCGCAAACACCGACCACCCCGCCGCGGCAATGAGCCCGGTGGAGGCCGGGCGGAGCGTGTAGAACGCGGCATCCACATATTTGTTCGTACGGAAGGCCTGCAGCGCCATCGCGATGAGCACGATGACGATCACGCTTGGGGTGACAAGGCCGAGCGTCGCCACGACGCCGCCGAGAACGCCGCCGCAGTCATAGCCCACATAGGTCGCCATGTTTACGCCGATGGGGCCGGGCGTGGATTCGGATACGGCGAGCATATTCGCCACTTCCGCTGTGCTGAACCATCCGGTCTTTGCGCCGAGAGAATAGAGGAACGGGAGCGTGGCAAGGCCGCCGCCGACGGAAAACAGCCCGACCTTGAAAAACTCCCAGAACAGACGAAGGTAGATCATGCCTTGCCCTCCTTTCCGGTGCGCAGCCATACGCGTACAACGATGCCGAGCACCGCCGCGGCGACGATGAACACCACGGGGCTCACATGGCTGAGCAGCACGGAACCGAGGAACACAGCGATAAACACGCCGAGCGTAAGCTTATCCACCACGGACTTTTTCCAGAGCTTCACGATGGAGTTGAGAATGAGCACGCATACCGCAACGCGGATGCCGGCAAACGCATTCTGCACAGCGGCGATGTGGGCAAAATTGCTCAGCAGCGCCGCAATAACGGTGATGATCACGAGCGACGGCGAAACGATGCCGAGCGTGGCAAAGATCGCGCCGGAGAGCTTTTTCTCCTTGAAGCCGACAAACGTCGCGGTGTTGACCGCAATGACGCCGGGCGTGCACTGGCCGACGGCGAAGTAGTCCAACATCTCTTCCTCCGTGGCCCATTTCTTCTTTTCTACGATCTCGCGCTGCAGAAGCGGCAGCATAGCGTAGCCGCCGCCGAAGGTGAACAGCCCGATCCGGAAAAACGCGCAGAACAGATCCAAAAGCAGAGGCAAGGAAACGACCCTCTTTCCAAATATTTATACCGCGCACATTATAGCAAAGTGTTTTCCCGTTGGCAATACGCGAAAGCTATGGTAAAATGTCTGCGGGTGATCGATCTTGACAATACCGTCTGAACTGAAAAAAAATGAAATATATCCTGCCCGCATCACCGGCTACACCTCCGAGGGCGCGGGCGTCTGCCGCATCGGTGAGCGCGCCGTATTCGTTCCGGGAACGATCGTGGGTGAGGAATGGGATGTGCGCATCGTGCGCAGCACATCCGCCGCCGTATGGGGCCGGGGCGAAACGCTTTGCTCCCCATCACCGCACCGCGCGGAGCCGGACTGCCCGGCATACCCCCGCTGCGGCGGCTGCGCGCTGCGCCACATGGATTATGAGGAGGAGCTTTCTCTGAAATTGCAGCGTGTGAACGACGCGCTTCACCGCATCGGGAAGCTGGACTTTTCCGTCTCCGGCATTCTCCCCGCGCCGGAAGACGCCCGGCAGCGCCGCAAGGTGATCTTCAATGTGGCAGAGCAAAACGGCCATCCCGTCGCCGGGTTTTACCGTGCGCGCTCGCACGAGGTCGTCCCCGTGCCGGACTGCCCCGCCGTACCGAAGGAAGCGCTTGCGTGTGCGCAGACAGTGCTTGACTGGATGGAGCGGGAGCATATCCCGGTCTACGACGAGGCCGCGAAGAGAGACGGCGTGCGCCATATCTTCTACCGTTCGTCGCATCTCACGGAAAAGGCGGTGCTGACGCTCACCGCGTCCCGCTCGCCGGGAGAAAAATCTCTCGGCATACTTACGGATATGCTGCGCGAGCGCTGCCCGGATGTAACCGGGCTCGTGCTCAACCGCAACACGGCCCGCGGCAACACCGTGCTTGCCGGAGAGTTTGATACCGTTTGGGGCAGCGAGGTGCTCACCGAGGGGCTGTGCGGCCTCACGTTCACGCTCTCGCCCCGCTCGTTTTTCCAGGTGAACCCGCCGCAGGCCGAGCGGCTGTATGAGGCCGCGCTCGGCTATGCCGGTATCATGCCGGGCATGACGGCGCTCGATCTCTACTGCGGCACGGGGACGATCGGCCTTTGCATGGCCTCCCGCGGCGCGCGCGTCATCGGCGCGGAGGTCATTCCCGCCGCCGTGGAAAACGCGCGGGACAACGCAAAGCGGAATCATCTTTCGGACCAGTGCGACTTTCTCTGCGCCGACGCGGGCGAGGCCGCCGCGGAGCTTGCGAGGCGCGGTATCCGCCCGCAGGTGATCATCGTCGATCCGCCGCGGCGCGGGCTGGACGAGAGCGTCATCTCCCACGCCGTCGGGATGCAGCCGGAGCGGATCGTGTATGTCTCCTGCGACCCCGGCACGCTCGCGCGCGATCTTGCCTCGTTCGCCCGGCAGGGTTATGCCCCCGCCGCCGGCGTCGCCGTGGACATGTTCCCGCGGACGAGCCATGTGGAGACGGTTGTCTTGCTTTCCAAGGGTGAGATCAACTCGAATATGTATCAGCGGTCGGAGCTTGATTATCTGATCTGCAATGACCCGATGGGATATGCGGACTTGGTTTTGAACGGCAATCCCGGAACTTATTTGAAAAAGTTGTTGTTGCAGATGTCGATGATTATATTTTCTTCACAAACAATGAGAAGATAGAGGTTTCTGTCGATAAGGATTCAACTTATTCCGGGGAAGTGCTGCTGTGGAATGCGGATGATCCGAATAATCCTATTACGATCGGCTACGGGAAAATCACGCCAGAAAAAAGATCTTTCACATTTTCAAACCTGAGTTCGGCACACAGGTATAGGATCACATGCGACGGGAACGAAGAATTGATTTTAACCATTACAGACGGTCGGAATGTTAGTTTCTTTGGCAGCATGAAAAATGTATTCAATATGATTTCAGAGATGATACTATTTTGAGAAAATAAGAGAAAACCGCTGCAATTTTCATCCCGGAAGAAGATGGAAATTGCGGCGGTTTTGCTTTTATGGGGATTTTACGGATCAAAAGCCGCCATCGTTTCCTTTGGCAGTTTCTCATTCTCACGGCCCGGAAGATACTCTATCGTTCTGTCGCCCGCATTGCATCAGAAAACCGTTTCGCTGCCGGCGCATAGAGACAGCATCGGACATATCGTGTTCGGTCAAGGATGACCGGAACGGATATCAATGGCAGCTATGCTTGCCGCAGCCGTGGTCACCGCAGGTGTGACCGGCTTCGCCGTGCTCATGGTCATGGTGGTCGCAGTGAACATTGGGATTGTAGCCCAGATTTCCGTTGAGCAATGCGCTCACCGCCGCATCAGCGTCCCCGCTGACACCGCCGTAGAGCTTGATGCCTGCTTCGGCCAGTGCCGCCTGTGCACCGCCGCCGATGCCACCGCAAATCAAAGTGTCTACGCCGTTCTGCATCAGGAAGCCTGCCAGTGCGCCGTGACCGCTGCCGTTGGTATCAACAACTTCCGTATGGGTGATTTTGCCGTCCGCAGCTTCATAAAGCTTGAACTGTTCGGTGTGGCCGAAATGCTGAAAAATTTGACCGCTTTCATAGGTAACTGCAATTTTCATAATGGAATCTCCTTTGCAAGTTTTGCCTGATTTTTCCATGTTGGCTCTCTGCATCCGGCAGCAACGGCCGCAGTGAGCTGCCTCCTGTCCTCCGCAGATGCGGTAGTTTCCCCCGGTGATGTGCAGCGGTTTCCCGTGGACAAGGCACGCTGCGATCTTGCGCCGTGCGCTTTCGTAAATCTCCTGCACGGTAGAGCGTGAAATGTCCATTTGTGCGGCACACTGCTCGTGGGTTTGCCGCTTCAAGTCAACCAGCCGAATGACCTCGTACTCGTCCAGCGTCAGCAGGATCGGCTCGGTATCCTTGCCCCCGTTGGGGCAGAAGGTGTCAACTTGTGGTACGCCACAAATCCGACGGCACCGTGGCGGTCTTGGCATGGACGCCTTCCTCCTTCTTTTTTCGGTATATACCGATTATAGCACTTTGGACAGGAAAAAGCAATATTCTTTTCAAAAGCCCCCGTCCCGCCGCAGCGACGCTCCCCGTTTCAGCGTTTCTTCCGTTTTCTCTTGCCATGGGTCATGGTCGTTTTCCCACGCTGGCTGATGGGAGTTTTCAGGTGCTTGGACAGCTTTAGAACCTCGATCAAGTTGACAAACTGTTCCATTGTGATGGCATCGTAATCAATCCCCAATGTAGAAAGCAATGCTTTTGCTTTCTTTTCCTCGGAGCTTCCCTCAAAGTTCATCGCATCCTGCAACAGGTTCTGCATATTTTCTGCAAAGGAGATTTCATCCGCAGTCATGGAGTCGGGATGATGCTGCTCACGAATATCGCGGAGGATATGAGTTTGAGTTTGAACAATGATGCACATATCGAGACGGTCGCGCGGCTGGAACGCTGTGTATAACAAAAGAAAACCGCCCGTGGGAGTGCTCCCGCGGGCGGTTTTTTCGTTATAATACAAAGATCCACCGGAAAAACCGGTGGAAAACCCATTGACAATATGGAAAAAAATTGGTATAATAACTTGCTTTATATTGGGAAAGTGGCGGCATAACCCCACTTTCATCTATGTGCAGTATACCATCTCCGCCGGCAAAGCACAAGGGGTTGTGGTCAAAATGAACCAACAGGCCCGTGCGTGTCACGGCGGAGCGCCCCCGCGCCCCTTCAGGTCAGCGGCTGCGGGAGGGAAATAAGAACAGAAAGGCGTGATCGTAGAGATGGCGAAAGACAAGTACTACGGCAAGACCCTGCGAAAGAACTTTGCCCGCCACGAGGAAGTCATGGCAATGCCCAACCTGCTGGAGATCCAGAAGAAGTCCTATCAGTGGTTTCTGGATACCGGCCTGCGCGAGGTGTTTGCCGATGTGGCCTCCATCGTGGACTATGCCGGTAATCTGGAACTGAGCTTCATTGATTACAGCATGGACGAAAAGCCCAAGTACGACGTGGAGGAGTGCAAGGCGCGCGACGCCACGTATGCCGCCCCCATGAAAGTGCTGGTGCGCCTGCACAACAAGGAGACCGGCGAGATCAAGGAGAACGAGATCTTCATGGGCGACTTCCCCCTGATGACCCACGGCGGCACCTTTGTCATCAACGGCGCTGAGCGCGTGGTGGTCAGCCAGATCGTCCGTTCCCCCGGCATCTATTACGGCAAGGAGATCGATCTGAAGACCGATCTGCCGCTGCTGACCAGCACCGTCATCCCTTACCGCGGCGCGTGGCTGGAGTACGAGACCGACACCAGCGAGGTGTTCTGGGTCCGTATCGACAAGAACCGCAAGCTGCCCATCACCTGCCTGATCCGCGCCCTGGGATTGAAGACCGACGCGGAGATCCTGGAGCGCTTCGGCGATGACCGCCGCATCGTGGCTACCCTGGAAAAGGATACCTGCAAGACCTATGAAGAGGCCATGCTGGAGATCTACCGCAAGCTCCGCCCCGGTGAGCCCCCCACGCTGGACTCTGCCGAGACGCTGCTGCAAAACCTGTTCTTCGACCCGCGCCGCTATGACCTGAGCACCGTGGGCCGGTACAAATTCAACAAGAAGCTGACCTTCTGGACCCGCGCCAAGGGCCAGAAGCTGGCCATGCCCGTGGCCGATCCCGCCACCGGCGAGATCCTGTTCGAGGACGGCCATGTGCTCACCGCCGACGACTGCACCCTGATGGACACCGTGGGTGTGCCTGAGGTCAGCGTCACGCTGGACAGCGGCGACACCATCCGCATCTTTACCAACAAGATGTGCGATATGCGCCACTATGTGGACTTTGATCCCCGTGAGCTCTGCGGCATCAAGGAGCGCGTGCGCTTCGATGTGCTGCAGGAGCTGCTGGGCAAGTACAGCGGCGACGAGCTGGTGAAGCAGTGCCGCCTCCACGCCGACGATCTGGTGCCCAAGCACATCATCGTGGACGACATCTTCGCGTCCATCAACTACATGAACGCCCTGGCCCACGGTCTGGTGACCAAGGACGATATCGACCACCTGGGCAACCGCCGCCTGCGCTGCGTGGGCGAGCTGCTGCAGAACCAGTTCCGCATCGGCTTCAGCCGCATGGAGCGCGTCATCCGTGAGCGCATGACCATCCAGGATCTGGATATCGTCACGCCCCAGAGCCTGATCAACATCCGGCCTGTCACCGCGGCCATCAAGGAGTTCTTCGGCTCCAGCCCCCTGAGCCAGTTCATGGACCAGACCAACCCCCTGGCCGAGCTGACCCA
>ENA-UEQL01001595-UEQL01001595.1-human-gut-metagenome-genome-assembly--contig:-NODE-1595-length-15585-cov-5.031210_pt1 | contig 15585 bp, 10 predicted proteins | sample MGYA00242905_ERZ507926 | MGnify/ENA primary metagenome ERZ507926 (study PRJEB26167, sample SAMN06115531) | human gut metagenome | host: Homo sapiens | place: China:Henan | collected 2015-09-09...
CACCTCGGTGGAGGCGTCTCCGCTGTTGCGCAGCCTGCGCGAGCGTTGCGGGAAGGGAACCGCGCCCGCATGAAGGATGGTATCCCCGCGCGGCGGAGGATCGAAAGGATAGGACGATGGAACAAACGGTACATGAGAGTATAGACCGCCTGCTTGATATTCTGCGGGCGACCGGCAAGAAGTACGACATTGACAAAATTCAGCGGGCGTACGACTACGCCGCCGGACTGCACGCAGGGCAGCGGCGCGCCAGCGGGGAGGCATACATCACGCACCCCGTAGCAGTGGCGGAAATCGTGGCGGGGCTGGAGCTGGATACAGATTCCATCTGCGCCGCCCTGCTTCACGACACGGTGGAGGACTGCGGCGAGAAGACCAACACGAAGGAAATCGCCAAGCGCTTCGGACCGGAGGTTGCCGCGCTGGTGGACGGCGTTACCAAGATGGTGGTGCTTCAGGTGGCGGACAAGGAGGAGGCGCACATTGAGAACCTGCGCAAGATGCTGCTTGCCATGTCGCGGGACGTGCGCGTTATCCTCATCAAGCTCTGTGACCGCCTGCACAATATGCGCACGCTGGACGCAAAGCCGGAGGAAAAACAGCGCCTGACCGCGCTGGAAACCATGCAGGTCTATGCTCCGCTTGCGCACCGGCTCGGTATGCAAAAGATCAAGCAGGAGCTGGAAAATCTCAGTCTGAAGTACCTTGACCCCATCGGCTACGCGCAGGTGCAGCAGCACATTGAGGAAAAGTACGGGCAGAACCTGGACTTCATCGAGAGCATCCGCAGCATGGTAAACGACAAGCTGATGGAAAACCATATCCACTTCACGCTGGAGGGACGCATCAAGACGGTGTACAGCATATACCGCAAGATGTTCAACCAGAACAAGAGCTTTGACGAAATTTATGACTTTTACGCCATGCGTGTCATCGTGGATACCGAGATGGAGTGCTATACCGTGCTGGGTATCATCCATGAGATGTTCAAGTCTGTTCCGGGGCGCTTCAAGGATTACATTTCCATCCCCAAACCCAATATGTACCGCTCCCTGCACACGACTGTCATCGGGCGGGACGGCATTCCCTTTGAGGTACAGATCCGGACGTGGGAAATGCACCACGTTGCGGAGTACGGTATCGCCGCGCACTGGAAGTACAAGGCAGGCGTTACGTCCAAGGAGGAGATGGACAAGAAGCTGGAGTGGATCGCCCGGCTGATCGAAACCGAGGACGGGACGCGCGACCCGGAGGAGTTCATGAAGGCGCTCAAGATCGACATCTCGCACGACGAGGTGTTCGTCTTTACGCCCAAGGGGGACGTCATCTCACTACCGCAGGGCGCCACTGTCATTGACTTCGCGTATGCCATCCACTCCGAGGTGGGCAACCGCATGATAGGCGCCAAGATCAACGGCATGATCGTGCCCATCGACCGCGTGCTGAACAACGGAGAGATTGTGGAGATACTCACGGCGTCTGCATCCTCCGGACACGGACCCAGCCGGGACTGGCTGTCGGTGGTCAAGACGGGCGAGGCGAAGAACAAGATTCGCCTGTGGTTCAAGCGGGAGCGGCGCGCAGAGAACATCCAGATGGGCAAGAACACCGTGGATGCCGAACTGAAGAAGGCGGCGCCGCGGCTGGGCGAGTCCCGCCGGCTGGAGTTGGTGACGGCGGCGGCGCAGAAGAACGGCTTCACCACCGCGGACGACCTGTATAACGCTATCGGCTACGGGGAACTGTCGGCAGGCAAGATACTGCCGAAAATACTGGAGGAGCTGGCGGCATCCAACGAGGCGGAGGATACGCAGCCTGCCCCCGATCCGACGCCGGAGGAGGTCGTCACGACCACTCCGCTCCGGCACCTGCGCTCCAACAGCGGCATTGTGGTGGACGGCGCAGACGGCTGTGTGGTCAAGTTTGCAAAATGCTGCAATCCCCTGCCGGGGGATGAGGTGGTCGGCTTTGTGACCAAGGGCTACGGAATTTCGGTTCACAAGATTGATTGTCCCAATGCGGTTCAGGGCATGGGCAATCCCGATCAGGCAGACCGCTGGAAGCGCGCGTACTGGGAGGCGCCGGAGACTGCCTCTGACAGTCGAAGTGTGTACGGGGCGCTGATCCAGATACACTCGCTGGACGTGGTGGGTGTGCTGGCGGACGTGTCGGCAGCGCTGGCGGACATGAAGGTGTCCATCCTGTCGGTCAACACGCAGAAGGCGAGCGGCGGACGTGCCATCATGAACCTGAAGGTCAGCTGCAAGAACGTGGATCATTACAATTCCATCGTCAGCCGCCTGCGTTCGCTGGAGAACGTGGTGGACGTTGTGCGCGGCTTTACCGGCTCTGCCAAGGGCGGGGACAAAGCAGGCGAATAATCGCGGGGGATCCCTGACAGAGCGCCACGTGTGGCAGCCGGCGGAACGCCGGAACAGTCAGGGAATCCCGCTATCGGATATCGGAGAAAGGATCTGCCCCGCCGGGGCAGGGTACAGTACATGAAAGCGGTGCTTCAGCGGGTCAGTGCGGCACAGGTTGATATCAGCGGCGAAACGGTCGGCAAAATCGGGAGAGGCTTCCTGGTTTTGCTCGGCGTCGCGCAGGGGGATACCGAGGAGGATCTCGACCGCCTGCTTGCCAAGATACTCAGACTGCGCGTTTTTGAGGACGGGAACGGTAAAATGAACCGGTCGGTGCAGGATGTCGGCGGCGGGTTGCTGGTTGTGTCCCAGTTCACTCTGCTTGCCAACTACCGGCACGGCAACCGTCCGGATTTTCTCGGCGCGGCGGCGCCGGCTGAGGCGGAACGGTTGTATCGGCTGTTTCTGGAACGGGCGGCGGAGACGGTTCCGGTACAGCACGGGCAGTTCGGCGCGGATATGCAGGTCAGCCTGTGCAATGACGGACCTGTCACCATCGTGATGGATTCCGAGGTGCTGAAGCCCGGCGCGGGCACATCAAAATAATTGTGAGGGAAATAGGATTCCGGTATGAGACTTTACATTGAAGGACCCGTGAACAAGTATTATGTGCAGACGCTGTGCATGATCTTTTTTCCAGGCGCGAAGTTTTCGGACGAGGAGGAGCCGAGTGCGGAAACGCCCGCACTGTGGGTCTCCCTGCAACGGGACGCCGTCCGGGCAGAGGAGAGCGGCGAGCCGCGGGAGGGCGTGACCGTCCGGGCAAAGCTGTGCTTCCGGGGGGAGCAGGCGGAGGCGGAGCGCAGTTACCCGTATCGTGAGGGGTACACGCGGGAGCGCATGGAGAAGATTGCAGTCGGGGACGCCGTGACCAATGTCTGTGAGACATTGCGCGGGTATCGTCCCGCGTGGGGGATGCTGACCGGCGTCCGCCCGTCCAAGGTGGCGACCGAGCTGCTCCAGCGCGGCATGAGCAAGACGCGCGTCAAAAAGGAACTGGCACGGGACTACTTTGTCATTCCCAAAAAGGCAAGCCTTGCTACCGAGGTGGCGGTCAACGAGGCGCGCCTCATCGGAACACCCGGCAAGCGCGACTGCTCGGTCTACATATCCATCCCCTTCTGCCCGACGCGGTGCGCCTACTGCTCCTTTGTGTCCTACACATCCAAGCGCCTGCTGTCGCTCATTCCGGACTACCTTTTGCGGCTGTGCCGCGACCTGCGGCGAACCTTTGACCTGATCGGTCGGCTGGGGCTGAACCTGCGCACGGTTTATATCGGCGGGGGCACGCCCACCATTCTGAATCCCGACCAGCTCCGGCTGTTGCTGGGTACGGTGGCGGAGATGACGGACGTCAGCCGGTTGGAGGAATTCACGCTGGAGGCGGGACGCCCGGATACCATTGACGCGGACAAGCTGGCGGTGGCACGATCCTTCGGTGTGGGGCGCGTCAGCGTCAACCCGCAGATCCTGTGCGACGAGGTTCTGCACAGCATCGGGCGTGCCCATGACACCGAGATGTTCTTCCGCGCCTATGAGATTGCGCGGGCATCCGGTATTCCGGTCGTCAACACCGACCTGATTGCCGGGTTGCCGGGCGACCGGTTCCCCACCTTCTCGGCGTCCTTCGACCAGATCATCCGTCTGCGCCCGGAGAATATCACGGTGCATACCTTCTGCGTCAAGCGCTCCTCCGACCTGCGGCGCGGAGGTGGGGATATCTACTCCATGCGCGGCGGCGATACCGGGAAATGCGTGGATTATTCGCAGATACAGTGCATCCACGAGGGATATGTGCCATACTATATGTATCGGCAGAAAAACACGGTCGGCAATTTCGAGAACGTCGGGTTTGCTCTGCCCGGCTACGAGGGACTGTACAATATCTACATGATGGAGGAGGTTCATTCCATTTTTGCCGTCGGTGCGGGCGCTGTTACCAAGCTGGTGGATTACGCGCCGGCGGACGGCTCAGCCCGGTATATCAACCGCCTGTTCAACCCCAAGTATCCCTACGAGTATCTGGACAGCGACGGGGATACCGTTATGGCAGAGCAGGCAGACCGCATAGAGGCATTCTACCGGGAGCGCGGACTGCTGGAATGAGGGAGCCCGCACGGCTTGCAGTATTGCCGGCAAAGGAGGAAACCGATTGTTCAACCGATACACATCCAAGCAGACTTATAGGACGGTTCCGCCGTCGCTGGGAACGCCTGAGGAGGCGCGGCGGACGGTGGAGACGGCGGAGGCGGATTTTGAAGCGCGGCTGGTCGCGCTGTCCGCCGCCGTCAGCCGGGAGTGCGCCGAGGACGGCATCCGCATTCTGCGTCTGACGGGACCGACCTGCTCCGGAAAAACCACGGCGGCAGGCAAGCTGACCGAGGCGCTGGAGGCGGCGGGGCTGTCCGTATATCCCATTTCACTGGACGATTTTTATCTGGACCGTCAGGAACTGGAGGAGCGAGCCCGGGCGCGCGGCGGGACGCCGGACTACGATTCCGCCGATACGCTGGATCTTGGTGCCATGGAAGCCTGCGTCCGGGAACTGCGGGGGACGGGGGAGACCGACATTCCGGTGTTCAATTTCACCACGGGCAACCGCGCGGGAACGCGGCATCTGGCTGTCCCCGCCGGGGAAAAGCCGGTGTTCCTGTTTGAGGGAATACAGGCACTGTACCCGCCCGTGACGGCGCTGTTTGCCGACATCCCATCCCGTAGCGTGTATATTTCGGCTTTGCACGGGCTGGAGGTAGCCGGCGAGATTTTTCCGCCGGTGGAGTTGCGCCTTCTGCGCCGGCTGGTGCGGGACGAGGCGGTACGGGACGCGACCCCCGCCTTCACCCTGGCACTGTGGGAGAGTGTCCGTGCCAACGAGGAGACATCAATCCTCCCCTTTGCCAACGGATGCGACTACCTGATAGATTCCGCCATGCCGTTTGAACTGCATATGCTCAAGCCGTATCTGGAGCGCCTGTTCCGGGACTATCCCGTGACCGGTCGTCATGCCGTGCGGGCGGAGCATATCCTCGCGTCACTCCGCGCGGTGGAGGGCATCCCGTCCGCATACCTGCCCGCCGGTGCGCTGTACCGGGAATTCATCCCGATGTGTCTGGAAACCGACGGATAACATCCTGTAATCCTGCCTCCCTGCATACCCCCGCCCCCCGGCGCATACCATGAGGTAACGTTCTGCTGTCCGGAGGTGTGCCGTGAAGTCTGCTGTCAACCGCGCCCGCAAGGGTGGAAAATTCCTCTCGGGGGTCAGTTTGCTGACGCTGTCTGCCGTGGCGGTCAAGGTGATCGGACTTGCCTACCGGATCCCCATGCTCCGGGTGCTTGGCACGGCGGGGATGGGGTATTTCAATACTGCCTATGAGGTGTACGCGCTCCTGTGCGTGCTGTCCACCGCCGGTTTGCCGGTTGCCATGTCGGTACTGCTCGCAGGCGGGGACGGCGCGCCTGCCTACCGGGCGCTGTCAAGGCGGATATACCGTGTTTCACTGGCGGTGTTCTGTACCATCGGCGTGCTGGGCACGGCGGCACTGTTGCTGCCTGCTCGTCTGTGGGCGGAGATGCTGGGCAATCCGGACGCGGCGGCGAGCATCCGGGCTGTGTCGCCCGCGGTGCTGGCGGTCTGCCTGGCAGGTGCGGCGCGTGGCTATTTCCAGGGGCTGTCGGACATGAAGCCGACAGCCGTTTCGCAGGTCATCGAGGCACTGGGTAAGTTGATTCTCGGACTTGCCTTTGCGTATTTTGCCGCCCGGCGGGGCGCACCGCTTCCCGTGACGGCTGCCTGCGCGGTTCTGGGACTGACAGCCGGGACAGTTGCATCGGCGGCGTGGTTGCTGTTCCGTTTGGCACGGCAGGACAGACGCGCAGGTGACGCCCTGCCTGTCGATATGCCGCCGGTTCCTCTGCCGGGACGCCGGCATATCCTGCGACGGCTGGCGGCGGTGGCACTGCCCGTGACGCTGAGTGCCGGAGTCATCAGCCTGACCAAATGCGTGGATCTTGCGTTGATCCTGCGCCGCCTGCAGGATGCGGGGGTGTCGGGCGACCGTGCCAACGCACTGTATGGTTGTTACTCCACGTTGGCGGTTCCGGTGTTCAACATACTGCCTTCGTTGTCCGCCTCGGTGGCGATGTCGCTGGTGCCGGTACTGTCCGGCGCAGTCCGCCGTCTCCGGACGGGGACCGCTGCCGGGGAATGCGCGGAGGCGGCGCGACAGGCACGGCGCGCTTGCGCCGGGGCATTGGGCTTGACGTTGGCATTTGCCGTTCCCGCCGGACTCGGATTGTTTGGGCTTGGCGGCGATGTGTTGACATTGCTGTTCCGCGGACAGCCGGAGGCGGTCGCGGAGGCAACGCCGTGGCTGCGCCTGCTGGGGCTGGCGGTGCCGTCCGCGTGTCTGATTACAGTCACGGGTGCCATGCTGCAGGCGGCGGGACACGCCGCCGCACCGGTGGTTTCCATGCTGATCGGCACATCGGTCAAGGCGGTGCTGGCGTACAGACTGCTGGCTCTGCCGGATTGGGGGATGCTTGCCGCACCGGTCAGTTCTCTGTGCTGTGACACGCTGATCCTGCTCTGCAACTGTATTCTGCTTGCCCGCTTCGCGCCGGATATCCTGCCGCACGGGAGGGCATTGGCGGGACTGTTTATTCTGCCTATTGCGCTGGCTTTGCCCGCGGTGGCTCTGGCACCGCGCCTGTGCGCCTGCGTGGGATTCGGCGGGGACAGCGTGCCGGATATTCTATGCCGCATAGGGGGCACCGCTCTGCTGTACGGTACGGGCGCGGCGGCGGTCTGTCTGCCCGCCGGACGATACATCAAAAAAGGAAGGAAAACCGAACATGATATCTGATATGCAAAACGCAAGCCGTGAGGAGAGAATCGACTACCTGCTGTCCCGGGAGAAGGGAAGCTACACGTTTGACGATCTGGTGCTGATCATGGAGCTGCTGCGCTCTCCGGGCGGTTGCCCGTGGGACATCGAGCAGAATCATCACAGCATCCGCAACGATCTGATCGAGGAGACTTACGAGGTCGTGGAGGCGATCGACCGGGATGACCCGGTGCATCTGCGGGAGGAGCTGGGTGACGTACTGCTGCAGGTGGTGTTCCATGCGCGCATAGAGGACGAGGTGGGGCGCTTCACGGTATACGATGTGGCAAACGACATCTGCGAGAAGCTGATATACCGCCACCCGCACGTGTTCGGGCAGGTGCACGTGGACGGCAGTGAGCAGGTGCTGTCAAACTGGGAAAAGCTCAAGGGCGTGGAAAAGCAGGCGGAGCGTGTCACGCTGACGGATCAGCTGCGCGCGATCCCCGCCATGGAGCCGGCACTCATGCGGGCGCAGAAGGTCGGCAAAAAGGCGGCTTGCTTTGATTTTGCCGATGCGGATGAAGTGTATGCCAAGCTGGCGGAGGAGATTGCCGAGGTGCGGGCGGCGAGGTGGATATGAAAAAGGGAGAATACAAGAAAACCCGTATGCTCGATGACGGGAAAACTTACGCCAACTTCGCCGCCACCATCTACCGTGACAAGATCTGCGTCATCCTACACCGCCGCACCAACAAGAAACTGCAAGTCTACCAATACGGCGACCCCGAGCTGAACAGCGGCTGGGACTGGTGCGGCACCGTGCGCAACGCCGGACACGATAATATCGAGCTAAAAGGCTCAACAGGCATATCAATGGAATACGATCCCGACGACCACTGGGACGCCACCTCGTGGTACGGCTACGACGACACCGAGAAAAAGAACGTGGAAAAACTCATCGTAGGCCGACTCAAGAGCGGTGCATTCGAGGCATTCAGCTACAGCGGCGAATATGGCAAGGATAACACATGGCCCTCCAAGTGGGAAGAATACGCACACCACGACATAGGCCGCTCGAAGACCTTCTCACTCAAGCTCATCCAAGCTGACATCGAAGGCTATGCGGCCGACAATACCAATGGCTACAAAGCGTCCTCAAATCCCCTAATCTTCAGCTACTGTTCCTATGATGGCAAAGGGACGGGTGAACACTTCCTAAAGAAATTCTACCCCGGCAGCAACAGCTTCGCCGCCGACGCACCCATCTACACTGATCTGCCCTACGGCTACACGGCCGTAGCCACCGCAGCAGATCCTACCACTGAGACAGCTCCCGGCGGAGGACTCTACTACAAGCAATATATCTATCTACTGCGGGGTAACCAGCAACCATACCACTGGTTCAAGCACTCCTACGTCGCCTCCATCCGATCTAACGAGATCGTGGAGAGACGTAGTTCTTTCAACGACGAGAAGGCCTTATTCGGCAACAGCGAGTTACGCAATCTCGTGCGCCTCGTCGGCATCATCGAAGGACCACCTCCAACGGTAGTGGATAATAACGAGTGGTTCGGCGACCTCGGCGTAGCCTCAAGCCTTGCCTTCACCATGGGATCGGGCACCAGCAACTCCGTGAGCCGACTCTATAAAAGTGATCTAAAATGCTCCTTCGGACCGCATACGGATAAACTCACGGCAGCATTCGGCGGCGGATACTCCTTCCAGAAACAACACGAGGAAGTAACAAGCCAGTCCGAGTCCATCACCGTTACCTTCGAAGCAAACGACACAGCAGACTACCGGGCCATCGCCCTCTACTCTGTACCCATTCTGACCCGTTGCGACCTAGAATACCTCTCCCCCACCCGGAGACAGAGTGTACGAATGCCCATATTCAGCTATACTTACATGACACGACAGAGTATCAAACAAGTAGAAGTGCCTCTCGACCTAGAGCCTTTCCGCATAGACAATCCAAGCAAACTTGGAGACTGGGAGGCCCGTGAGATCCTCACCATGACCGCCAGCGAGCCAAATGTCAGCAAGTCCGTCAACTTCAGCCTCAACTCCGAACGGATCGACATGACGCTGGAAACCAGCGGCACAATCTCCGACAGTCATACCAAAGGTGCCATCAGCCTTATGGATTTGAAATTCCCCTTCTTTCAACTGGAGAACCAAAGTTCTTGGGAATGGACAGACCAGACCACGGCGACAACCTCGCAGGGTATCAGCGCATCCTATTCGAAGATACGACGCACGGACAAGCACGTCAGGCCGGAAGAGACAGCCGAGTCCTTCTCATCCACCCTCTATCTGCTCACTGCCGAGAAGTCGAACACGCTCCGTGACCAGTACTACCCCAAGCTACTCGAACGGAAGATTAGCTTCGGCACCGACACCTTTCCCTTCATGGTAAACAGCGACAAACCCTTCGTATTGGCGTGGGACATCAACAACATCACCTATGTACGAGGTGACGTGAGCATCACCGGAAATGAGGTGGTAACGGCCGACGAGCCCCTATCTATCCGCTTTCTCAACGGCATGCTTACGGTAGACTGCCTGCCGGGAGCCACCGTCAACGTCTACAGCATGAACGGCACGTTGGCTGGTCACCAGCAAGCGGTATCCGGAAAAGCAATCTTCAGCCTGCCCGGACACCTGTACACCGTGGAGGTCGTGACCGAACGTTACCGGAAAGTACAGAAAGTAGTGAGATAATACAGTTAGAAGCCATGAAGACAAACCTCCTCCAGAGAAAACGCCTCCTAACGGAAGAATCGAATCGCTGTTATCTGTGCGATGCCCCTGTCTGCACGAAGGCATGCAAGCCCGGACTAGATCCGGGCCGCTTGCTGCGGGCCTGTAAAATGGACAACCTAGCGGGAGCTATCCTCCGGGCCTACCGGATGGAAGCCTGCAAGGATTGCGACGGGCATCCTTGCGAGAAGGCCTGCCTCCGCGGACGAACCGACCGGGCGATATCCATCACCCAGATCGTACGGCAATTACAAGATATGCCAAACCCGACGGATAGTTCTCCCCTCACTTCGTCTCCGGACTTGGCGATCGACTTTTGTGGTGTCCGCTGCGCCAACCCCTTTATACTGGCCTCCTCGCCCGTAGCCCATAATTACGAGATGTGCGTCCGGGCCCTCGAAGCCGGTTGGGCCGGTATCTGCTTCAAGACGATATCATTCTATCCGAGCCATGAGGTATCCCCCCGCTTCGACCAAATGGAGGTGGATGGCGTGCCTTTCATCGGATTCAAGAACATGGAACAATTGTCGGAAGCCTCTGTCGAAGAGAATTTCGATACTCTCTATCGCCTCAAGCAACGCTATCCTGACAAATTAATCATCTCCTCCATTATGGGACGGACAGACGATGAGTGGACACGGCTTGCCCAATATTCCACGCAGGCTGGGGCCGATATCATTGAGTGCAACTTCTCTTGCCCACAAATGACGCAAGAAGGGATGGGCAGCGACGTAGGACAAAGCCCGGAACTGGTACGCCGGTTCACCGCCGCCACACGCCGGGGTACCCATCTGCCGATACTAGCGAAGATGACACCGAATATCGGGCAGATGACACCCGTGGCGCTCGCCGCCCACGAAGGAGGAGCCACCGGGATAGCCGCCATCAACACCATCAAATGTATCACCCGTATCGATGAGAAAGCACTTACGGCCCGGCCCGTTGTCTGCGGACTGAGCAGCGTGTCCGGCTATTCGGGGAAAGCCGTGCGCCCTATCGCTCTCCGGTTCATACATGAGCTGGCGAGCGATCCTTCTGCCGGCAAGATGCCTATCAGCGGGATAGGCGGTATAGAGACTTGGCGGGATGCCCTCGATTTCCTGCTACTAGGCTGCACGAACCTACAGATATGTACCGCCGTGATGCAATACGGCTTCCGGATCATCGACGATCTATGCGAAGGGTTACGACTGTTCATGCAAGAGAACGGATATAAAACCCTATCCGACCTCATAGGTATCGCTTTACCGAACATCGTACCCCCCGAGAAACTGGAACGTACGCAGATACACCGCCCGACAGTAGATAACAGCCTATGCCTCGGCTGCGGACGCTGTTTCGTTTCCTGTAACGACGGTGGACATCAAGCTATCCGTTTCACCTCTATGCGCAAACCGGTGATAGACGAGCAAAAATGTGTCGGCTGCCATCTTTGCGCATTAGTATGCCCAACCTTCGCCATACATTGACAGGATGAGGATCGAGACGGGACACCTTATTCTACTATCCATACTTCTTCTGTGCCCGCTAGTCCATTCAGACCTGCGGGCACAAAAGAAGACACCCGTCACACGAGCCGACTCCATCATGCGGCAGGTAATCCATCAAGCCCCCATCTACGAGCACGTCCTCGAGAGCTATGAAGCGGAGACCTACGTGAAAGGCCGTACGCACGTTCCCCGGAAGAACAAGCTGCTACGATACGCCTATCTGGTCTTCCCGATAGAGCGTCATCCCCGCGATGCCTTCTTCGAGATGAGTGGCCTCACCCGCTACGACGCTCCCAACCATTATCGCAACGAGATTGTAGCCATCAACAGCAGCCATCTCGCCGCCGGAAGGCATTACAAGGAGATAGCCTCGTTCGTCAACTTGAACGTCTACTCCCCCACGATCTACAATAAGGGAATGATCATGCCACTCTCGCCCGATGCTTTCAAATATTACACGTTTCGGCAGGAAGGCACGGACACGATCTCCGGCATCCCTGTGTATAACATCCGTTTCACCCCTCGCCAATGGAGCCAGAAACTACTATCCGGAAACCTGTACGTAACCGACGAACTCTGGACCATCGACCGTATCGAGATACAAGGGCACTCCTCTTTCTCCGAGTTCAACCTAAGCATACGTTTCAACCGTGACGAGAAGCATTTCATCCTCCCGGAAGAGGCTGACCTGCAAGTCTGCTACCATGCCCTAGGCAACCGGATAGAGAGCGACATCCACGCCGCTTTCCGCTATAAATCGATCTCTTGGGTAGAGGAAGACCATGAGAGCAGGAAATTATACTCGCTCGATCAAACCCAATACTATACGATCACCTCCGACACACTCTCCTTTACCCAAGACAGCACTTATTGGAACAGCCGGAGGGACAAGCCGCTCACTACCGACGAGAAAGCCTTGTACACCACCGGAACGAACGTGGTGAGGACGGAAGCGGACAGCAGCGCTCTCACTCGCTACCTCCAACTCGGCGAGCGGCTCACCAGCACGGTCAACAGGGATTACAAGAGTACTCGTGTGAAGTATTCCGGCCTTCTCAACCCGTTCCAGCTATCTTTCGGAAGCAACGGGATCACCTATAAGCAAGAAGCACGTATCAGTAAGACATTCGAGCATGACCGTCAGCTACGCTTCCACCCCGAGATCGGTTTCCTATTCAAGGAGAAAGAGCTACGCCTACGGCTAACAACCGACTGGGAGTATCACCCCGAGCGTCAAGGCATCCTCAACCTCACGATAGCCAATGACAACCAAAGCTATTCCTCCGAAGTGATCCACCAGATCAACGAGATCCTAAAAGATACCCCAATCCGTTTCGACGATCTCAACTTGAAGTATTTCCAGCACTACTATGCCAAGCTGATGAACCAGATAGAACTGATGAACGGCTTCCGGCTCTCGGCCGGACTCGCATACCACTATCGTACGCCCGTGAAAAAGAATAAGGATACCGGATTGGATCTAAAGGATCATAATGAGTTCACCCCGGTTATCGGCCTTACCTACACGCCCCGGCAATATTACTGGATGGACGGCTACCGGAAAGAGTACCTGCATTCCCATTACCCGACCTTCCGGATCGAGCTGGCACGAAGCATACCGGACCTGCTCGGCTGTACGGGAAATTATTGGCGGATGGAGGCCGGCATGAACCAGACCGTACGGCTGGGCTTATCCGAACGACTGAGTTACAATCTAAGCGGTGGACTCTTTTTTAACCAGCATAACATGTACTTCGCCGATTTCAGCTATTTCGCCAAACGTTATTTCCCCGAGCCTTGGGGCGATCGGTTTGGCGGGATCTTTCATAATCTGGGTGGGGATTGGTGCAATGCCTCCGACAAATATATTCAAGGGCACCTCATGTACGAGAGCCCATTCATTCTATTGCGATTCCTCAAGCCCAATCCCAAGGCGCATAAATACCTCGTGTCCGAACGTTTCTACCTCAGCCAGCTATGGACTCCCGTATTGCCGAATTACAGCGAGCTCGGGTATGGTATCGGTAGCGACCTTTTTCATATAGCGCTTTTCCTAGGCTTCGAGAAGTTCAAGTATCAAAGCGTCGGATTGAAGTTCGCGCTTGAGTTATTCAGATAATTATAAACAAGTATAGATATGAACAAGAGAAACACTATTAAACAACTTCTTCACCGCGGATGCCTACTTATGGGTATCAGCGCAATAACAAGTTCGGCCTTCGCATGGGATTTCGCCGAGCATCGTAAGATCGGCGACCGTGCCATGAGCCTTCTCCCACGTTATCTGGTGGAAAATGGGATCTTCCCCAACGAGGCCGTCGCTGATAGCGCCTTGCTGCAGATCCTCAACATGTCGCATATGCCCGGCTCGAACGCCTACGCCATGAATGAGCTGACGCAGTTGCCGAATATCGTGACCTACGGTACGCTTTGCGGATTGGCCGGCGACCATGTGGAAAATCCCATGCTCTTGGAGACAGGCCTGCAGACCCATTTCTCCAAGACGAACCGTACGCTGGCTTTGGAGACACAAGCCATGAACGAGTTCCTCACCGGAGCCAACAGCAAGGAGTTGCTCGACATCAATCTGGCTTACGGTATCCTAGCAATCAAGGACCTCTCCCACTTCTACGCCTATGGCAAGGGATTGAACGAGCATCTGAAGATGATCGACCCCGAGCTGATCCGCCGCCTTCAACGCCCCTCGGAAGTAAACAAGGTCTTCGATAAATTAAATCAGTTGCCCTCCATGAGCAAGTATTTCTGCATCCACATCTTCGCCATCTATCTAGCACAAGAGGCAGGCAAAGAGATGTGTAAAGGAGATACGCGAATGGCGAGCAACCTTATGTTCTACGCCACGATGTACGAGGCTTTCGCCGAGCATTTCCTACAAGACTCCTTCGCCTCCGGACACCAAATGGTACGTAGGGGCTTCTCCGCCTCCGCCGTATCCAACAATAAGAGCCTGCACGATTTCTACAATACCATCCCCGTACAGACCGCTAACCTAAAAGGCGAGACATGGAGTGCTTACGGCGATAAACGTCTGAACCAAAACATGATGGAGTACAACGAGGCCGATGATTACCGGCATATCCGGGTAACGGAGAAACATCCTTATTCCTTGGAGAAAGGCGATAGCTACGAGCGGGAGACGAAGGTATTCTACCAAGTCGTGACCGCCACCTGCGAGTCTATCGTAGAAGTCTGGAAAGCCTACCAGAATGCCTTGGAAGGATCAGACGAGAATATCTTGAACGAGATCCCTTCCGAACGAGACGACCTACCTCAGTTCGTCTACGATCGTTTCCCGGTAATCAAGGATTTCCCGATCCCCTTCGGGACGAATTTGGATGACGTCCCCTTGGAAGCTTCCGTCGCCGACCGCAAGGATGAGCTACAGCTGATCGTACAAGAGCCTTTTACCCGCAACTTTATCCGGTCGAGGGTAGCCAACTCCTTCATGTTCCTGATCGGGAAGCCGATCCATAGCAACCGGGATGGTGTCATGACGTATGGCGGTCGCTTGAACGTCAGCATGATCAATTGGCATAAGTTCGGGAAAGGGAAAGGCATGATCATGGAGCTGGGCGACATCGCTCATTGGGTATCCCCTACGATCTCCGGTTATTATATGCACGCCCCTTCCTCCTCCTACACGATCAAGAACTGGAACGTGAAGGCGGGCGCCAATTATAACATGGATATATTCGTTTCCCCGAAACGTTTCCTCGGTCTGTATAGTTATTTCGAGATGGGTATAGACCGCCGTAATGACGAGACCCGTTTCTTGGTAGCTCCCTCGGTCGGTATCCAGCTAGGTTCCCTGATCGGTGTCCATAATTTCAATATGCCGGGATGGTTACGCATCCCGTTGGGAATTATCCTCCCCTTGAAATTCGCCGTCACTTGCAATAAGGTGGCCGGCCGTCCCGTAGAATGGATCAGCAATATGGAGGTGGATATATTGTTCTAGGAAACACCTTGATTCATGCCTATACAGGTAAGAGACCACACAGATATCGGCGTAACCCCTTACCTGTATAGGCACTGGGCCACGCCGATACTCGCGTAGTG
>ENA-UEQL01001597-UEQL01001597.1-human-gut-metagenome-genome-assembly--contig:-NODE-1597-length-15563-cov-4.011494_pt1 | contig 15563 bp, 10 predicted proteins | sample MGYA00242905_ERZ507926 | MGnify/ENA primary metagenome ERZ507926 (study PRJEB26167, sample SAMN06115531) | human gut metagenome | host: Homo sapiens | place: China:Henan | collected 2015-09-09...
TCCAGATTCCTCCCGGCCACTGTCCACTGATGTTTGCGCCGTACTTGGCGGTAATGCGATTGATCTCCTTGTCCTTGACATAACTTCCGAAAGGCCACACTCCTTTATACTTAATCGTGAAGAACTTCACGGCATACACATTCCGCTTATAATAGACATTGACGATGGTTGAGCCGTCGCCGTTGATGGTCTGCTGGGTGATGGTCTGCGCGGTGAAGCCATCGTAGCTCTTTGCCGCAGCCGCTGTCTGTGCGCCGGTCCCTCCGGTCTTTGTTTCCGTTTCGTGTAAGGACCAGCCGCTCTCGTCGGCTTTCTCCTGCCAGTGGATGACGGTGTACTTTGTGGAAGTATTGCTCGTCCAGTGGGCAGTCAGCGTGATATTGCTCGTCAGCGGGCTTCCAAATGTGAACCGATTTCCACTTTCCTCGTACCAGCCTTCAAACAAGAAACCGGGTCTGGCCGGGTCGGCAGGCTGGATCGTATTGCCGGTCACAAACTGCGGCGCAACGTAGCTGCCGCCGTCCGAGTTAAAATGGATCCAGTGCCCCTTTTCCACTCTGGCGGTCAGGGTCAGCGTATCGCTGCCAGCCGGAAAATCCGCCGTTGAAACGATTTCATACCGTGTTTTGTCGATATACCAGCCGGTCAGCTTCTCATCCGCCCCGACCGGTACGAGCACATCGCCCGTCGATACGGACGACTGGGTATCCGTCAGCTCCTTTGTCGCGACTGTCCTGCCGTTGTAGCAGAAATAGACGGTATAGACTGTTTCAAAAATCGCCTGTACCGTGATCGTTTGGGTCTGTGTCACGGAGACCGGCATACCGAAGGAGACCGCCGGATCCCAGCGGACAAATCGCTGCCCCGCCGGGGCAGACGGTACGCCCGGATCCTTCAACGATTCGTTATGCTTGATGATTTGCCTTCCAATTTCTACCCCCCCCGCCTGGAAAATGTAGGTGTGGGTATTTGCTTCCGGCTGGATGCTCGCTATGCTGATGCCGCCCTCGGCAAACACCGTTGCCGTCAGGCCAAGCACCATCACAAACGCAAGCAGCAGCGCTATCAATCGTTTCTTCATCTTCGTACCTCCCTGTCAATCGCGTCGTTTTCTCTGTGTCTTGCGCGCAGAGGCTTTGTCGTCCATCTGCCGCGGTTGCCTGTGCTGGATGGCTCCAGCTGCCCGGGGAGCCGTTTTACCGCGCATACACCTCGCCTTCCAACTAGCATTTTTGTACATTGCAATATCAAGACTTTGTACTATTCATTATCAGGATACCATACGAATAATATTTTGACAAGATGGAATCTGGCTATTTTTCCAATCAGTCGGACAATGGGTTTTTCATAAACTCTGACAATCGTGGTGAAACCAGCAGAAAATCCGGAAGAACCCAGTCTATAAAGGGTTCTTCCGGATTTTTCTGTACTTTTTGTTGCTGCCTCTCCCGTGTGCAGGACTCGCACCGGCGCAGGAGATTGGCTGCTGCTCTGCCTTATTTCTTTTCTGCGTTTGCCTTTTCCAGATTGATCTGGCGGCGGTTCTTGACGGCGTCTTCCATCGGGTGGATCTCGCCGGCGGCCTGCAGGGCCATTTTGGTCAGCAGCGGACCGACCAGCTCGTAGATGAGGATGGCGAACAGCGTGATGTTGCGGATGAGGTCGCCCTCCGCGCCGAGCTGGCGCGCCGTCACGCACATGCCGAGCGCGACGCCGGCCTGCGGCAGCAGGGTGATGCCGAGATATTTGCAGATCTGCGGCTCACATTTCATGAGCTTTGCGGAGTAATGCGCGCCGAGATACTTGCCAAGCGAGCGCGTCAAAATATACACAACGCCGATGAGAACGATCATACCGTCTTTGAACACGCCCAGATCCAGCCCTGCGCCGGAGATGACGAAGAACGCCGCGAACAGCGGACTCGTCCACCGGTCGGCCTTTTCCATGATCTCACCCGACAGCGGGCAGAGGTTGCAGAACAGCGTGCCGAGCATCATGCACGTCAGAAGCGACGAGAAGCCGATCGTGACCGGGCCGATCTTGAATTCCGCCATGGCCAGCGCCGAGGTCAGGAAGACAAACGCGATGGTCATGTTCAAGCGGTTCGTGTTGGAGTTGAACAGCTTTTCCAGCTGCGTCAGCACCCAGCCGCCGAGCGCGCCGAGCGCCAGCGAGCAGACGATCTCGATGAGCGGATCGACGACGATGGAGATCACGTCGAACGAGCCGGTATTGAGCGCCTTCGCAATGCCGAACGACACCGCGAACACCACCAGACCGACTGCGTCGTCCAGCGCGACGATCGGCAGCAGCAGGTCGACCAGCGGGCCCTTGGCCTTATACTGCCGGACGACCATCAGCGTAGCGGCCGGGGCCGTCGCTGTGGCGATGGCGCCGAGGGTGATGGCCTGCGCGATGGAGAGCTTGCCGCCCGTCGCGAGCGAGATGGCGACGAGCGCGATATCGACCACGAACGTTGCGGCCAGCGCCTGCAAAACGCCGATGACGAACGCCTGCTTGCCGGTATGCCTGAGCTCCGACACGCGGAACTCGCTGCCGATGGAGAACGCGATGAAGCCCAGCGCGACCTCAGAGATCAGAGACAGGCTGTCCACAGCCTCCTGCGTCGGGAAACCGAGCCCCTCGATGCCGAGAAGACCCAGGCAGTACGGGCCGATGAGCACGCCCGCGACCAGATACGCCGTCACCGACGGCAGCTTCAGGGGCTTTGCAACACGGGTCATCAGCAGACCCGCGAGAGTGGCGACAGACAGGGATAACAACGTACGCATAAAATGCTCCTTCATTTCTTCTACATGATTTTGCACACCTCATTATACGCAAACTTAGACCAAATGCAAGAACAAATTGTAGATGTTGAATGAAATTTTCACGCGTTTTTATTCAATCTGCCAGCTTTTATCGGATCGCTGTCCCGCCTTACTCGTAGAGATAGACCCGCGCCTCATACGGCCGCGTGACGAAGCTCGCGCCGCTCCCGGCGTCCGGATAGTTGCACAGCAGCAGCTTCATATCGTCCAGCGAGAACGGGTAGGGCGGGCAGAAGCGCACCGGCCGGTCCGTAAACGAGCAGACGACCAGCAGCTTCTGCTCCTTTGTCTCCCGCGCGTAGACATAGAGCGCGTCCGAATTCCGCTCGTAGACCTGATAGCTGCCGTCGCGCACGACGGGCAGCCGCTTGCGCAGGGCGATGGCCTTTTTGTAGAAGTTCAGGATCGAATCCGGGTCGGCCAGCGCCTGCTCGACGTTGATCTCCGGATAGTTCTCATTGACATAGAACCACGGCGTCCCCGTCGTGAACCCGGCGTTTTCTCCGCCGGTCCACTGCACCGGCGTGCGGGCCGAGTCGCGCGAGGCGCGGTGATAGAGCGCCAGCCGCTTTTCCTCCGGCCAGTCTGGGTGCTGGTTGCGGGTCTGCACGTCCTCATAGAGGCTCGTTTTGTCCGGATACCAGTTCGTCATGCCGATCTCCTGCCCCTGATAGACGAACGGCGTGCCCTTTAAAAACAGATAGCTGACCGCCAGCATCTTGCCGCTCTCCACGCGGTACTGTTCGCTGCCGTAGCGCGAGATGACGCGCGGATGGTCGTGGTTTTCCAGATACAGCGCGTTCCACCCGCGCCCGTCGAGCTCCGTCTGCCAGCTGGAGAAGGCCCTGCGCAGCCGATTCAGCGAGAATTTGCGGGGCATGTAGTCCGTAAAGAAGCAGTCGGCGCACATGCACTGGAACTGGATCATCATGTCGATCTCGTTCGTGTCGGACTCCGCGATATAGTCGAGCGCGCGCTGCGGCGTGACGAGCGGGGCCTCGGCGATGGTCATGCAGTCGTAATTGGCCAGCACGTCGCGGCGGAACTCCTGCAGATACTCGTGGATGTGCGGGCCGTGGTTGTAAAATCGGATGCCCTTGAATACCGGGAACAGATGATCGTCCGGCAGTCCCTCTTTTTTGGAGATGAACGTGATGACGTCCTCCCGGAAGCCGTCGACGCCCAGGTCGAGCCAGAATTTCAGGATCTTCTTGACCTCGGTCCGCACGAGCGGGTTGTCCATGTTGAGATCCGGCTGCTTGACGGCGAACAGGTGCAGATAATACTCCTGCCGCAGATCGTCCCACTGCCAGGCCTTGCCCTCAAAATGGCTGTCCCAGTTGTTGGGCAGCTTTCCGTTCTTTTTTGCGGGCCGCCAGATATAATAGTCGGTGTACGGCTCGATGCGCCGCCGGGATTTCTGGAACCATTCGTGCTCGTCGCTCGTATGGTTCACGACCAGATCCATGATCAGCTTCATCCCGCGCTGGTGCAGCCCATCCAGCACGGCCCGGAAGGCCTCCATGCCGCCGTATTCCGGCGCGATGTCCATGTAGTCGGAGATATCGTACCCGCAGTCCGCCCCGGGCGAGGGATACAGCGGCGAGAACCACACGCCGTCGATGCCCAGCTCCTGCAGATAGTCCAGCTTCTCCAATACGCCCCACAGATCGCCGATCCCGTCGCCGTTGCCGTCGCGGAAGCTCCTCGGCCAGATCTGATAAAATACCTTGTCCTTAAACCACCGTGTGTGCTCCATATTCCATTTCTCCCCATCCATCATTGGTTTCCATAACAACAATATTATTGTAACATACCATCCGGATTTCGCCAGTTGGAAACCTGAACAGATTTTGCCCGGTCCTTTCGTCCAAAATTGACACTTGCGGGAACGCGGGAAAAACCATACAATAAAATTACGTATATCCGCAGGACGAAGATCTGCCCCGGCAGGGGAAGCCTGGGGGAGCGGAAAGCCAAAGCCTCCCCTTGCAGGGGAGGTGGCTCGGCGAAGCCGAGACGGAGAGGTCGTCTCAGATTTGCAGCAACCTCTCAGTCTGCTTCGCAGACAGCTCCCCTGAAAGGGGAGCCTTTCCGCTGCGGCGGGCTAACCCCTCAGGCGCCCTGCGCCAGCTCCCCTTGACAAGGGGAGGCTTTGGGGTGCGCATTTCCAGCCTTTGGTCTTGCATACCATCAAAAATCAACGATTATGAAGGAGGACATCCGATGCGTTTACAGTTCCCTGAGGGCTTTCTGCTTGGCGTCAGCTCCGCCTCGGCGCAGATCGAGGGCGGCGAGGTCGGCAGCAATTGGAACGACTGGTATCACCAGGGCCGGATCAAAGACGGTTCCGACCCCGCCGTCGCCGACGACCACTGGAACCGCTGGCGCGAGGACTGCGCGCTCATGGCCGGCCTGCACCTGCCCATCGCCCGTCTCGGCGTCGAGTGGGCCCGGATCATGCCCGAGCGCGGGCAGGTCGACGAGTCCGCCGTCGCGCATTACCGCGCGGAGCTGGAATACCTGCGCCAGCTCGGCATCCGCCCGCTGCTGACGATCCACCATTTCTCCAACCCCATGTGGTTCGAGCGCATGGGCGCGTTCTCCAAACGCGAAAATCTCGACGATTTCCTCTCCTTTGCCAAGCTCTGCGCCGACCGCTTCGGCGATCTCGTCAGCGACTGGATCACCATCAACGAGCCGAACGTCTATGCGACCAACGGCTATTTCTTCGGCGACTGGCCCCCGGGACACAAGAAATTCGCCGAGACCTTCACCGTGCTCGAAAACATGGCCTACTGCCACATCCGCTGCTACCGGATGCTCCATGAGACGCGCGAGGCCATGGGCTATTCCGACACCATGGTCGGCTTCGCCAACCACCTGCGCGTCTTCGAGCCGGAAAACCCCCGCAATCCGGCCCAGGCCGCGACGGCGAAGGCCGTCGAGTGGCTGTTCCAGGGCGCGATCACCGAGGCCATGACCACCGGCACGTTCCGCTGGCCGCTGCGCAATCACTGGAAGCTGCCGAAGGGCGAATACTGTGACTTCCACGGCGTCAACTACTATACGCGCTCGACCGTCACCGGTTTTGCCGACGGCGTGCGCAAAAACAGCCCCCGCAACGACCTCGGCTGGGAGATCTACCCCGAGGGCATCGTGCGCTGCGCCCAAAAGCTTGAAAAGCTGCTCCGCCGCCCCATCTGGGTGACGGAGAACGGCACCTGCGACAATCAGGATGCCTTCCGCGCCCGTTATCTCTACGAGCACCTGGAGGCCATCGTCCAGTCCGGCCTGCCCTTCGAGCGCTATTACCACTGGTGCTTCTGCGACAACTTCGAATGGCTGGAGGGCGAGAGCGCCCGCTTCGGCCTCGTGAACGTCGACTACGCCACCCAGACGCGCACCATCAAGCGCTCCGGCGCGTTCTACGCCGATATGATCCAGCACGGCGGCGTGACGGACGAGGCGTTCAACACCTACGTCAGAGGGGAGGTCTACCGCATCGAATGATCAACGTCAGACAAGGCGTGTTCCACCTGCGAAATGAAGAAGCGTCCTATCTCTTCCGCGTGAAGGACGGGTTTCTGGAGCACCTGCACTTCGGCGCGCGCGCCGAGACTGCCGATGCGCCGGCCTTCGCCGCCCGCCCCGGCTGCGGCTGGGGCGACAGCACGCTCTACCGCGAGGGCTCCAACGCCGACTGCCTCGATATCCTGCCGCTCGAGTGGAGCGGCTGCGGCCGCGGCGACTACCGCGAAAGCCCGCTGGAGCTGTCGATCGGCGGCAGAGCCGTCTCCACCGACTTCCGCTATCTCGGCTGCGAGGTGCTGAAGGAGCCGCCGCCCTCGGCGCTGCCCGTCTCCCGCGGCCAGACCATCCTCGCCGTGTACCTGGAAGACGCGGCGGCGAAGCTCCGCCTGACGCTCCTCTATGGCGTCCTGCCGACGGTCTTTACCCGGCGGGCGATCCTCGAAAACTGCGGCAGCTCCGCCGTGCACATCCGCAAATGCATGAGCGCCTGCACGGAGCTTCCTGGCGACTGGGAGCTGCATACCTTCTCCGGCGGCTGGATCGCCGAGATGCAGCACACCCGCACGCCCGTCACCATGGCAAGGACCTGCCTCGAGAGCACGACCGGCGCCTCCTCCAGCCGCGCCAACCCCGGCTTCCTGCTCGCCGCGCCGGACGCGGGGGAGCAGGCGGGCGCGGTCTACGGCTTCAACCTGCTCTACTCCGGCAGCCACTATCTCAGCGCGCAGAAGAGCCTGCAGGGCCTCACCCGCGTGCTGCAGGGCATCTCGCCCGCGAATTTCGACTGGGAACTCGCGCCCGGCGCGCGCTTTGAGACGCCGGAGGCCGTCATGGCGTATTCCGGCGCGGGCTTCGGCGGCCTGTCCGCCTGCTTCCACCGGTATGTGAACGAACACCTCATCCCGCCTGACTGGCAGGGCCGGCCCCGCCCCATCGTCTACAACAGCTGGGAGGGCTGCATGTTCGATTTTACGGAATCGAAGCTCCTGCGCCTCGGCCGGGCGGCAAAGCAGCTCGGCTGCGAGCTGTTCGTCCTCGACGACGGCTGGTTCGGCAAGCGAAACAGCGATACCACCAGCCTCGGCGACTATACCGTGAATGAAAAGAAGCTGCCGGGCGGCCTGCGCGGCCTCGGCGAAAAGCTGAACGCCATGGGATTGCAGTTCGGCCTCTGGTTCGAGCCGGAATCCGTCAGCCCTGACTCTGAGCTCTACCGGCAGCACCCCGACTGGGCCCTGCACGACGTCCTTGGCCGGGAGGATCTGCTCGGCCGCCACCAGCTGCTGCTCGACCTCACAAAGCCGGAGGTGCGGGACTATCTCGTCGAGAGCGTCGGCGGCATCCTCGATTCCGCGCCGATCTGCTACGTCAAGTGGGATATGAACCGCCATTCCTGCGCGCTCGGCGCGCAGCAGCACGCCTTCGTCCTCGGCCTCTACGACGTGCTGCGCCGTATCTTCCTGCCCCGGCCGCAGATCCTGCTTGAGAGCTGCTCGTCCGGCGGCAACCGCTTTGACTGCGGTATGCTCTGGTTCTCTCCGCAGATCTGGTGCTCCGACGATACCGACCCCGTTGAGCGCCTGCGCATCCAGCAGAGCCTCAGCTTCCTCTATCCGCCCTCGTGCTTCGGCACGCACGTCTCGGCCAGCCCGCACGCGCAGACGCTGCGGCACACACCGCTCTCTACGCGCGGCAACGTGAGCCTGTTCGGCTGCCTCGGCTACGAGCTCGACCTCACGGAGCTCCTGCCGGTCGAGCAGGCGGAGATCCGGGCGCAGACGGAGTTCTACCGCGCCCACCGCCGCACGCTCCAGTACGGCCGCTTCGCAAGAGGCCGCACCGACGGCGGCGGGACCGTCTGGCAGATGCAGACGAAGCAGGAGACCGTCGCGGCCGTCTTCCACGGCCTGCAGCCCGCCGCTCCCGGCTACGAGCACCTGTGCGTGACGGGGCTGGACGGGGAGAAGCAGTATCGCCTGACCTCCCGCCCCCAGCTTCTGCGCGTGGGCGATTTCGGAACGCTCCTGCGCCACGTGCTGCCCGTGAAGCTCAATCCCAACGGCCTTGCCGTCCAGACTGCGGACAGCCTGTACCGCATGTCCGACGGCAGCCAGAGCCTGACGGCCTCCGGCGCGGCCTTCGCCGCCGGGATCTGTCTGGCGCCGCGCTTTTCCGGCACGGGCTACGACCCGGACGGCCGGATGCAGGGCGATTTCGGCTCCAATGTCTATTTCATTCAGGAGGTGTGCAGTCATGAAAAACCTTGACCGCCGCAACAAATACTTCTTCGGCCTCGGCACCATCGGCCGCGACATGTTCTATGCGTTTGCGGCAAACGCGCTTCTGTATTTCCTGTCCAACATCCTCTCGCTGCCGCTGCACGTGTTCGCGGCGGTCAGCCTTGTGCTCTCCGTCCTGCGTATCGCCGACGCGCTGAACGACCCCATCACCGGCCTCGTCATCGACAACATCCACACGAAGTGGGGCAAGTTCAAGCCCGCGATCCTCGTCGGCGGCGTCGTGTCCGTGATCTTCTACCTGATCCTCTTCGGCAATGTCGGCACCGGCACGGCCTACGTCATTTTCTTCGCCGTCGCCTACGTCCTCTGGGATATCAGCTACGGCATCAACGACATCGCCTACTGGACGCTCCTGCCCGCCCTCACGCAGGACCAGAAGCAGCGCGAGAATTACGGCGCTTTCGCCCGCATCTGCGCGAACATCGGCATGTACATCATCATGGTCGGCTGGCAGCCCATCACCGCCGCCCTCGGCAACACGCCGAAGGCGTGGATGACGGTCGCCGTGGCCGTGAGCGTCATCTACCTTGCCGGCCTGTGCTTCCCGCTGTTCGGCGTGAAGGAGAACCGCGAGATCAAGGAGGACGAGGAGAAGTTCACCATCCGCGACATGTGGAACGCGCTGACGAAAAACGACCAGCTCATGTGGACCACGCTCTCCATGGCCCTGTTCATGGTCGGCTACTGCACCACGACGGGCTTCGCCACCTATTACATGCAGTACCTCTACGGCGATATCAACATGTACGCCGTGCTGGCGGCTGTCTGCGGCGTGGCGCAGCTGGCCGCGCTCATGATCTTCCCACTGTTCTCGAAAAAGCATGACCGCCGCCAGCTCTATACCGGCGCGACCATCCTCGTCGCCGCGGGCTACGCCGTGTTCTTCTTTGCCGAGCATTCCATCGCCCTCATCGCGCTGGCCGCCATCCTCATGTTCGTCGGCCAGGCCTTCATCCAGCTGCTGATGCTCATGTTCCTCGCCGATACGATCGAATACGGCCAGTGGAAGCTGGGCCGCCGCTCCGAGTCCATCACCTTCTCCATCCAGCCGCTCGTCAACAAGATCGGCGGCGCGCTCTCGACCGGTCTCATCAGCATCAGCATCATGCTCGCCGGCATCAAGACCAGGGGCAGCGACGCGGCCGCGGCCGCCATCGACGCCTCCGGCAAGCTCACCATCAAGCTCGCCATGCTGGCCATCCCCCTCATCCTCATCGCCGCCGGCTACATCATCTACCTGCGCAAATACAAGATCAGCAAGGAATTCTACGACCAGATCCTGCAGGACCTGAAAGACCGCGAGAAATAAACAGAAAAATGCCCCGCCTTGCCGGCGGGGCATTTTTTTCTGCTTTTTACTTGGTCAGATACCGGTGGAGCATGACCGCGACCTCGGCGCGGGTGGCGTTGTTCCTGGGGCTGAGCTTGGCGCCGCTGCCCTTGACATAGCCGCTGCCGACCGCCCAGCTCATCGCGTCATAGGCGTAATCGCTGACGGAGGCATAGTCCGTGTAGCTGCGCAGGCTGGCCGAGTAGACCGGCTTGCCCGCGAGCCGCCAGAGGATGGAGGCGATCTGCTCGCGCGTGATCTTGCCCTTCGGGCCGAACGTCGTGGTGCTGGTGCCGTTGACGACGTTGTTGCGGTACGCCCAGAGGACGGCCTCATAGTAGTAATCCGTACTCTTCACATCCGTGAACGGGTTCGACACACCGTAGACCGACGGGGAACCGGCGTTGCGGTAGAGGATGAGGACGAAGTCGCCGCGGGTCATGCTGCCCTTCCAGCCGAAGGTGGAGGTGCCTGTGCCCTTGACGAGGCCGTATTCATTCATGAAGTCGACCGCGTTTGCCGCCCACGAGCAGGTCCGCGCGTTGACGTCCGAGAAGACGGAGGAGGCCGTCTTCGAGGCCACGCGCACGGTCAGCTCGCCGCTGCCCAGCTGCGTGCCGGACGTGCCGTAGACCGTGAAGGCGAGCCGGATCTGCGTGCTGCAGTCCGCCGCGGGGAGGAAGAAGACGCTGTCGAGATACAGGTTCTTCGCGCTCGTGCCGCTGAGATAGAACTGGTCCTTGCTGTAGTCGACCGCCGTGTAATTCTGCGCGGCGACGGAGCGGAAGTTGTAGAGCAGACGGCCTTCGCTCACCGCGGGCTGCTTGAACATCACATAAGCGGCGTTCGGGTAGGCCCGCAGGACCGCATCCGCTGCGCCCAGCGTCTTCATCGACGCGCCGGAGGCCGTGATGGAGTCGTCGCCGGAGACGGTGATGGCGGTGTAGCCCTCATACCGCGAGCCGGAGGTGCCGACGGCGGTGTAGGGGAGGTAGACCGTGTACTTGGTCCGGTAGCTGCCGGTCACATAGGTGACCTCGTCGAGGTCGAGCTGCGTGTAGCTCGCCTGATAGTAGCACTTGTCGGTGGAGCTCAGCTTCGTCGTGGCCTTGGAGGTCGTGTAGGCCCAGCCGAAGATGGCGGCATTGCTGCCGTCGTTCAGGCTGTAGGTCTTGTTGTTCATGACGACCGTCGCGCGGTTCATCGCGAACGTGACATAGTCGAGCTTTTCACCCGCCTTGCCGGAGAAGGCCTTGCTGAAATCGGATTCCAGGAAGGTCACGCTGCCGCCGAAGCTGGCGGAGTATTCCATGTCGACGCGCTCATCGCCGAGCGTCACCTTGCCCGCGGCGATCACATCGCCGTCGGCGTCATAGCCGATGTAGGTGAAGTAGGCGTTCGTCGTGCTGGTGGAGGAGGTCCGGAAATACAGGCTGGAGATCAGCTTGTTGCGCGCACCGGAGACATAGTATTTCGTCGACGAACTCACGCGGCTGCCGTTTTCATAGACCGAACCGCCGTTCGAGCCCTCGATGGTGATGGCGGAGAGCTTGCCCGCGTAGCGGCCCGTCGCGCCGTCGACGGCCTCAGAGAAGTCGTCGGGATCGAAATAGTCCTCCTCATGCACCGCAAACGAGGGCGCGGAGGCCGGACTCACGCTCACGGAGAGCGGAGAAGCCTGATAGGTCGTGCCGCTGATCGTGACGGAGACCGTCACCGGTACCTGCACGGCAGTTTTGGACGTGCCGGTCGCGTAGGTATAGAGCGTGACGCTCGAAGAGCCGCTGCTCGTCGTGGTCTTCACGGCCTTGCTCGGATTGCTGCCGCCAAGATCGGCAACCCTCTCCTTGTAGGCGTTCCACGTCAGCTCCACGGACTGCTGATAGGGCACGTAGCCCTGTTCCGTTGTGTACTGGTAGACCGTCGCGGAGACGGTGGAGGCGCTGCCGGCCGTCAGGCTCGACGGCGCGGCGCTCAGCTCGATCTTATACGCGTCCGCGACCTCGACGGTGTAGCTGGCTGTCCCGACGATAACGTCGGAGGCGTTCTTGACCGTCGCGGTGATCGTGGCCGTCCCGGCGGCGACGCCGGTCACCAGGCCGGTCGAAGCGTCGACCGTGGCGACAGCCGGGTTGCTGCTGGCATAGATGATGGTATCAGAGGTGATCTTTTTGACGGCGCTGTTCGTGGCTGTTTTGCCCTTTTCAACCGTCAGCTTCTGCTTTTCAAAGGTCACGGTATGGTCTTTCGTCGCCTTGACGGTCACAGCGACCTGCGCCGGTGTGGCCTGGCCGCAGCTGAGCGTGACCGCAGCCGTGCCGGTCTTCACTGCCGTCAGCGTGACAGAGCAGCTGCCGGTCGAAGCGTCGACCGAAGCTGGGACCGTCACGACGCTCTCGTCGGACGACCGGACCGTCAGCACGTCGCCGTTCGCCGCGCCCGTGAGCGTCACGGACAGAGAAAAGGTCTTCGATTCGCCGTCAGCGTCGATCTCGACAACCGAACTGGCAGGCGTGATCGCGCTCACGCCCGACTCCACGGTGATCGTGACGCTGCCGAGCGGCTGGGTCGTCTCACCTTCCGTCACGGTCGCTGTGATGACGGCCGTGCCGACCTTCTTAGCCGTGAGTGTCGTGTTCTCAACGCTGACGATCTCCGGATGGTCACTCTTAAAGGAAACACCTTCGATGCTGTTGTTATCAGAATCCGTTGCGCTGATCGTCGTGTTCTCACCGACCTTCAGCGTAGTTTTTGCTGCTGAGACCGTTTCGCCCACGGCGAAGACCGCCGGGACCATGGCGATGACGAGCGTCAGCACCACGAACAGGCTCAGAAGCTTTGTAAATGTACGTTTCATCCCTGTACACCTCTTTCTGCGGCGGGATTCGCCGCTTCTTTTGTGACTCCAGTTTACCGTAAGATTTAAAAATTGCAATACTTTTGTAAATAATTCAGAAATTTTTCACAACTTTCCGCCCCAGACGCAGGAAGCCCCCGGAAACACAGGAAGACCCTTCCCGAAACAGGAAGGGTCTTCAATTATTTTTCCTTATAATAGAGCATACAGTGGCAGTAGCCCTCAAAGTCGGGGTCGGCGATCTGCTCGCGGAATTCCTTGCACATGCACTTGTTTTCCTCTGTCCGCGCAAGCCTGCACGGGCAGTAGCCGCCGGTGCGCCGGAGCCCCTCCTTGATGCGGGCGACGACCTCCTTGTCTTCGTTCAGCCGGACCTTCACAGCGCTTCCAGCTCCTTTTTGAGTGCGTCCTTCTCCCGGTAGCCGACCAGACGCTTCACGACCTTGCCGCCCTTGATGCACAGCAGCGTCGGGATGGACTCGATGCCGAATTCCATCGCCAGATCGCGCTCGTCGTCGACGTTGACCTTACAGAACTTCACGCCGTCCATCTCGCCGTCCAGCGCTTCCATCACAGGCGCGAGCATCATGCACGGGCCGCACCAGCTGGCCCAGAAATCGACCACGACAGGCGTCTTTGCCTGCATGACCTCCGCGTCAAAGTTATCCAGATTCACATTCGTCATGTTGGGTGCCCTCCTTATATCATTAGATTTCCGCAGTCTGCGCGCTTTATCCCTCCAGCCGGCCGCAGATGGCCTGCGCGGCGGGGATCTGCTTCATGGCCAGCAGCGACTGGCGCATGATGAGGCGTTCTTCGTCGTTTTCCAACAGCTCCTTGCAGAGCGCGGCGATGTCCTCCGGCGTGCCGGCCGTGGCCGCGCCGCCGTGGGAGACGAAGAAATTCAGGTTCGGCGTCTCGCATCCGCCCACCACGTTGACCAGCACCATCGGCAGTCCCTTGACCATGGCCTCGGTCGTGCTGATGCCGCCGGGCTTGGTGAGGAAGAGATCCGCGCTGTCCATCAGGACGGAGACGTTGCTGATAAAGCCGCGGATGTGGATGTTGGGCTTGTCCGCGAACCTGCGCTCCATGCGCCGCAGAAGCTGCCGGTTGCTGCTGCAGGCTACAGTCACATCATACTCCGGCGGGAGCGAATTTGCAAGCAGCTCCGTGATTCTTTCCATCGGCCCGCAGCCCATGCTGCCGGTCATCATCACCAGATGCCGGTGCGAGGGCTCGAGCCCCACGGCGAGCTTCGCCTCCCGGTTCGGCAGGCAGGTATAGAGCTCCTCGCGCACGGGGATGCCGCAGGGGAGGATGGTCTCCGGCCGGACGCCGTTTTTTTCAAATTCCGCGCGCAGCGACGCGTCGGGGATGACGCAGGTGTCCAGCTGCATCCGGTCACACGAGGGACTGGCTGTGTAGTCCGTGGCGATGAACATGGTCCGAACCGGCAGCGGCTGCTGCCGCTGGATGAACGTGAGCATCAGCGCGGGGAACAGGTGCACGCACACCACCGCGTCATATCCGCCCTGCACGATGGCCGCGCGCAGCCGCTTGCACCCGCGCCGCAGGATGCGGCAGGCCGCAGACGACTCGTCAAACGACGCCGGGTGCTCCTCCGCGTACTGGTAGCCCTTGTTGTAGAGCTTCGGGAAATAGCGGTAGAAGCGCACATGCCAGTTGCTCACAAAGCGGCTCGTGCCCTTCGACACGTACAAGAGCGCGTCGTCGGTCTCATAGGTGTGGCCGCGGCGCTGCAGCTCCGTGCCGATGGCCTGGGCGCAGGAATTGTGCCCGCCGCCGGTATTGCAGCTGAGGATCAGGACTTTCATGCTTCTTTGCTCCTTTTTGCGCACATCCGCTCATACAGCCGCACAAGGCGGGGGCGGTTATAGCGCTGAATGATGAGAAAAACCAGATTGCCGAAAATGGCGTAGATCAGATATAAAAGGATGCCGCCCGCGCCCGGCCAGATGGCGAGCAGTCCGAGCCCCGCCAGAATGAGCAGCGCATGCGTGGCCTCTGCCGCGCAGGTCTCGCGGATCATGACGAGCAGCGTCTGCTCGTCCGGCCGGGCCGGGATCTTCTTGGCGGGCATGAGCTTCGGGAAGATCCGGCTCATATCCGGTACGCGGCTCTGCCACTTTGCAATGCCGATGGCCTCGTAGATCTTCCCGCCCTTTTCAAACGCAAAGCTCCGGTAAGGGAAGCGCGTATAGTCGAACCACTCCTTCGGCACGAGCCTGCCCAGCACAAAGCTCACCACACCCAGCCCCGCCGCATAGCACAAACAATAAATAAACCGCATCGGTGCTCCTTTCTGTCTTCGGAAAGGCTCCCCTCCCAGGGGAACTGTCAGCCGCAGGCTGACTGAGAGGTCGCCGCAGATTTGATGCGACCTCTCCGTCTCGGCTTTGCCGAGCCACCTCCCCTGGAAGGGGAGGCTTGGGATTTGCGCACTCCAAAGGCTTCCACTATGAGGGGAAGGCATGGGCTGCCCACAGATATTCTCCACCATCATACCAAACCCCGCCCTTCTTTTCTATGGTCAGTTTTTTGTTTCTGCCCAGCCGCGCGGAGCGGCGAAAATTCGTGATTTTTCATGAAATTGGAACATTCCCGTTGCCGGACGCGTCAAACTATGGTATTCTGAAAGCAAGCACGGATGCAGATACCATTTATTATTCTGTCAGTAAAGGAGCGTA
>ENA-UEQL01001601-UEQL01001601.1-human-gut-metagenome-genome-assembly--contig:-NODE-1601-length-15560-cov-4.415746_pt1 | contig 15560 bp, 10 predicted proteins | sample MGYA00242905_ERZ507926 | MGnify/ENA primary metagenome ERZ507926 (study PRJEB26167, sample SAMN06115531) | human gut metagenome | host: Homo sapiens | place: China:Henan | collected 2015-09-09...
GCTGACGCTGGCTTCGGTCACATCCATGCGGTTGCCGCTCTCCTGGGGCTTGATGTTGGACTCGGTCATATCGGTAAACAGGCCCTTGCCGACGTTGAACTGGTAGCGCTTCAGCGCCAGCCGCTTCCACTTGGCCAGCGAATGCACGACCTGCGCCTCCGCGCCGACGTCCGGGATGTCGAAGCTGACCGGGCGCTCATAGCCGTTCAGATTGTCGTTCAGGCCGGAAGCCTCCTCCACGAACAGCGGCGCGGATACGCGGCGCAGATTCAGCGCGTTGGACAGATTCGTCTGGAAATTGCTCTTGATGAATTCAATGGCGCGCTGCAGCTCGTAGACGGACAGGGGCGCGTGGTAGCCCTGCGGGATCGTGACCTTGCTCATGGGGAAGCCTCGCTTTCGTATGAAAAATTTACAAAGTATTATACACCAGTTTCCCCCGCCATGCAAGCCGGAAGTCGGAAATATGCAGAGTTTTTGCGCTCCATATCCGGAAAAAAGGGAGCCGCTGGGGGCTCCCTGCGCTTATTTGATTTTGAAGCGGATGTCGTCGCCGCAGAACTGGCAGAGGCGGTAGGTGCCGAGGATGCGCGAGGCGATCTGCGGCGAATAGCGCGAGGCCAGCTCGCCCGGCGTGAGATTCGTCGAGAGAATGACGGGCTTTTTCTCCATCAGGCGGGTGTTGAGCAGCTGATAGAGGACGGAGACGGTAAACTGCGTCGTCATCTCCGTGCCGAGATCGTCAATGATCAGCAGATCGCAGGCGAAAACATCCTCCGTGCGGGCTGCATCCGGCTGCGGCCGGAATTTGTCCTCCTCAAAGGCGGCAAACAGCTGCCCCACCGGCGCATAGCTGACCGAGAATCCCCGCTCCGCGACGACGCGTGCCACGCAGGCGGACAGGAACGTCTTTCCCAGCCCGGTCGCGCCGGAGAAGACCAGCGACTGGCCGTCCGCCGGGAAGCTCTGCGCGTAGTTCTGCGCCATGCGGTAGGTCGCGCGCATGAGCTCGCGCGGGCTGCTGCGGTATTTTGCGTCGTACTGGTCAGAATAGAGGTCAAGGCGGAACTTTTCAAAGCTCTCGGCGCCGAACAGATTCGTCAGCTCCTTCTTCTGCTCCTGGCGGCAGAGCTCCTTGAGGCATTCGCACATGGCCGCGCCCACATAACCCGTCCCGCCGCATGTCGGGCAGATGGGCTGGACAGTCAGATCGTCCGGCTCCAACCCCTCGGCCTGCAGGATCCAGTCGCGCTCCTGCTGGAGGGCGAGATTTTCCTTCTTGAGCTGCTGCATGGCGGCCACGGGGTCGCCCTGGCGGCGGAACGTCGCGGCCAGCACATGGGCGGCCGTCCGCCGCAGCTCCCGCTCAATTTCGCCCAGGCGCGGCTCTTTTTCGTAGATCGCCGCGATGCGGGCGCGGGAGGATCGCTCGTTCTGCTCTTTTTCGCTCTGCAGCCGGGCCTCGGCCCGCTGCACGATGGCTCTGGAATACGCCATGGTCAATCCTCCTTCTCGTTCAGCATGCGGTCAATGGCAGCGATCTGCAGATCGCTGAGCGCGTCGTTGTGCTGCTGCACGCCGCGGCTGTATTTTCCCGCGGGGGGCTTCACCGGCGCGCGGTCGCCCGCTTCGATCTGGCTGAGGGTCGTGAAGCCCTGCTCGTGCCAGCTGCGCAGGATCGAGTTGCAGTAGGGCCATTTGAGCCCGCCCGTGGCCAGGCAGGTCTTTTCATAGGCCAGGCCGATCTCCTTTTCGCCGAAGCCCCAGGAGAGCCAGGTCAGGATATAGTTCTCCTCCCCCGGCGTGAGCCTGCGGCCGGAAATGCCGAACAGCTCCTTGATCTTCCCCAGCTGCGACTGGCGCAGGAGCTGGTTCTGCATGTAGACCGCCGCCTGCTCCATGGTGTCGATGCCGTGGTCGGCCCAGTAATACGCTTCCTTCTCGATCGACCGCAGCGACGGCATCCGCGCGATGCCGCGCGAGCGCTGCCGCTGGATGCAGTAGTTGACAAGGATGGAGATGACCTCGCCGGGCAGGCCGAGATAGCGGTAGATCGAGAGCAGGATCTTCAGCTCCTCATTGCTCAGGACCCGGCCCAGCCGCCGCTGCGTCTCGCCGGTGATGGCCTCAAATTCGCGGCTCGTGTGCGTCTCGCGGATGACGTCCTGCTCGGTATAGACCGGAGCCTGCGACGCGTCGAGATGCCGCTGCGGCTCCTGCGGCCAGAGGCCGAGCTGCTGCAGCGTGGCGCAGGCCAGATCATACCTCGCCTCGCTCATGCGCAGCGCCTCGCGCGCGTTTTCCAGCGGGCGGCCCGCCGCAAAATGGAGATACAGCAGCGCCGCGTCGCCGTTGGCGGCTGCCAGCAGCCGCTCGACCGCGTCAGAAGGCAAAGATCGTGGCTCCGCCATGGCAGACGCCCCCTTTCCGTGAAAGCTCATCCAAAATCAAAGGCCAGATAGACATCCGGCAGTTTTTTCTCCTCCGAAAGCCATTTGCACATGGCAAAGGGCGCATTGCCGCCCGCCGTGCGCACGCGGCAGCTGGCAGCCGGAATCTTTTTTAAAAGCGCGGGCAGCACAGAGCCGCCCGGCAGGATCTCGTCCACGACGAGCGTATCGCCGCTTAAGTGCGCGCAGGCGCAGCCGTAGTGGCTGCCGAGCTCCAGCCGGTAGAAGCCGGACATGGACGCCTGATACCGCAGGTCGGCGAGCGTATAGCGCACATGCGGCGTGTCGTAGAGGATCGTCTCGCGCAGGCCCGCATAGTCGACCGGCGTCAGCTCCTCGCATACACCGCGCGCCTCCGGCGCGGGTCCATCGTCGAGGAAATCGCTTTTCTGCGTGCAGAAGCCCATCGTCTCATAGTACGCGCGCAGCGCGTCCGTCGCGGGGACGAGCATCAGGCAGTCAAAATACCGCTTTTTCAGCTCCTTTTCCGCGAAGGCCAGCAGCTTCCGGCACACGCCCTGCTTCCGGAAGTCCGGATGCGTGGTCACGGCGTAGAGATACGCGGCCTTCGCCGTGCGCTCGCCCCAGGCGAGCTCCTGCGGCAGCGCGTAGGCCGCGGCGATGAGCCGCCCGTCCTCCTCCGCGCAGAAGCCGGTCGCCGCAGGGTAAGAGATGGCAAAAAACGCCTCGATCTCCTGCTCTGTATCGCCGAAGCCCAGCGCCCAGAGCGCCTTGAGCTGCGGCAGATCGTCCAGATTCGTCTTGCGCAGGCGCATGCTCAGTTCTCCTTCCAGTCGGCGACGTATTTTTCCAGCAGCACCGTCGGCTGGTACGACTCCTTCGCGCGGCGCAGGCCCTCGGAGCCCATGTCGTCCTCGCGGTTGAGGAACTGTACCTCGGGATACTTCTCCGCGATCATGCGGGAGAATTCCCGGTTGATCATGGCGTAGGCGCCGTTCACGTCCGGGAAAGCCTTTTCAAAGCCGACGTCATAATAGTCTCGGTTCATGCGGCTGCCCATGGAGAACGCGATGATCCGCTCGCCGTCGGACAGCAGCAGCCCGTCCATCTCCAGCTCGTCAAAATGGTCGAACGCGCGCTGCAGCGCGGTCTTTTCCAGCTGCAGCTGGTCGAGCTCCTGCGCATTCACCGCGGGCTCGTGCGTCTCGTACCAGACGCGGAGCATCTCGTGGCACTGCGGCAGATTGTCGTCCGTGATGGGCGCGGTGAACCAGTCGGGGAATTCATCCTCAAAGCGGTTGCAGTGGTTGCGCTTCGACTGCAGCTTTTTCCCGTGCAGCTCCGAAAGCTCCTCGACGGTGTAGATATAGTCATAGGAATTGCGGCAGGCGGTAAACTCGAACTTCCCCGGGTACAGCGCCTCCAGCTCCTCCTTCTTGTCCTTGGTCAGGCTGCGCAGGCGCAGCGGACCGCCGCGCTCCGCGGCGTCGGCGCGGATGGCCTCGATGGCCCCCTTGATATCGCCCGCGCCTGCCGGGTAGAGATAGACCTCCCGGCCGCGCCAGGACGCGTGCTGCGTCAGATGATCGCCGACGCGGCCCAGCTCCCCAAAATAATCGGACCAGAGATACATACAGCTGAATGCATATTCCGCGCCGGGATACTCGCAGTTTTTCAGAATTTCATGCGCCCATACGCGGTCGGCGGCCTCCGCCTTGTGGAAAGAGATCATAAAAAATCCAGACTCCTGTCTTTTCGTAGAATTGTTTTTGATTCTCTGTCAGTATAACACGGCTGTCAAATATTTCGCAACAGCGTTGACAAAAATACGCAAAGCGGATACATTATATCTGAATAGCCCCTCTTTCATTCGGAGCGGGCGGAAAAGAGGAAAATACTATGTGCGAAGCATACAAAAAGACATTTTATATCACCACGCCGATCTACTATCCCTCGGCGAAGCTGCACATCGGCCATACCTACTGCACCGTGGCGACCGACGCCATGGCCCGCTATAAGCGGCTGCAGGGCTACGACGTAATGTTCCTGACCGGCACCGACGAGCACGGCCAGAAGATCGAAGACAAGGCCAAGGCCGCGGGCGTCACCCCGCAGCAGTTCGTCGACAACATCGTCGCGGGCCCGAAGGGCATCCTGGACCTCTGGAAGCTGATGAACATCTCCAACGACCGCTTCATCCGCACGACGGACGATTATCATGTGGAGTCCATCCAGAAGATCTTCCGCAAGATGTATGAGAACGGCGATATCTATAAGGGCGAATACAAGGGCAAATACTGCACCCCCTGTGAGAGCTTCTGGACCGAGAGCCAGCTCAAGGACGGCAAATGCCCCGACTGCGGCGGCGAAGTCCACGACGCGTCGGAGGAAGCCTATTTCTTCCGCCTCTCCAAATACGCCGGCCGCGTGCGTGAGCTGCTGACGACGACCGACTTCCTCCAGCCCAAGTCCCGCGTCAACGAGATGGTCAACAACTTCATCGATCCGGGCCTCGAAGACCTCTGCGTCTCCCGTACCAGCTTCACCTGGGGTGTGCCGGTCGATTTCGATCCGGGCCATGTGGTCTACGTCTGGGTCGACGCGCTGTTCAACTACACCACGGCGCTCGGCTTCATGAACGAGAAGTATCACGACTACGACAAATACTGGCCCGCGGACGTACACTTCGTCGGCAAGGAGATCGTCCGCTTCCACTCCATCATCTGGCCCGCCATGCTCATGAGCATGGGTATGCCGCTGCCGAAGCACGTCTACGGCCACGGCTGGCTCGTCATGGACGGCGGCAAGATGTCCAAATCCAAGGGCAACGTCGTCGACCCGTATCTGCTGGCGGAAAAATTCGGTGTGGACGCGCTGCGCTTCTTCCTGCTGCGCACGTTCCCCTTCGGCTCCGACGGCAACTTCTCCAACGAGCTGCTGATCAACACGATCAACATCGATCTGGCCAACGATCTCGGCAATCTCGTCTCCCGCACGACGGCGATGGTCGAAAAGTACTTCGGCGGCACGCTGCCCGAGGCACGTGAGGCCGGCGAGGCCGACGAGGCGCTCATCTCCATGCTCTCTGGCCTGCGTGACCGGTATGAGGCGCAGATGGAGAAGTTCCAGTTCCAGAACGGTCTGGAGGAGATCTTCAAGTGCATCCAGCGTGCCAACAAGTATATCGACGAGACCATGCCCTGGGCCCTTGCCAAGGACGAGACGAACAAGCCGCGGCTGGCCGCCGTCATGTATAACCTGCTCGAGTCCATCCGCATCTGTGCGACGCTGCTGCTGCCGTTCATCCCGGAATCCTGCGGCAAGATCTTCGCGCAGATCGGCGCAGGCGCCGACGTCTGCACCTGGGAGGCTGCCAACACCTGGGGCAAGCTCCCGCAGACCGTGACCGTCCACAAGGGCGAGGCCATCTTCCCGCGCATCGACGCGCCCAAGGCGCTGGCCGAGCTCGAGGAGCTCGAGGCCGCGCAGAAGCGCGCCCTGCTGCCCGCCGTTGAGGTCGAGCCGCAGCTCGAGGAAAAGGTCGACTTCGATACCTTCTGCAAGTCCGACTTCCGCGTCGTCAAGGTCAAGGCCTGCGAGCGCGTCAAGAAATCCGACAAGCTCCTGCGCTTCACGCTCGACGACGGCACCGGCACCGACCGGCAGATCCTCTCCGGCATCGCGAAGTTCTACGAGCCGGAAGCCCTTGTCGGCAAGACGCTCGCCGCCATCGTCAACCTCCCGCCCAGAAAGATGATGGGCCAGGAGTCGTGCGGCATGCTGCTCTCCGCCGTGCATAAGGAAAAGGGTGAAGAAAAGCTCCACCTCGTCATGCTCGACGACGCCATTCCCGCTGGCGCCAAGCTCTGCTGAATCCCCCCGGGCCTCCCTCCGGAGGCCCGGTTTTTTCTCTTCGCCAGAAAACGGTTGCTTTTTTGCAAAAAAGATGCTATGATATCCAAGAACTCCACGCAGGATTCGTACATCGGTAGTACATCGGCTTCCCAAGCCGAGGAGGCGGGTTCGATCACAAGCATTTTGCCGCCGCAAGACGGCCGCGATGCGCAGCATCGCAGCTTTTGGCACAGCCAAAAGAAAATGCGCAGGGACACGGAGGCGGCCCTGCCGCCGGAGTACTCCCGTACGCCCGATTTATCTGCTGATCTATAATGTTCTGACAACACAAAAAGAGGCGCCATCCAAACGGATGGCTTTTCTTTTTGGAATCCGGCTCCCGCAGCGCTCCCTGCCGGTCACGATTTTTTGATCGCTATTCTTCCGAAAGTGTGGTAATTTATTTGTGCTGCGAAGAAGGAGGCGGAACACCATGATTTATGTCATGTCTGATATCCATGGGCAGACGCGGCGGTTTGATTCCGTCATGAGGCAGATCGGCCTGCGGGCTGAGGACACGCTCCATGTCCTTGGCGATGTGATAGACCGAAACCCCGACGGCATCGGGATCCTCCGCCGGATCATGGCGATGCCAAATGCCAACATGCTTCTTGGCAACCACGAACTGATGATGATGAACGCGCTTTATTACCCTCCCCCAGCGGATGAGGACTGCCCGGGATCCTACTATGAACGCAAACAGGCTCTGTGGTATCGGAATGGCGGCCAGGTCACGCACGACCATCTGAAGCGCATAAAGAAGACTGTTCGGCAGGAGATCTTCGAATACCTGGACAAGCTGCCGCTCAACGTAGAGCTGGCGGTGAACGGCAGGCCATACCTCCTGATGCACGCGGCCCCCGTGGATTTGTACGAAAGCTGCGGCGGCAAATACAAAAGTGCGCGGGATTTCGCAGTCTGGATGCGATTTGAGAAATTTCCGGTTCTGGAGGGCCGGACCGTCATCTTCGGTCACACGCCGACCCACCATTTCCAGTCCGACGATCCCATGGCAGTATGGGATGCTCCCGGCTGGATCGGGATCGACTGCGGCTGTATGCTCCCCGAAACGGGCGATCCGCGGTCAGGCCTCCGCGGCCGACTGGCGTGCCTCCGCTTGGATGATCTGCAGGTCTTCTATTCCGAGGAACCGCAATGCGGTGATCCTGAAGAAGCGGAAAATCAGCGCAGCGGATGCGCGCGGAAGCATGCATAGATGTGTCCTCTTGATACAAACGCCCATCATCCCGCCGGATGGTGGGCGTTCTTTTCGCTCCTCCCCGGTCCGCCTCCCTGATCCTTGTTGCCCTTGTACAACAGTTTACGGAAAATGCGGTGGAATCTTATTGGAATTACCGATTGCGGAACGGGGCGAAATCGTGTAGTATATTAGCGTGGTAAATCGGTAATTCAATAAAGCAGCACATGCAGGAAGCCCTCAGGCTTCCCGGCCGCTGCGGACCGTTCCGCTTGCAAGCCGGACAGAAAGGAGAAACCAACATGAAATCTCTCACCAAACGGGCCCTGTGCCTCTGTCTTTCCCTGATCCTCGTATTTGGTCTTGCCGCCTGCAGCGCGGCGGGCAGCAAAAAAGCGGAGCGGCTGTCTCTCGATGCCCGCCCCGACGCGCCCAGCGAGATCCCGGAGGGGCTCGACATCGACTGGAACGCGCGCTACACCTTCGCAGAGCTGGAAGCGCAGTTCTCCCAAATGGCCGAACAGTATCCCGACATCACCGCCCTCTATTCCATCGGCACCACCTGGCAGGAGCGCGATCTCTGGTGCCTGGAGATCACCAACAAGGCGATCCCGGCCGCGGAGAAAACAGGGATCGGCGTCTTCGCCAACATCCACGGCGGCGAACGCGAAAGCGCTTCCTCCGCCATGTACACCGCCTGGTGGCTGACGCTCTGCTCGGACGACGCCTATGTCAAGGGTCTGCTCGACGCCTACACGATCTATGTCATCCCGGTCATCAACCCGGACGGCTATGAGCAGTCCTTCGTCGTCAACACCCGCCCGAACCTGCGCCCGCAGGACGCAAACGGCAACAACATCCCCTTCAGCGATCCCTACACGGACATCGACGGCGACGGCTTCATCGCCACGCTCTATCGCGGCAAGGCGGACGACACGCCGTCGCGGGACCTCCCCGTCTTCGGCATGGAGAGCCCGGACTGGGATGAAAACGGCGTGCTCGGCGACGATCCGCGCACCAGCGGGATCGACATGAACCGCACCTTCGATTACCAGTGGAACCGGTATGACATCGAGACGAAGGACGGCCAGCAGGTCGGCAATGTGAACTGGACCACCGCCGGCACCGCCCCCGCCACCGAGCCGGAGATCCAGGCGCTGCAGCGGTTTTTGTACACGCACGACATCGACGCCCTCGTCTCGCTGCACACCGGCATCCAGTCCGTCCTCTACCCGTGGTGCTATCGCGCCTACGACGCGGAAAACCCCGACGACGCCGAGATCCCGTTCATGAAGCAGACCGCCGCCCAGATGGCGCAGGCCTTCCAGGACTACACCGGCCGCGGATTTTACAGCATGAGTTCCAATGAGGATTACCCCACCGCCGCCGAGCTGATCGACTATGCATACGGCCGCTACAATATCCACGCCTACACGATCGAGGTCTACAGCCCCGGCAAATCGGAGAACGGCGATATCAGCAGCTGCAAGTGGGAAAACACCATGCCCGAAGCGAAGTGGGTCTTCTACTCCCGCGATAAGATCCGGGACACGCTCGGTCTGGACCCGGACGCCATCACCGACAAGGACGGCGTGGGGCTTGCCGCCGACGAGGGACTCTGGTTCTATACCAGCCCGACCAACCAGATGGTCAGCCGCGCGCCCGAGGAGCAGGACGTCATGGTCCGCGGCTGCCGCGACGCCATCCTGACCATGCTGGAAAGCGAGCCCAGCGGAGCCGGCTATCAGAACCCGGGCTTCTACAAGTAACGCTCCACAGAAACGATAAAAAGAACGCCATCCGGGCGGATGGCGTTCTTTTCTATGCATGCGTTTACCCCATCCCCTGCAGGACGGCTGCGGCGCGGTCGGGGTAGTCGGTGATCAGGGCGTCGGCGCCGACGCTGGCGAGGTAGGCGAGGTCAGCTTCGTCATTCACGGTCCAGTACTGCATGGCAAGGTCATGCGCATGGGCGAAGTTGATGATGGTCGTCGTTCCCAGATTCAGGCCATAGCTCTCTCTTGCGTCGCCGAAGGGCAGCTGGAGCACGTCGTAGGAGCAGGTAAAGTCCTTTTTGCCGGTCAGGGCAGCAAAATAGAACTGCACGACCTCCTCCGGGCTGGCGCTGCGGTGGGTATCGGGGTAGTTGACCGTGATGTAAGCCGCGACCTCGTCGCGGAAGCTGCCGATGATGACCCGGTCGAGCAGTCCCCGCTCTTTCAGCGTCGCGTACAGCTGATCCGCCGCGGCCAGACCGGTCTCGCCGCCGTCCTTGATCTCAATGATGTAGCGGAATTCCCCGGCCGCGGTCAGATAATCCAGCACCTCGTCGAGGGACAGGATCCGCAGCTCGTCCGGCACGGCCTCGCCGTGCAGGCCGGCATAGGGCGCCTCGCCCGCGTCGGTCACAAACTGCGCCGCCATGTTCAGCTGCTTGAGCTCTGAGAGCGTCTTGTCGCGGACGAGGACATTCTCCGCGCCGAATACGGCCGCTGCGTCCGACACGCGGTCGAGCGTGGCGTCGTGCGAGAGCACCAGAATGTCGTCCGCCGTCATATGCAGGTCAAATTCGAAATAATCCACCGCAAAATCCGGATCTTCCACGCAGCCGCGGAACGCGGCCAGCGTCTCCTCCGGATAATCACCCGCGCCGCTGCGGTGCGCCGAAATTGCCGTTTCGCCGGTGATGAAGGGGTTGTCCGTGTCGTACCGCTTCACGTTTTTCGGATCCGACCGGTGGAAAAACTGCGCGATGCCGACGATCGCGATCACCAAAACCACACACAGCAGCACCAACAGGCATCTGCCGATCACTTTCCATGCTTTCACTGTCATTCTCCTAACTGTCGGTTTTTGTATCAGGAACATTATAGCATACCAGCCGCGGCTGTCACGTAAAATGTTTCTTCATTCTATCTGAAGTTTCTGCGCAGGTTCTGCGGCGGCTTTTCCGGCGGGGCGTTGCAATCGGGGATGGACTGTGGTACTGTAGGGGTATCAGATCCCTGCACAGGAGCAGCGGCCGGATTTACGGACCTGCAAAGATGAAGGAGGAACCAGCATGCTGAACAAATTCTGCAAGAAACCATTGTATGAGGTGACGCGTACGATGGCGCGGGTCGCCATGGGCGTACAGAAGGCGGAGACGGTCATCAAAAACGCCCGTCTGGTCAACGTCTGCACGGCGGAGATCCAGGAAGGCATCGACGTTGCGATCGCCGAGGGCCGCATTGCGCTCGTGGGCGACGCGTCGCACTGCATCGGGCCGGAGACGAAGGTCATCGACGCGGGCGGCCAGTACATCGCGCCCGGCTTTATGGACGGGCATATCCACGTGGAATCGTCCATGATCTCCGTGGGCGAATACGCGAAGGCGGTCGTCCCCTGCGGCACGACCGGCATTTTCATGGACCCGCATGAGATCTGCAACGTCTGCGGCAAAGACGGCGTCCGGATCATGATCGAGGACGCGAAGCGCTCCCCGCTCAAGGCCATGTCGAACGCGCCCTCCTGCGTGCCGGCGGTCGCCGGGTTTGAGGATACCGGCGCTGCGATCCGCGCGGACGATATCCGCGAGATGATGACCTGGGACGGCATCATGGGTCTTGGCGAGATGATGAGCTTCCCGAATGTGATCGGCGCGGAGGAAAACATCCACGCAGAGCTGGCCGAGACGCTGAAGTCCGACAACATCATCACCGGTCATTTCTCCATCCCCGACACCGGCGCTGCGCTGAACGCCTACATCGCCTCCGGCATCCGCTGCTGTCATGAATCCACCCGGGCCGAGGATGTGCTGGAGAAGATGCGCCACGGCATGTATGCGCTCATGCGCTACGGCAGCGCCTGGCACGATATGCCGGTCATCATCAAGGCCGTGCTGGACAATAAGATCGACGACCGCTTCGCCTGCCTGATCTCCGACGACACGCACCCGGACACGCTCATCAACGAGGGCCATCTGGACCACATCGTCCGCTGCGCCGTCAAGGAGGGGCTCGACCCCATCAAGGCGATCCAGTATGTGACGATCAACGTCGCGACCTGCTTCCGCATGGACCACGAGATGGGCAGCATCACGCCGGGCAAGTGCGCGGACATCGTGTTCTTTGACGATCTGCAGGACATCCGCATCACCCGGACGATGATCGACGGCGACGTCGTGGCGGAAAACGGGCAGATGTGCGTGGAGATCGGGCCCGCCAACTTCCCGGAGCATGTGTTCCACACGATGCACGTCGGCCACCCGATCACGGCCGAGAGCTTCCGCATCGCCGCACCGGCCGGGGCCGGCAAGACGGTCAGGACCCGCGTGATCGAGATCATCCCGAACCGCGTGGGCAACTACGAGCGGCTGCTCGACCTGCCGGTCAAGGACGGCTTTGTCGAGCCGGACGCCGGGCAGGACGTCATGAAGATGGTCGTCTTTGAGCGCCACCACGAGACGGGCACGAAGGGCGTCGGCTTCCTCAAGGGCTTCGGCTTCAAGAAGGGCGCGATGGCGCAGACCGTCTCCCACGACGCGCACAATCTGCTGGTCGCGGGCACGAACGACGCGGATATGGCGCTGGCGGCCAACACGCTGGTCGAATGCGGCGGCGGCATGTGCGCGGTCGCGGACGGCAAGGTGCTGGCGGTGGTGCCGCTGCCCATCGCGGGCCTGATGAACGATCTGCCCGTGCGCGAGATGGCGGAGCTGGTCGCGAAGCTCGACGCGGCGTGGAAGCAGATGGGCTGCGTGATCAACTCGCCGTATATGACGATGGCGCTGGTCCCGCTGGCCTGCCTGCCGGAGCTGCGGCTGACCAACCGCGGTCTGGTCGACTGCCGGACTTTCCGCTTCGTCCCACTGTTTGCAGAGGAATAACGAAAAACCGGGCGCGGGAAGCTTTTCCGCGCCCGGTGCTGCAAAAAGCCGCTGCCCAAAGGCAGGCCCGCATAAGAAAACAATGAAAAAAGTCCGCCGGAGGCTTCCGGCGGACTTTTTCGCGCAGCGCCGCAGACAGATGATTTTTCGCTCCTGACAAGCAGTTTTTTCGCAGCGCTACTTTGTGTAACGCAAGGAAAAAATGCGAAGTCAGGAGTGAAAAGGCGCTGCCTGCGGGCGTTGGTTTCTTGTGCGGGGCTGCCCAAGGGCAGCGGTTTTTGTATTATCTGCGGATCAGCAGGACGGACAGGTCGTTGACGTTGGTGCCGGTCGGGCCGGTCAGGATCAGACCGCCGCAGGCCTGCAGCGCGTGGTAGGCGTCGTTATCCTGCAGCACGTCGGGGATCGAAATGCCCTTTGCCGCCAGCGCCGCGCAGGTATCGCCGTCGCAGTAGCCGCCCGCGGCGTCGGTCGGGCCGTCGGTGCCGTCGGAGCCAAAGGAGAAGACGGCGGTATCGCGCAGACCGGCGATCTCCTGCGCAGCGGAAAGCGCGATCTCCTGATTGCGGCCGCCAAGACCGTGGCCGGTCAGATGGACGACGGTCTCGCCGCCGGCGATGTAGGCGAGCGAGGCTTTGCTGTCCTGATGGCACTGTGCGATGGAGGCCAGGAAGCTACCCGCGTCGCGCGCGGTGCAGCGCAGGCTCGCCGTCAGGATGACGGGTGTGTAGCCGAGCGCCCGGGCCGTCTGCTCGGCGGAGGCGCAGAGCTGGCGGACGCTGCCGGTGATGTGGGTCTCGACGTTCGTGAGCGTCTTCGGCGTCTCCTGCTCCAGAAGCTCCAGCGCGCGCTCGGAGAGCCGCAGGCCGTATTTTCGCACCACCTCCAGTGCCTGTGCGCAGGTCGACGAATCGGGATAGGCCGGGCCGGAGGCGATCATATCCAGCGGATCGCCCAGAATGTCGGACAGCACGATGGAGAAGACCTTCGCGGGCAGGCAGCGCTCGGCGAACCGGCCGCCCTTGACCGCGGAGAGGCGCTTGCGCAGCGTGTTCATCTCCACGATGTCCGCGCCGCAGGCGAGCAGCTGCTTCGTGACGTCCGCCATCTCCTCCGTGGGGACCAGCGGGCTTTCAAACAGAGCAGAGCCGCCGCCCGAGAGCAGGAACAGCACGGCATCCCGCTCGCTCAGTCCGCTGACGAGCTCCAGCGCGCGGCTCGTGGCGCGGTAGGAATTCTCATCCGGCACGGGGTGGCCCGCCTCGAACAGCTCCAGCGCACCGATGGGGCCCTTGACATGGTCGTATTTTGTGATGACTGCGCCGCCGGTGATCGCCGTGCCCAGCACGTCATAGGCGGCCTTGGCCATCTGCCAGGCGGCCTTGCCGGCGGCGATCAGGACGAGCCGGCCCTCCGGCTTCTGAAACTGCTCCAGCGCGCGGCGCACGGCGGAATCCGGCAGCGCGTCGGCCAGCGCCTTGTCGATGATGGCCTGCGCGTCTTGTCTGAGAGTTTGCATGATAGTTCCTCCTTCGCTTGGGGGCATTCTATTCGTTGTCCCCATTATAAAAAGCATCCCGGGAAAAAGCAAGGACGAAAAGGGTTAAAAACCGGGTTAAAACAGGGTTAAAAAAGTTAAAAAGCAGGGGATGGGCGAACCCATCCCCTGCGGGGAATCAGAACGATCAGTGCAGGAACAGGGACACGATAAACACGCCGATGATGGACACGACGCCGATGACGAGCGTGCCGAGCGTCTGCGTCTTGTAGCCGTCCTGCGGGGTCATCTCGCCGAAGTTGGTGACGACCCAGAAGTAGGAGTCGTTCGCGTGCGACACCGTCATGGCGCCTGCGCCGATGGCGATGACCGTCAGGCAGGACAGCGCCGGGGAATCCAGCCCCAGGACTGGCAGCAGCGGCGCGACGATACCGGCCGTGGTGGTGATGGCGACGGTAGAGGAGCCCTGCGCGGATTTGAGGATGGCGGCCAGCAGGAACGGGAAGAAGATGCCGATGCTCTCGAAGATCTCCGCGTTGGCCTTGATGAAGTTGACCATGTCGGAGGACGCGATGACCTTGCCCAGCACGCCGCCGGCAGCGGTGACGAACAGGATGGGGCCGACGGTCTTCAGCGTGTCGTCGGTGAGCTTGTAGAAGTCCTTGCCCTTATTGGCGGCAAAGAGGCTGATGATGGCGATGACGCAGCCGACAGCCAGGGCGATGATCGGCGTGCCGAGGAAGCTGATGAAATCCGCCTTGACGCCCGCCATGGAGAACGCGGAGGCCAGGCCCATCAGGATGATGGGGAGGACGATCGGCGCAAATGCGAGCCAGCCGCTCGGCAGCTTGCCGAACTCGGCCACGAGCTGCTCATAGGTCTTGACGTCGCCGTCCGCGACGACGTCGTCGGCAGCCTTGACCTTCTTGCCGATGTACTTTGCGAAGAAGTAGCCCGCGACCAGCGGCGGGATGGAGCACAGAGCGCCGAGGCCCATGACCAGCAGCAGATTATCGCCGCAGCCCAGCGTACCGGCAGCCGCGATGGGGCCGGGTGTGGGCGGGATGAAGCAGTGGCTGATGTACAGGCCCATGGACAGTGCGACGGACATGGCGACGCTCGACGCGCCGGTCCGGCGGGCCATAGCCTTGCGGATGGGGTTCAGAACGACGAAGCCGCTGTCACAGAACACGGGGATGGAGACGATCCAGCCCATGAGCTCGATGGCAAGCTCCGGATGCTTTTTGCCGACGAGCTTGACCACGCAGTCGGCCATTTTGAGCGCCGCGCCGGTGCTCTCAAGCAGCGTGCCGACCAGAGCGCCGAAGATGATCACGATGCCGATGCTCGAGAACGTGCCCGAGAAGCCGGCGCCGATGACGTTGGCAATGCCGCTGACGGTGTTGCCGTCGGCGTCCGTGGTGTTGACCAGCGGAATACCGGCGATCAGGCCGAATACCAGAGAAATGGCCATGATCGCGAGGAACGGATGGATCTTCAGCTTGCTGATGCAGAAGATCATCAGTGCGATGGCAAGAATGAAGACAATGATCAATCCAATGCCAGTCATAGATGTTTCCTCCCTGTTTTTCTCTTTTTATGGGTTTTTGTGGGGCGTTTCCCATGCACACAGTATAGCAGTGCCGCCCGAAAAATCCATATCGAAAAGCAACAAATTTTTTCTGATTTTCT
>ENA-UEQL01001604-UEQL01001604.1-human-gut-metagenome-genome-assembly--contig:-NODE-1604-length-15550-cov-8.574872_pt1 | contig 15550 bp, 6 predicted proteins | sample MGYA00242905_ERZ507926 | MGnify/ENA primary metagenome ERZ507926 (study PRJEB26167, sample SAMN06115531) | human gut metagenome | host: Homo sapiens | place: China:Henan | collected 2015-09-09 | study...
GAAGAATATAGTTGATGAAATGATGAAAAAAACCGGAATAAGTGATATTGCCAAAAAATATCCCAATCATATTTCGGGAGGACAGATGCAAAGATGTGCTATTGCAAGGGCATTAGCTTCCGATAACAGGATTATTCTGGCAGATGAACCGACAGGAGCCCTTGATGCAAAGACGGGACAGGAGATAATGGAACTTTTAAATAATATTAAAACAAAAGGAAAAACAATTATTCTTGTAACCCACGATGAAAACATAGCTTCTTATGCGGATAGAATTGTAAGAATAGAAAATGGGAAGAAGCAGACAGGAATACAAATTTATTGCGACAAAATAAAAAAGACACAGATGTGTTTTGGAACCCTCGGAGAGCAGCAGATAAAGAAAGTATATGATTGTCTGCTTACAATCCTGACGGAGGATGAAGATGAGGAATAAAGAAGCAGTAAAGAAACTGCTGGGGCTGCTAAAGGATTATAGAAAAATAATTGCACTGATTATTGCATGTCTGCTCATTTCAACGGGATTGAATATGTGTATTCCGTTATTAAACCGAGGGATTATGGACTATGGTTTCATAGGCGGAGACAAAGAACTGCTTATAAAACAGGTAATATGCTCATTGCTTATTTATATGATTATAGCAGTTATAGATATTATAAAAGAAAAGAAGCGGGTAGATATATCTGCGAATATACAATATTCTTTATCGGAACAGTCATTTCAACATCTGATGAGGATAAAAGCAAACTATTTCAGCAGTAAAAATTATGCGGAAATCCTAAATAACATAAATATAGATATAGGAAATATGACTTCTGTTGCAGATGAGGGTGTGTTTTTTGTTGTCACTCAGGCATTCAGTATGGTAGGTGGAATTATCGGACTTTTTATCTTAGATTACAGAATGACACTCATGGTACTTCTTTTTATTCCGGTAAAAGCGGTTATTATGAAACATTTTGCAAAGAAGCGAAAAAGAATCATGGACGAGTTTATTACAGAAAGCGAAAAATATGCCGGATGGTTTGGAGATACTGTTGGCGGTGTAAGGGAAGTAAAGCTTTTTGGAATACAGGAAAATAAAAGAGCCGAATTTGCTGACAGACAGCTTTCTGTAATCAATAAACAGAAAAAGATGAATATGCTTGCCCAGTGGAACGGCATAACGGATAACATTATCGTACATCTGCTGACCAGCTTGATATATATTATTGGCGCAAATCTTGTTTTTGATATGCAGCTTTCAGTAGGCAGTGTGTTTGCGTTTATTACATATAGTGCGTATGTGACAGGACCTATTTCAGCAATACTCAATATCGGGTATCTTTTGTCAGGAATTATTCCTTCAACAAAGCGGTATTATGAGTTTATGGCACTTGAAGAAGAAAAGGAAAATGAGGAGGGTATGACCGAGCCTTGCTTCGGTGATCTGGAATTACAGAATCTTTCTTTTTCATATGAAAAGGATAAAGCGGTACTGTCCGATATTAATATTGCTTTTCCAAAGGGAAGTAAAACGGTGCTGATTGGTCGCTCGGTTGGCGTTTCTTCGGTTCGGGGCTGTGCCTTGAGGCAGTCGGTATTCCGGTGTATATCGTTGGTCTGAAGATGCAACGCCATCACGATGCCTCTGACCCCAATTCGTACTATGGTGTAGGAATGTCAACGGCCGGAATTATTATGATGGCGGGCGGTGCTGTATGCACGGTGGCTTCTATCCCGTTGCTCTCGGTGGGCAGCAAGAAGTGCAATCATACCCACGAGGTGTACAACAACTGCTACCTCTTGCAGCACCCGGCTAAAGAGAGTACGGCAGACGACAGCAAACCGCTTTCGCTTCATCTGCAAGCCAACACCAACGGATTGGGATTGGCACTGCATTTCTAATCAAGACCACATATTTCCTCACATAGCAACCGCCTCGGATGGGTGGTTGCTTATTTTTTGTGCTGATTTCTACCCTGTAAAACGCCTATTTTTGCGCATAGCCTTAACAATCGTCTATTTTTTCCTAATATAAGGGCTTGCGGGGTTGTACGATTTGCAGTAATTTTGCACCCGATAAGAAAACGCACTTTTTGTGCGGTAAAATACGGACATATTTAATGATTATCTTAATTAATATGAGGAAACTTTTTACAGAGACATCCCGATTGCAGACTTGGGTTCGTTCACTGACCAAAGCGGCAATGTGTTTGGGTGTATGTTCCCTATTAGCGGTTCCCGCGCGTGCGCAGCAACTGCCCAATCCCGGTTTTGAGGATTGGAGCGGTGCGGCTTTCAATGGCAGTATTCAGCCTGCAAGTTGGAACGCAAGCAATGTAACGCAGTTCGGTTTTAAGTTCAACTTCGCCCACAAAGAGGCGGGGCATACAGGGGCGGCATCGATGATGGTGCAAGACCAAGAGGTAGGTGCTGCCGGTATCATGGAGGTATCGCCGGGCTATTTCTCGCTCGGGCAGCCGTGGGTGTATGTGAAGAGCATTACGGCGGTGAGCGAAGCCACTGCCGGTACGGAGGGAGGTATCAGTTTCACCTACCGCCCGGACAGCATGTCGGTATGGATACGCCGCGTGGGGGCGAATGTGGATAAGGAGGACTTCTACTTGCTCTACTATGCATGGTCGGGTACTTCCAAAGGAAATAAATACAAGGGCAAGAACGGCAACTGTACTTCGCTCAGCAAGACCAACGAGGAGAGCGATATTCGTCAGGCTCTTGACGGTAACGAGTGCGGTACCGACCAAAAAGCCAATCAGATAGCCGAGGGCTTGTGGTACGAGAAAAAAGAGTACAACAACTGGACGAATATCCGCGTGCCGATTTACTATTTTAGCAGCGATGCGCCCACGATGATGAATATCATCTTCTCGGCGAGCAACTACCCGAACTTCCGCGCTACAAGCGGTTTGTATGCGGGCAACTCGCTCTATGTGGACGATGTGGAACTCATCTATTCGGCTACTATTCAGAAACTCTTTATCGATGATAAGGAGTGGAAGGGCTTCAACCCCAACACCTCCGAGGAGCAGACCTATTCACTCGGTCGCGACGCTACCGCTTTGCCTAAGATAGAGGCACGGCGTGGTGCAGGTTCGCTGACCAATGCCCATGGTACCACCGCCACTTTTGCGGGGCGTGTATTATCGGGCAAGGAAATTACGATAGAAGATGGCGTCATCGACGGGGCACCTACCGTCATCACCGTGAAGTCGGAAGACGGCACCAAACAACAGGTATATAAAATCAAATTCGTGCGCGAGGCGAGCAAGAATGCTAAGTTGGCGGACATCCGAGTGAACGGTGCGAGCCTGCGCAATTTTAGTGCTACCACCTATTCCTATACGGTGGATTTGCCTTATGGTACTACCGCCACGCCCGTGGTTACGGCAGAGGGGCAGGAGGACGCGCAGACTATTGGCATCACGCAACCTACAAGCACAACCGGTACGGCTACTATCAAGGTTACGGCGGCCGATAAGCAGACCACTGCTACCTATACGCTCAATTTTCGTGTCGCAGCCTTGGCTGACAACACGCTCAAAGACATCCTCGTGAATGGCAAATCGCTGACGGGCTTTGTGCCGACACAGACTATCTATCGTGTCTCGCTGCCTGTCGGAACAACGGTGATGCCTACCATAGAGGCGGTATCGGCTTATCCCGCAGGTGCGCAAACTATCAAATACACCGCCCCCGCCGTGATAGACGGAGGTACTTATCAGATTGCCGTTACCACACCCGGCAATGCAGTACCCAAGACCTACAAACTCAATTTTCGTTTGGAGGCTTCGTCGTATTCGTACCTGAAGAACCTGCAAGTGGAAGGCGGTTATATCCGCGATTTTGCGGTTGATAACTTCACCTACTATGTTACGCTGCCGATGGGTACGACTGCTTTGCCTAAGATTGTGTATGAGCTGGGCGATGAGTATCAGCAAGTGAGTATCACCGAGGGCGGGTTAGATGGTACCACGCGCGTTACCGTAACTGCCGGCAACGGCGATCAGAGCGTCTATAAGATTGTATTCACTACGCTCAAATCGGAGATTTCTACACTCGCAGGCATACGAATAGGCGGGGTGGAACTGCCCGATTTCTCGGCAGACAAGACCGAATATACCTATACCCTGCCTATCGGAACAACCGAGATGCCGCAGATAGAGGCGATCAAAGGCGATGAGTATGAGACGGTTACCATTATGTCGGGCGGACTGAACGGTACCACTCGTATCGTAGTGGCAGCAGGCAATGGAAACACTACGGTTTATCAGATTACTTTCTCCGTACAACAAGCCACCGATGCTACGCTCAAGATGATTTATTTGGACGGCGTAGCACTGGCAGACTACGATAAGAACCAACTGGAATATACGGTTACTCTACCGCAAGGCACAACCAAGCAGCCGACGGTAACCTACACGCCCAACGATGAGTATCAGACGATTACGGTGCGTTCGGGGAGCAATGTAACCGACGACTATAAGATTACCGTGCGTCCGCAGAGTGGGGCAGGGCAGACCTATATCATCCATTTCACGGTTACCACATCGAGTAATACGGCTCTGGGGATGATCTATGTGGACGGTGCGCCGCTGGCTAACTTCCACGCCGATACGCTCCACTACACCTACACCCTGCCTGTGGGCGTAAGTACCATTCCTTCTGTGGCTTATGATAAGGCAGAGGCTTCGCAGAAAGTGCTCAGTATGTGTGAGAACGCTACGCAGACTATCACGGTTACCGCTGAGAACGGCGACAAACGCACCTATACGATTCGGTTTATCATTCAGAAATCGGAGAACGCTTTTCTCAAGATGATTTACCTTGATGGGCAGCCATTGGCAGGCTTCGATAAGAACACGCTTGCCTACACCGTGTCGCTCGGCTCGACTACTTGCCCGCGGATCACCGTGGATAAAGAGGAGGGACAGCAGGTAACTATCACCGCTCCGTATGCTGCTGGCGTGGCACATATCTGCGTTACCCCGGAGAGCGGTGCCGCCAATGTCTATACTATCACCTTCACCGCCTCGCCCCTCTCGTCGGTTACGCTGGAGAGTATCCTGCTCGACGGTACTCCGTTGACAGGATTTGCTCCGCAGACGACTGAATATACGGTGGCATACACCGACGGACTGCCCGCTGTTACTTACCAAGCCGCTGCGGGCCGCACGGTGGATGTGCTGCGCAAGGGCAACGATGTGATGCTCTATGTGCAGGCAGAGGAAGGACATGTAGTCTATACGCTCCATTTCCAAAAGACCGTTTCTGCCGACTGCACACTGCGTGCTATCTTGATTGACGGCACTCCCCTGCCGCAGTTCAACCCCGCTACCACCGCTTATACGATAGACCTGCCTGCGGGCAGTACCTTGCCTGTGGTATCGTTCCTCCAAAATAGCGATACACAAGTTACCTATTTTGGTCAGTCCGCCCCCGCCACTACCGCTATCACCGTGGTAGCACCATCGGGTGCTGAGGCTACTTATACCGTGGCTTTCCGTATTGCCAAATACAACGATGCCCGCTTGCAGAACCTGCAGGTAGAAGGGCATACCTTAGCTTTCGACCCCGACCAAACCGACTATACACTCTCCCTGGATAATGGCGCAGCACTGCCACACCTTATATATATCATGCGTGAGGGACAGACGGTGCTGGTGGCTAATACCACAGCCGACCAACAGCAAGTGATTGTTCGTGCCGAGGGTGGGGCTACTATGACTTATACTATCCGCTACACCCGCGTGATGTCGGATAATGCTTTGCTGAGCGATATCCGTATCGATGGTGTTTCGTTGTCCGATTTCGAGCCGACCCGCTTTGCGTACACCGATACGCTGGCATGGCGTACACGCGTAGTGCCGAATGTGTTTGCCGTAGGACAGTTGCCCAACCAAACGATTACCACTTACTTCAGTGCTGTCAATGGCACCACGCGTATCCATGTGGTGGCTGCCGATGGTACGACGAGCAACGATTATACGATTGCTTTCCCCGTGCGCAAGTCGGGCAATGTGGCGTTGGCAGATATGTACCTCAATTCGGATATTGCCGAGTTGGCATTTGCTGCCGAGACTACCGACTATACCGTTTGGCTGCCCTATCAGACTCAATCTGCACCCGATATAGTCTATACCAAAGCCGAACCCGAGCAGACTCTCGACTTTATCTCGCGGCCGTTGGGGCAGACTTCGCAGGTTATCGTTACTGCCGAGAATGGCGACCAACGCACCTACAACATCTTGTTCCGCGACAGCCTTTCGCAGAAAACCAATCGATTGGATACGCTGCGTATAGTTGAGACGGGCGAGTTGCTCAATGTGGCAACCACAGACCAAACGGTGAACCTGCCCTACGGCACACGCACGCTGACCGTGGAATATACCAAGGCTTTCGATGAGCAGACCGTCTGGGTACAACCCGGCGGAATCTATCACCCGACGATTATCACCGTCCGTTCCAACCGCCCCAACGAGGCCGACCAAGTCTATACGCTCACACCGCAACTCACCACGCAGAACCCTGCGGTGTTGGAATCAATCATTATCAACGGCACGCCGCTGGCAGAGTTCGATAAGAATCGATTTAGTTATGTGGTGAACTGTGCATCATCGGCAACCTTGCCCGTTGTGGAGTATTCAGCAGCCGCAGGAGTACAGGTGCAGCGTTTGGTGAACGACCAATGGAGTTGGCAGGCTGAGGTGTCGAAAGATGGCTTTATCAATACCTACACACTCTATCTGCACTATCCTAACGAGATTATTCCTAATTCAGACTTTACGGAATGGACAAAAGCCAAATACAACAACGGCGATAAACCGGTAAGTTGGCAAGTCCCTGCGGATTTTTTTGAGAGTGTTTGTGTAGTTAGTTGTTCAACAACAGGTAGTGAAATCGTAAAATCATCAGATACTCAAGTCGGATTCAAAACAAAGTATTGGTCTGCTGCTGGTGGTGCATTACCTGCAGTAATTACATTGGGTAAGTTGTCCGGTGCAATATCTGTAAAAAATGAGACGCATTATGCTTTTGCAGATTATATCAATTTCCACAATACGCCCGATGCTATCGCCGTCAACTATCAATACAAGAGCAAGGCAGGCAACGGTGCACTCTTTGCCTACCGCTTCCAAGACTACGACGACACCGAGTATAATTTCGACTATACGCAGACCGCTACATCGAGGCAGTACTCCACCTATACGCAACCGCTTGATTTGAGCGGCAAGCGTATCAAAGGTATGAACATTGCCATTGATGCTACCAACGAATCGAAAGGTGCATCGAGCGGGGCTGAACTCTATGTCGATTGGTTCCGTTTCTCCTACAACAGCACCCTCTCTGCCTTGAAGGTGAATGGCATCGATGCTACCTTGTCCGATACGGCATTCTCGGTTACGCTTACCGACCCGGAGGCAACGCAAACACCCGCTTTGGCATTTACGGGGCAGGTGGTTGACCAAGCCCAATCTGTAGTTTGGCAGGCAGAGACGCAAGATGGCGGATATGGCGTTCGCCGTGCAAATATCACCAACTATGCCGAGGACGGTACTTCTACGCTTTACACCCTGGAGGTCCTTCGTCCGCTCGATACACGCAATACACTCCGTTCTATCTATGTAGATGGGGTAGAGATAGTTGGCTTTACTCCCGAGACCACCGAATACACGCTTCATCTCTCTTCATCTACTCGCTATCTGCCATCGGTTTACCCTGCCCCCATGAGCAGCCTGCAAACTGTGGCTACTGCGTATGCCGACTCGGTGCTGACTATCACCGTTACTCCTGAGGCGGGCGAGAGCCGTGTCTATACGGTGCGTTTCGTTACCGACCTCTCAGATGATACCACCTTGGCAAGCCTTTCCGGCGTCTGCGATTTTGCTCCCGATACACGCAACTACACTATCACCGCTTCTGCAATGCCCGATATCGCTTTTGCTAAGAAACAAGATGGTCAGACTGTTCGGGCGCACTTCGGGGCTGACCAAGCCACTCTGTCGGTTACCGCCGAGAACGGCAGTGTCGGAACCTACACCATTCGCCGTATTCAACCTGCTGTTACCACCTCCGGACAACTCGCAGAGATTACCCTCAATGGTGATATCCCGAGTGATTTTGCTGAAGATAAGTACGACTATTCGTATGAGCGTCCCGATGTGGCGATGTTCGTTAGCAAGCACGAGCAAGACTCCGTTGTCTTTATCCAAACGCCCGCCGATATGCAGTGGCAAGTGTTTGGTAGTGAGCAACATACCTATACGCTCACTTATCCTACTACGCCTTCTGCCAATACCCGCCTGGCTGCTATCCTTATCGATGGTGAGTCCTACGCTGATTTCGACCCTGCCGTATCGTCCTACACGCTCTACACCGATACAATGGTGCATATCGATGTCCGCAAAGCCGAAACCGAGCAGCAACTGCAGATTGCTTTGGATAGCGACAACTACACCTACACCATTCGTGTCATCGCCGAAGACGGCACCGTGGGGACGCCATACACCATCGCTATCAAACCCGTTCTATCTGCTGATAGTCGCTTGGCTTCTATCCTGCTCAATGGCACTGAGATAGACGATTTCGACCCTGCAACACTTACTTATACCGTTACCCTGCCTGCTCCTACTGTCAAATTGGCAGAACCGCAGATGCCATCGCTCGAATATATCGTGGGCGATAAGGCGCAGACGGTAGAACTCACAGCAGGACGATTGGGAAGAAACACCTATATCACGGTAACGGCAGAGAACGGACAAATCAGTGAATACACGATTCTTGTACAAACAGAACCGAGCCACAATGCAGACCTCACGGGAATCATTGTGGATGGTGTTCCGGTAGCGCATTTTGAATCGGGGCGACACTTCTATTCCGTGCGCACCGAGAGCAGTCAGCCCGACATCGAGTGGACGGCGGACGATAACTTCCAAACCGTTACGCTCTTGGCTACGGCTGCCAACGATATGGGCTATGTCCTCCATGTGGTAGCACAAGACGGCACCACGGCGCAAGACTACACCGTCGAGGTGTTTACCGAGTCGCTCTCTACCGATGCCACTTTGGCAAATATCTTGCTCAATGGGCAGACATTCAGCGAGTTTGAGCATGCGCTCAATCCGCGTCTGTCATTCTCCTCAATGCAAAACACCTATCAGATTAACCTCCCCGCAGGTACTACTGCGCTCCCCGAGGTATCGGCATCGCTCCGTGTGGACGGACAGGATATAGCCACTTCTGTTTCGGGTATGACTGTCTATCTGGATATCACGGCCCCTGATGGTGCTACTACCAACCGATACACCCTCGATTTCGTTATTCCCATGTCGGCAAATGCTGACCTCGGAATGATCTATCTCGACGGCGATTCGCTGCCTGCTTTTGCGCCTACTCAGTACTACTATCCCGTTACCCTGCCCGTAGGCGTACATTCCCTCCCCGAGGTCGTGGCGCAGAAAGCCGAGACCCGCCAGCAGGTATCTGCCGAAACCAAAGACAACTATGTTACAATCAATGTACTGGCAGAAGACGGTACTACACAGGCTACCTACACCGTGGCATTTGCCTTCACACCATCGGCGGCTGATACCTTGCAGATGATTTATGCCGACGGACTGCCAATGGCTGACTTTGCGCCGCAACGGTTCTACTATGTCTTGTCGCTCCCGGTAGGTACCGCTACTTTCCCCGAACTCTCGTGGGCCAATGCCGACGATTGGCAGACCGTTCGTATCGATACCTTGCAGCATACCGCCCAAAGCCTCGTGCGACAACTGGTGGTCACCTCCGAGAGCGGACGAAGCAACTACTACACCGTCGCTTATTCCATCCTACAATCCGCTGTAGATACCCTACAAATGATTTATATTGATGAGAAACCGCTGGCTGCTTTCTTGGCGGCTACCACAGAGTATTGGTACACCGTACCGGCATCCACTACGCAGGTTCCGTCGGTTTATCCGTTGCAAGGCGATGCTTATCAGACCGTCAGCGTAACGCAAACGCGTGAAACGATGAGCGATAAATCGTTGAGCGAAAAGACAGAGATTCAGGTAGTTGCAGCCAATGGTTCGACACGCACTTACATCATCCACTATCCGCTTCAACTCTCGTCGGAGCATACCCTCGATATGATTCTCGTCGGTGGTAAGAACCTGTCTGAATTCGACTCGGAGCGTTTCTCCTACAAGGTGTCGCTGCCTATCGAGACCACCAACCTGCCGCTCGTTACCGTCATCAAGAAAGAGGATGCTCAGCAAGTAGAAATCACCACCAATGGCGATACCGTCTTTGTGCGTGTTACTGCCGAGGACCTCTCTGAGGCTACCTACACGCTCCTCTTTGAGCGCGTCAAGTCGAGCAATGCCAACTTGCAGAACATCGAGTTGAGCGACGGATTGGCGCTTCCGTTCGAGTCGTCGCACTACGACTATACGATTACTATCCCTTATGGTCAGACTTCGTTGCCCGCTATCACTACCGTCAAAGCCGAGGCAGAGCAGACAGTGGAGCAATCTGCGCCCGATACACTCGCTACCGGCGAACAGATAGTTACCATCCTCGTTACCGCAGCCAATGGCATCGACCAGTGTGCCTATACGCTCACCTTTGCCTTTGCCAAGAACAACGATGCTTCGCTTACCGCTATCTTCGTGCGAGGCAACCTGATTGAGGGCTTCCGTAGCGACTCTACCGAGTACCTCATCTCTTATCCCGTAGGGGCTTCTACCGCCGATTTTGCTACCGACCGGCAGATTACTTACACGCTCTCCGATGAGCAGGCACAAGCCGAACTCTCGGTGGCTGACGATGGTACGGCTGTCATCTCCGTTACGGCGCAAGATGGTACCGTGCGCACCTACATCATCCGCCAGGGTATCCTCTCCGATACCGACAACCTGCTCAGCATGATTTATTTCGACCACGAAGAGTTTACGGCTTTCGACCCTGAGCAAACTTTCTACACCTACTATATTGTGGAGGGACTTACTGCACCGAAGGTAACGGCTGAGGCGCAGTCGCAATGGGCGGATGTCAGTGTCAAAGATGTATCAGTAGGAGACACCTGTATCATCTCTTGCACCGCCCAATCAGGAGAAACACGCAAGTACTATATCTGGTTTGCCCAGTCGTCGCTCAACGATGCACTCACGCCTACTGCCGATGATGTCCTCGTCAAACGCCTTGCGGGTTCTACGCAGATATTTGTGGCTACCTTGCGTAAGGATGTCTCGTTCGCACTCTACGATATGTACGGACACCGTATTGCTCTGGAGAAAGTGCCTGTGGCTGACCCCAACGATGTGGAGATGGTTACGGAGGCTGATGGTCGTGAGCGATTGCTCAATGTCTCAAGCCTGCGCTCGGGTATCACCCTAACGCTCGATACCAACAATATCTATTTCTATGTCTTCTATCTCAGCGAGAAACAGAAGATTGCCTCGGGCAAACTCATCATCGTTCCATAGACCGACATAGCATAATAGTACAACTGATAGCAATAGCATCACTACATAAAAAAGGCTGCCCGTCATCGAGCAGCCTTTTTTATGTCTAACATCTAATATCTAACTTCCAACAGCGCAGCAATCTATCGTCCAATTTCCAACAGCGCAAGCGTTCCAACTTCCGTTAGCGCAAGCGGTCTTTTTCTATCAAAATGTCAAACGGTCTTTGAACCGACTTAGTCGAATTCTTGTCGAGACCTTGTCGAGACCTAACAGAAAAACGCCGTTTGATAAAATGATATCTAATTTGAGCATTTCCTGTCAAAATGTCAAAACCGCCCGTCCATTGTCCATTAGCGCAAGCGGTCCATTGTCCTTGTTCCATTGTCTATCTTCCCCAAATAATATACGACTTATTATCCACTGCATTGGCTTGCGGGATGACTACCATCGAGGGTGTCTCCTTGTCCCAAGCGCAGAAAGTGGCATTGGTCGAGTCGGCTATGTAGGTATGGATATGCTCTGCCCATTGCATCCATGAGGGTGTGTCTGACGGCTCCGAATAGACAAAATCAGCATAGTGTGTACGCCTGCCAATTACATTGTTGTGCAGGTCCATATACTTATCGCACGGAGCATTCGGGTGCATTTCTTCCCAGTAAATATCCATAATCAGATAGGTCATTGGCAGTCCGCAATAGGTGCGTAGTAGTGTATTTACCAGCGTATGCCGATAGGCATCACCGAGTTTTCCGTCGGAGGTGGCCCCGGGATAGAAATACTCTGCCAGGTGGGTTGCACGCTCCTTGCTTTGCAGTACACGGTAGAACATTCTCGGTCCTTGCCAAAGCAGAATAGTAATGCCTAAGTTCTCTTCCTCCAGTGTCCCGAGCGTAAGCGAATCCATGGTGGCTCTGCCTACCCATCGTGCCTCTGCTGCCAATCGATTCAGTTCATTGTAGCGGAGCAGTTCATCGCCTGTCAGTTCCAAGAAAGCAATCTCTTGTGTCAGGCTGTCCGACGAGAAAGCGGCTGCTTGGTTGTGGCTGTAGCGTGCATTGAGTTGTGCCGGCGAAGGCAGTTCGTTGCCCATCATGTTGCTGATGGCAGCAGTCTGCGTATTGGTATAGATGAGCATCTTTGCCATCTCTTCCACCTTGCGAACATAGCCCGGGTAGGCTCGTTCGGGATACAACTCAATCAACCGTTGCTCTAAGTAGTCCTCCATACTCAGTTCGCCCATACGAATCTGTTCCGCACGAGGCGTGAAATACTTGGCAAAAGCCGAATCGTGAATACACTCCCACTCACGCCCAATCAAGTAGAGTGCCTCTGCGGGGAACGGAGGCAGGGCTGTGGTGTCGGCTGCTACTTCCTTGCTCGTTGCCGGGGCAATAGAAGCCGTGGCGATTTTCTTTGTAGTTTGGCAACCTGCTAAGAGTAAGGTCGCACTCAAAACTCCGAGCAATACTGCCGAGGTATAAACAGACTGAATACTTTTCATATCGCAAAATGCGCTCCTCTGAGCGAAATTAATGTATCTCAAAATAATCTACATCCATATAACCCGAGTCGTTGATTTTCACAGGCTTACGCGTGCAGAATAGCCCGACTTTCGCACCTATCCATTGCCCATCTACTGCATGGAAACTTGCCCCCGTGGCGGCATAGGTCTTGCCGTCGCGAGAGAGGTAAAACCTACATTCTTGTGTCTTAGATACCTCTACACGAAGCCAAACCCATTGCCCGTCGGCAGGTGCGTCAAGCGTAAAACAGCGGCGTCCTGCTACAATCAGTCCTGCCCGCTCATACTTTGCAGTCTTCACATTCGGTGTAAAACGCACCTTGGCGGTCGCCGTAAAAGCACGCCCCGCAGGTATTTTTTGCAGTAGCAAATTCTGTGCTATATTCACGCTGTCGGCAGGGTAGGTAAAGAGCCGAAGGCGTGATTCTGCGGCATTGCAAAAAGCAAACTCCGGGCGTCTGTTGCCCGACCATTGCCAACTGATATCCAATCGGTTAGCATCAAACTCATCGCGCCATATCGGGCTGATACCGGACTCTCCCGCAGTAGGCTCGTTGTCGGCTGTGCCTCGCATCTCACACCGAATGACAGGTTCTCCGTTATTCCCTATTATAGGCCAATCGTCTGACCAACGCATAGGCTGCAAGTGGACAATACGCCCTGCTACACCTACATCTTGGAAATGAAAAAACCAATCGCAGACCTCGCCCATATCGGTCTTTTTCGGTTCCGAGGTAACCCACGCCCCTTGGTGTGGAGCATTGATGTCGCTCCCGCCTTGCTCCAATACGCGCTTGGCTTGGTACGGTCCGTAGGGGCTCTTGCTCCGCATGGCTAATTGCCAACCCGTGGACACTCCCCCTGCTGGGCAGAAGATGTAGTAGTAACCGTTTCGGAAATAGAACTTAGGTCCTTCGCAAGTCGGGTTATCGGGATGTCCGTCGAAGACAATTCGGCTCTCTGTGAGGGTCGTCAGTCCGTCTGCTGATAGTTCGCACACTGCCAATGCAGACTTAAACCCCGCTCTGCTGCCCGCAAAAGCATGTACCAGGTAGCAGTGTCCGTCCTCGCTCCATAGCGGACAAGGGTCAATCAGCCCTTTGCCTTTCTTTACCATTATGGCTTTCTCCCATCGGCATGGCAGCGACTTGGTCTCCTCCGAGCGCACACAGTAGATACCCCGGTCGGGGTCGCCGTAGTAGATATAGAAACGTCCCTCGTGGTAGCGAATACTCGGTGCCCATACCCCGCCGCCATATTGTGGGGTAGGTTCGTCTTCTGTCCCCGGTACATAATCGGGCAGAGCCGCATCGGTGAGTGTCCAATGCACAAGGTCGGTAGAGTGCAGTATCTGTAGTCCGGGGATACAGTTGAATGACGATGAGGTCATGTAGTAGTCATCTCCCACACGGCATACATCGGGGTCAGAGTAGTCGTAGGGCAGTATCGGATTGGTGTAGGCGCTTGCACCCGTTAGGCACAGCCATACTCCCATCGCAAGCAAAGAGAGGCGTTTCATAGTGTCCGGTTATCCGAATGTAACAATGCGTGGTGCCTCGGTGTAACTTGAGAAAGTCGCCTCGGCATCCGCCATATAGTAGATAGCCATCTTGTCGCCTGTCTCGTCGTACCCCATATCCCTCAGTTCCGGCATCTGCTCCAAGAAAGCATGTTTGGCTTCATACGACTCATCGGCTACCAATCGGCAGGCAATGCGTACCCACTTGCTCTCGTTGTCAAAAGCACAAATCTCAACTTGCGGATGGGCGTCAATCTGATGGCTGACAGGCTTATAATGAGCCGTCTCGATATACAATCTGCCGTTGTAAATAGCATACGAACCGAATGGGCGAACGCGTGGTTGTTCTCCGTCCATAGTGGCAAGATAATAGGTGCCGCATGCCTTCAAAAATGCATAAACTTCTTCCATATTGTTTGTTGTTTGGGTTATATGTAGCCGTGTAGAGCCTGTTTGCCTTACCTATAGTCTTATTTGTTTCCTTTGATGATAATCCGAATGATGATAGGTGCGCCAAATAGTGCGCTCACTGTCGAGATGGGGAGCGGGTAGGTGAAAAGCGAGCAAATCAAGTCGCATAGCAGCAGCATATCTGCTCCGATGAGTGCCGACGCAGGCAGGGTCAGTCGGTGGTTGGAGGTATGCAAGATACCCCTTGCAATATGCGGTACTGCCACACCAATAAAAGCAATAGGTCCGCAGAAAGCCGTTATTCCGCCGGCAAGCAACCCCGTAGAAACTACTATCAGCAGGCGTGTACGCGATATATCCACTCCCAATCCGCGGGCGTAGTCCTCGCCCAACAAAAGGCCGTTCATAGGTTTCATCATCGCTACGCATAGCCCCATCCCTATTATCCACACAGGTGCCAGCCACACCATCTCTGCCCAACCGACACTCCCCAAACTGCCGAAAGTCCACACAATAAATAGTTTGAGTGCATCGGGGTTGGCAAAATTCTGCAATACATTTACTATCGCCCCCGCTATCGACCCGAACATCATACCTACAATGAGCAGGCTTACATTGCTCTTCACGCGTCGTGCTACGAGCAT
>ENA-UEQL01001608-UEQL01001608.1-human-gut-metagenome-genome-assembly--contig:-NODE-1608-length-15540-cov-8.326715_pt1 | contig 15540 bp, 12 predicted proteins | sample MGYA00242905_ERZ507926 | MGnify/ENA primary metagenome ERZ507926 (study PRJEB26167, sample SAMN06115531) | human gut metagenome | host: Homo sapiens | place: China:Henan | collected 2015-09-09...
ACTTCCGCCGTGTTCGGAATAAAAGAGAACACCGTATGTTCCAAATCCCCGCCAATGGCTGAATGGCATCAGTACTTATTCAATGTGGTACCTGATTATCCAGCACGAATGGTATATGCATAATGGAAACATTGATTTTTTACGTCACCATCGCGCCTACATCACCGGAGTTATCGACCGCATAGATGAATGTGTAGACGAGGAAGGCAATGAAAATCTGGCAAAACAACGTTTTCTGGATTGGCCGTCAAGTCCTAATCAGCCGGGGGTTGAAGCAGGATACAGAGCATTGCTTAGCTGGGCTTTGAAAGATGCAGAGGTATTATGCAATCTACTGGAAGAACAAGAACATGCAAAAAAATGCCGTGCCATATCCAAGCGACTGAAAAAACAAATAAAACAACCTAACGGTTTGAAACAAGCAGCCGCACTAATGTCCATCGCAGGATTAATGAAGCCCGAGCAAGCATGCAGCGAAGTTATCTCAGTAGATGGTGCCAAGGACTTTTCCACTTTTTATGGCTACTACATGTTGCAGGCCCTTGCGCAAGCAGGCGAATACCGTAGCAACCTGGTCATCGCTCACCTTCCAGCCCTACTTCACAGCCACCGCCGCAAATGTCGGCTACGGCTGCTGGAGTCACGATATCGGCGGCTTCAAAGCAGGCGTGCGGGAACGGGAGCTTTACCTGCGCTGGCTTCAGTTCGGGGTCTTCTCCCCGGTCCTGCGGATGCACGCAAGCAACAACCCGTTCTGCGCCAAGGAGCCGTGGGTCTGGGGCGAGGAGACCGCACGGCGGGCGAAATACTGGTTCGTCCTGCGCCACCGCCTGATCCCCTATCTCTACACCGCCATGCACACGGCGCACACCGAGCTCGTGCCGATGCTCACCCCGCTCTATTACCGCTATCCGGACGAACCGGACGCCTACTGCTTCCCGAATCAGTATTTCTTCGGTCCCGGACTGCTGGTCTGCCCGATCACGTCCCCCACAGATTTTCAAACCGGCATGGCACGTGTTCCTGCGTGGATTCCGGACGGGCTATGGACCGATGTCTTCTCCGGCAGGGTCTACCGCGGGCAGGGACGCACAACACTGGCACGCGGGATTGACCGGATGCCGGTGCTTGCCCCCGCGGGCGCGATCATCCCGCTGGCATCTGCGGAAGACAGCATGGAAACCGGCAACCCTGCCGCGCTGGATGTCTACATCTTCCCCGGCGCCTCCGGGCAGTATACGCTCTTTGAGGACGCCGGAGACGGAGACGGCTGGAAGACCGGGAAGTGCACATTTACCCGCTTCCGGCTGGACTGGTCGGACGGCTCTGCCACGCTGACGGCGGAAACCGAAGGCGACACCGACCTGCTCCCCTCCTCCCGCACCCGGCGTCTGCATTTCCGCGGCTTTGCGCCGGGAGTTCGCGCAAAAGGCTTGCCCGGTGCGGTCTATGATAAGGACACCCGCACGCTGACGGTGGAGACGGAGCCGCTCCCACCGGGGGAACCGCTGGTTGTAACGTTGGAGAACTGCTTCCCCGACAGCGGTTCCGACCGTGCAGACCGTGTTTTTGCGTTTCTGATGCAGGCGCAGCTTCCCGTGGAAACAAAAACCGCCGTCTGGAAGATCGCACAGGCACACGCCGCCTCCCCCGCCCGCGCGCTCCGTGAAATTCAGACACTCCGCCTCCCCGAACCGTCGGAGGATGTCCTGTTCGAGCTGTTCGGGGAGTAAATAAAAAATGAAGAACATTATTCGAAAAGGAGAATCCGATATGAAACGAATTCTGATTCTGGTCCTTGTTCTGACGCTGCTTGGTACATTTCTCACAGCGTGCGCGGGAGATAAACCGCGGGAAGACGGTACCGCCCCGTCCGCTTCCGTTACGGAGCCGCCCACCAAAGCCGCCACGCAAAGGGGCGGTGAAACACCCACCCAGCCCGCTACCGAAGCGCCCACCGAGCCTGTAACCGACCCGGACGGCGGACTTTGGTCGCCGGAGATCCGATAAAGGAGAAACCGTCATGAAAAAAAGAATTCTGTCAGCCCTGTCCGTCCTTGCGCTGGTTGCCATGCTCCTTTCCCTGCCGATCGCCACTTTCGCAGAGGGAAAGCAGGTGCTCATCAGTGCCTCTGCGGAAACGGAGCTATTCTATGAAGACCATACGGGCAAAAAGCTTGCCGCTGCCTCCGACAAGTATCCCGTTGCCCACCATGCCGATAAGTATTGCGGTCACCGCCGCCGAGCTTTGGATTACCGCGGTGAGAGCCACGCCGATTAAGGCAAGAAGAATGGGATTGGTCAACCTTTCGAGCAAATCGACGATGACCGGCTCCTTTGCAAGCTCCGACATGGAGTCGGACATAAGCGCAAGCCCCACAAAGGTTATGCCGAGTCCCGCCAGCATAAAGCCCACGTTTTTTGCCGTGTCGCTCTTGGCGAACATCTGCACCATGACTCCCACAAAGGCAAACAACGTGAAAATCGCCGTAACGGAAAAGGATTGAAGCGCAAGGATTTGCGCCGTGACTGTCGTGCCTATGTTGGCGCCCATGATTATTGACGTCGCCTGAAAAAGCGTCATCACTCCCGCGTTGACAAATCCGACCACCATAACGGTGGTTGCCGAGGAGCTTTGCACCAGTGCGGTGACGGCGCAGCCCACGCCCACGCCCGCAAACCGATTGTCGCTCATCTTGGAAAAAAGCTTGCGCAAGCCCTTGTCCGCCGCCCTTTCCATACCTCCGGACATCATTTTCATGCCCACGAGCAAAGTTCCGATACCGGCGAGAAAGCCTATCGCAACCTCAACGTACTCCCAAACGCCCATTTATCCTCCGTGCGTCAATCGATTTTTCGGAAAGCGCGCAAACAGCCCCGAAACAAGTCAACCGAAAAAACATGAATATTTTTCACCTGTAATATAATAGCTTTTTTCACGCTTTCTGTCAATCGAAAACAACGCGATGGCGGCAAGGCGCAAAAACAAATTTCGTATTCAGCAGGACGCGTCAAAAGAGAGAAACTCATCAACAAGCCGCAGCGTTTCCTCCGCCGTGCGCGCGCTTTGAAGCAAAGGCATTGCCTTGCGCGAGCCTTTTATGCCTTTGAGATAACAACAGATATGTTTCTTCATTTCGTTTACGCACAGCCTTTCGGGCATAAACGAAAGCAAAATTTCAAAATGCTTTTTTATCGCGGACATGAGGTCGAAGGAAAAATCGTTGCCTGAAATTTCGGCAAACACATAGGGCTTGCCCATCGCGCCCCGCCCTACCGAAACACCGAAGCAGCCCGTCATTTCTTTGACGTTTAGATAATCCTCGCGCGACGCAATGTCTCCGTTGGCGAATACGGGTATTTTAACCGCCGACACAACGTCTTTGATTACGCCCCAATCGGCGCGTCCCGAAAACATCTCGTCGGAAGTTCTGCCGTGCACGGTTATCGCGTCCGCGCCCGCTCCCTCGCACATTTTCGCAAACTCGACCGCCGTGTTTTCGTTGCCGAAGCCCTTGCGGAATTTGACGGTAACAAGCTTGTCCGTGCTTTTTTTTACCGCAAGTATGATTTTCTCGGCGCGCTTTACGTCCGCCATGAGCGCGCAGCCCTCGCCGTTGCCTACAATCTTTTTCTGCGGACAGCCCATGTTTATGTCGATGATTTCAAATCTGTCGAAGCATTTTTTTTCCAACGCCGCGACAAACGCGTCAGGCTCCCCTCCGAAAAGCTGAGCGGCTACGACGCCCTTTTCGGCAACGTACAGCAGGTCGCGCGAGACATGGTTGTTCATCGCAAGCCCCTTTGCCGAAACCATTTCGGTAACGGTAAGCCCGCAGCCGAAGTCCTTTGCCAGCGTCCTGAATCCTGCGTCCGTGTACCCCGCAAGCGGGCTTAAAACCATGTCGTTGGGCAGTATTTTTGCAATCCCTTTTTCAGTCATTTTCCGTGCGCGTCCTTACCTCTGCCTGCACGGCTTTTTCGACGAATTTTTCGGTAAATTTGTTAAGCGCGGCTTCCGGCTCTATATCCGCAAGACGCAGCAGGTTTACCAAATTGAAAAGCGTTTCTCCCGCAAGGTTTTCGGCGTCCTTACCCTCAAAACAGACGTCCGCGGTTTCCCTCAGCTTTTTTAAGGCTTCTTCAAACGCCGAATTTCGTTCGGAACTTATCAGCCCGCCCTTAGCGGCGCGTTTGACGACCTTGTAAGCGCGCAGCAAAGACGGCATACCCTTGGGCACCTCTTTGAGATTCTGCGCCACAGAGGTTATGCTTTTTTCGCGCAGCTTGTTTTTCTCCCAATTTTTAAGCGCTTCCTCGCTGCTTCGAGCCTTGTCCTCGCCGAAAATGTGCGTATGTCTTGTTATCAGCTTTTTGCACAGCGCGTCATATACGTCTGAAAAATCGAATTCGCCTTCTTCCTTTGCAATCGTCATGTGAAACACTGCCTGCAAAAGAACATCCCCCGTTTCTTCTATGATTTTGTCCTTGTCGCCTTGGTCTATGGCGTCTACAAGCTCGTAGGCCTCCTCTATCAGGTTGGAGCGTATGCTTTCGTGAGTTTGCGCCTTGTCCCACGGACAGCCGTTTTCACCGCGCAACGCGGACAAAATTTCAATCACGTCGTTGTAGGAAAAGCTCTTTTTTTCAAGAAAGACGGGCTGCTTTATGTAAATCCACCGCGTCGCTTCGGCGGCTTGCCCGACGGAAATTTTCCACCCGCCGTCGTCGAATACGATTGCGGCTTTGCCGAACAGCTTGTCCGCGACTTCCGCCAGCCTGTCGTCAAAGGGCGGCGTGATTTTCAGGTCGAAGCCAGAATATCTGTCGGGACTTTCGCAAAAGTCCGCGCAAGGAACCGTTAAAAAAACTGCATTTTCTTCAATTTTCATTTGTTCTCCCGGTAAGCCGCGCCTTTATCCTGCCGTAAACCTTGTTCACGCTTCCGAAAACTTTAAGCAGCACAATCATCGCGGCGTATACTGTGCCGCCCGCAAGAATGGCTGTCACCGTGCCCAAAGTCGTGTTGACAAAGTCCGACGCGAAAACCGAAAACAGCAGCAGCGTCACCGTCATCGCAAGCGTACACGCAAGCGGCTTGAAAAATGTCTGCATCACGTCGATTTTGACGTTTTGTCTGCGCGTGATAAATCTCAGTCCCAGAGCGGCACTTAAAAGATAACATATTGTCGTGGAAATTGCAAACGCATAAATGTTAATTTGTTCTAATGGCATCAAAATTAAATTCAGCGCGATTTTGACGATACAGGAAATTCCGAGAAACATAAGCGGATAATAGATTTTTCCCGTTCCCTGCATTATCGACGTGCACGTGCCAGACAGCGCCAAAAACAATATGCTCACCGAAGAAAGAGCCAGCAGACTGCCGGCAAGACTCAAATCGGCTTCGGGAAGGGCGGAATAAAGCAGCCGCACAATCTGCCTGCTAAGACAGGCGAAACCCAGCACGCACGGAAGGGCGATTACGTTTGTAAGTTTAAGAGCCGAATTTATATTTGCGTCCATAAGCGGTTTGTTTCCCGACACGTGCGCTCTGCTGATTGCGGGCAGGACCGCCGCCGCGACTCCTCCGACAAGCACCACGGGCAGACCGAGGAGAGAGTGAACGGGACCGCTCCATATTCCGTAAAGAGTGGTCGCGTCGCCCGCTTTGACGAGATTGAGCACCAGCGCGCTGTCGATAAGCTGAGAAACGGGCATTATAAGTCCGCCGAGAGTCAGAGGAAGGGCAATGGACGTCAACTCCTTCATCAGGGACTTGTAATCCGCGGGCTGTTCCGCAGTTTTTTTCAGAGGAAGCGCCTTTTTTTCTTTCCTCGCGTCGAAAAAATAAATAACGGCGAAAACAGTCAGAGCTACTCCCTCCGACAAGGTTACGGCAAAAACAGCGCCTCCCACCGCCTTTTCTATGTCGGGCATGAAAAGATACGCGAGGTAAAGCCCCGCAGCCAGCTTTATTACCTGTTCGCAAATCTGCGACAGCGCGGTGGGCGCCATGTTCATTTTGCCCTGAAAATATCCCTTGAACGCGCTTACAAGACACACAAGCAGTACGGAAGGACTTATCAGTCTGTAAAGAACTCCTAGATTGGCGTTGCCCTGAATTTTGGCAATCAGGTCTCCTCCCAACAAGAGTATAAGAGAGTTGAGCACCCCGAGTATGAAAAGAATAATCAGCGCGCTCGTAAAAACGCGCTTTGCTTCAATTGTTTTTTCCTGCTCCATGCGGGCGGCGACCATTTTGCTTACCGCCATGGAAAAACCGACTCCGCTTAAAGTCAGCACCAGAGAATACATCGGAAATACAAGCTGATAAAGCCCCATTCCGTAGCTGCCCAGCATATTGGTAAGCGGTATGCGGTACACCGCGCCCAGAATTTTGGCGATAAAACCGCCTGCGGAAAGCACCACCGCACCCAGCAGAAAACTGTTTCTTCTTGTCCCCTTTTTCATAAGATTAGTATATGTAGTTTTTTGCGGTATTTGCACGAAAAAACCGCGGATTGACAAAAATCAAAAAACCTCTTCCCCGACTGGGAAGAGGTTTTGTCAATATATTGAGAGAGCTCGTCTTTAGTTGTCAAAAAATTCTCCCGCAATATATGTACCGACTTTAAGTATTGACTATTTTCAATGAAATAAAACCCTTTCGGGAACCTACGCGGGCGCGAAAGCGCCCGCGTCATAAAGCGCTAACCGAGATAAGTGGAAAACAAAGCAGCCGCGAATTTACTCAACTCTCCCGAAAGAGAGAAATTCCGCGTTGTGACAAGATGTCCGTAAAGCTCGCCGTCCGCCGAAATGGGCGTTACGACAAACTCGGCGGCGTTGTCTCCCGTGCCTGCAAAGACGGTGCCGCCCGAATAACGGTGCTTGTCGATGTGGTGTTTAACCGCTTCGGGAATCTCGTCCAAATCCCTGCTGCCTTTGCCGCATTTTGCAACGATTTCGTCGTCGCTGACGACGTAAACCATAGCTCCGTCCGTTTGCCTTGAAAGCGTGTCCGCAATCAGCGCGGCAAACTCTCTGCCTCTGTCCAAAGGAGAAAGCTTTTTCATAACAATACTGTCCTCGTTGGCAGTGATTTCCATCAGACTGCCCTCTTTGAGGTTCATCGTATTTCTAAGCTCCTTGGGCACGACGATGCGACCAAGCTCGTCGATTTTGCGTGTGATTCCAAGCGACATAAACACCTCTTGTTTTCCTGAATCTCTGTCAGCAAAATTAGTGTTTGACTGTTTGAGAATTTTATGCGTAAGTCAAAAAAATTTTTAAAAAGAAAGGAGCCGTCAAGCGACTCCTTGTTTTTCAAAGCTGCCATTTCAGCTCCACGCCAAGCTGTTTTAGCAAATTTTTGATATTTTTGTTTTCAACCGAAATTTTGTTTTGGTCAAAATAGCTGTCGTAACGCGACTGCATTATGTCGTTGTAAACCGTAGCCTTGACCGCGTCGTAATAGGTTTTGAAAAATCTGTACGCGGCGGTGCCCTGCGTGTATCTGTCGTTTGCAAAGTCGAAGGTTTCCGCCTTGACGTAATCGGTGAAATAGACTATGTGCACGCCGTAATCGGTCACCGCGATTTTGTAGCTCCCCTGACCTTCGGCTATCGCCGCGCGCGAGGCGGCGGAAAACTCGGCTACCCAGCTGTCCTGCGTGCCTGCCGCGTCAGGCTCCTTGACCTTTACCACGTAATCATAGGTAGCGCCCTGCGCGCCGGGGTCCTCGTTGTAACGGTCTATCAGCGCCGCAAAATCCTGCGGCTTGCTCACGGCTTCGAGAGCCGTTTTGAGCACGCTGTCTGCAAAAGTAACCTCTCCTTCCGATATTGTAAAGATGTTTTCGAGCTTGGCGTACTCTCCGTCCTCGTCCTTTTCGCTCTTAAAATCCGTAGCTTTGATTTGAGTCGCAAGCTCGTCCCGCTTTGCGAGATAAGTCTCGCTGTTTTTTCCGTATACGTTTCCGTAATGTTCCAGCACGGCTTTCTGCTCGTCACTGAAAGATATGAGCAGATTTTTGACGAAAGCATACTCGTTTTCATACTGCGCGGGCACGGTATAGATAAAGCTCGTGTCCGAAAGAGAGGTCACAAAGGTTTCGAACTTGGTGGGATGGAGTCTGAAATCCTCCTCCTGCGCGGCTTTAAGGTTTTCGTATTTTTCCACAAGTTTGGAAAGAATAAGCTGCTGACCTTCCCCCTCGGTTTCAATACCCTCGTAGTACACCATGGTGTACTCCTGCGCAAGACGGTTGAAAACGGTGCTCTTTATCTGATAGTCGATAAATTGCGCCAAAGACCAACCGTAATAATTTTGTTCCACGGAACGCGTAAGCGAATTGAAAGCCGCTTTCTGCGCCGTCATGTATTCCTTAGCGGTAAACGCGACCTTTTCGTCGTCGGAAGCGTCCTCGTTGCGCGCTATTCTGTCGTTTACTTTTGCCAAAGCGTCAAGCAAAAGAGGGTCGTTTTCGTCTTCGAATTTGTAGCCGTTGAGTATGCTGTCCACAGTCAGCTCGTCGTCCGCTCTGTATTTTGCCAAATCCTCGTCAAGCCCCTCGATGTCGTCGTCATAGTCGTTGAGGGTAAGCCCGCCCAAGGGTAGATTCAGCTCGTCCTCGGGGATTACGTTTTCCTTGCGCTCCTCTTCCTCCTCCGCGGCGTTCAGCTCGTATTTGTTGTTAAGCTCCGTTTCCACAAGCGAATCCAGCGACTGATAAAGCGAGTTTTTGACGGTTTTCATGATGAACTCCATGTCGTTCTCGTTTTTCAGAAATTCAGAATCGGGATAATCGGAAGCGGCGGAATGCGTCTGCGTGACCTTGGGCCACGGCAAATCCTCTTTAAGCATGTCCACCAGCACGTAGTTCATGATAAACTGCGGCATGAGCGCGTCCCAAACGGACTGAGCGTCGTAGCCCTGATTGAGATAGCTTGCCATATTCGTGTTTATAAAGTCCTCGAGGGCTCCGACGGTAACCGTCTGCTCCCCTACCTTAAAAGCGGTCTTTTCTCTGTAACGGTCGGCGTTTGTCTGAAACATGGAGCAGCCCGCGACAAAGGTGCAGACAAGCGTCAGCGCTAAAACGATGCAGAATAAGCGAGTAATTTTTTTAGTCATTTCATGTTCTCCGAAATTCTTTTTTACCCTTTGGCAAAGGTATATGTCCCCATATACCAAAACATTATACAGGACTTTTTCGTTTCTTGCAAGTGTATTAAAACAATTTCAGCTCAAAGCCAGCAAGAAATTTTCAAGACTGTGCAGATTTGCGGACGCGTTTTTGCCGTCGAAGCCGATTTGTACGGACAATTTTTTGCTTGCGTCCAGCCTGCACGTGTTTTTGCGGCGCTCCATTTCGGCAAACAGCGCGGGGTTGTCAAGATACTTTTTGTCGGCAAAATCCAGCTCCGCGCCTTTTTTGTCCACCCTGACGCGTTCAAAGCCGGCTTTGGAGGCAAGTCTCTTGATTAACGCTATTTCCAGCAGATTTTTAACCTCCTGCGGCGGCTCTCCGTAAATTTCCCTCAGCTCGTCCGCAAGCCTGTCCGCCTCCTCCTTGCCCGTAAGCTCGGCAAGCCGCTGATAAAGCGTCATTCTGTTGTCCTTGTCGATATAGTCGTCGGGTACATACGCATCCGCGTCCGCCTCGACCGTCGTGTTGAGCGTCTTTTCCACCGGTCTGCCCTCGATTTCGCCTACCGCCTCGTTGAGCAGTTTTACGTACATATCGTAGCCCACCTTCTGCATATGCCCGTGCTGCTCTCTGCCGAGCACGTTTCCCGCGCCGCGTATTTCAAGGTCCTTCATGGCGATTTTGAAGCCGCTGCCAAGCTCGCTGTATTCGGCAATGCCGCACAGCCGCTTGTAAGCCGTTTCGGAAAGTATTTTGCCGTCCCTGTACAAAAAATAAGCGAAGGCGAGACGGCTTCCGCGCCCGACGCGGCCGCGCAGCTGATAGAGTTGACTCAGCCCCAACCTGTCCGCGTCGCAAACGACCAATGTATTGGCGTTGGGCATATCTATGCCGTTTTCAATAATCGTCGAGCATACCAGAACGTCGAAAAGCCCTCGGGAAAATTTGTAAATATTGTTTTCCAGAGCCACCTCGTTCATCTGACCGTGAGCGACGGCAATCTTGACCTCGGGCACTAGATTTTTGAGTCGCGCGGCGAACAAGTCTATAGTTTCCACCCTGTTGTAAACGAGAAAAACCTGCCCCTGTCTGTTGAATTCGCGCAGTATTATATCCCTTATCAGCGCGTCGGACTGCGCCGTGACGTAAGACTCCACCGCAACGCGCTCCTTGGGCGGCGTGGCAATCGTGCTTATGTCGCGCATGCCCGTCAGAGCCATATGCAGCGTGCGCGGAATAGGAGTTGCCGACATGGTAAGCACGTCCACGCCCGTTTTGATTACTTTAAGCTTTTCCTTGTCCTCCACTCCGAAGCGCTGCTCCTCGTCAAGCACCAAAAGTCCGAGATTTTTAAACCTGACGTCCTTGCTTAAAAGCCTGTGGGTGCCCACCGCTATGTCTATTTTCCCCTCCGACAGCTCTTTTATAATTTTCTTCTGCTCGGCGGCGGTTCTGAAACGATTGAGACACGCCACCTTTACGTCAAAATGCTCCATGCGCTGTTTGAGGGTGTTGTAGTGCTGCTCGGCAAGTATTGTCGTGGGTGCGAGAAAAGCCGCCTGAAATCCGTTTGAAACCACCTTGAAAGCGGCGCGCATGGCAACTTCCGTTTTGCCGAAGCCCACGTCGCCCACCAAAAGACGGTCCATAATGCGCGTGCTTTTCAAATCGGCGTCTATTTCCTCTATACATTTGAGTTGGTCGTCCGTTTCCGTGAAAGGGAACGCGGCGGCAAACTCCTCGTCCAGATATTCGTCTGTTTTGTATGCGAAGCCTCTCGAATTGCGGCGCGCCGCGTACAGCTTCAAAAGGTCAATTGCCATTTCTTTAAGATTGCTTTTGACTTTGGCCTTGACCTTTTCAAACTCCGCACCGCCGAGACGGCTCAAACGAGGCGCGCTTTCCCCTCCGCCGTACTTGCTCAGCATATCCGTATTTTCAACCGGCACGTAAACGGCTTCGCCGTCGCGGAAAAGCAGCTTGATAAAATCCTTGGTGCCGAAGCTACCCGTGAGAGTGTGCACGCCGTCGCAGAGACCTATCCCGTGCACCTCGTGAACCGCGTAGTCGCCTTTTTCCAGCGAAAGAAAAACCTTGTCGCGTTTTTTGGCAAGTTTGCGGACGTTTTGTCCGACGGGCTTGGAAAATACGTCGTCGCCGCCGACAAGGGCGATTTTGTTGGAGTGGCTCACAAAGCCTCTCGCAAGGCGCGCGGCTATAACCGTGTTTTCGCCAAGCTCGTCCGGCTCTTTTGAAGAAACGGTTACCTGACAGTCCGCCTCGCCCAACGCCTCGGCAAGCCTTTGCCCGCGCGCAAGGTCGTCGCAGAAAACGCCGACCTTGTAGCCGTTGAGCTTCCACCGCTTTATATCCTCACCGAGCTGACGTATGTTGAATTTGTAATTGAACAGCGGCGTGGATTTGAGAGAAACAGCCGCAGTCGGATTGAAAAACGTGTCGGAACTTGCAATACTCATCAACGCAAGCTGTGAAAAAGACAAAAAATTGTCAAAAACCTTTTCGCGCGGCACAAGCTGCGCGGTATGCTCGGGCAGAATTTCGCCGACCGCCAAAAGATTGGCTATCCGCATAAAAAACTCGTCGTAGGTTCTGTTGAGCTTGTCCGAAAGCATTTTCGGCTCGTCCCAAACCATGACCGCGTTTTGGGGCAGAAATTCAGACAGGTCGGAGCAAGGGAAAAAAGGCATAAGCCATCCGTTGTCCGCAGTTCCGTTTTCAAGCGACGGCAGCATCTCGTCAAGCAGCGCGCCCTGCCTTGCGCGCGCGTCGGCGGACAGCTTTTGTTTCGCGGAGGAGTCGACAAGCGACTTTGCGACGGACTTCTGCTCCTCGCCCCTAGGCACGGAAAACAACGGATATAAAGAAACGCCGTCAAGCTCCTCGCCCGACCTGAACGTCTCTTTGTCGACAAGCTTTATGCTTTCGATTTCATCGTCGAAAAAATCTAGCCGCACGGGAGAATCGTAATCGGGCGTAAATATATCCGCAATATCTCCTTTTATCGAAAACTCTCCCGCTTTTTCCACCGCGGAAACGCGTCTGAAACCGTTTTCCGAAAGAAACCGCGCAAGAAAAGAAACGGACACCGTATCTCCCTTTTTCAGCGTGCGACGTCCTCTCTCAAACGCATTCCTATCGGGATAGCGCGCCGCAAGAGCGTCGGCTGCAAGCACCGCGCCCCTCGCGCCCGACAGAATTTTGTCGAGAGCGGAGTTGATTTCCAAACGTAGCCGCCCCGTTCCCTGCCTGAACAGAAGAGTGTCCTCGTTGTAAGGAATATAAACGAAGCCGCCCCCCGTCAAATCGTTGAGACAGCGCAAGGCTTCCTGCGCGGATACGAAATCGGGCGCGACATATACGGGAAAGCCGTCAAGACCTCCCGCGACAAAAAATTTTTCGTATTTGCAGACTCCGAAAGCCGCGGTGCGCTTTCCGCTCCGCAGACAGTCGAGGATTTCTTTATACGCGGGATACCGCGACAATTTATTCAGTCTGTTCAGCATCTGTTTGTGATACGGGAGTTTTCTTTTCCCTTTTGTTGAACGTCCGCATAACGGCGTCCGCAGCCGCGCCCGACACAAACATTTTCAATGCCTGCGCGGCGTTTTCAAGCGCCGGTTCGAGAAGCGTCCTCTGCCCGTCGTTTATTTTGCCCAACACGTAATCTTTGAGTTCCATTCTGTCGTTCTGCGGACGTCCTATGCCTACGCGCACTCTGAATATATCTTCGGTGCGCATGTTTTCGATAATGTTTTTCATTCCGTTGTGGCTGCCTCCGCTGCCGCTTTTTCTCAGTCTTATCGCGCCCAAAGGCATATCCGCGTCGTCGTAAACCACAACGCATTTTTCGCGCTCTATTTTATATTTTTTTACCAGCTCTTTCAAACTTTCTCCCGACAGGTTCATATACGTGATTGGTTTTGCAACAATCACCTTTTCGCCGCACAGACGCGCGTGGGCGCATATTGCCCTGCACTCGCCCTTGTCGAAGCTTGCGCCGAGCAATCGGGCAAGCCTGTCGGCGACAAGAAAGCCCACGTTGTGAAAGGTGTCGGCGTACTGCCTGTCGGGATTGCCCAAACCGACTACAAGATACATTTTGTTTTCCTCCCGATTTTTTGAAAATAACCCAAAGCGACCCGCCGAGCCTTTGGCAAGGGGGTCTTTCAAACAAATTTATTTTAACACATTTCCGAAATAAATTCAAAGATTTAAAAGTAACAGCGTCAAATTTTTTGCCGATTGCCGTCGTTTGTGGTAAAATAACGGCATGAATGAAATTGTTTCGGAAATTATGCGCCTGCACGGCATAAAACACTACGCGCTTTTGCCGATTGAGGGCGGCGCGCTCATCATGTATTTCGCGCCTTATTCTCCTTACGATTATTCCGAGTTTCCCGACTGCCTCAAAATAGACAGCTATTATATTACGTCCAACAAAGTATATTTTGAAAATTTGCAGCTGCTTCAAAGCCTGAAAGCTAAGGGACTTGACGCCAAACGCTACCGCCGCACCGACATAAAACAACTTCTCGACAAATACAGGCTTGCCGATTACGGAATGAACGGTCTGTGCTTCGTGAAAGAATACGGCAGCTTTTTCTTTGTTGCAACGGCGTTCGTCGAAGGCGCCGAAACGGAGTTTTTTTCTTCGATTCCCACCGTTTCCCACCCCCTTTGCACCCGCTGCGAGCTGTGTGTCGCCGCCTGCCCGCAGGATGCGCTTGTCCCAGACGGCTTTATAAAAAACAAATGTTTAAGACAAATTCAGGAGGAATACGCCGACACTCCCGAAAACAATGCGGCATTGAAAAGGAACGGAAGACTGCTAGGCTGCAATATCTGTCAGCTTGTTTGTCCGCTCAACTCCCACATAAAGCCCGTCCCGCCGCCGCAGGAGCTTGTCGAGCTCTGCAACAAGGACAGCATACTCGAAACTGTGGAAAACGAACAGACGCTGCAACGCTTGATTCCTCTGATTGGCAAAAATTACGCAAGAAAAAGCTTTTTGCTGCCGCTTGCGCGCGCATTTTTCAAATAAACGCGTCTCCCACAAGAAAGCTTCCACTTTTTTGCGGCTATCCCTACTCTCCTCAATTTTAATTTTTTCGGTCAAACGCTTGCGAAACAAATCAATGTCGGGTATAATATAAAGGATTTTAAAAATTTACGGAGACGTATCGAAGAGGTCATAACGAGCGCGACTCGAAATCGTGTTGTCGGGCAACCGGCACGTGGGTTCGAATCCCACCGTCTCCGCCAGCGTCGAAATTCGACGTTTTTCGCAAACAGCGGAGGGCAAAAGCCCTCCGCTGTTTGCGTTATAAAAAAATGTATTGGATAATCATAGAAAAAAGGTATTTGACAGGATATTTTACTCGGCTGTATAATTTAGCTGTAAAAATTGTCGGCTGTTTTTTCGGCAATGCAAGGAGAAAAATATGAAAGTATTGCTTTTCAACGGCAGCAACAGAGAACACGGCTGCACCTTCACCGCTCTTTCGGAAGCGGCGAGGATTTTAAACGAAGAAGGTGTAGAAACGGAAATCCTGCAAATCGGAGCGGCGCCCGTTGCGGATTGCATCGGGTGCAGAGTTTGCGCCAAGACCAACCGCTGCGTGTTTCAAAACGACTGCGTAAACGATTGGATAGAAAAGGCAAAGACTGCGGACGGATTTATTTTCGGCACGCCCGTTTACTTTGCGCATCCGAGCGGGCGCATTCTGTCCGCGCTGGACAGAATGTTTTACGCGGCGCGCGGTTGCTTCGAGCACAAGCCTGCGGCGGTAGTCGCTTCCGCCCGCAGGGGAGGCACGACGGCGTCTTTCGACGTGCTGAACAAATATCCGTCAATTTCGCAGATGCCGATAGTCTCCTCCACCTATTGGAACATAGTGCACGGAAGCCTGCCGGAAGATACGAAAAAGGACGATGAAGGCATGCAGACCATGAGAAATCTCGCAAGAAACATGGCTTGGCTCATCAAATGTATAGAAGCTGGCAGAAAAGCGGGCTTGGACGCTCCGCAGAACGAAAAAACCGCGAGAACCGATTTTATCAGATAAAAAACGTCAAAAGGAGTGAAAAAATATGCTTGGAAACTTTACTTACTGCAATCCCACCAAACTGTATTTCGGGAAAAATGCTCTCGACGGACTGAACAAGGAGCTTCCGCGTTACGGCAAAAACATTATGCTCATTTACGGCGGCGGTTCCATCAAGAAAAACGGAATTTACGACAAAGTGGTTGACATTCTCAAACGCAACGGCAAGGAAATTTTCGAGGACGGCGGCGTTATGCCCAATCCCACGGCGGAAAAACTCAGGGACGGAGTAGAGAAGGCGCGCGCGGCAAAAGCCGACCT
>ENA-UEQL01001609-UEQL01001609.1-human-gut-metagenome-genome-assembly--contig:-NODE-1609-length-15538-cov-3.626803_pt1 | contig 15538 bp, 15 predicted proteins | sample MGYA00242905_ERZ507926 | MGnify/ENA primary metagenome ERZ507926 (study PRJEB26167, sample SAMN06115531) | human gut metagenome | host: Homo sapiens | place: China:Henan | collected 2015-09-09...
TCTCAGCGCAATTGTCTTCGTCAAAGCGGCACCACTCACCAAAAATCAAGCGCACCCACCAATCATTGCCGCACAGCGAACCCCGCCCCAAGCGGGGCGCCAGCAGGGGGATCTCCGTTGCTCCGAGGCACCACACAACGCCACGCACAGCCCCCAAAGTCTTCCCCTTCTCCGCACCCGAAAACAGGTGCGGAGCTTTTATGCTTTGCCATTTTTTTCGTTACAACATCCCCTTGACAGTTTGAAACAAAAGATGTATAATATAAGTGTACCGAATCGGATAATTTTGGGGGAACGCTCGTCCGGAAGGAGACAAATGCAATATCTGATTTTCGTCATTAAGTGTATCATGGGGATGATCTCCGTTGCTGCCGGAGTCATATGCCTGAAGAAGGCATCGAAAATTCCGTATCCCGAATTGCGGATAAAGGATAATTATAAATTGCTGGATCGTTACAGCTACGGTTCACAGGTGATCGACCTCATTTTGATTGTCTTACTCTTTTTACTGACTCCTCAGGGAGATTATGGAAACGGGGTGGAAATAATATGCGCCGTTCTTGTCGTTCTTGGCTTTGCGCCTTTTGTGATTCGGTGCAAGTATCAGGTCAGAAAGAGAATGAAGATGATTGATAAGCATCCAAGGCTCGAAAATTATCAAACATTACTATGGTGTTTTCGCGGTTTTCTGATAGCAAAAACGTTTTTTATCTTTCTTTTGACAGCGTCTATGTCCAAATTTTTTGATGCGATCTGACAGAGCATATTTTGTCGGTTTTTTTGCGGTCATGATGCAGAAGCGAACGCGGCGCTGCCGGGTGTCTGCGCGGGCGGGGATGCAGAGATTGCCACTATTTTTACGGTCTGCTCTCAAGGCGGGATGTGCGAGGAGGAGCGGACGGAGGCTTGTACCCGGACGGATTGGGTACGGCTTTTTTTATTTATGACCGAAACTTTCGTTTTGGTTTCGAACGAAATGTTACGTTTCGGTTTTGCTTACCTTGACAAATTTGTGGCTTTCGGTTTGTTAAATAGGTAGAAATTGTGAAAAGCGCTTGCTTTTTGAGCGTGATTGTGGTATACTGTACTTGTGATTTTCCGGCTTTGGGGAGGATTCCTGCTCCGTTTTGTCTGCGGACGGGCGAGGAAACGAATATCATAATGCTTCGGTTTTGACGGAATCGACAGCAAAACAAAAGGGAAACAAACCACTGCAATGAAAATATAACCGGGGGGAGATATTATGCTGAAATTTGGTTGGAGTGAAAAAAGCATCACGCCGGAGGCACCGGTGTACCTGGACGGTCAGTTCTATGAACGGGTCTCCAAGGGGGTGGAAACGCCCATTACCGTGACCGCATGGGCAGTGGAGTCGGAAGACGATTCCATGATCATCTGCTCCTGCGACCTGCTTGGCGTCGGAGAACGGCTTGTGGACGCCGTGCGGGAGGAGCTGAAGGGCAGCGGCATCGACCCCTCCAAGCTGATCGTCAGCGCGACCCACACCCATACCGCTTTCGTCTATGACAAAAGCAATCGCATCGCCGACACCTCCTCGCTTGACGTACTCAAGCGGTTTCTGCCGGAGGAGAAAATCTACAGACCGCTGAACAATGCCGGCGATGCATTGACCGCAGAGGAAACGACCCCGTTTCTGACGAGGCGGGTGGCAGAGGCGGTTCTGGAGGCGTGGAACACCCGCAGGGAGGGGCACTGGCGCACCGGATTCGGGCGAGCCGCGGTCGGCATGAACCGGCGCTCGGTCTATACGGACGGCTCCGCCAGGATGTGGGGGGACACCAATTCCGCAGACTTCGCCGAGCTGGAAGCCGGAACCGACTCCGGCATCGAGCTGATCTTTACCTACAGCGGGGACGGAGCGCTGACCGGCGTGGTTGCAAACATATCCTGCCCGTCGCAGGTTATGGAGCATCGGTCCTTCATTTCTTCGGATTACTGGGGAAAGGTACGCATCCTGCTCCGCGAGCGCTATGGGGCGGATCTGAAGGTGCTCGGTCTGTGCGCGCCCGCCGGCGACCTCTGCCCGCGGGACACCATCCGCTGGGTTCAGCCGGAAACACCGATCGATGATCCGAACATCCGCCGGGATGCGGTTCTGCCGCGTGACGCCGACCCTTCGATGTTTGATCCGGAGGGGACATGGACGGTCGCGCGCCGGATCGTCAGCGAGATCACCTATGCCGCCGATCAGAAAAAGCCGTACTGCGAGAGCACGGTTCTGATTCACAATACGGAATCGGTCAGGCTGCCTCTGCGCACCGTTACGTCCAACGAGAAGGAGACTGCCGAGCGGATCCTTTCCGATTATATCAGGCAAAAGGAAGGCGATTTCTCGTTCGAGGATTCCGCGCAGATGCACGTTCATGCCGGAACCATCGCGCGGTACGATCTGCAGAAGAAGATCACAACCGTTCCGGTCGAGCTTCATTTTGTCCGGCTCGGAAGCATTGCGTTTGCCACGAATCCGTTTGAGCTGTTTCTCAACTACGGCAACCGCATCCGTGCCAGAAGCCGCGCCCGCCAGACCTTCCTGATCCAGCTTTCCAACGGGTACTACGGGTACCTGCCGACGGCAACCGCCGAACGGGGCAGCCACTACAGCGCCTATGTTTCCAGCGGGTTTGCCGGGCATGCGGGCGGGGATCTGCTTGTCGATGTCACCTTGGCGGAGCTGAACCGGATGTTCGGATCCGATTGACGGAACGGATGCGGTCAGCCGGGCTCATCCGCAGGGGCGGGGGAGCTTATTCTGTTTCGTAAACGCGGATGCCTTCCTTTTTCAGCAGTTCGATCTCCTTTGCCTTTTCCTCGGCGCGGTTGGTCACCAGAATGTCCACCGCGGAAATATCCGAGACGGTTGTAAAGGTGGTTTTGCCGATTTTGGAGGCGTCCGCCGCTACAATGACCGTGTCGGACAGCTTCATCATCGAAACGATCGTCAGCTCCTCGTTGGTATAGTAAAGCGAAAGCCCGGACAGGGCGCTGACCCCGTCCAGCGACAGAATGCATTTGTTTGCATGATAGGTTTTCAGCTGGCGGATGGTATCGTTTCCGTAGGTGAACTGATAGCGGGGGTCGATCTGCCCGCCGAGAAGCGTCACGTTGAAGCTCGGATACTGGTTGATCTCGTTTGCGTTCCGGATGGAATTTGTTACAATGCTGATGTTCTTTTTCCTTCGCAGTGCGCGCAGGACATAGGTCAGGGTCGTGCCGGCATTCATCATAATGGTGTCGTTGTCGTCGACCAGCTCCGCGACCTGTTCCGCCAGGTGCTTTTTGAAATTGATGTTGGTATTGTAGCGCTCGCCGGGATTCAGGCTTCCGTAAAGCCCATTGGGCTCCACTGCGCCGCCGTGGACGCGGTGGAGAAGCCCGAGGGATTCCAGAAGCAGCAGGTCGTTGCGGATGCTGACCTCCGAAATTCCGAACCGGCGGCTCAGATCGGGAACGCGGACCCGTCCCTTGCTTTGCAGCTCTCTTAAAATCTCTTCGCGGCGCTGCTCTGTGGTAAACTCTTTCATCGGTTCGTCCTTCCTTCCCCTGCGTGTGAACAAAGCGCGGTGCGCATGATGCTGTTCGGCTTGCTTTTATTATATCATATGTCACGCCGGAATGCAATGGAATTTTGATAATTGCTTACGGAATCGGCTGAAACGAAAGACCGGTTATCCGAAAAAGAAACAGAATAAACAGGAAAACAGAAAGAAACGGAGGATATTGGAATGTCCAAAATCGGATTTGTCGGATTCGGGGAGGTCAACACCCCGGTTGATGTGATCGTCCGCAAGTGCCGGGCGGCGGAGGAAGCGCTCCGCGGGGAGGGACTGGAGCTGGTTTCGGTCTATCCCGTGGCGGATGACAGCGAGGAGGTGCAGGTGAGAGGGGCGGTTGCGGCGCTCGCAAAGGAGCCGTTTGACGCGCTGGTTGTCTGCGTTGCCGGCTGGATCCCGACCCATGCGGTGGTGAAGGTTACGGAGCATTACCGCCATCTGCCGATGGTTCTGTGGGGGCTTTGCGGCTGGTATGAGGGCGACCGTCTGGTCACCACAGCCGATCAGGCGGGGACGACCGGACTGCGCGCCACCTTTGAGGGGCTGGGCTACCGGTTCCGGTATGTTTACGATATCATCGGCAAAAAAACGCGGAGCGATGCGGTTGCAGCCTACTGCCGCGCCGCCGTTGCCGCCCGGGGGCTGCTGTGCGAAAAGGTCGGCATGGCGGGCTACCGCGACATGAATCTTTACGGCACGCTTTATGACGGTCTTTCCCTCAAGCGGACCACGGGGGTTGAGATCGAGACCTTTGAAATGCTTGAAATGCAGCAGCGCTATGAGAAGATTTCCGAGGCGGAAAAGCAGCGGGTGGCGGACGAACGCATCAAAAGGTGGCATTTTCTCAGGCCCGCAAACGAGGAGTCCATGCGCAAGGCTGCCGGATACTACCTCGCCGTCAGGCAGATTGCCGAGGAGCGGCATTACCGTGCGATCTCCCTCAAGGATGTGGACGGCATGAAAAAGCTCTGCGGGTTCCCGCCGGCGCCTGTTTTCATGCTGCTCTCCGAGGACGGATACACCACGATACCGGAAAACGACTGCCTCGGTGCGGTCACACAGCTGATGATGCATCGGCTTACCGGACAGCTTGCGGGGTATCTTGAATTCTATGAGTTTTTCGAACGGAGCGTCCTGGCGGGGGTGCCGGATTTCATTGCTGCCGATATGGTGGACGGCGATACCTACACGGTTCTGCCCGCCGCGTTCGGTCTGCTTGATCAGGGGATTCTGAATGTTTCCCGGGTCCGGACCGGAACAGTTACGCTGTCCCGTCTGACCTGCCGGGACGGTGTGTACACGATGCAAATCCTGCTCGGCGAGGGCAAACAGCCGCCGAAGTGGGAGGAATGCGGATGGGATCAGCCGGCGCCGCAGCTTTCGGCTCTGGAGATTGCGATTCCGGACGTGGAGCGCTTTGCGGACCATGTCGCCTGCCAGCATTATATCCTCACCTACGGGGATAACCGTGCCGCCGTCCGCGAGCTCTGCGCGATCCTCGGCATTGCGGTTCTGGAGCTTTGAAGATGAGAACTTTTCTCGGAATCGACATCGGAACCACCTCGCTCAAGGCGGCGGTGTTTGACGAGGGAGGACGGCGGCTGGGACTGCGGCAGGCGGACTACACGCTTTCCGCCGATCCGGCAACGGGACTTATCGAGTTCGATGCGGAAGCCTACATTTCGATCTGCAAACAGGTGATTTCGGAGCTGTGCGAGGAATGCGGCGTGCCGGATGCCCTGTCGGTGGATACGCAGGGGGAGACGCTGATTCTGACGGATGCGGAGGGAACCCCGCTTTGCCCCGCGGTGGTCTGGCTGGACAACCGTGCGACCGCGGAAGCCGAGGCGATCCGGGCGCATTTCGGAAACCGCCGTGTTTATGAGGTCACGGGACAGCCCGAAATTCCGGCGGGCTTTCCGGCGTCCAAGCTGCTCTGGTTCCGGATAAACCGCCCGGAAATCTGGGAGCGGACCGAAAGGATCTTCCTGCTGGAGGACTGGATCCTTTACCGGCTGTCCGGCGCATTCGTCACCGAGCCGACCATTCAGTCCTCCTCCCTTTACTACGACATTACACGCCGCACCTGGTGGCGGGAAATGCTGGATTTCATCGGCGTAAGAGAGGATCAGCTCCCGCGTCTTTGCAGGAGCATGGAGCGCGTAGGGGAGTATCAGGGCATTCCCGTCATCACCGGTGCGCTGGATCAGATTGCGGGGACGGTCGGCTGCGGGGTGACGGACGAAACCCGTGTGAGCGAGATGACCGGAACCATCATGGCGATCTGCGCGATGACCGACACCGTTCCGCCCTACGATCCGGACAGCATCATTCCCTGCCATATCCACGCCATGGAAGGGAAGTATTGCCGCATCCTGTGGTCAACCACTGCCGGAATGGCGCTGAAATGGTTCAGAAACAATCTTGCGGAGCAGTATTCCTTCCGCGAGCTGGATGCGCTTGCCGACCGGATCCCGCCCGGATGCGACGGACTCACCGTTCTGCCGTACTTTACTGGCTCGACCATGCCCAAATACAATCCGACCGCCACTGCCACCTTCACGGGTGTGACCCTCGCGCATACCAGAGGGCACTTTGCCCGCGCCATTATGGAATCGGTTGCGTACCTGCTCCGCGGGGATCTGGAATATATCGGAAACGGAGCCGTCCGCGAGATCCGCGCTACGGGAGGCGGTGCATCCAGCCCGCTTTGGGTGCAGATGAAAGCCGATGTCACCGGAAAGACCCTGCAAACGGTCAGCGAGAGCGAGACAGCCTGCCTGGGTGCCGCCATCTTCGCGGCGGTCAGCATCGGTGCGTTCCCGACGGTTGCGGAAGCCGCGAGCCGGCTGGTCACCCCGGACAGGACCTACCGGCCGTCCGGTGCGGATTACGAAAAAGAGTATGCCGCCTTCCGGATGCTGGATGAAAAACTGAATTGATACGTCTGAGAGGAAAACGATATGTACCGGAACTATAAGATCCGTGCGCCTTATTTTGAAATCGGGTTCAAATGCTTTATGTGGGGAGACCGGATGCTGCAGCTTGCAAAGGGTGTGGACGCGATCGCCCACAAATACGATCTGGATGTGATCCTGACGCCGCAGTACGCCGACATCCGTCTGCTGGCGGAGAACACCAGATATGTTCATGTTTACGCCCAGCATATGGATGCGCTCCGGCCGGGACGCGGACTGGGCTCCGTTCTGCCGGAATCGGTCAGGGAAGCGGGCGCCGTCGGCGTGATGCTCAACCACGCCGAGAAAAAGCTGACCCTGGAGCAGATCAGAGACACCATTGCCCGTGCCGATGAGGTGGGGCTTGCCACGATTGTGTGCGCAGACAGCGTCAGGGAAATCGAGGCGGTTGCGCGGCTGTCCCCGAACCTGATTGTTGCCGAGCCGACCGAACTGATCGGAACCGGGGTTGCGAGCGATATGCGCTATGTGAAGGATACCATTGAAGCGGTGCGGCGGATCAACCCGGACATCATGGTGCTGCAGGGAGCCGGAATTTCCGGACCTCTGGATGTGGCAAACATGATCCGTGCCGGCGCGCAGGCAACGGGAAGCACCAGCGGCATCATGAAAGCCGCAGACCCGCTGGCGGCTGCCGAGGAAATGCTTTGGACGCTTCGGAAAACCTGGGACGAGGTGCACGGAAGCTGAACGGAAAACAAACCAGAAGCGGAGGAAGCCGGATGCTTCCTCCGCTTCGGGTTTTTTTGCGGCGGCGCCTTTATTTTATCGTCTCGCTGTTGTTGATGACCGATGCGGAATAAAGGAACAGGGCATCATCGACTTTTGAGAAGTCAATCAGCTTTCCGAGCGCGGCGGGGGAGATATAGCGGATGTCGACAAGAATGATTTCGGAATAGCCCGCGGCAAGAAGCGGCGCGATACTGCTGCCGAACGAGTCCCGGAAAACGATGAGCCGGCGTTCCTTCGCGGCGCTTGGATTGGTGATCCGGATGATCGAGCGCGCACCGCCGAGGAACATTTCGTAAGGATCGCGCCCGGCGGCGGCACGGAGGTCGTAAACCGGGATGTCGGACGATGCTTCGTCGTTGTATACCTTCAGTCCCCGTATCACGGCGTTATCGAGATAGAAAAGGCGCTCCGGCGCGTGCGGCAGGGCTGCCTGACCGTAATAGACGCCGTAAAACGGACTGCCGGTATCACGGATTTCACACGAGCCGATCCGCTCCGCGCCCATTTGCGCCGCAATTTCATCGGCAACCCTCGTGATTTTTTCCTGGCGCCAGTGCGAATCGGTGTAATAGAAATCCTCCGCCGACAGAAGCGCGGAAATATCAATATTCTTTGCCTCCGGGAAACCCCTTCCCAGACGTTCGGCAAGCGCCCTGAAATCCTTGTCCGGATAGCCGTTTTGCGATGCGAGAAAGACATTTTTATCGGGGATCACCGACAGGTAGGTCTTTGTTCCGGCATTCCGGAGATACGTGTCGTACACATACCGGAAACGCTTTGCGGCACGGTCAACCGATTCGCCGTTCATCGGGAAATCAAGCTTTGAGAGGTGGTTTCCGACGGAATACAGCCCGTTGTTATCCTTTTGCCTGAACACGCTTGCGTTGGTGACAGCCTTCAGCGTCCGGAAGCCGTTGCGCAGCGGGAACTGGTCGAGCATATATGCTTCGAAGCCGCTCATAAAGCTGCCGTTTGCAACGGACGAAAGAGACAGCGCGGGGCGCTTTGCCAGACGCCGCCGTTCAACCGTCGATTCCCCGGCAGCGGGCGAAATCAGGAACCATACGGAAAAAAACGCAAGGAAGCCGAAAGAGAGCGTCAGCGTCAGCAGCTGTTGGAATTTCTTCATCATACTTCTCCTCAAGCCGGTCCGGACCCGGAGGTCAGAACCGGAAATAAACGAACGGATTGAACGAGCCGTCGATCAGATACGCCGTGCAGACGGCAATTGCCGCGGCGGTCGCCACCGGTGTCAGAACGGCAAGGACCCTGCCCCCGGCTGCCGTTCCGCCGATTTTCTCATAAATCCTTTTTGGCAGAGGGGTTGCGCCGACGGCGGCGACGGCAAGCAGCACGAGGTTGCTCCTCAGGCAGTAAAGCGAAGCCGCGTTTGCGGCGGGAATTCCGGCAAACCCGAACAGGGACCGGAAGCTTTGGAGCGCATCGGCAAGGCTTACGGAATCGAACAGTACAAACCCGAGCAGGACAAACAGCAGGGTATAGAGGTGCATCGGAACGGCAAAGCGTGCCCCGGGGCGGAGAATGTACTTTTCGAACAGCAAAAGCACCGCATACAGAAGCCCCCAGAGTATGAAATTCCACGATGCCCCGTGCCAGAAGCCGGTGGCTGTCCATACGACCAGGATATTGAAAACGTGGCGCAGCGGCTTTACGCGGTTTCCGCCGAGGGGGATATAAAGGTAGTCGCGGAACCAGCCGCCAAGGGAAATGTGCCAGCGGCGCCAGAATTCCGTAATGCTTGCGGAAACGTACGGGTAGTTGAAATTTTCGGAAAACCGGAATCCGAAAATGCGTCCGAGCCCGATTGCCATGTCCGAATATCCGGAAAAGTCGAAATAGATGTGCAGCATATACGCCACGGCGTACAGCCAGTAAAACAGCACGGTTTTCTCGCCGTATGCCTTGAATTCGGAAACGATCAGCGCCGCCGCATTCGCAAGAAGGATCTTCTTTGCAAGACCGACGGAAAAGCGCGTGATTCCCTGTGATGCATCGGATAGCGTGGTTTTCCGGCTTTTCAGGCTCCCGGCAATGTCGGAATAGCGGACAATCGGACCGGCTATCAGCTGCGGAAACATCGCCACGTACATTGCAAGATCGATGAAATTGCGCTGTGCCGGCACGTCCCCGCGGTAAACATCTATGACATAGCTCAGGATCTGGAAGGTATAGAAGCTGATGCCGACCGGCAGAGCCACCCGGAGAAGCGGGACGGAAAGCCCGGTCACCGCATTGAAGTTCCCGATGAAAAAGTCCGCGTATTTGCAATAGGCAAGCAGACCGAGGCTCGCGGCTGCCGAAACGCCAAGCGCCGACTTTGCGAGCTTTGTTCCGCGGAAGCGTTCAACGAGAAGGGCGGCAAGATACGACTGCGTGACCGATGCAAGCATAAAAATGAGATATTTCGGCTCGCCCCAACCGTAGAAGAACAGGCTCGCAAGAAGGAGCACGGTATTCTTCATCCGGTCGGGAGCAATGAAATACACAAGCAGAACGCACGGCAGAAAGCAGTACAGAAAGGTGATGCTTGAAAACAGCATGGCTCTGTCTTATGCGATGGGTACGTCGAAAAGCTGTTTTGCCGAGTTGTATTCGGCGGACAGCTTTGCGGTAAAGGCGTCTGTCAGCTCGGCGATGCCGAACACGGAAACGATATAATCGCCGACGGTCAGGATCACGAGCTTTTCGGGGAATCCGCACAGCCATTGGCGGGCAAGAATGTGTTCCTTGATTTTTCCGGCAAGCGCTTCGGCATTGCCGGCGCTTTTTGCGCGGTATACGCCGCAGGAAAAGTTGTTCTGATTCAGCATATGCATCAGCGAGGCGGCATCACTGATTTCGGAAGCCTGTGCTTTTGGGAAGCCGAGCTCAAAATCGAGGGCTTCCGCGTCGGAGACATCGAATTTTCCGGGCCCCCCGTCCTTCATATGCTCCTCGGACCCGCCTGTCGCGGGGAATTTGTCAGCGGTCGGATATTTGCTCCAGATTGTTTCAAGAAGCTCCAGGGCGCTTTTGGGCTGTCCCTTCTGCGGGTCGGTCGTTGCGCCCTTTTGCGTACCGGAGGGCGCGGTTGCGGTGCCGCCGCCGTTTGGCTTCCTGCAGGCGGCAAAGGAGAGCGCCAGGGCGGCGGCAAGGATCAGTGCGGCAATCGGTTTCATCATCTGAGGTTTCCTTTCGGTTTTGGATTTGTTGTGTTCGGGGATCTGCGAACCGGCTGTCCCTGTTCTTTACCGCAGGGGCAGGCAGATCTCGAAAACCGCGCCCCTGTCGTTTGCGGCACGGACCGTTCCTTTGTGCAGGGCTGCGATTTCCTTTGCAAGGGCAAGCCCGATTCCGGTGCCGTCCCTGCGGGTACTGAAAAAGCGGTCGAAAATGTGCGGCAGAAGCTCCGGGGCAATCCCGTCTCCGTCGTCGCGGATCCGGATGACGGCTTTCCCTCTGTCTGCTTTGCATTCGATTCTGATTTCCTCCTTTGCGTAACGCAGTGCGTTGGTGATGATGTTCGTGAATGCGCGGCGGAGCTGGACCTCGTCACAATTCACCCAAACGGGGGCTTCGTCAAAGCAGGGGGAGAGGCGCAGTCCTCTCTGCCCGGCAAGCTGCTCCGTGGCGCGCAGGCAGTCATATAAAAGCTCGCGGACATCCGCCGCGTGAAACCCGACATTGGCCTGTCCCGATTCCAGCCGGGAGAGCGCGAGCAGCTCCTCCACCAGGTCGGACATCCGTTCGGTCTCTTCCAGAATGACCCCCGATGCCCCGACAGGCTCCAGAACGCCGGTGTGGATGCCCTCCGCACAGCCCTGAACCGCCGTCATCGGCGTTTTCAGCTCGTGCGACACATTCTGAAAAAACCATTTCTGCGACTCGTGCGCCTTTTCCACATAGCCGCCCAGCTTCCATCCGAAGAGGCAGACCAGGACGCTGAGCACCGCCAGCGCCGCGAAAAAAACGGCATTCAGATAAGTCGAATACCGCATGACCGCGCCGATATCCACATAAAGAACGTATGTATATGCGTTTTCGTATTCATTGGCTTCGACCTGTCGCAGGCGGAAAACAAAGCGGCTTCCGCCTGTTTTCAGTGTATGAAATCCGTCGGCGGACGGCTTTTCCTTTCGGCAGTATTCCCGCAGCTGATGCTCGGCTTTTGACAGGTGCTCCGGCTCTGCGGGTTCCCCCTCGATTTCCAGGTACCGGACGCTGGGCGCAAGGAAATGCTCTTCCGTATCACCGCCCGGCACAGGGGCAAGCGGAATCGGATCCCTGCGCGCATCCTCCGAAAGGATTGCCCGCTGTGCCTCCGAGGTCAGATAGTTCGGAATGAACAGGTTCACGGCGGCAAGCAGTACCGCAAACACCAGCAGCATTGTTCCGAGAACCGCGACGGTTATCTTTCTGCGGATATGCTTCATACGCCGCCTCCGCCCGACCGCAGCCGGTAGCCGTAGCCCCAGACCGTCTCGATCTGCACCTTGCTGTCTGCCGAGGAGAGCTTGCTGCGGATTCTTCGCAGTGTTTCGTCGGTCACTCTGGTTTCCACTTCATCGTTGAAGCCCCAGATGTGGGTGAGCAATTCATCGCGGGAAAACGCTTTGCCCTCCCCCCGCATCAGAAAGAGGAGCATCTTCAGCTCGTTCGGGGAAAGCGCAAGCGGTTTTTCCCGGCAGAAAAGCCGCTTCTCGTCACCGGAGAAGCGCAGATCGCCGACCGTGATGTCTTTGCCCATCGGATCGCCGCCGCGCGCCATCTCCACACGGCGGAGAAGCGATTTGACCCGCATCAGAAGCACGGTCGGCCGGAACGGCTTGGTCAGATAATCGTCTCCGCCCTGGAGAATTCCGTTGACATAGTCGTATTCGGTATCCTTAGCCGTCAGCAGAATGATCGGGACAGGGTCCTTTTCCCGGATGCGGCGGCAGCAGGTCAGACCGTCGGTGCCGGGCATCATGATATCCAGAATGACAAGATCGGCGCGCCGTTTGAAAAACGCGACCAGAAGTGCATCGCCCGTTTCGAAGGCGGACACCTCGTATCCGTCATTTTCAAGAAAGCGCTGAAGCGTTTCCCTGATGTTTTTTTCGTCCTCCGCGATATAGATCAGCTGTTTCATAGCGCCTCCGAAAACAGAGACAGAGCCGTGCCGCCCGGACACGGCTCTGTGCGTTCGTGTTATCTGCCTCTTCCGCAGACCGCAAGGTCATCCTCCGCCGCTTCAAAGGTCATATCGGGCTCGTTTGCCGCAATTCTTTCATCATACTCGGCATCGACACGGTCCCACAGCTCCGCATTGCGGTCAAGAACCGCGTCGAGCTGATCGCTGAGCACGTCAATCTCGCCGAAAAGCCGATCCGCGTTCTCATCGGTCACGCGGTCGTAGAGCGCATCGATCCGCGCCTCCAGCGATTCGATTTCGGCAAGGTCCGCAAGAAGCGCCGCTTTTTCCGCTTCGGTCAGCGAGCGCATATCCCGGATGGATTCCCCGTAGGATTCCTCTGCCGGGCAGGCGTCACAACAATCCGCCGCGTTCCGTTCAGGGGCCCTGTCCGGCTCGGTTGCCGAGACTGCCGCCGCGGAGCCTGCAACGATGCCGAGTGCGAGAACCGGTGCGAGGACGGCTGTAAAAAGTGCTTTTCTGTGTTTCATAACGAATGCTCCTTTTCTTATTTTATTTCAGGCGCCGCCGCGCAATTCCGACGGAGCAGGCACGGACGCGGATTTTTCGTCGGGCGATGCAAAAATCCGCAGGCAGGGATTTCTGGGAGGGGTCACGGAAAAGGCGCGTGTGTGCGACAGACGTGAATTGCGCGGCGTTCCTTTTTTTGCGGAGGTTCTTTCCGCAAGATCAGTATAGCAAAAAGAATCGCCCGATTCACCGAAAAACTGCCTGAAAACTGTCACAAAACCGTAAGAATGAAAGCGGGTGCCTCTTCCTCCCGCCGCCGGGGCGGGAGGAGCCATGATAAAGAAGCTCCGTCAATTCCGGGGGAGCTTTACCGTTATGGTTGTTCCGCTTTCCGAGCTTTCCTCCACCCGGACCTCGCCGCCGTGCAGGGCGGCAATCTCCCACACCAGCGACAGCCCCAGCCCCACGCCTCCGTTTTCCCGACTGCGGGACTTGTCCACCCGGAAAAACGGCTGGAAAATGCTCTCCCTGTATTGTTCGGGGATGCCACAGCCGGTATCTGCGACCCGGATGACAAGCCGGCTTTCTTCGTCCGTCACGGTTATGCGCACTTTCCCGCCCGGACGGTTGTAGCGGATGGCGTTTTCGGTCAGGTTAAAGAGCATCCGGCAGACCAGCGTGTCACTGCCGGTGACCGTGCCGTTGCCCGCGCATTCGAGGGTTATCCCGCTTTTCTCGGCAAGCGGGGCAAGGTCTGCAAAGATTTCCTCGATCATCGGAGCCAGCTCAATGCGATCGTCACACGGCACCGTCCGGAGCTCGCTCATTTCAAGCAGCGTTTTCGTCATCTGCGCCATCCGTTCGGTCTGCTCCCGCAGTAAGCGAAGGAAGTCCGCCGTTTCCGGCAGAACCTTTGGGTGCTCGGCGGAAAACAGCTCAAGCTGTGCCTGCATCAGAGCAAGCGGCGTGCGCAGCTCGTGCGCGGCGTTTCCGGTGAACTGCCGCTGTGCGCTGAAGCCCCCGTCAAGACGGTCGAGCATCCGGTTGAAGGATCTGCTGAACTGCCGGAACTCCGGCAAAACCTCCTCGGACAGCTTCATATCCGAGAGGTTGTTCGGCTGAACCTTTTCCACCTGAGAGGTAAAGGCACGCAGGGGCTTCAGCGCGCGGCCGCCAAGGAAGTAAGCGAGTATTCCGCCGAGCAGTGTCACCGCCGCCGTGATATACCAGTTGGTCGTGATAAAGGACTCCTGAACCCCGTGGATGACGATTGTCAGCTCCCGGTCGTTCATTTCCCGCCCGGGATCGAAAAAGTCCGGCTCTCCCGTTTCCGCCTTTGCATTGCCTGTGAGGTAGGAGCAGATGGAGTCCATGTAATGCCTGCCGGAATAGCTGAGCAGAAGGTTCATGGTGATGCAGGTCACGCAGATCAAAAGTGCCGTCATCAGGGTGATCCGCCATTGCAGAGAGAGCTTTTTCATGATTTTCCCTCCTCCATCACGTATCCTTCGCCAATGCGGTTGCGGATCGGGTCATAGCCGAGGGCGGCACGCAGTTTTTTTCGCAGTGAGGCAATATGTACCCGGATCGAGTTGCTGAAAGGATCCACGCTGTTATCCCAGACATGGTCGATCAGCTCCTCCTGACTGACGGGACGCCCCTGATGAAGCAGCAGATATTCAAGAATCCCGACCTCTTTTCTGGTGAGGGTCAGCTTCTGTCCGTTCGCCGCGGCGGTCCGGGCTTTGGTGTCAAAGGCGACCTCCCCGCAGGTCAGAACGACATCGCTTTGCGTAAACTGCCGGCGGGTCAGACTGCGGATCCGCGCCCCCAGCTCCTCCAGATGGAACGGCTTTGCCAGATAATCGTTGGCGCCCGCGTCCAGACCCTCCACCTTGTCCGCAACCTCACTGCGCGCCGAAAGGATCAGCACCTTTGTATCCCGGTCGGTCTGGCGGAATGTCCGCAGGACCGTCATCCCGTCCGCGCCGGGAAGATTCAGATCCAGCAGCACGAGATCGTACCGCTCCACGCAGAGCAGCTCAAGTGCCCGGTCCCCGTCGTAGCAAAAGTCCACGCTGTAGGCAAGGCGCCGCAGACTGCGGACAATGGTCTCACAGAGGGCGCGTTCATCTTCAACTACCAGAATATGCATGAAAAACCTCCTTTTCTGCATTCGGTGATGCCTTCACTTTGCTGTGCCTTAATACTATTATACCACAAGGACATAAGATTTTTGTTAAGTTTTCGTTCTTAACGGAGATTTTATATACGGTGTGCTAAAATAGAGGGGCAAAGGGAAGGGGGGATCGGGTTGATTCGGTCAAAAAAAGCCGTGCTTCAGATTGTGCTGCTGATCTGCGGGGCGGTGATGCTGGTCTACGGGGCTTTGCGCGGGGAGGCGGACACCGTGCTGAGCAAGGCAATTCGGTTGTGTCTGGAGTGTGTGGGAATTGGATAACAGGAAACAAAACAGGAAACAAAACGGGAAAAAAGGCGGCATATCACAGGGACTTTCGCGCTTTCGCGGCTGGATTCAGGCGGGAGCGACCCTGCTTACCAACCTTCATCTGCCGAATTTTCTCAGGGGCAGCATCTTTCACATCGTTATG
>ENA-UEQL01001610-UEQL01001610.1-human-gut-metagenome-genome-assembly--contig:-NODE-1610-length-15526-cov-30.254709_pt1 | contig 15526 bp, 6 predicted proteins | sample MGYA00242905_ERZ507926 | MGnify/ENA primary metagenome ERZ507926 (study PRJEB26167, sample SAMN06115531) | human gut metagenome | host: Homo sapiens | place: China:Henan | collected 2015-09-09...
GGTTGCGACAGGATGCTCTACGCAGAAAAACACCGCGCGCACACGCTGGTGGCACTCGTTCAAGGCGCGTTATAACACTTATTATAACGGCTCGTTGGCGTATATCGACGCCTCATTAGAGAAGGAGGAAGGCAACAAGGACAACTTCACCGAGCTTATTCCGCTCTACACCGTGAGCAACAAGAACAGCCGGGAGATAGGCAAGTCGAACTACGACCGCGCCATCGAGAAGTGTCAGAAGACCATCAAGCTGCACAGCATAAAACGCCGACCGCAGTGGACGAAGCAGCGCAAGAAGACGGCGAAGGACTTGGAGTGGCTCTCGCGCCGCGAGTACAACCCGTTCCTTTGGAAGGCGTGGTTGCTCATGGGACGCTCGCAGTTCTACAAGGGAGCGTTCGACGAGGCAGCAGCTACGTTCAACTACATGAGTCGACTGTACCAGACGCAGCCAGCCATCTACGCCAAGTCGAGGGCGTGGCTCGCCAAGTGCTACATCGAGGAGGGTTGGCTCTACGATGCCGAGGACGTGATACGCAACATGCAGCGCGACTCCATCCACTGGTCGGCACGCAAGGAGTGGGACTACACCTACGCCGACTACTACATACACACGGGCGAATACGAGAAAGCCATTCCGCACCTGCGCAACGTGATAAAGCACGAGATGCGACGCAAGCAGCGCGCACGCGAGTGGTTCCTCATGGGACAGATGCAGGCAGCGTTGGGCAACAACGTGGAGGCGATGAAGGCGTTCAAGCACGTGACGAAGCTCAACCCACCCTACGAGCTGGAGTTCAACGCACGCATCTGCATGACGGAGGTGATGTCCGTAGGACAATCGAAGAAGATGATAGGCAGACTGAAACGCATGGCACGCTCGGACAAGAACAAGGAATACCTCGACCAGGTGTACTACGCCATCGGCAACATATACCTCGCACAGAGCGACACCGCACAAGCCATCAACGCCTACGAGCGCGGAGCGGCTAAAGCCACGCGCTCGGGCATAGAGAAGGGCGTGCTGCTGCTGAAGCTCGGCGACATCTACTGGGACAAGGAGCGCTACAACGACGCACAACGCTGCTACGGTCAAGCCATCGGTATGCTCGACAAGGAGCGCAAGGACTACGAGGAGTTGTCGAACCGCTCGAAGATTCTGGACGACCTCGTGCCATACACCGACGCTATACACCTGCAAGACTCACTGCAGTCGCTCGCCAAGATGAGCGAGAGCGACCGCAACGCTGCCATCGACCGCACCATCGAGGCACTGAAGAAGAAGGAGAAGGAGGAACGCCGACTGCAGGCAGAGCAGGACGCACAGAACCAGATGAACGGCGGCAACGACATGGCGCAGAACAACCAGTTCGGCAACAACACGACTATGCAGAACCAACAGAACCAGCGCAACGCGCAGTGGTACTTCTACAACCAGATGGCGGTGAGTCAGGGTAAGGCGGCGTTCCAGAAGCAATGGGGCAAGCGCGAGAATGTGGACGACTGGCAGCGCGTGAACAAGACGGTGGTGGCGTTCCAGACCGACGAGCCGGAACTCACCGAGGAGCAGCAGGACTCCATAGCGCAGGCGGAAGCAATAGCCGACTCGCTCGCACTCATCGCCGACAGCGCACAGAACGACCCACACAAGCGCGAGTACTACATGGCGCAGATACCGTTCACGGAGGAGCAGGTGGCTGCGAGCAACAACATCATCGCCGAAGGACTCTACAACTCGGGCATCATCTTCAAGGACAAGCTCGACAACCTGCCGCGAAGCGAGAAGCAGTTCATGCGACTCATCGGCGGCGACTATCCTAACTTTGAGAAGAAGGCGGAGGCTTACTATCACCTCTACCTATTATATATGCGCAAGGGCGACCGACAGACCGCCGATTCGTACGTGGCACGACTCAAGCAGGAGTACCCCGAGAGCGAGTGGACAACACTGCTCACCGACCCCAACTTCGTGGAGAACGCGCGTCTCGGCGTGCACCTCGAAGACTCGCTGTACGCTGCTACATACGATGCGTTCAAGGCGGCGCGCTACAACGAGGTGCGCGGCAATGTCAGCGTGTCCGAACAGCGGTTCCCGTTGGGTGCCAACCGCGACAAGTTCCTCTTCATCGGTGGTCTGGGCAAGCTGAACGACGGCGACTACGAGGGCTGCATCGACGACCTGAACACGGTGGTGAAGAAGTATCCGCAAAGCCCTATAGCCGTAATGGCAGGCATGATAGTGAAGGGCGTGAACGAGGGACGACGGCTGCAAGGCGGCAAGTTCGACCTCGAGAACATCTGGGAGCGACGCTCGCAGGTGCTCAACGAAAGCGACTCGACGGCGGTGCGCGAGTTCTCTAACGACCGCAACGCTGCGTTCATATACATGATTGCGTACAAGCCCGACTCGATAGACGCCAACCGTATGCTCTTCGAGCTGGCTCGCTACAACTTCACATCGTTCATGGTGCGCAACTTCGACATAGAGGTGGAGCAGGCGGACGGACTGAACCGAATGCTCGTGAAGGGCTTCCGCAACTACGACGAGGCACTGCAGTACGCACGCCAGCTACAGAAGCAGAAGCAGCTGATGAAGCTCGTGGGCAAGAGTCGACAGATAGTAATCAGCGACGTGAACCTGCCGCTGCTCGGCAAGCAGTTCAGCTACGCCGACTATGCCGAGTTCTACGAGAAGAACTTCGCTCCGCTTGAGATAGCGACGGAGGATCTGCTCGACATTCCGGAAGAACCAGTCGTTGAGCCAGACGAACAGAAGACGACAAAGCAGCGCGACGACTTCGAGGAGGAGCCTGCGAACAACCAGAACACTACGAACACATTCTTCGACGAAGAGCCTCAACCGACAGAAGAGCCGTCGACTGAGGGAGGCGTGGTGAACATCGAGGACGAACAACCTCAGGAGTCTGCTACCGAAACTGTGGTTAAGGAGGAACCGAAGCCAGAGGTCAAGGAGGAGTCTGCAACGACTGTTGTAGAGGAACCGAAGCCGGAGGTTAAGGAGGAGCCCAAGCCGATAGTAAAGGAAGAGCCCAAGCAGTTGGAGGACGACTTCTACTTCGGCGAAGACCCTCAGCCCAAGCAAGGCACGCCGAGCAAGAAGCAGAACAACAAGCAGACGGAGAGCTACGACGACGATGAGTATTACGACCTCGACGGTTTTTAACAAAAAAAAAGAGCATTATGAGCAACGGATATTTACTGTGGGTAGACGACGAGATTGAACTCTTGCGCGCCCATATCATCTTCCTTCAGAATAAAGGATACGAGGTGGTGACCGTGAGCAACGGAACAGACGCCATCGAAGAGTGCAAGCAGCATAAGTTCGACCTGGTGCTGCTCGACGAGATGATGCCCGGCATCAGCGGACTCGAAACGCTGCAACAGATAAAGGAGCTGTCGCCTGCTACGCCCGTAGTGATGGTGACGAAGAGCGAGGAGGAGAACATCATGGATCAGGCTATCGGCTCGAAGATTGCCGACTATCTGATAAAGCCGGTGAACCCCAACCAGATTCTGCTCACGCTGAAGAAGAACATACACCGCAAGCAGATTGTATCGGAGGTGACGCAGACGGGCTATCAGCAGAACTTCCAGGACATCTCGATGCAGATAATGAACTGCAACACGATAGACGACTGGAAGGATGCGTACCGCCGACTGGTACACTGGGAACTGGAACTTAGCTCTACGGACAGCAATATGACCGAGATGCTACAGATGCAGAAGGAGGAAGCAAACAACGGCTTCGCCAAGTTTATAAAGAAGCACTACTTGTCGTGGGTGGCACCGGGCGTAACCGAACGCCCACTGATGAGCCCGGACATCTTCAAGCGCAAGGTATTCCCTGCGATAAACGAGGGCGAGAAGGTGTTCCTCATCGTCATCGACAACTTCCGCTATGACCAGTGGCGCGTGTTGTCGAAGGAGATTGGCAACATGTTCGACATAGAGGAGGACATGTACACCAGCATCCTGCCGACGGCTACGCAGTACGCACGCAACGCCATCTTCTCGGGCTTGATGCCCGAGCAGATTGAGAAGATGTTCCCCGAGCTGTGGGTGGACGAGGACGAAGACGAGGGCAAGAACCTCAACGAGGAGCCGCTCATACGCACGCAGATAGAACGCTACCGCCGCCACGACTCGTTCTCGTATCACAAAGTGAACGACTCGACGGGTGCCGACAAGCTGCTTGCACGCCTCAATGAGCTGACGAAGAACGACCTCAACGTCATCGTGGTCAACTTCATCGATATGCTGTCGCACGCAAGAACAGAGTCAAAAATGGTGCGCGAACTTGCCAACAACGAGTCGGCTTACCGCTCGATAACGCTCTCGTGGTTCCGCCATTCGGTCATGGCAGACCTACTCAGCGCACTCTCGCAGATCGACTGCCGCATCATCATCACCACCGACCACGGCAGTATCCGTGCGTCGAAGCCGGTGAAGATAATCGGCGACCGCAACACGAACACCAACCTGCGCTACAAGCTGGGCAAGAACCTCAACTGCCAATCGAAGGAAGTGTTCGTCATCAAGAACCCACAGGAGGCGCAGCTGCCCGCACCAAACATCAGTACGTCGTACATGTTCGCCACCGGCAGCACATTCTTCGCCTACCCCAACAACTACAACTACTACGTGTCGTACTACAAGGACACGTTCCAGCATGGCGGCATATCGCTCGAAGAGATGCTCATACCGCTGATAACACTAAAGGGAAGGAAATAAAAAAAGCTGCAAGCAGCTTACTGTTATAATAGAAAAACGAAAAAACTATGGAAATAAGAATCAACTCTCTGGCAGACATCAACGAGGCTGCCAAAACATTTGTCGAGAACATGGGCGACGGCAAGGTGTTCGCCTTCTACGGCAAGATGGGCGCAGGCAAGACTACCTTTGTGAAGGCTGTCTGCGAGTGCTTGGGCGTAGACGACGTAATCACATCGCCCACGTTCGCCATCGTGAACGAATACACTTCTGCCACAACCGGCGACGCGATATACCACTTCGACTTCTACCGCATAAAGAAGCTCGAAGAGGTGTACGATATGGGCTACGAGGACTACTTCTACAGCGGTTCACTGTGCTTCCTCGAGTGGCCGGAGCTGATAGAGGACCTGCTGCCTGAGGACGCAACGAAGGTTACTATCGAAGAGACTGCGGACGGTTCGCGCGTGGTGAAGTTCTAAACTATTTGAACGCGATGCGGTAGGTGCAGCCGTTCTTCCAGTTGCTGCAGCCGTAAGCCGTCTTACCTTTTATGATTGTACCCTTGCCGCAAACGGGGCAAGTGGTGCCGATTATGCTGTCGTCAGCCGACGGCTCGCTTGTTGCGGGCTGCGGTGAGGCGGCAGCATTTTTTGTTGATGCAGTCGACGACGTTGCAGCAGACTTTGCTGCGGCTTTCTTCGGCGCAGCAGTCTTTTTCTTTTTTGCCTTCTTCAGATCCTCGTCGGTGGTGATGGTGACACGGCGGTTGCTGTTGTCGCGCAGCACGTCGTACACAATCTCCGTCACCTGTTGCTTCAGCTCGTTGATGAAGTCGGCAGCCTCGTACTTCTTGTGCTCTATATCGCGGAGCTTCTTCTCCCATATGCCGGTCAGCTCACAACTCTTGAGCAGTTCCTCGTGGATGATATCAATCAGTTCGATACCGGTAGCCGTGGCGATGAGGTTCTTGCGCTCGCGACGTATGTAGTGGCGCTTGAAGAGCGTCTCGATGATGCCAGCACGCGAAGACGGTCGTCCGATGCCGTTCTCCTTCAGCGCAGCACGCAACGTCTCGTCGTCGACGAACTTGCCAGCGGTCTCCATGGCACGCAGCAGCGTAGCCTCGGTGTAGTACTTCGGCGGTGTGGTCCACTTCTCGGTGAGTGTAGGCGTGTGCTGTCCGCTCTCGCCCTTTACGAATGTGGGCAGAGTGCGCTCCTCGTCCTGCTTGTCGTCGTCATCAGACGACGGTTGTGGGTTGTTGGGTTGAGATGTTGAGATTTGTTGTTGGGTTGCTGTGGATTGTTGTGCGTAGATGGTGCGCCAGCCCGGTTCGAGTATCTCCTTGCCGCTCACCTTGAACTCCACATCCTCCACCTTGCCGAGCACGGTGGTGGTAGCGAACTTGCAGTCGGGGTAGAACACAGCGATGAAGCGACGCGCAATGAGGTCGTAGACGTTGCGCTCCATGTCGCTGAGTGCAGACGCAGGCACGCCGGTCGGGATGATGGCGTGGTGGTCGGTCACCTTAGATGTGTCGAAGACACGCTTCGACTTGGGCAGTTTCTTACCGGCAAGCGGCTGTATGTACTGCTCGTAACCGCGCATACCGGTGAGTATACCGGCACACTTCGGGTAGATATCGTCGCTCAGGAACTGCGTATCGACACGCGGATAGGTGGTGAGCTTGCGCTCATAGAGCGACTGTATGAGGTTGAGCGTTGTCTCGGCACTGTATGAGAACTTGCGGTTGCACTCCACCTGCAGCGAGGTGAGGTCGAAGAGGCGCGGAGGAGCCTCGTTGCCGTTCTTCTTCGACACGCCCGTCACTTCGAACGGCTTGTCGGCGATGGTGACGAACGCCTGCTCGCCCTCCTCCTTCGTCGTGAACTTGCCCTTTGTAGCTGTGAAGAGTGTGTCGCGATAGATAGTAGAAAGCACCCAATAGGGTTCGGGAACGAACGAGTCGATCTCCTTCTGGCGGTTGACGATGAGCGCGAGCGTAGGTGTCTGCACACGTCCGATGCTGAGCACCTGTCGGTTCTGTCCGTACTTGAGCGTGTAGAGGCGCGTGGCGTTCATGCCCAGGAGCCAGTCGCCGATGGCGCGGCTCAGTCCGGCTACGTACAGCGGCTGGTACTCGCTCTGATCCTTGAGCGAGTTGAAGCCCTCGCGGATAGCCTCGTCGGTCATCGACGATATCCAAAGACGCTTCACAGGGCACTTCGCCTGTGCCTTCTGCATCACCCAACGCTGTATCAGCTCACCCTCCTGTCCGGCGTCACCACAGTTGACGATGCAGTCGGCAGCCTGCATAAGGCGCTCGATGACACTGAACTGGCGCTTGATGCCGTCGTCGTCGATGAGTTTTATGCCGAAGCGCGGCGGAATCATCGGCAACGCCGAGAGACTCCAGTGTTTCCAGTTCTCGGTGTAGTCGTTGGGCTCTTTCAGCGTGCAGAGGTGGCCGAAGGTCCACGTCACTTGGAAGCCATTGCCCTCCATGTATCCGTTGTGGGAGGTTGTGGCACCCAATATGCGGGCTATATCTTTGGCTACGCTTGGTTTCTCGGCTATGCAGACTATCATTTGTTTCTGTTTTTAAAATTAAATACGAAGTGCAAAGTTACTTAAAATTATTGAGTTTCGCACGCCAAGCTCCATATATCTTGCGCAATTACGCAGCGGATACAATCCGCTATATTTCCTCCGGAAGCACGCCCGAGGCGTTGCTTCCGAAAGAAATTTTGGTCTTTTAGCGTTTTTTTTTACACTAATTAACACTTTTCCGCCCGTTTGTATCACTAATCTGAACTATTTAGACTAACTTTGCAGCGTTTGCGTTATGCATACACAAAAAAAACAAAGACACATCAAACGCATACTTACAACAAGGACTATATTTAGAGAATTAAAGAGTAATTATAAATTAGTATTCATACAACCCCAAAATGAAGAATAATGAGTAACACAATACATAGCCCACACGAGAACAAACTATTGAAGATGTCAGTATTGCTTGGTGATATCATCATCATCAATCTATTGTACTGGCTGTTTTGTTGCGTTTTAAAATATGACACCGACATCGACGCAATGCGCCAAACGATGGTGGTAGGCTCTATCGTATATTTAGCTTGCACAATAGACTATGGTGTCGTGCTACATCATCGCAAGGTGAGCAACCACCAGATTATCATGCGTGTGATGCAGAACTTCTTCGTAAGTGCAATCGGTTGCATTCTCATGTTCGCCATCGGCGACTTCCAACACATGCCGTTATTCAGAATGATAGAGTTTTGGCTGACTGCATTCGTCGGTGTTTCTATCTTCCGCATCATAACACGTCAGGTTGTTGCAGCATGGCGACGTATGCCGAAGCACGCCCACAACGTGGTGCTCGTAGGAAGCAACAGCAACGTGCGTAACATGTTTCGTCAGATGACCACACCAAACGACTTAGGTTTCAACGTGCTGGGCTACTTCGACCACCAACCCAACGAGAAATTCTCCGAGCTATGCACATATCTCGGCACACCGCAGGATATGCCAGAGGTGCTGAAGGAGCACAGCAACGTACACGAATTGTACTGCTGTCTGCCCTCACGCTTCAGCGAGGAAATCCTTGAAGTGATACGCTACTGCGAGCATCACTTCATCCACTTCTATTCGATGCCCAACGTCAGCAACTATCTACACCATCGTATGCACCTCAAAGTGCTGGGCGACGTACCTTACTTGAGTCTCTACAACGAGCCGCTGAGCCTCATCGAGAACCGCTTGATAAAGCGCACGTTCGACTTCGTGGTGTCGCTGACATTCCTCTGCACGCTCTTCCCCATCATACTCGCCGTTGTGGCTATCGTTACGAAGATAACAATGCCAGGCCCGTTGTTCTTCCGACAGAAGCGCACCGGACTTAACGGCAAGGAGTTCTACTGCCTGAAGTTCCGCAGCATGAAGGTGAACAAGGATGCCGACACGCTGCAGGCTACGAAGAACGACCCGCGAAAGACGAAGTGGGGCAACATAATGCGCAAGACAAACATCGACGAGCTGCCACAGTTTATCAACGTACTGTTAGGACAGATGAGTATCGTGGGTCCACGCCCACACATGGTGAAGCACACCGACGACTACTCGAAGCTCATCGACAACTACATGGTGCGCCACTACATCAAGCCTGGCATCACCGGTTGGAGCCAGGTGAACGGCTTCCGCGGCGAGACAAAATACCTCTCGCAGATGGAGGGACGTGTGGCTGGCGACATCTGGTACTTGGAGCATTGGAGCGTATGGCTCGACATATATATAATGTATAAGACCGTGGCTAACGTCATCGTTGGCGATAAGCAGGCGTTTTAAGATATGAAAGGCACACCAAGCGGTGTGCCTTTTTTGTTGGCGTAACGAAATTGTAACAGTTTGGTAGTACGTGTGAATACAATTATATATAACTTTGCAAGCAGAACAAAGATATAGCAGTTATGAAACAAAACCAGAAAATCCTCGTTGTTGACGACGAGCAAGACTTGCTCGAAATCCTCAAGTTCAATCTCGAAACAGAAGGCTACGAGGTGCAGACCGCCACATCAGCCGAAGAGGCACAGACGCTCGACATAGCATCGTTCGACCTGCTGCTGCTCGACGTGATGATGGGCGGCATGTCGGGGTTCGCCCTCGCCCGACTGCTGAAGGACGACCCGCAGACAGCCCGCGTGCCTATCATCTTCCTCACCGCCCGCGACACAGAGAACGACACCGTGACGGGTTTCAACCTCGGTGCCGACGACTATATATCGAAGCCGTTCTCGCTGCGCGAGGTGATGGTGCGCGTGCGTGCCGTGCTGCGCCGCACAGCCACTGAGAACGGAGAGGAGGAGCAGCACCTCATAACATATCAGGGCATCGTGATGAACCTCGACAAGAAGACCGTAGCCATCGACGGCGAGGAGATAGCGTTCACAAAGACCGAGTTCGAACTGCTCCACCTGCTGCTCGACGAGCGCGGACGCGTGTTCTCGCGCCAGGAACTCATCGACCGCGTATGGCCGAAGGACGTGCTGGTGCTCGACCGCACCGTGGACGTGAACATCACACGCCTGCGCAAGAAGATAGGTCGCTTCGCAAAGTGCATCGTGACACGTCTCGGATTCGGATATTACTTTGACGCATAGGAGGGTATGGCATCCTACCTACTGCGAACTATTGGCGTGGGTATGGCAGGATGCCATACCCTCCTACCTACTACGAACCACCTGCGTGGGTATGGCAAGATGCCATATCCTCCTAAATTACTAATTATGAAGATATCTGTCGGCAAAAAACTATACCTCAGCATCCTCTCGGTGTTCCTTGTGTTCGCCGTGGCGTTCATCGTGTTCCAGCAGGAGCGCGAGAAACAGTTCAAGATTGACACACTCAACCTGAAGCTGCAAGACTACAACTCGCGCATGGAGGAATATCTGCGCCTCTTCCCCGACTTCTCGGAGGAGGCGCTCGACCGCTATGTAGAAACTCACTACATACAGAACATACGCGTGACATTGATACGCGCCAACGGTGATGTGCTCTACGACAGCAAGCTAAAGGACTACTCGCACATCAACAACCACTCTACACGCCCGGAGATAGCATCGGCACTGAAGCATGGTGCAGGTTCTACCGTCGACCGCAATAGCGAGACCGTACACGGCGACTTCTTCTACTCTGCCACCTACTTTCCCAAGCAGCAGCTCATCATACGCTCCGCCCTGCCCTACACGAGCGACCTCGCACGCTCGCTACAAGCCGACCAGCACTACATCTGGTTCGCCATAGGAGCCATACTGCTGCTCACCATTATACTCTACCGCTTCATCAGCCGACTGAGCGACAACATCACGACGCTGCGCACCTTCGCCTCGAGAGCCGACCACAACGAGTCGCTCGAAACGGAGGACCTCGCCGTGTTCCCCAACGACGAGTTGGGCGAGATAGCCGAGCGCATCATCAAGATATACAAGCGATTGCAGACTACACGCCGCGAGCAGGACGTGCTGAAACGACAGCTCACGCAGAACATCGCACACGAGCTGAAGACACCCGTGGCAAGCATACAGGGCTATCTGGAGACCATACTCGAGAACCCGAACATCAACGATGCCACACGCGAGCAGTTTCTGCAGCGCAGCTACGCACAGAGCCAACGCCTCACCTCGCTGCTGCAAGACATCTCTACGCTCAACCGCATGGACGACGCACCGGAGATGATGAGCGAGGAGAACGTGAACATATCGGACATCGTATCGAACATACAGAAGGAGACGGCACTGCAACTGCAGCAGAAGGAGATGAAGTTCTGCAACCGCTTGCAGCCGAACATCGTGGTGCGCGGCAGCACGAGTCTGCTCTACAGCGTGTTCCGCAACCTCACCGACAACGCCATCGCCTACGCCGGTGTGGGCACAACGATAACCATAGACGCAGAGCTAAGCTCCGACGAGCTGTTCGACGACCACCGTAAGTGGCACTTCACCATCTCCGACAACGGTGTGGGCGTGCCATCGGAGCATCTGTCACGCATCTTCGAACGCTTCTACCGCGTGGACAAAGGACGCTCGCGCAAGATGGGCGGCACCGGACTCGGGCTCGCCATCGTGAAGAACGCCGTACTGTTGCACGGCGGAACAATCAGTGCACACAACAACGAAGAGGGAGGACTTAGATTCGAGTTCACACTCAGAGCTTAAACCATCCGCATCGACCGATGCAGACATCCGCATCGACCGTTGCAGACATCCGCGTCGACCGATACGAGCATCCGCGCCGACCGTCGCAGACATCCGCGTCGACCGATGCGGATGCTCTGCCCTTTACCTACACACTCGAGAATATTCACAATCTATCTATCAAATAATCAAAATAACCATGCAAACATGCGCTCATTTTGCTAAAAAGTCGTAACTTTGCAGACAACAAAATGTTTTTCATCCAAAACAATATACAAGCAGTATGATTCTATTTTTCATGACTCCAAGCAAGAGCGTGATTGCTACAGCAGCAGATCACAAGCTCTCACAAGACGAGATCAATGAACTGTGTTGGCTTTACGGCGGTGCCACTCTCATCGAGGGTGAGACTGTCGAGGGCTTCTTTGTGGGTCCACGCCGCGAAATGATTACTCCATGGAGTACGAATGCCGTAGAGATAACTCAGAATATGAGCCTCCACGGCATTTCGCGTATTGAGGAGTACTTCCCCGTAAGCTCGAAAGATGCCGACCACGACCCTATGTTGCAGCGCATGTACGAGGGTCTCGACCAAGACATCTTCACAGTGAACCACGAGCCGGAACCAATCAAGCGCGTGGAGAACATAGAAGAATACAACGAGCAGGAGGGTCTGGCACTCTCAGCCGAGGAGATTGAGTATCTGCACAAGATAGAGAAAGAGCTGGGCCGCCCGTTGACAGACTCTGAAATCTTCGGTTTCGCACAGATCAACTCTGAGCACTGCCGCCACAAGATTTTCGGCGGTACGTTCATCATCGACGGCAAGGAGATGGAGTCGTCGCTGTTCGCTATGATCAAGCAGACAACAAAGGAGAACCCCAACAAGATTCTCTCTGCATATAAAGACAATGTGGCTTTTGCGCAGGGTCCGGTTGTGGAGCAGTTCGCACCGCACGACCAGTCGACATCCGACTACTTCCAAGTAAAGGACATCGAGAGCGTTATCTCGCTGAAGGCCGAGACACACAACTTCCCGACTACCGTTGAGCCGTTCAACGGTGCAGCTACCGGTACGGGCGGCGAGATTCGCGACCGTATGGGCGGCGGTGTAGGCTCATGGCCTATCGCCGGAACAGCCGTGTACATGACAGCCTATCCGCGTCTTAAGGACGACGACAACCTCACACGCGACTGGGAGGACATCATGCCCGTACGCAAGTGGTTGTACCAGACACCGGAGCAGATTCTCATCAAGGCTTCTAACGGTGCGTCTGACTTCGGCAACAAGTTCGGTCAGCCGCTCATCACCGGTTCGGTGCTCACCTTCGAGCATCAGGAAGGCGCAGAGAAGTACGCTTACGACAAGGTTATCATGCTCGCCGGCGGCGTAGGCTACGGCACAAAGCGCGACTGCCTGAAGAAGGATCCGCAGAAGGGCAACAAGGTTGTCGTAGTAGGCGGCGACAACTATCGCATCGGCTTGGGCGGCGGTTCGGTATCTTCCGTTGACACAGGTCGCTACAGCAACGGCATCGAGCTGAACGCCGTGCAGCGTGCCAACCCCGAGATGCAGAAGCGTGCATACAACCTCGTTCGCGCCCTGTGCGAGGAGGATGTGAACCCGGTGGTTTCTATCCACGACCATGGTTCGGCAGGTCACCTCAACTGTCTCTCTGAGCTCGTAGAGGAGTGCGGTGGAGAAATCGACATGAGCAAGCTGCCTATCGGCGACAAGACTCTCTCTTCTAAGGAGATTATCGCCAACGAGAGTCAGGAGCGCATGGGCTTGCTCATCGACGAGAAGCACATCGACCACGTACGTCGCATCGCAGAGCGCGAGCGTGCTCCGCTGTACGTAGTGGGCGAGACAACCGGCGACGCTCACTTCTCATTCAAGCAGGGCGACGGCGTGAAGCCTTTCGACCTCGACGTGGCTCAGATGTTCGGTCACTCGCCGAAGACCATCATGCGCGACGAGACCGTAGAACGCCACTACCGCGACGCAGAATATACACACGAAGAGACTTCGGAGAACGGCAAGGACGACGTTCTCGACAAATACGTAAGCCGCGTGCTGCAGCTTGAGGCTGTGGCTTGCAAGGACTGGTTGACAAACAAGGTTGACCGCTCCGTAACCGGCAAGATTGCACGCCAGCAGTGCCAGGGCGAGATTCAGCTGCCGCTCTCAGACTGCGGTGTTGTGGCTCTCGACTACCGCGGCAAGAAGGGTATCGCTACAGCTCTCGGACACGCTCCGCAAGCTGGTTTGGCATCACCCGAGGCAGGTTCTGTACTCTCTGTAGCAGAGGCTCTGACCAACATCGTTTGGGCACCGCTCGCTGACGGACTCAATAGCCTTTCACTCTCTGCCAACTGGATGTGGCCCTGCCGCTCGCAGAAGGGCGAGGACGCTCGTCTGTACAGTGCAGTGAAGGCTCTCAGCGAGTTCTGCCTGGCTCTGAAGGTGAACGTTCCGACTGGTAAGGACTCACTCTCACTCACACAGCAGTATCCTAACGGCGAGAAGATCATCGCTCCTGGTACAGTAATCGTGAGCGCAGGCGGCGAGGTATCGGACATCCGCAAGGTTGTTTCGCCGGTAATCGTGAACGACAAGAACTCATCACTCTACCATATCGACTTCTCGTTCGACGAGCAGCGACTCGGCGGCAGCGCATTCGCACAGAGCCTCGGCTTCGTGGGCGACGACGTACCGACCGTGAAGAACCCGGAATACTTCACCGACTGCTTCAACGCAGTTCAGGAGATGATCGAGAAGGGCTGGATTATGGCAGGTCACGATATCTCTGCAGGCGGTCTGATCACCACATTGCTCGAGATGTGCTTCGCCAACACTGAAGGCGGTATGCACGTCAACCTCCACAACCTTGCCGGCAACGACATCATCAAGATGCTGCTTGCCGAGAACCCGGGCGTTGTTGTTCAGGTTTCGGACAAGTACAAGGAGGAGTTCAAGGAGTACATGGAGGAGAACGGCATCGGCTACGCAAAGATCGGTTACCCCACTCCGACAGAACGCACCATCGTCATCAAGAAGGACGAGTACACACATACATTCGACATCGACGCACTGCGCGCCACATGGTACAAGACATCGTACCTGCTCGACCGCGACCAGAGCTTCAACGGATGCGCAGCAAAGCGCCGCGACAACTACAAGAAGCAGCCGGTTGAAATGCAGTTCCACCCGTCGTTCAAGGGTTCGCTCGAGAGCTACGGCATCTCGGCTGACCGCCGCACAGCGTCGGGCATCAAGGCTGCAATCATCCGCGAGAAGGGCACGAACGGCGAGCGCGAGATGGCTTACTCGCTCTACCTCGCAGGCTTCGACGTGAAAGACGTAATGATGACCGACCTTATCACCGGTCGCGAGACACTTGAGGACGTAAACATGATCGTCTTCTGCGGTGGCTTCTCCAACTCGGACGTTCTCGGTTCGGCTAAGGGCTGGGCAGGCGCATTCCTCTACAACCCGAAGGCTAAGGAGGCGCTCGACAAGTTCTATGCTCGCAAGGACACTCTCTCGCTCGGTATCTGCAACGGCTGCCAGCTCATGGTAGAACTGAACCTCATCAACCCCGACCACGAGAAGCGCACACGTATGCTGCACAACGACTCGCACAAGTTCGAGAGCAACTTCCTCGGTGTAGAGATTCCGCAGAACGAGAGCGTGATGTTCTCATCGCTCAGTGGCGACAAGCTCGGCATCTGGGTGGCTCACGGCGAGGGCAAGTTCTCGCTGCCAGAGTCAGAGGACAAGTACAACGTTGTGGCTCGCTACAACTACGCTGAGTATCCGGGCAACCCGAACGGTTCCGACTACAACGTGGCTGGTATCTGCTCGGCTGACGGACGCCACTTGGCTATGATGCCGCACTTGGAGCGTGCTATCTTCCCATGGCAGAACGCCTGGTACCCGGCTGACCGTCGTCAGGACGACGTGACTCCGTGGATTGAGGCATTCGTAAACGCACGCCAGTGGATTGAGAAGCAGTAACGACAACTCTTCTATACAACAACGTTTCGCAACCGCGAAACATAAAAAACTCCCACAGAAT
>ENA-UEQL01001615-UEQL01001615.1-human-gut-metagenome-genome-assembly--contig:-NODE-1615-length-15503-cov-9.699598_pt1 | contig 15503 bp, 19 predicted proteins | sample MGYA00242905_ERZ507926 | MGnify/ENA primary metagenome ERZ507926 (study PRJEB26167, sample SAMN06115531) | human gut metagenome | host: Homo sapiens | place: China:Henan | collected 2015-09-09...
TGATAAAAAACCTTTCACTTATATAGGTACAAAAAATCGGAAAAACTCTCACCCAAAACGCAAAATTTTTCAAAAAATTTGAGAGCCGCCAAAAAGCAGCTCTCAAGGAGTGAATATTCGGTTATTTCCTCTGTGATAATCGGAAAACAGACAATCTTCCCGCCGCCACCAGCAGCACCGGCAGGGCGTAGGCCACATACTGCGCCGCGCCGCCGTGGGCAATCAGCAGATTATAGATAGCGTGGAGGGTGATGGCCGCGCCCAGCAGGCCGCAGGTGCCCGCGATTTTCAGCCATGTCCGCTGCCACGTGTATGCAAGGCCGCCGCCCACGATCAGACCACAAAGCACGTGCATGGCTCCCGTGCCGAAGCCACGGAAGAAGATAAAGGAGAAGCGGTCCGCGCCGTTCTGGATCAGATAGCACACATTTTCAAAGGTGGCGAAGGCGAGGGCGACTGTTATTGCCGCAGCCTTGATTTTATCCCCCTCCGGCTCGAACACCAGAAGATAGAACACCAGTGGCAGCAGCTTCATCAGCTCCTCCACCACCGGCGCGATCTCCGCGGTGGCGGCAAGGGCGTCCGCCTGACATACCGCCGCGAGGAAGGTGTTGATATAGGCCGAGAGCAGACACACCCCCATCCCGACGATGCAGAACAGGAAAAAGCGGAGCTGCCGTCTGCCCATGCACAAAGCGGCCACCAGCAGCGGAGACACCATGCACAGGAAGATATTTTCGATGTAGGTCATGCTGCCACCGCCTTTCTCGTGGCGGGCAGCAGCCCCAATATGGCAAGGGTCAGCAGCATATCGCACCAGAAGGTAGGGCTGGCCGGAGAGGCGTTGGGCCAGAAGCAGCCCGTCGTCCAGAGCAGATATTCCGCAAACACAAAGCACAGTACCCCTATGTGGAAATACCGTATATTCCGCGCCGCGCCCGTCTGCGTTTTCGCATAGACAAGCCCGCGAATGGCGCAGTAAGAGAGCGCGATCATCATGCCGCACCAGATCAGGTTGGAGAGAATGTCCCCGAAGGTGCAGTAGAACGCCAGCAGCGGAAGGCCGAATGCAGGCGCAAGCCATGCCCTGCGGCAGCGGAAACTGCGTTCCTCCGGTGTGGAGAGCGTCGCCTGCAAAATGCGCAGGAAAATTACGCTCGCCACCCAGCCGAACTCCGACACATAAAAGACGCGCGGCGTGGTATCGAACAGCAGCAGATACAGCGTCCAGTAGAGCGCGCCGAGGGCAAAGCAGCCGTAGAAGCACAGCAGCAGGAAGTACGCCTGTCTGCGGCTTTTCCGGTAGGCGATGCCGGAAAGCAGTGCGCCGATGAACGTGAACAGCAGTTGCAGCAGGTTCTCAATCAGCTCCATGAATCCCCTCGCTTTCTTTGTTCTGATCGTCCTCACGGTTCATCTGCCGCAGCCGGAAGCACAAAACGGTCACGCACACGCCGAGTAAAAACGCCAGCAGCCCGATGACGATGTATCCCAAGGCAGCGCCGCCGTGAAAGATGCTTGCCGCCGTTTCAAAGCCGGAATAATCGCCGGTCTGGATGCTTGCGGCAATGCCGGGCATGGCGAGGGACGCGCCGATGAGCAGCGCAAGGCACGCCGCCACGGCGGAAGCCATGGTGATCGTATCGCGCCGCCGTTTTTCCTGCTCAATTTTGGCGATGCGCCGTTTTGTTTCCGTTATCCGTTCCTCATGGCTCCGCATGTGTGATCCCCTCCCGTTCCAGCAGCCTTCGCAGGCTCTCTTTTCCGCGATACACCATGTTGGTGATCTGCTTCACCGTTTTTCCCGTGACCTCCGCCGCCTGCGCGTAGCTCATATCCTCGAAGTATGTCAGATATAGAACCTCCCGATAGTCCGGGTTCATTTCGCTCATGCAGAAATGCAGAATGCGGTTTCGCTCCTCCGTCCGGATGACCTCCTCCGCCAGCAGCCGTCCCTCCGGCTCGCCGGTCAGCGCATCGAGGCTGAACAAGGTCTTCCACTTGCTCTTATGGCGCAGCGCCATGTGCCGTGCCGCCTTATAGAGATACGCCTTGAAGCCGCCGTCCCGTATCTTCGGCTTTTTGGTGAACAGATAGGCGAAAACGTCCAGCATCAGTTCCTCCGCCTCGTGAACGTCGTGCAGATAGCCGTCAATATACAGGGTCAGGGGGTCACCGTATTTCTTCATCAGGGCCTCCAGCCCCGCGTCGTCGCCGCTTAGATATTGGCGGTATAAGCTCTCGTCGCACGCCATGCCGTTCACTTCCTTTTTGCGGATGCTTCCAATGTAGCCAGGTGTCTGTCAGGTGCTTGTCCTGCCGGAATCGCGGTTATCCTGTATCGCCGCATGGATAATACTCAACACAATAAATTATATACGAATATCCGAAGAAACACAAGGCATCCGGCGAAGTGTTCAGCGAAAAGTTACGGATAGGAGCGACATTTTTTGAAAAAGTCCTCCGAAACTGGCCAAAACACCCTGCTCGGATTGTAGTATGGGTAGAGGGGGAAATACGGGGGTACGAAGTAGTCAGCAAGCACAGCAAGCGAGTACCCGCTTGCTGTGCTTGCGCTGTTCAGGTCCCCTGCCCGAACAGTCAAAATTGCTTGCTGGGGCGCAGGAACTCAATGAGCAGATCTGCGGCAACTGTTACGATCACGAGTATGATGGCTTTGTGTTTGTGGACGAGCTGGGCGAGCGGATGCGGGCCAATTATTTGACCTCGGCATTCCCAAAATTCTTGGAGAGCCACGGCCTGCGCCGGATGCGCTTTCACGATCTGCGTCACAGCTGCGCCAGCTTGCTGCTGGCCAACGGCGTTCCCCTCAAGCACATTCAGGAGTGGTTGGGACACAGCGACTTTACCACCACGGCGAACATCTACGCCCACCTGGATTACAAGTCCAAGATCACCTCGGCACAGGCAATGGAGACAGGGCTTGCTCTACCGGAGGGCGGCGACTTCGGAAGTCGGTGGAGGGAGGGCTAAGCCGAAAATCCGGAGAGAAAAACAAAAGTCTGCTTTGATCACTTACTCTTAGAAAGAGGTATAAGAAAAAGCCCATAATCGGCTTGATTACAGGCTTTTTCGGTGGCGGAGATGGAGAGATTCGAACTCTCGCGTCGGTTTGAGCCGACCTACCGCATTTCGAGCCATTTGGAGAGGAAATCCAATGAAAATTGATGCGTTCCTCTCGTGACCCTTAAAACCGCACTCCACTCGCACTCACTACTCTGCACAAAGCATAGAAAATGCGTAGATAGAGACAAGTCTGCTGGACACAGCATAGGCTAAAAAGCACCAAATATCAAGGATTTCCGAGGACGGAAAGCCAAACGCTCCACACGATTTCGAATCGTATGGACAAGGTGCTTTCGGGATAATATAGGTGCTTATAGGAAGGTCAAATCCCTGATATCACAACGATTCCAGGGCACACAGCATGCAGGGCTTGAGCCAGTAAAAGCATGAATTTCCCGCAAAGTGTAGAAAAAGTGTAGAAGTAAGAAGGACGAATAACCCTTTGAGTAACGATAGTTTCAGGCTCCCATACGGGAGCAAATGTGGTCGGTTGCCCGTCATTGACAAGTATCTCAGCTCCCAAATGATAAGGAGAAGCATATGGCAACAGACTACACCTACCTATACGAAGAATACCCGGAGGTCATCAGCGCTGACCAGCTTTACCGAATTTGTCATATCAGCAAGCGCAAAGCGAAATGGCTTCTGGAGCATGGATACATCCCCTGCGAGGACAGTGGAAAAAAGACCCGACGGTATAAAATCCGACTGAATGATGTAATAGACTATCTCCTCACACTTGAAGCTGCACCGGATTTGGTTGCGACACCCGTGGGAGCATTCAATGTCAAGCGCAAGCAACTCAATCCGGTCGCTCAGATATGCCAAAAGGAGTTTCAACGGTTCCTCTACAATATATGGACAGATGAAGCGGACATCCTACGAATCTCAGATGTGCAGGTATTGCTGGGGTATAGCGCTGGAACGATTAGGCAATGGATACTGCGAAAAGAGCTTCGTAGCACAAGGCTTCCCTGTGGCATACAAGTAACTGCGAAGGAATGGCTGATTGACTTTACCGTAAGATATACCATCAAAAATCCCTCTCACCTATCAATAACACATAGGAACCTGGTAGAACAGCATTTCTGCGATTGCTCTCAAAAATGCAATTAGAAGCACACCCTCATTGCAAGCTGTCATACAAAAAAATAGTATTCCAAGCTACAGACCGGAGTTTTATACTTCGGCCTCATTTTTTTATAACAGGAGGATCTCTCACATGGACACCCAAAACACAAATCGTCAGCTTCGCTACCTTGAAGAAGTCCGTAATCCCCTGCACCGTGCAGGCTTTGAAACCCTGCCGTTGGAGGGAGAGCAGTTGCCTGTCCTTTGGAACGGCGCACCCCTCTGCCGCATCACCGGCAAGGGCAGCGTATTCTATCGCCGGAAGGATGCGGACACGCCCCATGCAGAGGATGCCCTATATCGCGTCGAGGACATCGCCGCGAAGACGCTGGAGTATATGACCGCTATGGAAGCCGCCCCGCAGCTCAAAGCCAGCGGACTGGATGGCGACTACCGCATCCTCGCTGACCTTGGCGGCACGGTGCTGGCAGGTTCTCCGAGCAAATACGGCGTTCAATTCGTCACATGGGATTGGGACTATGACCGCACGGGTGTGGTACACGGACACTACTTCATGGAGAACTACGATGGCGCCAAGCAGGACTTCGCCACACGCTCCGGGCTTATCCAAAAGGAACAGCTTTTCAGCCCGGAGCAGCTGACCGAGATATTCCGCTGCTGCGCCGATTCCGTGGATGAGGACTTCTTTGAGCTTACGGATACGCAGGAAGAAATGATCCGCGGAATCCAGCAGCAGATCAGGGTGTGCGTGCCGGATCTAAATGAGCGAATCCGACAGCAGGAGGAAGCATTGGAACGAGCATCACAGGAGCAGACAATGTAATAGCAGTATGGCATGGGCCGGAGTTTTAGCAATAAGACTCCGGCCCTTTTTTATTTTCAAAAAAGGAGTGGATTTGCTTGACGCGATACTTTATGAAGTTCACACCCCTGTTCGCCGCAGAGGTGCAGATGATGACGCCGCCCCGTCATCAGCCTCGCGGCAGCGGACGCATCCGCAGCAGCTTTCGCTACAGTGCCGACGATGTGCGCTGCAAAGACTGCACGAGATACGACAGCGGACACCCCTGCCACCTGAATGAATGCGTCTGTCTGGAGGAGCGCATCGAGGCCGGCGTGGTGGAGCTGAACGCTCTGGCGCGGGAGTGCTTCGGCGGGAGGATGTTCCGCCCGCTGCAAAGACGGCTGCGAGATGAGCTGAACCGGCAGCCCTTTCGCTTCTTCCTCGGTGACGCCCACAGAGAACGATGGACGCATTGGAAAAACCGCTGCTACGGTATGTCCGGGCGCAATGCGGCTGCGCTGTTTCTGCTTACCGCCGATGAGGAGCTTTGGCAAAGAGTCCTCTGGCATTTCGACAGCAGCGGCTTCGACTTCCCCGCCATCCGCCTCTCCGGTATTCACCCGGAGCTGTACAGCATTTATCAGGCGGCGAAGACCATTTCCGTTGGCGGTGACAACATCGTCATAGAAGACCTTGCTTTTTCCGAGCTGGTCAGCGACAGAGCCTTCCGGCTCATCCTCGGAGCACTCCTGCTGTGCAGGTACGGCGAGGTGGTCTTAAATCTGGAAAGAAAAACGGAGGAGACAACATGATGATTCAAGCGGTTCTCAGTAATCCCAAACACCCGGAATACGGCGTGGCAACCATCCCTTTCCCCATCCCCCGCAATCAGTATACGCACTGCATGGAGCTGTTGGAGGCATTGGAGATCGGCGATGCGGTCAAGGCCGACTGCAAGGTGGAGGCGGTTGATAGCTTTTTCTCTGTGCTCAAGCGCACGGAAATGCTCACGGTCAATGTGGAGGAGCTGAACTATCTTGCCAAGCGGCTGGAAAGCTTCGACACCGGCGAGGCCGCACAGTTTCAGGCGATGGCACACAAGTTGGAGCTGTTCGAGCTGAAGGATCTCATCAACCTGACCTTTTGCTGCCAGCAGGCCACGGTCATCACAGACTTTTCTGACCTCGCCGCTATCGGCCGCGACCATTACATGAACCTGCACGGCGGCAGCGCGAGCGTGGATGAAATGAACGCGCTGGACGGCAAGGGAACCGCACGGCAGCTCATTGAAAGCGGCAGCGGCACGATCACGCCCTACGGCGTAGTCTACGACAACGGCATGAAGTTAGAGCAGATCTATGATGGCCGGTTCTTCCCCTGCTATTACTATGAGCCGAACGCCATCACCGTTGCGGTGACATCCAAAGCTGAGCCGGAGGACACAGAACACATCACATGGCTGTTCCTCCCTATGCTGCAGGAGGAGATTGACCGCGCCCTCCTTCGTGGGGGCATCACAGATCCCGCCGATGTCCGCCTGCGGCTGGAGGACAGCCAGCTTCCCAATGAGGTGGATGTTCTTCTGGATATGGAGTACGAAACCCTCTCCGACCTCAACGAACTGGCAGAGGCAACGGATGGGTTATCAAAAGCGGATATGGAAAAGCTGGGCGCCGTGGTCATGCTGGCAGAGCCAAAGTCTGCGGCACAGATCAAAAATCTTGCGGAAAACCTTGACCTCTTTGACTTCGCTCCCGGCGCGCACTCTCCCGCCGAGTACGGCAAATACATGATCCGGCAGTCCGGTCATTTCGACTATGATGAAAATCTCGACGCTTTTTACGACTATGAAAAGTACGGAACGGAGCGCATGAACGCCGAGGACGGGATGTTCACCGACCGGGGTTATATCGCGTACAAGGGCTGTTACAGCATGGAAGAAGTGATGAATGGCAGCCAGAGCAGCCACATAGAGATGGGAGGGCTTTCACGATGATCATTCAGGCGGAACTGAAGTGTAAGCAGACAGGATGCGAGGCAGAACCCTGCGCCGTGGATAAGGCCATCGAGCTGCCAAGCCCGCGGTTCAAGCAGTTCAGCCGCGCGCTGCTGGCTGACTATGATTTCATCGCAGAGAACAAAAATGCCATCCGACACGATGATGACGCCAGGCACTGCCTGCTCATCCTCGATGCGGAGGGAACGGACGGTTTCCTTGTTGACCCGCAGGGATACAACTATGCCCGGTACAGTGCCTTTGTCCCCAACGCCCGCAGCTTGCTGACGCCGGATATGGCAATCGACCGCAGCTATATTTCGCCGGCAGAGCCTTGGCGCAATGAAAATCGGGATGAAATGCTCCGCATGACGCTGCGTGTCGAGGGAAAGCCGGACTACACCCTTGTTCTCCCCACTGATGAGGAATACCTGGACGCGGTGAAGGCTTACCTTGATATTGATGTTTTCGCGGATGCCATGCTCTGCGATATTCGCTTCAAGGTGCCTTACATCGGCGAGCTGATCCGTGATACGGATTGCCCCGCCGTGGAGGATTACAACGATTTTGCCGAAGCCTTGGAGGACATCTGGCAGCAGGACGGTGCGCTCCTGACCTACGCCGCCGTGCTGGAGGCGGAGAAGCCAGACACCCTGCGCAGAGCCTGTGAGCTCCTGCAAGATCTGGATAACTACCAGCGCATCACGGAGGATGCCTACGGTTACGGTCAGCATCGATTGCAGGAAACGCTGGGGCTGGATGATGAGGCCATCTATGAGCTGGACGGCTATATGGATTTTGAAAAATACGGTCAGGACTGCATGGAAAACGACTGCGTGACAAAAACAGAGTTCGGCCTGCTGCGGCGCTTGGACCCGCCCTTCCCGGAGCAGACGCAGGGGCAGCAGATGTTTCAGTAGACTTTGCGGCAGATGTGTAGTATGTTTGCCGTTGCCCAAAAGAAGGGAGTGATACCTATGAACACCAAGATCTCATATCTGTACAGAGATGCCGATAACTACAAGATGCACAATAAATGCGTCATTGCCGGTACGCTGACTACGGAACAGGCTCGTACCATCAAAGATAGCTGCGAAATGGGCGAATACTTCATTCCAAGGCAAGTAGGACTGCCGGAACGCCGCTTCGACCGGTATGATCCTGCGGTGGATCACTGCTGGTTCGAGCTGGATGAGGACTGCTTCTCAGAAACGATAGAACCGCCTACTGTAGCCCTTACTGCCACAGAACTGGTCAACCGTTTCGAAGGATGTAAAAACAACTGGCGGGATGAATCGTACACGCCGCAGATGGGAGGCATGAAATTTTGAAAGTCAACGCAAGAACAGATAAATTCCAGCACCTTGAAGTATTTGATAAGCCCGCGCTGTTCACCAACGGGCGCATCGCCCGTGATACCGTGCCGCAGGGCTGGTACTGCTATGACATTCGCGGCTCTGACGATGATCCCGGCGAGCTGTGTTACATGGAAGAAAATGTTGTGGTCAACCACGCAGGCTCGGTGCTGATGCCGGAAAAGCTGGCGATGCCTAAGTCCGGACGGCTGGATGTGCGGGATGAACTCGGTTTTCTCGATGAAGGCGACATGACGCTCCGTGAGTTCTGCGAGGCGCATCAGATCCCCTATCCCGCGGAGAATATGAAATTTCATATCCGACCTGCCCGCCCGGAGGAGGCGGGCTTATTTTATACCCCGCACCCCGAAGAAGATAAGCGGCTGGGTACCGTTGGACATGTCCGGATGGACTTCGGGCGCAGCGGCAATGAGTTCTGGCATACATGGCGGCCCCGCGGCCCGGAGGAGCTGAACAGTCCTGTGTTCAAAGCGGAGCTGCAAGAGGTCGTGGACACGCTGCGGGAGAGTGTGCTGAAAAACCGCTTTGCCATGGAGCGCTTCTGTTATGCCCACGGTGGCAAAATCAGCGGCGGCTGGACACAAAACTACGGTTACGTCGTGGAAACGGAGCATTACCGCTACTGCCTGCGGTGCAACCCCTCTCCGGGCGATTATAACGGGTATCTGACGGCCTATGATCTGGATGTCCAGCGGCAGAACATGGCGCGGGACAATCCTCTGGTGGGCCGCGTCACCTATGCCAATGGAGATGCACAGGAGTTTACCGATGCCGAAGCATTTCTCAAGTGTGTGCGGGAGGAGCTTCCGTATCGCCCCACCACAGGCTTCCGCTACGAGGTGCTGACCGACGATCCCGCTGTCCGCAAGCAGGTGGATGACATTATCTTCGACTTCTACGGCGAGGAAGCCCCTTGCCGGCAGGAGGATCACGAGCCTCGGCCCGAGCAGGGCATGACCTTCGGAGGAATGTAATGGACGCTTCAAAAAAGCAGCGAGAGCCGGTCGCTTTCAAGAACCTTGCCGAGCTGAAGCGGTTCATACGGCCCGGTGTGGAGTTTAAGACCGTCAGCCACGCCAATCATGCGGATATGGTGGGGCTGCCCCGTGTGGTGACCACGGTGCAGACGGTGGGCTTCTATTCCAAGATCAAGGATCAGCCGGAGCATCCCTTCTCCACCTGCAATCACGGCAAGGGCTTCTACACCGATTTTGGGAAAGCCGGCAATTACATCTTTGATGGTACGACGGTCAAGGTGAAAGATACCCGAAAGCAAGATCGCGGCGTGATCTACGAGCTGGAGTTTTACGACAGAGAGCAAAACATGGAGGAAACGATGATGGACAGAAAAATGGTGAATTTCATTCGGGAGCAGTATCCCCCCGGCACCCGCATCCGGCTCAATTCGATGGAAGACCCTTATCATCCCATTCTTCCCGGCACGGAGGGCGAAGTGGACTTCGTGGACGATAAAGGACAAATTTTTATGAAGTGGGACAATGGCCGCACGCTGCCGCTCGCCCCCGGCGAGGACAGCTTCACCGTGCTGCCGCCCAAGCTGACCACCCTCAAGCTGTATATGCCCCTGACCGCCGATCTCTACGAGCGGAACGAGTACGGCGAATTCGATGACAGCAGCACATTGCTGGAGGGCAGTGAGCTGCGCGGCTATCAGGATCAGATCACGGCGGCGCTGGTGAAAAACCGGATGCCGGAGGAGACCGAGCGAGGTCTCATGCATTGGTATGATGAAGCCGACAGCGTTGACCGCAAGGTGCGCTCCGCCGTCTTCACCGTGGAGCAGCGTGACCGGCAGCTCTGGGGCGTGGCGGAATGCCGTGTCGCCGGGGAATTATCCGACACAGAGCTGGAAACCTTAAAGGAATATCTCACTGGGCAGGCTTCGGACGGCTGGGGCGAGGGCTTTGAGCAGCGGGAGATCTCCGTGGATGACGGCGGCGAATTGTATGTCCACTTTTGGAACTCGGACGAGTGGAGTATCCAGACGGAACAGGAACGCTTTGAGCCAAGGCTTTCTGAAGGTTACACGACGGAACAGCGGATGGGGGGACTGTAAAATGTTCGATACAAAAGAGATGCAAACAAAATTTATTTCCAATATGGCAGAACGGCTCAATACCATGAATTTTCGCGCAAGATTTCGAGAGGACGGAGATCTTACAGTGAGTAGTTCGATCAACTTCCTGGGTGTTGTCGGAAAGACTGGCGAACTATACTGCAATTCCAAAGACCTCTGCAATCCATACAGGCGATTTCAATTGGAGAGAATCCTCCAAACGATGGATGCCGTTCGCACGGAAATGGTACAAGCCAATACATCAACACCGGAAGAAGCACTGGAATTAGAAACACTGCTGGGGGCATATCCGAGCCGACAGCAGGCACAGGAGGAGAAGCCTGAACCGAAACAAAACGAAGATGCAACGCTCAAAATGGTACATGAGCAATCTTCTGAAAAGAATCCTTCCCAGTCCAATTTGTCGGAGGGTCTGCCGGAGTTGTGCTTCTCCACGCTCCCCGGCACCGGCGAGCTCATCTGTATCAAGCGCGGTGAGATCGGCTACTACCACAGTGATTGGAACACGGACGATCCCACGCATAACCGTGAACTGGCGGACTACAACAACGAGCGGCTCGGCGTTACCCCTGCGCAGGAAAAAGCCATGAAAACGGGCTCCATGTTCGGCTGGGACGTCCCCGGTGCGAACCCGAAAGTCTATGAGCAGAACGGGATGAAAATGGGAGGAATGACCCTTGGGTAAGAAGATATTCGAGGTATATCTTGCGAAAGAAGACGTACCCAACAACGAGGCGTATGCCAAGCTGGACTTGCCCGCCTCCCCGTGGGAACTGTGGGACGCTATGGAAAAAGTGCGGTTGAACGAGGGCGAGCAGTTGTACATGGAGATCGAAGACTACGAAGCCTTCGGGTACCTCGCGCCCTATTTGGACGGGTTGGATATCAGCCTCATCGAGCTCAACGACCTTGCCGCACTGCTGTCGCCGCTGGACGAGGTGCAGGAAGCCGCCTTTGAGGGACTGTTTTCCATGGAGGTGCAGAGAAAAGTAAATGCCAACGGCGGCGTCATTACGCTGCAGGATCTGCGAGATCTGGCGGTCAGCGCAAGAACAGACTGCTATCATGTGGTGGATGCCGCGGATGACGCCCAGCTTGGCCGCTTCTATGCGGAAAACGACTTTGTCCCCGAACTGGACGGCGTATCCAACGAGGTGTTCGAGATGCTGGACTTCGCCGGCATTGGAAGAATGATGCGGTGCAGTGAAAACGGCGTTTTTGTGGGCAGCCTGTATGTGCTGCGGGATGGCGAGCTGACAACCGCGCCGCCCTGCGCCAAGGACTTGCCGGAAAAGCCGGAATACCTCTTCCGACTCACGCTTGGACTGCATCCCGACATTGGCGATGAGCGCACGGTGACGCTGGAGCTTCCCGCCTCGGAGAAAGAACTGGAGGATGCGCAGGAGCGGCTGGGTACGCTGCAATGGGAAAATACCGTTGTGCTTGACTATGATGGCATCATCCCCAACGCAGCCATATTTGCCGACCTGCCCATGGAGATAGAAGCCTTCAACGAGTTTGCCAAAGCAGTGAAGGATATCCCTGTCCGGCAGGTGCAGCTCCCAAAGCTGAAAGCATTGCTGGAGCAGTTCGAGGTGCAGGACATCGGGACAGCTATCCTTCTGGCAGAGCATCTGGACGATTATATCCTCACGCCGGAGCTGAGCTCCCCGCAGGAAACAGCCGTAGACCAGCTTCACTTCATGACGGATGACCACTCGGTGGAATTGCTGATTTCCCATGTAAATCTCTACGCCTATGGCTGCGACCTCATCAGGGAGGACAACGCAGTGCTTTCACCCTACGGTCTGCTGCACCGTGCGGACTATCAGCCCATGCTGACGCCAGTGCAGGAATCTCAGGAAATGAAGATAAAAATGAAGTAATACCACCATGGCTCGCAGAAGCCATTAAAAATCATTTTAGGGGCCGATTTTCCGAAAGGGGATCGGCCCCTTCTTTTTTTATGCCCTTTTCGGGAAATCACCCCGGAAAGGAGAAAACATGCGCGATGAACAACTGTTGGCTTACCTCAAAGGCTCCTGCTCCGGCAGGAAAAACCGCGTCGGTGGGACGGAACTGGAGCGAGCACTCCATGTCAGCGGGACCGACCTGCGAAAGCTGGTGAATCAGCTGCGGCGCAAGACCCATCCCATCGCCAGCGACCGCAGTGGCTACTTTTACGCCACAACTGCCGGTGAGGTCTACGACACCATCCGCCAGCTGAAACGGATGGCGGCAGGACTGGAAGCGGCCATCAACGGTCTGGAACGGTCTATGGATCGGTTTCGTGAGGACGAGGAGGCCGGACATGGCTAAGCCGCCCTTTCCCTGGATCGGCAGCAAGGAGAAGATCGCACCGTACATCCTGCAGCTTTTCCCGCCCAAGCTGACGCAGTATGTGGAACCGTTCGGCGGCAGCGGCGCGGTGCTGCTGGCTCTGCCGCCGGACCCAAACCGATTGGACATTTATAACGACTTGGATGCCGAGCTGGTGAACCTGTTCTCTTGCATCAAGGAATGCTCCAATGTTTTGCTGCGGGAACTGAAATTCCTGCCCATCCACGGCCGCAAGCTCTTCGAGTATTACCGGGACTTTGTCGCCCACAAGGAGGTCTACTTTCAAAATGTGCAGGCGGAGATCGAGTGTCTGGGAGATCGCTCCTGCTTTACGGAGGAGCAGGCCGGAGAACTGCTCCCCATCTTTCAGGAGCGGCTGGCGCTTTACGATGTAAAGCGGGCAGCGGCGTATTACCTTGCCATCCGCGGCAGCTTCAGCGGGACGATCAACTCTTTCGGTGTCAAAGGGTTGGATGTCGAACGCTTCCTAAAGCTGTTTCCACCGGTGTCCGCACGGTTAAAAGATGTGCCGCTGGAGAACAAAAACGCCTTGCAGCTCATTCGGGAACGAGATAAAAAAGGCAGTCTTATCTATGCCGATCCGCCCTATGTCAAAACGGAGCGGCTCTACCGTGTCGCTGGGAAGCTGGGACGTTTCCGCAGATTCCATGTCCGGCTCTGGCAGGTACTAACTGGCCGTGACAGTTATGTGGTACTGTCCTACAACGACTGTCCCTTTATCCGTAAGCTCTATCAGGATTGGTACATTTCATCTTTCCAGCGCAGCAATCCGCTCTCTCAGAAAAAGGGCTCGTCCTTCGGCGAACTCATCATCACCAACTACGATCCCCGCCCCTACATGACCAGCCAGATGAACCTCTTCGACGAGCCGTTGGGCGAATGGGAGCTGAAGCTGGTCCATATCCCAAAATATCCACCAAGGAGGAAAACAGCATGAAATTCAATTTGAACCATGATCCTAACAATAAAACTCTTTCTATTCCTCGCGCCGCTTTGCAGCTCTCCGGACTTGCAGGCGTCAGCGACCTGATCCTCCATACCGACAGCGGCTGTGTTCTGCTGCTGCCGGGAGATCCCACCGTGGCAGAGCTGCTGAAAACCATTTCTCTGCTTTCCACCGTAACGCCGCAGCTGATCTCCCGTCTGGCGGAGAGAAGCCAGATGGCAATGGAGGCCGGAATGACGGAAACGGCATGCGGTGCCTGTGAACGCAAACCCCAATGCTCCGGCCTTGAAATTCCACCCTGTCAGCTGGCGGAGGCGGGGATCTCGCCCACTGCCGCGCTGGAGTCCTTTGTAGAGGAGGGCAGAGTCATCGTGCAGGCAGCGGAGAAAACCGCCGCGGATGTGCTCATCGACGAGCTGGACGATGATGTCCGCACCATGCTGGAGGATTCCGGTGTGCAGATGGAGGGCGTATGCCGCCTGCTGGAAAAGGAGGAAATCTCAGAATGAATGACACCTATCTCTATCCCTACTCCTCTGCCGAGGCGAGAGATCGGAACGAGCTTCCCCTCTGGCGGGAGAGCCACAAGGCGAACATCGCCTGCCGCAACGCCATCGAGGACGCCATCCGCCGGAGCTTCGACGGAATGCATCTGGACAAGGACTGTATCACGCCGGTGCTGGAGGAATACGGCTACAAGCGCACCGCGTGGGTGCTTGCCAACACCCTGAACGAACTCAAGTGGGATGGACGTTTCGGCCATGCCAACAAGCAGTGGGCGGAGCGCGCCTGCATTCCCAAAGACATCAACCACAACAGCGACTTTGTTGTCCGAAGCCATCCGGCTGTGCTGGATGGCTTCGTCAGTTTCTACCGCAAGGCGGTGCAGGCGTTAAATCTCTTCGGCGCGGAGCATTGTGTCGGTGACCGCGCCGAGCAGGACTATACCGGCAAGGTGCTGGTGCTGTCACCGGATGTACTGCGAGAACAGTATTGGGGACAGAAATACCAGCTTCTATATGCCCAAAGCGGCTTTGGTTGCAAGCCCCATTCCAGCGGTCGAGCGGTCTTTGCCACCAGCCTTGCGGACGGTGAAACTGCCAGATGGAATCGGGAGGATTTTGTCGGCGTACTGGATGACAAGTTCCTGCCGGAGTGGGCAAAGCCGAAGCTGGCAGAGCTTCAAGCGCAGGAGCAGACCGACGCGCCCACGATGGGCGGCATGAATATGAAGTGAGGAGGATGTCTGAATGTGCATGACCTATTACACCGTGGACGATCTCCGCCCCGGAAGGCCCGGATGGGATGTGAGGCAGTTTTCTGCATTGGCGGAGGCCATCGACCATTACCGGACGCTCCCCATGGATGGGACCCGTGTCCTTGGTATGATGGATGATGCCCACGCCTATGAACTCATCCGCTGTGTGCGCCTTTTCCCCGGCGACGCCCAGGGCGAGGATGTTCTGGCGGCAGATTACCGGCGCAGCGGCTTGACGAAAAAAGATGCCTCCCTGAGAGTTGCGCTGGACGGTTGCTTAGAAACTCTGCATCCCCGATTTCTGTTGGAACCGGAGCGTTTGGTTCCCGTTCCCCAAAGCAGAAAGCTGCGGGAAGAGCTGCGGGAGGCACTTCTCTGGCAGGGCTATGAAGAAAACTATGAGTCTGCCATCCGCTCCGTCTTTGTGGGCGGCGTTGGTTGGATCTCACCCCAGGATGTGAAAAAGCAGCGGCAGCTTCCACTTGTGCTGAGCTACCGGGTAGAC
>ENA-UEQL01001616-UEQL01001616.1-human-gut-metagenome-genome-assembly--contig:-NODE-1616-length-15503-cov-3.536626_pt1 | contig 15503 bp, 10 predicted proteins | sample MGYA00242905_ERZ507926 | MGnify/ENA primary metagenome ERZ507926 (study PRJEB26167, sample SAMN06115531) | human gut metagenome | host: Homo sapiens | place: China:Henan | collected 2015-09-09...
GGACCATCTGAAAAGCCCGTGCACACAAGGGTTCATAGTGATCGCGGAATAGTTGCTGAAAATACGCCGAATGGTTTTCCACAGTTTTCTCAAAATATGTCGGAATACTCCGAATCATTCAAATATAGCGATAATTCGGGAAATTGCAAAATTTGGACTGCCGCCAACTATCTCCGTCTTCGAGTAGATTCCACACCGCAGGGCATCCTGTCCCCGCTGCGCGGGGCACAGGCACAAAAAAGGCAGGACCGCTCTTGCGGGTCCTGCCTTTAATTTATCCTGCCGCCGTTACCTTCCGGCGATGCGGCAGTATCTGTCGTAGCGTCCTATCACGTCGTTCACGTAGGCCAGCGTCTGCCGGCTGCCGGTGAAACGTCCGCACTTGACCGCCTCGCTCTCGTAATACTCGGGCTGCGCCTTGAGTTGCAGGTAGCGGGCCACGACCTCCCACGAATTGGGATCCTCGCCGTTGAGCCGTGCCAGGCGCCTCGCATCGTTCACATGGCCGATCCCGCTGTTGTACGAGGCCAGGATGATGCTCATGCGGTCTTTTTCAGGTGTCCCTTCCGGAAAACGGAGCGACGACATGATCTTCGACATCAGTTTGTTGGCCAACCAGATATTGGTCCTCGGATCGGTGATCTCGGCCGCGGGGACGTCGAACTGACGCGCCACCGAAGGCATGATCTGCATCAGGCCGCGGGCCCCGCTGCGCGAGGTGATGTCGGGCGTGAAGCGCGATTCGTGGTAGGCGATGGCGCTCATCAGCCGCCAGTCGTGCCCCTCCTGTTCGCTGATGCTGCGGATCAGGTTGTCGTAGGCCGAGATGAGGTAGCTGCCCTCGGGGAGCAGCGAGTGGTGCATCTCGGCCAGTGCGTTCAGTGCGTCGTCCGTCGCGGGTGCGCTGAACTGGGCGTTGAAGCCGTAAAATGTCGTAAGAATGGTTAAGAACGCAAACGTTAATACGGTCTTTTTTAACATAAAAGGTTGTTTTGCGGGCAGCTTACACCGCGCAGAACAGCACGCTAATCATAGAATCCCCACGAGATACCGATTTTGAACATGCCCGGATTGAGCGGATAGCGAGCCGCCGAGAAATATTCTCCGTTACCGAACAGTCCCTTGTTCACATGCTGATATTTCAGGAATATCCGCATTCTCTTCCACTTTCCCATGACGAAAGCGTCCATATAGGGGTAATTCCCCGTCTCGACCTCCCGTTGGTTGTAATACACCGACAGAGCCGGATTGTAACCGGGCGCATAATACTTGGTATTATAGCGTCCGTCCAGACCGATCTGCAGGCGCAGCACATCGCGCACGACCCAGAATTCGTAGTAATACGACAGGAAGGCGCTCAAAAGCGGAACGGGTACAACATCTTGATCCGTGCTCCACTGCAACAATACCCTGTTGTCCAAATGAAGTCCGCCTAAGCGGAAATCTTTGCGAGCATACACACTCGTGAGGCTTACGTTCCCGCTGTGCTGGCCGACGTTGCTGTCCGACTTGTAGTAGATCTTGTCGGAGACGACTCCCTGCCATGCCCCCGCTTCGAACGCGAAATCGGGAACCGAAAACTTGACCTCAAACCGAGTTTCATTCTCCTTGCTTAAAGGAGTGTTCCATATATAATGGTTAGAGAACAGATTCTCCTGCCAGTAGGTCGGCGAGCGGCGGTCCATCGAGAACCGGCCTTCGAGAATCAGGGGGTGTCCGCGCAGATAGCCTTTCAGCGCGAGGTGCGCGCCGATCGAGAGATCTCCGCCTCTGTATCCCGACGGGTAGAAACGGAGGTTTCCGTCCCAGTCGACATATTTCTTTATCTTTCCGCTGACGGAGCCGTAAAAGAAGTAACTCGTCTTGTTGACCTTCGTGTACTTCCCCGTCAGGTAATCTTTCAGTTCGAATTGCGAGTAGGTGTGCATGTCGATGCCGATGCCGGCGTCGAGCGTCCCCACGATTCCGTTCCGGTCCCAGGGCTGCGCCTGCACGAAGAAACGGTTCGAAATGTTCCGCTCGTAGATCGAGTCACGCGTCTCCGCAGGGTTGATGAACCAGTTATCGTAATAATGCCCCTCCGCGGAGACGAAATCGCCGTTCTCGTCCCGGTGGTCCCGTTCATTCGTATAAGGCTCGTTCCTGTCGGTGTAGACCTTGCTCCACGAACTGTACTCGAACGAATGGCCGATATACACCGCCGAGAGGTTCGCCATCGAGAAATCGCTCTCCGTGAGCCGTTGCAGCGGAATGCCGTAGGACTGCGTGACGAAGAAGGCGTTGTTGCGGTAGAGGTTCTTGGCCTCGGCGTCGGCCAGCCGCATCGGCACGCCCGAAGGCATCTCGAACGTCGTGTCCGCAATGGCCCACTCGCCGACCACGCCGCCGTTCTCCTGCTGCTCGATGTGGTTGTTGTAGTAGCCCGCATGGACCGAATACCGCCTGCCCGTGTGGCTGACGGCCACCGCAAGGTTGTGGTTCTTGGTCCGCGACCAGACGTACTGGCCGCGCGTGCCCCGCGCCTTGTAGTCGATGTTGAAACCCGTCGTCGGAGAGATGTTCTGCGCATGCATGATGCCGAAATTCTCCTCACGGAAACGCTTCTGCCCCGACTCTGCGTAATTCATCCGGATCATCGGCTTCTTCGTGTTGTAGAAGGGCACGTTCTCCATGTTGTAGGTGTACGCGTAGTAGGGACTCGCAAAACTGAAGTCAAAGAACTGCGGACGCCGGAAATAGTTCAACGGCAGCGACGTCTGGCCCAAAGCCCCCTGGGCGATGTCGCCCACGTCCTCCCGGTAGAACGGATAGTCGATCCGGTAATCGGTCAGCGTGGTGTCCAAAGGCCCGATCTCGACGCGGTTGAAATCGCGGCTCACGTGCCATTTGAAGTTGTTCAGCGCGCGGATCGAGTCATTGAAAAAATAGGACTCGAGCGGCTTGCGGATCTTGCGCTCCTTCTTGGTCGTATCCTGCGGCTGCTCCCCCTCCTCGCCCTCGGGCTGTTCGAAAGGGTTGTTGCCGTAGAGATTTCCCGACTGGCCGTTCTGCTGGGCGCGCATCAGGGTCTTCGCATCGAAGCCCTGGGAGCGCACCGCCTCGGGCGCTGCAAAAAACAGACCGAGCAGGAGCGTCAGCAATATGCGGTTCGAAAATCTCGACATGTCAGCCAAAGAGCGGAAATCCGCGGCAAATGTAATTAAAAAATTTTAAATATACAACTATTCGGCTTTCCCACAGCCGTTTGCCTGGCAGGCGAACCCCCGGACGAGCGAAATCAGGACGTAAAGCACGATGATCAGCGGCACGGCGTATCCGCGCAGGACGACCGCCATCGCGGCGCTGACGAGAATGAACGTATAGCGCAAACCGTTCCCCTTCCAGCCGAATCCGTGGAATTTGAGGGCGAACATCCTCAAATTCGAGATCATCAGCAGTCCCACGACCACGGCAATGGCAGAAATCGCCTCGCGCGGAAGCTCCAGTCCGCTGGTCTCGAACAACAGCCCCAGCGAACCGCAGAGCATCGCCGCCGCCGGGCTGGGCAGTCCGCAGAACTCCGTGCGCTGCGTGTCGTCGATATTGAATTTCGCCAGCCGCAACGCGGCGCAGGCCGTAAAGACGAAAACGGCCAGCCCCGGATACCCTTCGGGCAGCCAGATGCCGGGCATCCATTGATAGAGCGAATACATGATCGCCGCCGGGGCCAGTCCGAATGAGATGTCGTCGGCCAGCGAATCGAGTTGCAGCCCGATGGGCGAACTCTGGTTGAGCAGACGCGCTGCGAAGCCGTCGAAAAAGTCGAACACGGCGGCCAGAACCATCAGGCCGAAGGCCAGCTTCAGGTCGCCCCAAACCAGCGCCGAAACCACCGCCGCCGAACCGCAGAACAGGTTCGACAGAGTCAGCAGATTGGGTATCGTGAAGAGTTTGATTTTCATTGCCGGGGCGAAAATTTAATTTTCCAATAGGCGGCAAAGTTACTAAAATATTTTTATCTTTGTCGAACTTAACTCCATATAATAACTATGGCAAGCAATAAATATTGTGTCATCATGGCCGGCGGCATCGGATCGCGTTTCTGGCCCAAGAGCCGGCAGTCGATGCCCAAGCAGTTCCTCGACATTCTCGGGACAGGCAAATCCTTCATCCGCCACACCTACGAACGCTTCGCAAAAATGGTTCCTGCGGAGAATTTCCTCGTGGTGACCAACGATAAATACAAGAGCCTGGTTCTCGAACACATCCCGGAAATCGGCGAAAAACAGGTGCTCTGCGAACCCGTGGGCCGCAACACGGCCCCCTGCGTGGCCTATGCGGCCTACACGCTGCTGAAACGCAATCCCGATGCCGAAATGATCGTCACCCCGGCGGATCACCTGATCCTCAACGAAGACGACTTCCGGGCGATCATCGCCGAGTGTCTCGACTTCGCCTCGGAGCACGACGCGCTGATGACCGTGGGCATCAAGCCCACGCGTCCCGACACGGGTTACGGCTACATCCAGGTCTCGGACGACAAGCCCATCAGCAAGGTCAAGTGCTTCACCGAGAAGCCCGACATCGAACTGGCGCGGGTGTTCCTGCAATCCGGTGAGTTTTACTGGAATTCGGGCATCTTCGTGTGGAAGGTGCGCTCGATCGTCGAGGCCTTCGAGAAATACCTCCCCGAGCACCACGCGCTCTTCAGCGGCGTGATGCGCGCCATCGGAACCGACGCCGAGCGCAACGTCGTGGAAATCGCCTTTTCGGAGTGCCGCGCCATCTCGATCGACTACGGCATCATGGAGAAGGCCGACAACGTCTACGTCCGCTGCGGCGAGTTCGGCTGGAGCGACGTCGGGACATGGGGTTCGGTCTACCAGCATTCGCGCAAGGACCGCTATGCCAACGCCGTGCCCGAAGAGGGCTGTTACCTCTACGACACACGCAGTTCGATCGTTTCGCTCCCGAAGGACAAGATCGCCGTGATCAGCGGACTGAAGGAGTACATCGTCGTGGACACGGACGACGTGCTGATGGTCTGCCCCCGCTCCGAGGAGCAGAACATCAAGAAATTCATCGACGAAGTGAAATTCAACAACGGCGACAAGCACATCTGATCCCGGATCAGATATGCCGTCGTCGCACCACCCATCCCCGGAGGCGGTCTGCGACCGTCCTCCATTTATTTTTCACCCGCCATGAGCGAACTTTACGACCTCTTCCTGAAACACCCCCGCATCTCGACCGACACCCGGAAGATCGAGCCCGATTCGATATTCTTCGCCCTGCGGGGCGCCAACTTCGACGGCAACCGCTTCGTCGCGGAGGCGCTTGAGAAAGGCGCCGCCTTCGCCGTTTCCGACGACGCCGGTGCGGCGGCCGCCGACGAACGCATCCTCTATGCCGGGGACACGCTGCAAGCCCTTCAGGAGCTGGCCCGGGAACACCGCCGGGCGCTGGGCATCCCCATCCTCGCCATCTCGGGCAGCAGCGGCAAAACCACCACCAAGGAGCTCGTCAGCCGCGTATTGGGCGAACGGTTCGCGGTCTGCGCCACGCGCGGCAATCTCAACAACCATATCGGCGTTCCGCTGACGCTGCTTTCGATGACCCGCGACACGGAGTTCGGCGTGGTGGAGATGGGCGCGAGCGCCTGCGGCGAACTGGCCCTGCTGACCTCCGTCGCCGAACCCGGCTACGGCATTCTGACCAACATCGGACGGGCGCATCTCGCAGGTTTCGGAGGCCCCGAGGGAATCCGCCGGGGCAAGGGAGAGTTGTTCGACTATCTCGCCGCGAACGGCGGCCGCGCCTTCGTGCCGTCCGACGACCGGGTGCTGACGGAGATGGCCGCCGAGCGCGATTCGCTGGCTGCGGAATACTATCCCGTCTCGCTGGCCGACGGCATGGAGAACCACCTCGAAGGGGCCTACAACCGCTACAACATCGCCGCCGCAGTAGCCGTGGGACGCTATTTCGGCATTCCCGACGAACGCATCCGCCACGCCATAGCCGGCTACGTCCCCGACAACAACCGTTCGCAGCGCACCGAGACGGCCCGCAACACGCTCGTCATCGACTGCTACAACGCCACCCCGCTGAGTATGCGGCTGGCCGTCGAAAGTTTCCTCGCCGAACCGCTCGGCCGGCGGCAGCGCCGGGTGCTGATTCTGGGCGACATGCTCGAACTGGGCGAATGGTCCGCGCACGAGCACACGGAGATCATCCGCCAGGCGGCGCAGTCTCCCGACGCCGAGCTGCTGCTCGTCGGCAGCGAATTCACGCAAGCCTGCGCCTCGCTCCCCGAGAAGCCGGCCCGCACGACCCTCTGTCCCACGCGCGAAGAGCTGCTTTCGCGGCTGCGGCTCTCCCCCGTCGAAAACGCCCTCGTGCTGCTCAAAGGCTCGCGCGGCATCGGGCTGGAGAAGGCGATCCCCGAGCTCTGAATCCCCCGCCCCGCCCGAAAGGCGGGCGTCCGGAGCGGCGGCAGACCGCGACGGCACAGCACAAATACCCGCCCCGTGCAATCGCCGGGGCTTTTTTCGGCTTATTTCGAAATTATTTTGTTATTTTTGCCTGTTGTAAACCTTCAAATCAAAGCTATGACACTCAACGAATACCAGCAGCACGCCCTCGAAACGGCCATCTATCCCGACGAGCGCCGCATCATCTACCCCACGCTCGGGCTCACGGGCGAAGCGGGCGAAGTCGCCGACAAGGTGAAGAAAGTGATCCGCGACGGACACGAGGAGTTCACCCCCGAAAAGAGACTCGAAATCGTCAAGGAGATCGGCGACGTATTGTGGTACTGCGCGACGCTCGCCCGCGACCTGGGGTACGAACTGGACGACGTGGCGCAGATGAACGTCGACAAACTCCGCTCGCGCATGCAGCGCAACCACCTGACGGGCAGCGGCGACAACCGCTAATCGTTCGGCAAAACCGAACGATTGCAATTCAGAATCAGAATCAGAATGCAAAATTCATAATCATACATGGAACCCGAAAAAATCCAAACTTCGCTGCCCGAAAACGCCTACCGCGAACTCAAACCGGGCGAAGAGTACACGCCCGTGATGCCGGCTTCGTCCAACCCGAAGGAGGTGACGCCCTACTCGGTCACGATGGGCGTCGTCATGGCCGTCGTCTTCTCGGCCGCCGCGGCCTTTCTCGGCCTCAAGGTCGGGCAGGTCTTCGAAGCGGCCATCCCAATCGCCATCATCGCCGTGGGCATGGGCTCGGTGCTGGGCAAAAAGAACATGCTGGGGCAGAACGTCATCATCCAGTCGATCGGCGCCTCGTCGGGCGTGATCGTCGCCGGGGCGATCTTCACCCTCCCGGCCCTCTACATCCTGGGGCTCGACGCCGCCTTCTGGCAGGTGTTCCTTTCGTCGCTGTTCGGCGGACTGCTGGGCATCGTGCTGCTGATCCCCTTCCGCAAATACTTCGTCAAGGAGATGCACGGCAAATACCCCTTCCCCGAGGCCACGGCGACCACCGAGGTCCTCGTTTCGGGCGAGAAGGGCGGCTCGCAGGCCAAACTGCTGGCCGTCGCGGGACTCGTGGGCGGATTGTACGACTTCGTCGTCGGTACGTTCGGACTGTGGACCGAGTCGGTCTCGACGCGCATCTGCGAATGGGGCGCAGTCGCCGCCGACAAGTTCAAGGTGGTCTTCGGGCTGAACACCTCGGCCGCCGTGCTGGGTCTGGGGTATATCATCGGCCTGAAATACGCCATGATCATCACCGCCGGCTCGTGCCTCGTCTGGTTCGTGATCGTCCCGGTGATCGGCTCGCTGGCCGAAGCGGTCGATCCCGCCGCGATGCTCTCGCTGCTGGGCGTCACACGCGCCGACATCGTCGCCGACCCGCAGTCGATCTTCACCGCCGAAAACCTCTTCGCCTTCATCGGCAAGCCGATCGGCATCGGCGGCATCGCCATGGCGGGCATCATCGGCATCATCCGCCAGTCGAAGATCATCCGCCAGGCCGTAGGCCTCGCGGTCTCGGAGTTCGGAGGCGGCAAAAGCGCCGCCGCGGCCCCCGAGCGCACGCAGCGCGACATCTCGATGAAGCGCATCCTCACCATCCTGATCGCCACGCTCATTTCGGTCTTCGTCTTCTTCCACTTCGGGCTGCTCGACGGCTGGGTGCAGTCCGTCACGGCCATTCTGATCGTCTTCATCATCGCGTTCCTCTTCACGACCGTCGCGGCCAACGCCATCGCCATCGTGGGAACGAACCCCGTCTCGGGCATGACGCTGATGACGCTGATCCTCTCGTCGCTGGTGCTGGTGAGCGTGGGGCTGAGCGGCACGACGGGCATGACCGCCGCGCTGGTGATCGGCGGCGTGGTCTGCACGGCCCTGTCGATGGCCGGCGGCTTCATCACCGACCTCAAGATCGGCTACTGGCTCGGCACGACGCCCCGAAAGCAGGAGGCCTGGAAATTCCTCGGCACGTTCGTTGCTGCGGCGACCGTGGCCGGGGTGATGATCATCCTCAACAAATCCTACGGATTCGTGGGCGAAGGCGCGCTGGTGGCCCCGCAGGCCAACGCCATGGCGGCGGTGATCCAGCCCCTGATGACCGGCGGCCAGACCCCGTGGATGCTCTATTTCTGCGGCGCGGCGCTGGCCCTTGTGCTCACGTCGATCGGCGTCCCGGCCCTCGCCTTCGCGCTGGGCATGTTCATCCCCATGGAGCTGAACGCCCCGCTGGTGGTGGGCGGACTGGTGGCCTGGTTCGTCTCCGGCCGCTCGAAAGACGAGGGTCTGAACAAAGCCCGCTTCGACCGCGGCACGCTGATCGCCTCGGGCTTCATCGCCGGCGGCGCGCTGATGGGCGTGGTGAGCGCCGTGCTGAAATTCGTCGGCGTGGACTGGTTCCTCTCCGGCTGGGCCTCGTCGAACGCCGCCGAATGGACGGGCCTTGCGATGTACCTCGTTTTGATCGGCTACTTCGCCTGGCACACCCTGCGGGCCAAAAAGGAAGAATAACATTTAATCTGCAACGACAATGGACTTGAAAGAACGTTTTCTGAAATACGTCTCCTACGACACCCAGTCGTCGGAGGAGAGCACGACATTCCCCTCGACCGAAAAACAGAAGGTCCTCCTGGCGGCCCTGCGCGACGAGATGGAGGCCCTGGGCATGACCGAGGTCACGATGGACCAGTACGGCTACGTGATGGGCACCGTCCCCGCCTCGAAAGGGTGCGAGAACGCCCCCGTCATCGGCTTCATCGCCCACGTCGACACCTCGCCCGACATGAGCGGCAAGGAGGTGAAACCCCGCGTGATCGAGGAGTACGACGGCGGCGACATCGCCCTGAACGGCCAGCTGACGATGCGGGTTGCGGACTTCCCCGAGCTGGCCTTCTTCAAGGGCCACACCCTGATCCACACCGACGGCACGACGCTGCTGGGCGCCGACGACAAGGCCGGCGTGGCGGAGATTATGACCGCCGCGGAATACCTCATGGCGCACCCCGAGGTGAAACACGGCAAGATCCGCATCGGCTTCACCCCCGACGAGGAGGTGGGCCGCGGCGTGGATTTCTTCGACGTGAAGGCCTTCGGCGCCGATTTCGCCTACACGGTCGACGGCGGCATGGAGGGCGAACTGGAGTATGAAAACTTCAACGCCGCGAGCGCGAAGGTCGAGATTCAGGGCCGCAACGTCCATCCGGGCTACGCCAAGAACAAAATGATCAATGCCATCGACGTGGCGTGCGAACTTCAGGGGTTGCTGCCCGCCTCGCAGCGTCCGCAGTTCACCGAGGGTTACGAGGGATTCTACCACTGCGTAGGGCTGAACGGCACGGTCGAGAACGCTTCGGTCAGTTACATCATCCGCGACCACGACGCCGAGAAGTTCGAGCAGAAAAAGGTCTTCATGTGGGCCGCAGTCGACCTGCTGAAAAAGAAATACGGCGACCAGGTCGTGACCCTCACGCTCAAGGATCAGTACTACAACATGCGCAAGATGGTCGAGCCGCACCCGCAGGTGATCGACAAGGCTCTGAAAGCGATGGAGATGGCCGGCGTGAAACCCCTCGTGCGGCCCATTCGCGGCGGCACGGACGGCGCGCGCCTCTCGTTCATGGGCCTGCCGTGCCCCAACCTCTTCACCGGAGGCATGAATTTCCACGGCAAGTTCGAATACTGCTCGCTCACGACGATGCGCAAGGCCCAGCAGGTGATCCTGAATCTGGCGGTTCTTTGGTCTGAATAGCCCGAAGAACAATTAAAAATCACGAAGTCTATGGACAATTTCGGTTTTCTCAAGGTGGCGGCGGCCGTTCCGCACGTGCGGGTCGCCGACTGCGACTACAACACCGAACGGATGGCGGCGATGGCCGAGGAGGCCGCCCGGCGGGGCGTCGAGATCGTGGCGTTCCCCGAACTGGGCGTCACGGCCTACACCTGCGGCGACCTCCTGTTGCAGCAGACGCTGCTCGACGCGGCCGACGAGGCGTTGGAACGCCTGGTGCGCGCCACGCGCAAACTCCCCCTCACGCTGATCGCAGGCGCTCCCCTGCGCCACGGGTCGACGCTCTACAACTGCGCCGTGGTCTTCACGCAAGGCAAAGTGCTGGGCGTGGTTCCCAAAACCTATATCCCCGACTACGGGGAGTTCTACGAAAACCGCTGGTTCGCGTCGGGCGCCGGGATTTCCGACGAGCATATCGCCGTCGCGGGGCAGCAGGCCGACTTCGGCGCCGACCTCACGTTCGAAGTCAACGGCGCGGAGTTCGGCATCGAGATCTGCGAGGACCTCTGGACCGCCGCACCGCCCTCGTCGCAGCTGGCGCTCAACGGCGCGAAGGTGATCTTCAACCTCTCGGCATCGCCCGAATCGGTCGGCAAACACGCCTACCTGCGGCAGTTGGTGGCCCAGCAGTCGGGACGCGCGATTGCGGCCTATGTCTACTGCTCGGCGGGCTTCGGCGAATCGACCACCGACCTCGTGTTCGCCGGCAACGCCGTCATCGCCGAAAACGGCTGCATTCTGCGCGAAGCCGCGCGCTTCTCGCCCGACGAACAGCTGGTCGTCGCCGACGTGGACATCGAGCGGCTGGAGTTCGAACGCCGCCGCAACACCTCGTTCCGCGCGAACGAAGGGGCCACGGAGAACACCGTGATCGAAATGGAGATTCCCGAGGGGCTTCGCGGCGTGGCGCTCGACCGCGACATCGACCCGATGCCGTTCGTACCCAAGGACGAAGCCGACCGCAGCGAACGCTGCGAGGAGATTTTCCGGATACAGTCGCACGGACTTGCGCAGCGGATGGTTCACACCCGCTCCGAAAAGGCCGTCGTCGGGATTTCGGGCGGCCTGGACTCGACGCTCGCACTGCTCGTGACGGCCCGGACCTTCGATTTCCTGCACCTCGACCGCGCGGGCATCATCGGCATCACGATGCCCGGATTCGGGACCACCGACCGCACCTACAACAATGCGCTGGAGCTGATGCGCGGACTGGGCGTGACGATCCGCGAAATCCCGATCCGCGACGCCTGCACGCAGCATTTTCAGGATATAGGCCTCGACCCCGGCTGCCGGGGCGCGGCCTACGAAAACGCCCAGGCGCGCGAACGCACGCAAATCCTGATGGACGTGGCCAACATGGAGGGCGGACTGGTCATCGGCACGGGCGACCTGTCGGAACTGGCGCTGGGCTGGGCGACCTACAACGGCGACCAGATGTCGATGTACGGCGTCAACGCCTCGGTTCCCAAGACGCTGGTGCGCCACCTCGTGAAGTGGGCCGCCGCGACGGAACAGGACGCCGCGACGCGCGCCACGCTGCTCGACATCATCGACACGCCCGTCAGCCCCGAACTGCTCCCGGCCGACGCCGAGGGCCGGATCGCCCAGAAGACCGAGGACCTCGTGGGGCCTTACGAACTCCATGACTTCTTCCTCTACAACTTCCTCCGCGCGGGTTACGGTCCTGCGAAAATCCTGCTGCTGGCCGAACAGGCCTTCGACAGAAGTTACGACCGCGCCGCGATTCTCCGGTGGCTCACGGTCTTCGTCCGCCGTTTCTTCACCCAGCAATTCAAACGTTCGGCCATGCCCGACGGACCGAAAGTCGGCTCGGTGACGCTCTCGCCCCGCGGCGACTGGCGCATGCCCTCCGACGCCTCGGCAGCGGCATGGCTGCGCGAACTCGACATGTTATAACATAGATCCAATGAAGAAACTCCTGTTATTCACAGCATCCCTGCTCCTGCTCGGCGGCACGACCTCCTCGGCGCAGGACTGGAAAGAGGCCCTGAAAAAAGCCGCCACGGCGGCCGCCGACAAAGCCACCGACGGCAAGCTGACCCAATATGCTCTTGCCGGAACGTGGAACTACACGGGTCCGGGCGTCAAGTTCGAAGGAGGCGACATCGCTTCGGAGGTCGGGGGCGCGGCGCTCGAAACCGCCGTCGTCAAACAGCTCGAAAAGGCCTATGCCAAGGCGGGCATCCGCCCCGGCGCCGGAACGTTCACCTTCGGCAAGGACGACGACGCCTTCACCGCCACGCTCGGCTCCCACACCCTCTCGGGAACCTACGAATACGACGCCCCGACACACGTCGTGACGCTCCATTTCGCCAAGGGCAAGCTCAACCTGGGTTCGGTTCCCGGCCACGCCTACATCAGCGGGCAGGAACTGGTGCTGGTCTTCCCGGTCACCAGACTCGTCGAGGTCGTCACGGCGCTCGGCAGCAAAGTCTCCTATTTTTCGACGGCCACGACGCTGCTGTCGAAATACAAGAACGTCTACGTCGGCTTCGCCTTTTCGAAATAATACGGGCTTCCCGGCGGGAAAAGCCGAAAAAAATTTGAAAAAATTTCGATGACGGATTTACTGCAAATCCGTCATTTTTCGTTACGGATTTTCATTCCCGAAGTCCAACCTCCTCGCAGACAGTAAGCAAATTCGGGGAGCGGATAAATAAAATATTTTACGAAATTCTTAAATAAGTTGCAAAACTCCGATAAATGTTCTATTTTTAGGGGCGAGAAACAAATACAAACCCCCTCAAAATCGAATCGCTTATGAACGAACAAGCCCAACAGTACGTCGAAGACTTCATGGCCCGGCTGATTGCACGCAATCCCGGAGAGCCGGAATTCCATCAGGCCGTCCGCGAGGTGGCCGAATCGCTGGCCCCGCACATCGTGACCAGCCCGATCCTGCAAAAGATGAAGGTGCTGGAACGCATTGCCGAACCCGAGCGCGTGATTATTTTCCGCGTGCCGTGGCTCAACGACAAAGGCGAAATCGAGATCAACCGCGGCTACCGCATCCAGATGAACAGCGCCATCGGCCCCTACAAGGGCGGCATCCGTTTCCACCCCTCGGTCAACCTCTCGATCCTGAAGTTCCTGGCCTTCGAGCAGACCTTCAAGAACAGCCTCACGACGCTCCCGATGGGCGGCGGCAAGGGCGGCTCGGACTTCAACCCGAAAGGCAAGTCGGACAATGAGGTGATGAAATTCTGCCAGTCGTTTATGACCGAGCTGCAACGTCACATCGGACAGGACACCGACGTTCCGGCGGGCGACATCGGCGTCGGCGGCCGCGAAATCGGCTTCATGTTCGGCCAGTACAAGCGTCTGCGCGACGAATTCACCGGCACGCTCACCGGCAAGGGCCGCGACTGGGGCGGCAGCCCGCTGCGCCCCGAAGCCACGGGCTACGGAACCTGCTATTTCGCCCAGGAGATGCTCGCCACGCGCAACGACTCGTTCGAGGGCAAGACCGTCTGCATCTCGGGCTCGGGCAACGTCGCCCAGTACGCCTGCCAGAAGGCCACCGAACTGGGCGCCAAGGTAGTGACGCTCTCCGATTCGTCGGGCTACATCCACGATCCCGAAGGCATCAGCCCCGAGAAACTGGAATACGTCATGGAGCTGAAGAACATCTTCCGCGGCCGTATCAAGGAGTACGCGGAAAAATATCCGTCGGCAACCTACTACCCCGGCGAACGTCCGTGGGGCGTGAAGTGCGACATCGCCATGCCGTGCGCCACGCAGAACGAGCTGAACGGCGACGAGGCTCAGGCGCTGGTTGACAACGGCTGCATCTGCGTCGCCGAGGGAGCCAACATGCCCTCGACACCCGACGCCATCCGCATCTTCCAACAGCACAAGCTGCTCTATGCCCCGGGCAAGGCGGCCAACGCCGGCGGCGTAGCCACCTCGGGACTCGAAATGACCCAGAACTCGATTCGCCTCACCTGGTCGCCCGAAGAGGTCGATGCCAAACTGAAATCCATCATGCAGAACATCCACGCGGTCTGCGTGCACTACGGCACCCAGCCCGACGGCTATATCAACTACGTCGTGGGCGCCAACATCGGCGGCTTCATGAAGGTAGCCAACGCCATGCTCGCACAGGGCTGCGTCTGACGGCCGGCCCCGGGAATCCCCGCCAACGAAACACCCCGGAAGCACGAGACTTCCGGGGTGTTTTCGTCGCAGCGGCGGCCGATCGCCCGTTAAGACGTACCGGGTAAGGGAAAAAGATCGGCAGATGCAAAAAAAGGTACGGCCGCTCGGTATTTCAGGCGCACCCATACCACATTCGGGCAAAGGTGTTGCGTGTCACGAAAGTTTGTCTATCTTTGTCGGCACAAAGAGATCGGGCAATGCCGGGAGGCATGCCTACGATTTCTCGATTCTTGCGACGGCCCTAAAAATCTGTGTGAAGTTGCGTCACTACTCTTTGAATTCTTCAAAACGGGCCGTCGCAACTTTTTCTACCCCTTTGCAAAAACTCGGTCAATAAATTCCGCCGTTTTCGCGGTATATTCTCCAGACATTCTCGAAAAACGAGTCGTCCTCCGGAATCGGTCTGACATCGCGTGTGCGGCAGCTGAAGGCTCCGTCGGAAAGATAAACCTCCTGAATACTTTTCCTTGTTTCTCCGCGGCTCTCCGGGACAAAGCGGAACGGTTCAGAGAACCCGTCACGGAGTTTTCCGGAAGGATCATAACAGAGCGACGAACCGCGCGTCTCCCCCGCCGTGTCGGAATAACCGATCATCGCTGTAAGCACTGCGCACTGCGTCAACAGAATATCGCGGAGCTTATAGAAGGTATAAAGCCTGTCTGCCGACGAGACAGAAGCCTTGTCGGATATCCCGGCAAGCTCTTCCCCGGTAATTTCAAGAAGATTTGACAACCCGTCACGCCGCCTGATAGCCGCTCCGCTGTCGCTCATCCTTCTCTGTGCGTCAGAGATGAGCTTTCCGGTATTCTCCTCGCCGCCGATAACACTTTCCGCGATCATGCGGTGCTTTTCCGCGCATTTTTTAAGTATCGGCAGAAATTCCGCATCGGAAGTCTTTTCGTTCGGATAGCTGCATATGTAAAGCGCCGCGCGCAGCGAACCGACCTGCCCGGCATTCAGCGCCGAGCCGCCCGGACGGGTAACTCCGTGAGTTCCCGCGCACTCTCCCGCGGCAAAAAGCCCCCGCACCGAGGTCTGCCACCACATATCGACGGACATCCCGC
>ENA-UEQL01001621-UEQL01001621.1-human-gut-metagenome-genome-assembly--contig:-NODE-1621-length-15475-cov-12.354786_pt1 | contig 15475 bp, 33 predicted proteins | sample MGYA00242905_ERZ507926 | MGnify/ENA primary metagenome ERZ507926 (study PRJEB26167, sample SAMN06115531) | human gut metagenome | host: Homo sapiens | place: China:Henan | collected 2015-09-09...
TTCATGCTGATACGCCCGATCGTCTGTGGCTTTCAGGTGTTCCGCTTCTGCAAGAAACTGTTCTCCCAGCCATTCAGGCGGTGCTTGCAGATACGTAGACTTGTGGCACAGCCTGTCCGCGCGTTCTTCCAAGCTGTCTTTGTTTGCCCAGTTGTCTCGGCTGATCGGCGGGTTGTAGCTTTCAAAGTTCCAGAACTTAGATCCGCCGCGCATTGTAGACTGTAAGATCGTTCGTATTTCCGCACGCCCCGCGAACTGGTCTTTTTCCTCAAAGTGCGTTACAGCAATGTACCCGAACGGCACTTTGATGGATTTGATCTTCATCGGGTCGTCCGCACCCCGGAACATGATCTTCTGCCCGGTTGGTTTATAAATCAGCTCCATCGGGGAAACCTTCGCTTCCCAATATTCCGCCGCGCCGAGTTCTCCAATTGCCCAGACATACTGCGCATAAACGCTATCGCGTATCGTATTTGCGACCTTGCGAAGCACCAACGCATGACAGTTTTTGTTTTCCTGCTGCATCAGCAGGGTTGGGACAATGATGGACACAAACGAGGATTTCAGAGAGCCGCGCCCGCCGCTCTCGTCGTAGTGTGTATGGCCGTGCTGGAATACGTCACGCGCCACGCTATAAAAGGCAGGGCCAATTTTTTCGGACAACCGAACCTCAGACATCGATAATCACCCGCACCGCATCTTCCGCGTTTGGCTTAAGTTCTGCCGCAGAAAGACGTTTCGCCAGACTGTCTGCAGCCTTCAGCCGGTCTGAGAGTGAAGCGTCCATGCCAAACTGGTCTTTGACCTCGCCGCGCATGACAGCAGAATAAAACTGCAGCACCTCGTTTGCGTCAGCGACCAGCGCCGCTTCTTGTTCGTCCAGCCTGCGCTTTATATACGCAGAAATAGCTGGTTTTGATAGGTTTTCTGCCGCAATCACTCTGCATGATGTTTCTTTGTACCCGGCCTTTTTCGCTGCCTCTGTCGCGTTTCCGGACTTCAGGTATTCTTCGCAGAATCGTTTCTGCTTCGGCGTAAGCTTTTCATCCGCCATCGCTGTAAAGTCCAGCCAGCAGCTTCAACACATCCGCAATCTGGTACGTTTCCAGCAGAGTGACGTTCTTCGGCTTTTCATCAGGTCGGTATTCATAAACCATGTATTTCGTCACCATCCTGTCATTTTTCGCGGAATAAGTCTGCATTTGATTGATTTTTATTTTGATTCCGTTGTACAAGAGCGCTGTTTGCAGCTTGTGTGCAAGGGCGCGCAAACTCGCCATAGCCGCTCCTTTCTGCCTCATTCTTTCGTTCTCGTGTCTCCGTGTGTGAATAAATATATTTATTCACACCGGAGAACACGAGAACAGGAGGAGGAGGTTTCCGCAGAACGCTGCGGTGCCGATGAAAAGGGGCGTAGAGTTGATCTCTACGCCCTTATAGTAAATGTTAAATTTGGCTCTGGGACGCAGACTTTTTCATAAAAGCCCTCTTTTTTGCCCAACAAGGCGAATAAATTGCCTGTGCCATTCCTGCGCGGTGCGTTCGGATACATAAACCGCCATCGCAGCGCCCTGCAGGGTATGCGTCCGCTTCCAAAGGACCAAGTCTATGAGCCGGAGCCGCTCCGCGCCGTCAACGAGCTGTTCCGTCTCCGCGATTGCCTCCTCAACGGCAGCGCGCTCGGACTTCGTCATCAGCCCGCCGCCCTTATAATTGCGGATCATCCACTTTGCATATGGCCACCAGCCGTAGCGCGGCTTACTCACGGCGCGCTTCCTTTCTTTTCCTGCAGTGGCTTACATCATCATACCGGATACACCCGCATGTGATAGAGAAATACGCACATTGTGAGTTATCGCACCCATCAACTGCCTTTTCGTCCAGCACATCCTTTGCCAATTCCCCGCGCGCTTTGCCCAGTTCGTCCTTGTACGCCGCACACAGAAACGCAGCATTAGTTATAACATGCCACAGAGCCGGTAGGCCGCTCTCATAGTCGAGCGCCAGCGGATTATCCCAGATATGCAGAACGTGGCGCAGAAGGGCGTCCAACCACTTCTCACGCGGTACCTTGCGCCAGTCCTCCGCGTCGGCGTATTTTGCCTTGCCGAACTCCCGGACATGCATGATTGCCTCGATGCCCTCCACAGGCACGAGCGACGGGCGGGGCTTGCCCTCGTCGTACTTTGCCCCCTTAATCTGTTCCATCAATAGTGTACCCTCCCTTCGCGTTTTGCCCGATCGTATTTCCGCGCTCTGGCGGACATGCCGCTTGTTTCCATCCTGCGCTCTGTGCGCTCTACCTTGCTTTTGTTGTACTCGTCCGCAGCCTTGCGGTACGCTATGTAAGCCTCACATGTGGCATGCTTCGGCCCGCAGCCCTTTTCCGGGCAGTCTTTGCAGGGCGCGGAATACGGGCTAATTTTCAAATCTCCCTGCATTCATCCCTCCTGACGCAGATCCGCTTCCCGCCGATCTCCACGATATATGAGATCGCATTCAGCCTGCCCGCGTACCGCTCCGCATTGTATCGCCTTCCGACTTGCGGCCGCAGCTCCGGATATACAGGGATCGCAGCCGTAATCACAATCTGCACTGGCGTCCACTGCGTTTCCGGGCCGCTGCCCGGCCGCGTGTTGGCCGGGTGCAGCTTATGGTACATGCCGCTGCATGTGCGGCTGCAGAAATGCAGCTTGATCCGCTTGTTTCGGCTACCGGTGATGATATTGCCGCAGTATGCGCAGCGCTCCGGCTCTCTCATCAAAGCTTTACCCCCTTTATGTATTTATCAAAATACGTCACGGCCACAGCCATAGCCGCCCACATATCCGCCGAGAAGCCGTAGAAGAAGCCGGGGTCTTTCTTCGTGCCCTTGCCGAAGTTCGGCTGGCCGGGCGCGTAGCGGTCGACGAGGGCCTGCCGGATGTTTGCATCTTTGGCAGATAGCGAGCCGCACAGATCCAGCTTTTCTTCCCGGCGGTATATCCGCGTCGGCGCATATCCAGTCTGCCACAATACAGTCTGCCAGAATCGCCCGATCCAGACGCAGGTATCGAAAACCTCTTGGCCTACCGTCATTCCCATGCCCGCGATCATCTCGATTGCAACGTCGCAGCCACACCCGAAAACCTTCCGTTCTAGCATTGGAAGCAGCTCATTGTTGCATTTCTTCCCGGCGTCCAGCACGCAGCGGATCTCCTCGCCGTCGTGCTCCACCAACACATACCCGGATTTGATATTCCCCGGGTCAATCGCTAGAATTGTGCCCATATGCTTCCTCCCTTCGGAATCTACAACCGCATTGCAGTTTTTCTGCGTCTTTGCATGGGTACATCTCATCGCAACCACCGTATTTCGCACAATACGCTGCAAACAGCCCCTTAAATTCCGGGCATTTATAGATCACAAGTCCGCACATCAGTTTGACGACAGTTCGCGTCTCTTTTGCCGCCAACTTACAGAGCCGCTTTTCTGCGATAGTCATCAGCTCTTCCGCGTTCATGTACCAGATCATGTTTACCGGCGCGTCCTGCCGCGCTGCGTTCCGGTCGTATGCATCCTGCCGGTCATTCCGCTGGCTGCGGATAAACGGCTGCGCGTGGACGTGGCGGGCCAGATGGGTGCTTACCCAGTACGGCACGTTTTCGAGATAAAACGCAAACTGCAGCGTCCGGATGGGGCTGTGCCGTGCCCGGAGAATGGCGTGTTTCCACTCCATGTCCGGGGCTGTCTTCATCTCTTTTCCAATGGTGACTAAAGCGCACTGCTTGGCCAGCGCCCAGTCCTCATCGGTGGGGTACTTCAAAAGTTTGACGATCATGTCTGCCTCCTATCCATGTCTTCGAAATCTTTGCATTTCTCACCGGACAGGTACATCCGTTCCAGTTCCTTCTCCGAGAACCGTTCCGCCTTGTGCTTCAAGCACCGATACGGGTACACGTAGTTCTTCCTGTATTCCAGATTCCTGCAGGTCAAACAGCAATCCTGCATCAGCTTTCCTCCTTTCGCGCTCCCACGCGCAAAGCGCAGCCCGCTCATTCCGTCACGCCTCGACTGCAAAAATCGTCTGCATCAACGCTAACCTCATGGCCTAGCCCACAGCGGAAACACATGCTTCCGATGTAGTCGATACAGTCCTTACACCGCACCACCTCCGCAACGTCGGCGGCGGGCTGGCGGAGCAGGAGCGTTTTTACCCGCTGAGGCGTCCAGTACGGGTTCCTTGCGTTGTTTGCCTCAAAGTCTTCCAGCGCCGCCTCGCGGCTGATATAATCACCCGCCATGCCGCACCTCCACGCCTGCCATTTCAAGCAACCCGTAAATGTCCGCTTCATCGCTGTTCGCGAGGAAATTGTCATTTTCGTCGTAGTAGTTGTACGCCGTGTATGCTCTGGCTTGGATTCCGGCGTATTTCTTGAGCAGTTTATTCGCCCCCTCAATTCCAGACGTGCAGGCATCTTCCAGTTCTTCCATTTGCGACTTGGTTATAAACTTAGCCATTCTTCTTGCCCTCCTCTACACGCGACTTAAGCCATTCTTTGATTTGCATTGCGCAGGAGCAGCAAAGCTCAATATCAGGTGATTTCTCATGGAACGCGCGTCGTACGTTTACATACGTCGCAGAGCTTGTGGGGTTTATCTCCGCCCCGCAGCGGTCACATATTCGTTTCGTTGCCATCCTTCTTGCCCTCCATTCTTGCCCGCAGCAGCTTCGCGTTTGTACTCCCGGATGTAGCGCCGCATGTACTCTTTACTGCTCACCTTTTCCTGCCCTCCGTCGCCCGCTCGGCCGCTTCGCGGCTGATGTATTCGTCAGGCATGGTTTACCTCCTTTAGCCAAAGCTCACTCGCTGCCATCGCTCCCGCCCGGATTTCGGATTCCTCCGTTATTTTGCCCTCGTTCATTTTCTTCCGCAGCAGCTTCGCGTACAGGGTGATTGTCAGCGTATCCTCTACCACACCGGCATTTGTCTTCCAGCGCGGCTTTGCCGTCAGCCCCCAGTTTGCATGGTTCCGGCTCGTGCCGATAGACATAAGGATCTTTCTTGCGCGTTTTCTGGTCATGTTTTTCCCTTCATCGCCCGCTCTGCACAGAGGCAGAGCGGTGTGTACAATTTGCAACTCTGTGTGTTCTGGTACACAATAAATTTCCTGCTGCGATCTATTTTCCCGTATCTGTTGCGCGGGTGCGGCCGCTTCGCGCACAACCCGTGCCTGGTTCCCGATTCGCGCTTGAAATTGTCGCAATTCCCGCATGTTTCGTTCTGGCTTTCCGGCATGATCCTGACGCGCCCGTCCTTGTCGGCCTCGGCAAGCTCTACAAGCCTGCTGATTGGCGTATTGTTGAGCGTTTCGAGATCAACCATGTGTTTTGCACATAGCGCAAGCTTAACCGTTTCCACTGCTTCCGGTTCAAGCCCCGTGTCCTCGTAAGCCTTGAGCCTTCCCCATACCTCCTTCTGCGTGCAGCTTCCGTCATACGGGCAAGGCAGCTCGCGGCATTGCGCAATGTCGCAGAAGTTTCCTTCAAACGTTAATCGTTCCATAGCCCCTCCTATTCAATCCAAAACGTCGCAACCGGAACAAGCTCTTCATACCATCGCTGGAAATCATTCCAATCGTTAAGAATGTTCCGGAAAAATTGTGCCGTCCCTTTTACCGTTCCCCATCCGTTCGGTGCTTCGTATTCTTCGAACTTGTCGGGGTTCTGCTCCAACTTTCTCAGGCCAGCCTCGATTTTTGGAATTACATCCACGCAAAGCCCGTTGTTCTGGCAGTTCTTCCATTCCAGTCCAGTTGACTTCTTAATAATCTTCCGAACGTTCCACGTTACATTTGCGTCGCACGTACCAACGGGGACGTATGCATCAACTCCGTCGACTTTAACCTTGAACGAAATATCGTAGCTCATGTGCCACCCTCCTCTTGTGCTTCCGGCAGCGGCATCCAGTGGGTAACTGCGCAGTCTACCGGGTTGTTGTACACATCGTCCGGATTAAACTGTCTGTTCTCCCACCAACCCTCCGGGATGTAGTAATCATCCGCCTCCTCGTCGTACAGGCCATAGCAGTAGATGTCGCTCCAGTTCCACGCACTTTCCTGCGTCAGTAACTTCCCGTCCTCGTAGATAGCCGGTATCACGAAAATGTATCCGTTTCGATTGCAAACTGCCAAAACATCTGTCTCTGGTTTCGGCAGCCGCTCCGCCACTGGAATCCACCTCTGTTTCTCCCGCAGCGCCGCGTTCTCGGCGGTCAGGCGCTCGATGAGGTCGGCGCTCACTTTCGGGCACCCATCGCGCCCGTATTTCTTCGTAAACGGGCATTCTTCCTCTGATTCTCCACTTGCACAGCACCGCAGCGCCTTCACGATCTCTTTTTCAGTCATAGGGTTTCTTCCTCCATTCCTTCAAGAACCATTTGCCCCGGCAAAACGCCGTCTTCCAGCCACCAGTGCATCACGTCCTCGCCGGTCTCGCCGAAACGCATTCCGCCTTCCATTTTTCCGCGTCGGCGGCGCTCATCAAGCATCCGGTCGAAGGCCCGAATATAGGCAGCCTTGATCTTCGGATACCGTGCAAATTCAGCGTACCGGTGCTTTCCTGCCATCGGGCATCCGATACACCCAACCCGTTTCCATCCGCAGGCGTAGAGCGGATTCATCGTGATCTTCTGCTCGGCACAGTAGCCGATCACGTCCTCGTCTTTCCAGTCGATGATTGCGTTTACCGTCCGAGTGCCTTTCAGTTGGCAGCTCTCCAAGAGCATTCTGCACTCGTCATTGTCATCCATCAGGATGATCCGCTTATTTTTGTCCTTGTGGATAGTCTCCATAATGCCGCGCGATTGCTTCCGCCTTGCAGATTCTGCCCAGCGGACGCCTGTTGCGATAAACCGCCCTTTTCCTCCGGTTTCCTTGAGTTCCGCGCAGCAATAGCGCCCCCATCGCGTCGGCGGCATGAGTTTTCTCGGAATCAGGTTCCACATGGTCACGTTCGTTCCATCGGGGCGCTTGTGCGTATCGATGGTGCATTTCACCCCCCCAATTTCCAGTTTGCGGAACGTATCTTTCACGTGCCGTACCGTTTCCGGCGCGTCTGCCGTGGTGAGGCTGTGCAGCACCTCAAACGGAATGCCGCTGTTCTGTGCCAGCCGAAGCAGGCAGTCGGAATCTTTGCCGCCAGAATAGGTAATCACAAGCGGCTGCTTGTATACCCGCAGGGACATTTCAGCTGCAAACCGCAGCCGCTCAATCGCGGTTTGTTCTAAGTCCATCGGTCCAGCTCCTCCTTCAGTGCCCGGAAAATCGGGTATGCCTGCTGCGGGACTACAGCGTTTCCGAGGCATTTAAGTCTGTCCACCCTTGCGGGAATCCCATGAGCCACTCGACCCACATCGGGTTCAGCTGCCCACCAATCTGATCGTTGAGGTTGTTCGCGCGGGCCTTGTTTTCGTACCGTTTCCGCTGCCCTGTCCGGTAATCCCGCGCGCACGGTGTTGCAAGCATCTGATCCATTGCTACCGCCTGCGTCAGATTGCATTTGCCCGGATCCTTTTGCCGACTCGGAGGCACAGATTGCAACACGTCCTTGTACTCGTTCGCGCGCGGCGTCGGCCATAGCCTCACCGCTGACGGCAAGTCCAGGCTGCTTCGGCTGCCTGCTTTCTGCTGCGTGCTCCGCATCCGCTCCTTTGCGTAGCCCATCCTCGTCGGCGTCGGCCACATCTGCGAGGCCGGTGAAGAATACCCTTGATCGTCTATGCCACGCTCCGACAGCCGCAGCCTCAAAATTAAACACGACGACGTGATAGCCAGCACGCTCCAGATCCTTGACCACTTGCCCGGCGGCAATCTTGATGATTCCAGGTACGTTTTCACCGACAACGCAACGCGGGCGCAGCTCGGTGATAACTCGGAGCATCTCCGGCCAGAGGTATCGATCATCCCCTTTGCCCTTTTGCTTTCCAGCCACGGAAAATGGCTGGCATGGGAATCCGCCGGAAAGAACGTCAACTGTTCGTAGGCCTGTCCGCTCATAAAAACTCTCCTTTGTCAGCGTCCGGACATCACGCCAGCGCGGCACGTCCGGCCAGTGCTTTTCCAGCACCTTCGTCGGGTAGTCGGCAAACTCACACTGCCCGACGGTCGTAAATCCGGCCCACTCGGCAGCCAGATCAAGCCCGCCGATCCCGGAAAACAGGCTCAGATGCGTCAGCATCGTGCCTCATCCCTCCCCGGCGTCAGCTTGGCCAGCATGATCTGGCCGAGATCCGCCATGTACACCAGCCGCCCACGGTTGTACACCAGCAGCTTGTCATCCTGGATCTCCATCCGGTCGGCCTCGATGTTCGTCAGATCGTGGCAGCAATCGCAAATAAATCTCATGCTTTATCCTCCTCGTTTTCCGCAAGCATTCGCTCGACCGCATCCAGCTGGAACACGTCAAGTTCGTCGCCGTGGCGCTGTACGCCATGTTGCATCCGAGCGGCCCCCTTCGATATAGGCCCCATCACCCTGTCCACGGCAGCACGTTCCAGTGGATTCAGCTCATCATGGTGCCCCTGCACACCGTAGCCGGGCTTTGCGGAGCGGCCATACTGCGCAGCCGATCCACCTTTGTCCTGCTCCTTCGCCAGCCAGCGGACGATAAACGCGTTAATCCCGCGTTTTGTCTTCCGCTTGGCCGGATTTGCGTCCAACCAGCCCCTCATATTCCGCAGCTGCTGTATCACGTCGACAGCAGGGTACAAGCCCGCCCATTCCTGGCATTGCTCCACGGTAACGGAATATTCCGTTCCATCATTCAGCGGCAGAGAGATCGCTGGCGGCGTGGATGCCGCTTGCGGCTCCGCGCTATCTTCCGCATCTCGAATAGCGCATTCGATTCTCGATTCTCGATTCTCGAATACGGGAACATCTGCACGCATTTGCTTGCAAGTGATTTCATCCGCTTGTTTCCCTTCATCAGGCGACGGGAATTTGCTTACCTTCGCACGCTGCGTCTGATACTTGCCCCATGTTGGTAGGTAAAGGAAGCGCTTGCCCTCAAACACATACAGAGCAATCAATCCAGCACTCGCCAGCCCATGAAGAGCATTTTCTACAGTTTTGAGCGTGAGGTTTTCTTTCAGCGGGAAGAGGCGGTTTTTCACTACCGCCGCTCTCCCGTCAAAGCGTCCGAAATCATCACAGTTTACAATGAGCCGATAAAACAGAACTTCCTCAAACCACGAGAGTTTGTCGACGCTATCGCTTGTGCAGATGCTTTCCCGAATAATTCTGTTCGGCATATTTCAGCCCTCAGAACGGCAGTTCGTCGTCGCTTTCGTCAAGCTGTTTGAAATCCTCCGAGCTGGAAGGTGCAGCTGTCACAAAAGATTCGGCCTTGCTGGGTTTGAGATACCGGATACAGTCGCGCGTCACACCGTCATCTCCCTCAAACGGCTCCATGTGCAAAATGCAGTTGCGGCCTACCAGATCGTCAAGTTCAAAATCGGTGCCCGGCTCAATGCCAAGCGCGTTTGCATATTTGCCGATCTTGTCAGCGTCATACTCTCCGGTATTGCGGTCGGGCCAGAAGTTCTTGAAGATGTGCTTTTTCTGGTACTCCTGTTCAACGTCTTCACGGACGACGAAATCAAACTTGATGCACTCATTTCCGTTCTTCGTCACGCCGTAGCCGCACGATTTCAAATAGCACTCATAATCGCCAGCCTTCATCAGGCCGCCGTCGTTTTTAACAGCTTTGAATCCCATCTACCTTTTCCATCCTTTCAGTGTTCATTTCCCAATGTGTAAAATAATCGTTGATATGACCGTTTGCCAAAAGCCAATTGATAAAGTGGGAGATCGTATCTTCGACAGGCTCGAAATCGCCGCGCCGGTACGTTTCCGCGTAAGTGTTCGCGCCGTCGAAGATCAGGTATGTAAATTTTGACGCGCCGGGCAGCAGATGCAGATACATCGGGTGCTGCGGACTGTGGAGGTACTTGCCGTACTCGTACCGCTGCACACGCTTGATATCGTAGATCACACCAGCCTTTACATAGTCGCATACGCCGTATAGCTGAAAATCCAAGCCCGATACATGCAGCTTCCCGGCAACCGGAACCTGCGGCTGTCCTCCCGCACAAATACGGGAGAACTTCATAACAGCGCGGTCATACTTCGCGCTGACAGGCTCAAGCTGTACGCCTGCAACCGTGCTGTTGATCGCCGCCTCGAAGTCAATGCCCGCCTGCATCGCCTGCGTTGTTTCCTTCTCTTCACGCCGAAGCGTGGAGAGAAAGGAGGACAGCGCCGCGTCTGCATACGCATCATCCGCATCAAGAAAGTGCTGCCAGCTGCTCAGCAGGCTTTGCGTCAGCCAGTACATAGCAATTTTTCTCCTTATCGTATTTCAGACCGAGTTCCTTGCACTTACGCTTGAACTCCGCGCCAAGCTCGGCGGCGCTGGTAAGGGAATGATCCACCTTTGCAAGGCAATTCCGAGCATTCAGAGCTGTTTCCGGATCGCATACGAGAGCAATAAAGGCTCGTCCTTCTTTCATCGCCAAATCATAGCCTGCTTTTTCGTTGCTATAAAGCGCAGCCTGTGCATTGATATCCTCCTGCGCCTTACGGAATAGATCTGTAAGGAACGTGGACTTCTGGCCGGGTTTAAGTTCTGGCAGCTGCATCACGCCGCGCACGCCGAAACAGCCCTTTGCAAAGTATTCGTCTGTCGGTGTAAAGCCGATCATGCGCTTGTTGCCCATCATGAACATATAGCCGCCAAAATCGGCAGGCGTCCAGACGATATCTTTTGCGCCGCCCTCGCAGGAAAGGCGCGTCTGGATGGTGTCGCCCTTCTGCTGTTCCGTCGTGTGGAACACCACGATCAAATGCTTCCGGTCTTTTGCGCGGATCTGATAACACAGCCGGTCAAACTCAGACTTAATCACGCCGTACATCGCGCGGCCATCCTTTGCAGCTTTGCTGTCCTGCTTCTTCGCCCAGTCCTTCATCAGCTGCACAAGCATACCGCCGGTGTCGATCACGACGGATTCCGATTCCTTGTACTCGTCGGTCTCCATATCGCCAAGCATTTCCTCGTAGGATTCCACTACGGAGGTCACGCCGCGCTGCTCCGGCCTGACGCGGGCAATGCCGTTGTCCGTGTCGAACAGAAACGGCTTCGGGGCCGAAAGGGCCAGCGTCGTCTTACCCAATCCGGGCTGTCCGGAAATGATGCACATAAATTTCTTGTTGCTGAAATCCAGTTCCGCGGGTTTCTTGATTGCCATTTTATCCTTCCTCCTGTTTCATCAGCCCCACCAGCCACAGCGGCGGGAATAAATAACGATCTTCGTCCTCCGGCTCGTCCGGCTCATACTCCGGCTCCGGAATGCTCAAGTACAGGTTTTCGCCGTCATACGCCATTCCGGTTCGCCTCCTGCCTGATCACCGCCTCGCAAAAGCTCTGCACCGTGGAATAGCCGAGCTTTTTCAGCAGCCTGTCCAGCTTCTTGGCCTGCTCGTCCGTCAAGCGGAAGTAATACCGGTTTGTCTTCTTCCGCCGGTCGGCGCGGTTCTTGGGCGCGTCCAGCGCCTTGATCGCCGCCGCTGCGTCCGGTTCTAGCCTGACACCGTACTTCTCCGGGTGTTCACATTGCGAGAGCAGCACCTTATTAAACTTCGGGTAGTCGGCCCGATGTACCGCGTCGACACAGGCTTTCGCGCCGTGCCGGGCGCGGGAATCCGTTAAACTTGACATAGGTTCCTTTCTGCCCTATAATGAGGGCGACAATAGTTTTTCTTTCGGCCTCTGTCGCGCTGCAACGCGGCAGGGGTCATTTCTTTTTCTGTTTACCCGTGCGCTCGCGGATGAGCTTGCACGTCGCGTCCCACTGTGCGCAGATGATCTCTGCATAAATTCCGCAGCCATAAGCGTCCTCAGTCGGGCGGTAACAGCGCCGCTCGTCGAGCATTGCGCAGATCTCACAGGGCGTCATGGGCAGCGCTGCTTTGCCGATCTCATCCATCACAGAAACACCCCCGTCGCGCCGCAGATCAGGCACACGCCAGATGTCACAACCGCCGCGTCGGTCATTTGCGCATATCCGGCGAGGATCGCCAGCACGAATGCCGCGCCGCAGATGAACGAGCAGCAGAACCGCGCCACCCGCCGCAACGTTTTGCGGTACTGCAGCTCGTCCCACAGCCGTTCCTGACGTTCCTCGGTCGTTTCCACGACAAGGTTTGTTCTCATGCTGTCCTCTCCTTCCAACTTCACTCAACGCCGGAGACATGGTATCTGCCGTACCCGCTTGACCGGCCAGAGCCGATACCGAGGCCGAAACCAGCCATATTGATGATGTTTACAATCTGGTCGAGCGTGTACACATTTTCGGTATAGGTGATGTGGATTTGCGACGACCATCCCGAAAAACGGTTGATATACACAAGCACCGGTGCACCGCGCTTCGGCGACATCAGCGTTTTATCTACAAAGTGCTCGGCAAATTTGATGGGTTCCAGCCGGGCTGTGACGTTCATTGCGTTGTCAAACTTTGTCGCGTAAGTGTCGATTTCGTTTCTGACAACCGCTTGGCAGAAGGACTTTTTCAAGCCGAAGCCGGTAATGCACGGAGCGTTGGTTTCCAGCATTTCGTGCAGCGTTGCTTCCGTCATGTCGTTGTAAGTATCTTCAACGGGGTATCCGTCGCGCCAGTGAATTGCAGTAATGATATCCTCCCAAATGTTCGGAACCTGTTTTATGGTCTTCTTGCCGTCTCTGGCGGCGGTCAGTTCACGGACAGTTCTGGCGTTCATCTTGTTTAGAACAAGGTCGCCGTCACCGACGATATGAATGGTGGCCTGCTCGATTTTTACAGGCTTTAACTCAATGATTCTTTCCTTCTTCATACGTTCCTCCTTAAATTCGGTTCGTGCGCTTGCTACGACTCACGCCGTTTTATGTTATGCGCTATGCTGTGCTTTAATATGCTGCATTGTTTTTTAGTGTTGATTAACGTGTTTTTCTAGGCATAAGCCGTAGCAAGCGCACGATGTTGTTTTGTTCTGCGGTGTACTCTAGCGTGTTATGGCGTTTATTCCTAATGGTTGGTATTTTGTCTGCGGTAAGCAGAAACAGAAGCGTGTCGTTTCGTATTCTATAGTTAATTTATCTATTTTGTTGTGTTCATTGTTTTAGCGATTTATAGTTTCTAGTTAAATTCTGTAATATAGACAGAAGGCTACGCGCCCCTGTTTCCGCTTACCGCCTCGCGGTTATCCCGTGAGTTGATCAATAGCGTAAAATACGCCGTCAAGCTCAGATAATGTCTTGTACTTCGTCTTGAAACTGTTCAGTTCTGCAAGTGCGCGAGACAGCATCTTTTGATATTCGTCTTTGTTCTGCAAAATCAGAGAAGTCGCTTTATAGCCGCTTCCGCTGTCTGTCTTGAAGAACAGGCGAACCGGCGGAGCCGCCTCCTTGCTTTCCTCTTTGTATACAAGACTGCACACAACATTCCTTGCCTGATGCAGTCGCCACTTTTCAGCAGCTTCCGAATCATTCCAGTCAAAGCACTTGTGCAATTCGCTCTTGCTGTCCCGCGCCTTGTCCAAGATTTGTGCCGGGGTCGCCGAATCGCCAATACTAGAAATTTCATCAGCAACTTTTTGTGCGTCGGCTCCGTACCGGCTTCCGGGCCTCCATGCTGCGAAAATCATCTTTTCATTTGTTCCTCCTCATGCTCCGAGAAACCGCAAAAACGGTTCTCTCGGGATCTTCACTCTGTGCTTGCTTGTGCAGCAGACCGGGAAGCCCAGCTTTTCAGGCTGTTCCCTCGCCATCAAGCGAAGCCATTGCGGGGTACAGCCGAGCACCTGCGCCGCCTCGCTTGCGAGGATTGTGGGCTTTGACATTGCCCGGATATCATTGATTGTCAATGGCACTTCGTGCCCCTCCTTTTCCCCGGCTTCTGCAGCAGTGAATCGACCGATACGCCGAAATAGTCGGCAATCGCTTTTACAGTGTCGATGCGCGGGGCAGCGTCCTTGCCTGCCCACTTTCCGATTGTGCCGTTGGCAATGCCGCACGCCTTTTCTACGGTCGCGATGTTCGTCTTGTGCTTCTCGCAGAGGCGCTTGACGTTCTCATAAATCAAAAAAATCCCTCCAATCCGTACGAATACTACTTGACAGAGATTAGAAGATAGTCTAATATAAGCGTGTCAAGGCAATTAAATATCTCCTAAAAGTCCGTCTTGGTGAGGGGCTAGGTTTTTTGTACCCTTCACACGTCTAAGTATAATAGACTTAAGTCGCATTGTCAAGAAGAAAATCTGATTTTTGTCTAATTATTTTTATGGATTTGCATTTACGTCTAAAAGAACTATGTAAGAGCAGGGGAACAAGCATTGCCGCCCTTGAAAGTCGGCTCGGAATGGGGAACGGCACAATCGGAAAGTGGTGGAAGAACGGCCGCGTTCCGAACTATGCAAACCTGTCAGCTGTAGCCAATGCTCTCGAAACAACTATCGCCTACTTGACCGGCGAAACCGATGACCCGTCTGCGGGCATAAAAAAAGAGCGCCCCGCCGATGGCGAAGCGCGTGTCTGTGATTTGCCGGAATCAATTCAGAAGATCATAAATATTTGCCTAGATCGTCCTGAACTTGCGTCTGCGTTATTAACTCTTGCGCAGCAGATAGAAAAAGGTTGAGTTTCTCTGGTGTAAGTCTCATAAGTGTTTCTGTCAATTCTTTAATCGTTGCGATTTCCTTTTCATCCATTATAATCTCCTGTCTCCACTTCCGCCGTCCTTTTCTTAACCTCCAAATTTTATCGTTTCTTTTTGTGTAGATTTGTTCTTGAGGCTGTCAAACTCTGTTGGTAAAATCGTAGTATCAAATCAAATTTTGACTATGAGGGATTTTTACAATGAAAAGAATGCTTGCGCTTTTTCTCGCTGTGCTTCTTCTGACTGGATGCACGGCAAAAACCGCGAAGAGAGAACCAGATAAAGAGAGGGAAACAGAAACAATCGCCGTTACTGACGCAAAGGTTGGCTCTTCTCCAGAAGTGCCGGAGCCCGAAGAGCCGATTGTTCAGAAACAGCCCGAGGTTCCCATTGCGCCCTCGTTCGATGAGCCAGTTGCAGAAACAACGTCACAGAAATCATCCGGCGTATACGTTGGAAGTATTGACTCGGATAAATACCACAATCCGGGTTGCCGCTTTGCAAAAGAAATCCTCCCAGAGAATGAAATCTGGTTCGATAGCACAGAAGATGCACAGAATTCTGGGTATTCGCCTTGTGGAGGCTGCCACCCTAAATAATATTATAGCGCAATGTTTACACCCCAAAATAGAAAAGAGGAAAATAAGATGGACACTGTAGAAAGACCCGTTCCAACCGAAAATCAAAAGTTTTGCAAATTTTGTGGTGCGATCATCGACAAGGACTGCGTGATTTGCCCGAAATGTG
>ENA-UEQL01001623-UEQL01001623.1-human-gut-metagenome-genome-assembly--contig:-NODE-1623-length-15468-cov-8.694822_pt1 | contig 15468 bp, 15 predicted proteins | sample MGYA00242905_ERZ507926 | MGnify/ENA primary metagenome ERZ507926 (study PRJEB26167, sample SAMN06115531) | human gut metagenome | host: Homo sapiens | place: China:Henan | collected 2015-09-09...
CGCAGACCCAGAGTTGCGATCAGAGCACGGTAACGCTCGATGTCCTTCTTCTGGAGATAAGCCAGCAGATTGCGGCGACGGCCGACCATCTTCATCAGGCCGCGGCGGCTGTGGTGATCGTTGGGGTTCTTCTTCAGGTGCTCGTTCAGCTCGTTGATGTGAGCGGTCAGCAGAGCGACCTGGACTTCGGGAGAGCCAGTGTCCTTCTCGGTCAGAGCGACTTTGGCCATAACTTCCTGCTTGTTCATAGTACTATACCTCTTTATAAAATTTTATGTGCCAATGGAACAGCGGCGGGAAACGGTTTTCCCGGTATGCGGGCATACTCCCAGCCCCGTACCACGGTAACAGATACAGTATACCAGATTGCAGGGCAGATTGCAAGGATTTTTTTGCCTGCTGCCCTCATTTTTGGGTGTACGCTCCCCAGTACAGCTGCACCTCCGGCAGCTTCTTTTTCCGCAGCAGGAACGCAACGGGCAGCAGGTATACCACCACGGTCAGCAGCATGGAGGCGTCGTAGCCGCTCACGCTCTCGGAGAGGGTCGTGGTGCCGTACAGCCCGCCGATGAGCATGGAGGCAATGTCCATGGCCCCGTGCAGGAATACTGTGACCCAGAGGTTGCCGGTGCGGAAGTAGATGGCCGCAAACAGCGCTCCCAGCGACGCCGAGAACGCGCACTGCATCAGCACGCCGAAGGGTGCCGAGCTGGACAGGTTGGTCAGGTGGGCCGCGCCGAACAGCACGCCGGACAGCAGGCAGGCTTTCCAGACACCGGCCCGGCTGGTGCCGAAGTGTTCCAGCAGCGTTTCGGCAATGACGCCCCGGAACAGGAATTCCTCCGCCACGCCCACCATTGCCATGCAGGCCAGAAAGCTCAGGATGCGCCCCGCCGGGAGCAGCGGCGTGTCCGGCCGCTCAAAGATCAGTGCGCTGTATATGCTGTAGCAGATGAATGCCAGCGGGTACATCCCCACCAGCAGACCGTTCCAAAAGCCGCTGCCACGGCGGCCCAGCAGTCCCTGCCGCCCGGTGCGGCGCAGCAGCAGCCAGGCCGCCCCTGCCCCCACCAGCTCCTGTATAAGGCTGAGAAGGTATTCATCCAGACCGGAAAAATCTGCCCCGGCCGCCACCAGCGCGACGGTCAGCACCAGACTGGACAAAAACAGGGAGCCGAGGAACAGTACCTCGGCAAGGATGCAATACAAAATGGGGTGAGCTGTGCGCAGACGTTTGAGCATGAAAGCGCCTCCTGTGTAACTTGATGGTTTCATTTTACCACATTCTGACCAAAAGCAACAGGGGCCTTTTTTTCAGCGCAGGGCAGCCACACCGTTGCCTTTGCACCGTTTGGCACATTCTGCCCGAACGCCACCCTGCCGCCATGCGCGGCGGCGATCTGCTCCACCACATGAAGCCCCAGAATGTGCGGAGTCTGCTCGTTCTGCGGCGTGCCTTGCAGTGCCGCCAGAACGGCAGGCGGATAGCCTGTGCCATTGTCCGCGACGGTCAGGCAGAAGCGATTTCCGGCAACATCCGTCTGCACCTCGATCTCTACGGGTGCCGAATTATGCCGGATGCTGTTGCCCAGCAGGTTTTCCAGCAATCGTTCCAGCAGGGCGCGGTCCACGCAGAGTTTCGCCTGCTCTGCGGCAGCGGTCTGCTGCAGCGACACCTCGCAGCTCTCCGCCTGCGGACTTTCGCAGAACTGCGCCACTAGCTCCCGGAACAGCGGCCCCACCGCAAATTCCTGCTTGCGCAGGGGCTGTGTTCCATATTCCAGCTTGCTGGTCAGGTTCAGGTCCTCGATCAGGGTGCGGAGTTTTTCGCTCTGGGTGCGGATGCCGCCGGCCTTTTGCCGGGCAGTTTCCGGCAGGACGGCGTCCCGCTCCAGCTGCTCCGCCCAGCCCAGGATCAGCGCCAGCGGGGTGCGCACATCGTGGCTGACCCCGGCGATCCACTGGGTGCGGGCATCGTCCCGCCGGGCCAGCAGTTCGTTTCGCGTTTGCAGCTGCGCACTGGTCCGGTTCAGCTTTTCGGCCAGTTCCCCGGCAAAGCCCTCCGTAGGCAGCTGTACGGTCTGCCCCTCGGCCAGCGCATCCAGCCCGGAAGCCACCGTTTCCAGCCGCTTGGCCCCCTGCCAGCTGAGCAGAAAACAGCAGATCGCTGCCAGCAGCAACAGCAGCCCAAACCCCAGCGGAATAGTTTTGGCAAGGCTCAGGATGTACTCCGGCGAGGTGTAAATGCTGTATTTCCACAAACTCCCTCTGGCAAGCCCGATGACGAACAGGCCATAGTCCTCTGCCCAGCAGAACACCGGATAATCGTCCAGATACCAGCGGGCAAACCCCGCCACTTCTCCGGTGGTATAGGCATGGTTCAGCGCGTCCGGCAAAGCGTAACTCCACCGGATATGACCGGTGTCGTCCAGCACCATGGCCCATGCATAGCCGTCCATCCATTCTTCCGGGGTGTGCGCTGCGCCAAGGGCAAGCCCCGCCGGAGTTTCCACCATGGCATCCGCAATTTCGCTGGACGCATAGGTCCTCTGCGGCAAATGGGTCGTTTCCTGCCAGCCCAGAAACACCAGCAGCCCAAGGCCCAGAAACACCAGCAGCAGAACGATGCCCACCGCCGCCAGAACATACCGCCGGATGAGCCGCACAAAGGTTTTCATCGTGCATCCTCCTTTGCCAGCTTGTACCCGATGCCGCGCACCGTCTGCAGAAAGCGTGGCCTGCCCGGCTCCGGTTCCAGCTTTTCCCGCAGATGCCGGATATGAACACCCAGACTGTTTTCATACCCATAATAATCCGCGCCCCACACCGCTTCGCACAGCGCATCGTAGGTCACGATATGCCCGCGGTTTTCGGCCAGCTTGCGCAAAAGCGTCCGCTCGGTCGCTGTCAGGGCAAGGGTGGTTCCGTCCGGCAGGGTCACAAGGGCATCGTGCAGGTCCACGCTCCGGTCGCCCAGCTGCAAGATTGCTGCTTTTGTCCGGGAAAGCTCGGTCCGGTAAGCACGCTGCAAAAGGTGCTGCACCCGCAAAAGCAGTTCCTGCATCAGAAAGGGCTTGGTCAGGTAATCGTCTGCGCCAAGACCCAGCCCGAACAAGCGGTCGGCATCGGCGTCCCGTGCAGAGAGGAACAGGGTCGGCACATCGGCTTTTGCCCGCAGGGTACGAAACAGCGAAAACCCGTCCCCGTCCGGGAGGTTGATGTCCAGGATCATCAGTTCCGGCATCTCGGCTGCAAAAGCAGTCTGTGCGGCGGCACAGTTCTGCACGGTGCGGATGTTCTGATAGCCTGCCCCACGCAGCTGCTCTTCGAGCAGCCGCAGCAGATCGGTGTTGTCATCTACAAGTAAAATGTGTGCCTGTTGGATCGTGTTCATCGCGGTGTTCCTCCGGTCATTTTCTGTTCCCACTATAACACGTTCTGGCCGGAAATGTCCGGATTTTGCGAAAATTTAAGCGCAGATTAAGACAGGCTTCGGCGGAGCTTAAGCCCGCCGAGGTAAACTGTGGGTGTTCCAAACGAACGAGAAAGGAGCATCCTCTATGAAACCTGTCATTGAAACACACGACCTGTGCAAAAGCTACAACGGCCGCACCGTGGTCGATCATCTGAACCTGACCGTCCCGCAAGGGTGCGTCTACGGCTTTTTAGGCCCGAACGGTGCGGGCAAATCCACCAGCATGAAGATGCTGCTGGGTCTGGTGCACCCCACCGGCGGCAGCGTAGAACTGCTGGGCCATCCCATGAACGAAACAAACCGCATCCCCCTGCTGCGGCAGACCGGAAGCCTGATCGAATCCCCCTCCGGCTATCTGCATCTGACGGCCCGGGAAAATCTGGCCATCGTGGCCGACCTGAAAGGCGTTGCCCACAAGGACATTGACCGGGTGCTGGAGATCGTCCACCTGACTGCCGATGCCAACCGGAAGGTGGGGCAGTATTCGCTGGGCATGAAGCAGCGGCTCGGCATCGCCATGGCTCTGCTGGGCAGTCCTAAACTTTTGATCCTGGACGAGCCGACCAATGGTCTGGACCCGGCCGGCATTCAGGAAATGCGCAGCCTGATCTCCTCCATGCCGGAAACCACCGGGGCAACCGTGCTGATCTCCAGCCACCTATTGGGCGAGATCGAGCAGATGGTCACGCAGGTGGGCATCCTGAACCACGGAAAGATGCTGTTTGAGGGCTCTTTGCAGGCCTTGCAGAAGCACAGCCGCGGCGGGATCCTGCTGCGGGTGCTGGATGTTCCCAAAAGCATTGCGGTGCTGAACCGACAGGGCATCCGGGCGGTGACACAGGCACAGCACCCGGATGTGCTGGAACTGCCCGCCCTGCCGGACGAAGCACTGGCGGCACTGGTGAGCACGCTGGCCGAAAACGGTGTCGGTGTGGTCGGGCTGACCGCCCAGACAAAGAATCTGGAAGAGATCTTCCTCAGCCTGACCCAGAACAACGGGGAGGTGGCCTGAGATGCTGCGTTCCTTTCATGCTGAACTTCAGAAGGCGCACCGGCGGCACGATCTGCTGCTCTGCCTGCTGGTGCCCCTCATCATGATCTTATGGGTGGGCGGGCTTGCTCCCTCTGACCCTGAAGAACTGGCCAACGGTTATAGTGCCCTGCTTTACAGCATCCCGGTCATCGAAGCCATTCTGATGCCGGTGCTGATGGCCGTGCTTGCCAGCCGCCTGTGGGAGATCGAGGTCAAAGGCAGTATGCCAAAGTTCCTCTACACCCTGCAGGAGCGCCGCAGCCTGTTTGCGGGCAAAGCCGCCTTTGGCCTGCTGGAAATTCTGCTGGTGACTCTGCTGGAAATGGGAGCCGCCGTCCTGCTGGGCATCGTGCACGGCTACACGGAAGCCTTTCCCACTGGGCAGCTGGTCTATCTGTTCGTTTGCACACTGGCTGTGGATGCAATGCTCTTCTTTGGGGAATTTCTGCTGATGCTGTGGGTGGGCAATCCCCTGCCGGCGCTCTGCGTGGGCATTGTAGGGGCGCTGGTGGGGCTGTTCTCTGCTTTTATGCCGCCGCTTGCCAGTTATTTTGTGCCCTTTGGGTACTACATCCCTCTGAGCGCCTACGAAGTGGCGAACTGGGACAAGGCCACCCACACCGTCACCTTCGGCACCCGCCCCTTCAACTGGGGGCTGCTGGCCTTTACCCTTGCGCTGGGCGCAGTGCTGTTTGCCCTTGCGTGGCGCAAGGTACAGGACGAGGAGGTATAAAACCATGCTGAAACGCTGTATTCTTGCGGAGAACCGCAAACTTCACGCATCCCCCATCTGGGCGATGTTCTTTCTGCTGCCGGTCCTTTCCGCCACCTACGGCACCTTCAATTATCTGCAAAATCTTGAGATCCTCACCGACGGCTGGTATAGCCTGTGGACCCAGCACACCCTGTTTTATTCCATGCTCTTCTTCCCTGCCATGGTCGCCACCTATGCCGCCTACCTGTGGCGGCTGGAACATCTGGGGCACAACTGGAACCTCATCATGGCAAGCCCAGTGCGCCCGATGGACCTGTTTGCCGCAAAGTTTGTGGTGGTGACAAAGCTGGCACTGCTGACCCACGGTTTTGTGTTTGCGCTGTTCGTGTTCTGCGGCAAGGTATTTGCCCATCTGCCCGGGCTGCCGCCGGTCACCTTACCTCTGTTTTTACTGCGGGGACTGCTGGGTGCGTTGGCTGTCATTGCCGCCCAGCTGGTGCTGGCCATGGTCATCCGCAGTTTTGCCGTGCCCATCTTCCTGGGGCTGCTGGGCGGCATCCTTGGCATTTTTGCCGGGTCCAAAGGCTTTTCCCTGCTCTGGCCCTACGCCCTGATGCAGGCAGGCATGAACGCCAACAAAAGCGAGGACGCACTGGCCGGAAGTTATGGAATGTTCTTTCTCAGCTGTGCGTTCTGGCTGGCAGCGATGTTTTTGCTGGCATGGGGCCTGCTGCGGAAACGAGATGTAAAAGCGTGACGTTGTTCCTGTAAAAAGAAGCGTTCTGCCGCAATAAAAAATCTTCTGTTCAGAAAATCAAGACCCCGCGTTTTCACGCGGGGTCTTGATTTTAAAGTCCTTTTATGATGCACCCATCCTCGATTCGGATGATCTGCTGCGCTTTCTTCGCGATCTCCGGGTTGTGGGTGACAACGATCAGGGTCTGTCCGAATTCTGCTGCACATTCTGTCAGGAGCTTCATGGTGTCCTCACCCGTTCTGGTGTCCAGATTTCCGGTCGGTTCGTCTGCAAAGACAATGCGCGGTTTCCCGATCAGTGCGCGGGCGATTGCCGCACGCTGCTGTTGTCCACCCGAAATCTGAGAAGGACGAGCATCGAGTTTCTCTGCGATTCCAAGAATTTCCGTCAGTTTACGGAGCATCTGCTCGTCCGGTGTCCGATGGTCGAGATAAAATGGAATCAGAATGTTGTCCCGCACCGTATACTCCGGGAACAGCCGGAAGTCCTGAAAAATAAAGCCAATTTTTTGCCGCCGCACCTGTGCAAGCTGCTCTGCATTCATCGCATAGAGGTCCTGCCCATCCAGCAGAACGTTTCCGGTCGTGGGCGGCAGCAGTCCTCCCAGGATCTTCAGAAGAGTGGATTTCCCGCTGCCGCTGGAACCAATGATGGACGCAAATTCCCCCTTCCAGATCGTCAGATCGCTGGCTTTCAATGCCTGAACAGCACTTTCACCCTCGCCATAGGTTTTGGAAATTTGCACAGCTTCCAGAATTTTGTCTTTCATAAAATGTCCCCCTTCGATGCTTTTTTACGGATAAAGGAGAAAACCGGCAGCAAAGCCGCGCCCAGCCAGAATCCCCTCAGCAGAATGCTGACCAGGATCTGACTTCCCACAGGTCTGTGAAATTCAAACACACGCCCATCTGTATGGATCCGGATCAGATCCAGAATGCTTTGAATCGGGACAATGTGCGAAACTGCCACCGATACAAGGATATTGACGATCAGCGTAGTTCCAACGATCACCGGGATCACCCGTTTTGCATAAGAACACACCAATTTTTTCGGGGAAACGCCCAGCGTCAGGAGAAGGGACAACCGCTGCTGCTGGACTTCATAGGCAGAAAGGTTCAGGACGACCAGCAAAGCGCAGCCCAGAAGAACACCAAGTACCGCCAGAATTCCGACCAGAAATGCGCTTTGCGTTCCTTCCGTATAGCTTTGGCTGAGCAGATCGTAATTGTCTGCGCTCAGAATCCCATTTCTGCGTGTGGCAATGGATGCAATGGAACGCCGCAGCGAGAAGTTATTGCCGGCAGCCAGCTTTACATTCAGGCTGCTGTATCCTTCTTTTTCCATATGGTAGCTTCCTGCGCCTTCAAACATTTTATGATAAAGAGCCGTGCTGACAAAAACCGTGCCATTGTAGAAGATCCGATCTGTTGTCAGCAGTGTGTAATCTGCCGTGGATTTTACAATACCGGCAATGGGCAGCTCGGCGGCATACGTCTGATAAACATCATTTCCGGCTTCGTCCAGCCCGGTATAACGCTGGTATTGGATGCTCAGCTTATCACCGGCCGAGAAGACCGGTTCAACCGGCGTACTGCCATCCGGTTGGAAGCCCTGATAATATTCATCCGCAGCGGGATCATAATAGCAATCTCCCCACCGGAGCAGAACAGAATCTCCGGCCAGCAGTGCATCCATGCTGTTTTCCGGGACGCCGGCGTCTTCGGCAATGTGTTCCAGTTCATCATCCGGCAGGGCGCAAACGAACGTATTCAGCGTCCCATTCGAGGCATTATGCATGAGATTCGGAACGCCCGTATAAAATCCGTTGTCCTTGACCCGGATATCGGAGAGCATCTGGCTGCCCTGGATCTTGTCCGAAGTAATACTGTAGGTGTCGGTCAGGTTGATCGCAGCCGAAACATCTTCCACACCGGGCAATGCTGCAAGATCTTCTTTCAAAGAAAATGGCATCCCGGACGTTCCGTTCATCTTGATGGACAGACAGGCATACGGCGCATCCAGATCATACGGCAGCATGACACGCCATCCGACATAAAGGCAGCTGACTGCGATCAGCAAGACCGCACAGCCGACACCGATCTGCGGTGCAAGCGGAAGCTGCGCCAAACGGAACTTTTTGGCCTTGCTTTCCTTCTTCTGTGCTGCCTTTGGACGGGTCAGAACAGCCGGAAGGAATGCACCCAACAGCACAGCAAGCAAAAATAGTACGGCAAGCAGGATCAACGATGCAAAAGGAACTGCAAAGAACGAAAGCTGTTTTTGCAGTCCAAGCCCTATGGCGGCAGCACCACACCCAAGAGCAAAACCAAGGAAAACTGCCGCAAGACCTGCAAAAAGAGCTTCCCACAGGCACATCCGGTGCAAGTCCTGTTTTCTTGCGCCAAGGATCTGGAATGTATGCAGTGTCTGCACTCGTTTATGAAGCACGATCACAAAATACTGCGCAACGGCAAAGAAGCTGACCAGGATCGCGATCATCAGCAGGAACGTCAACGAAGAAGACACCGTATCTTCCTGCGGATAGGCATATTCATTTGCAATGAGATCCGGGTCATCCGATGCAGTACCTACGGTGTCCGCATTCAAATCGTAGAAGGTCTGGAATTTTTGCCCAGCCAGTGCAAGTGGCTCAGCGACAACCGCACTGACCGTCAGGTTGCTGCCAAGATTCCAATAGACGTCATAGGCCGGAAGAACACCACACAGGGTATAGGTCTGTTCCACGATCTTACCGGAACCGGATAACGGGTCATAATCATTGTCTGCGACCTTCAGCGTGATCGTCTGCCCCAGATCATAGGAACAGCCCAACGCATCCAACAACGTTGTCGTCATAGCGATCTCATCCGGTTGTGCAGGAAAGTTTCCGCTGATCGGCACGATACGCCCCAGTTGTGCAAAGGCGCTGTCTACGGTTCCGATACCGCCCGCCAGCCCATTGTCTGCACCAAGAACGATCCCATCCTGAATTGCCGTGCTGGCTTTTGCGGACGCAGGCAGATTGTCCCGCACCTGTGCAGCATCCGTGTCCGTATCCGATAATCTCAGGTATTGCCACTCGCCGTACAGTTCGCATCGGGTATCCTGCAACGCCTGGGCAGAGCTGCCAGAATAAATCGTGGCTGCTGTCAGGAACGAAAAAACCATCGTCAGCAGGATCAGCAACAGGCTGGTCTGCTTTTTCCGCCCAAGCATCCCATGGAACGCCAAAATAAGAGATGGGTTTTCTTTGCCTTTCATAAAACACCTTCACCTCCGCTTTTCATTCTGATCAACTGTTTCTATCCAATTAACGCAATTCCCGCTCTTTCGTTACAGCTTTCAAGAGAATTTTTTTAATTTTTCTTTTTGTTCATCCATTTTTCGGGGTACACAAACAAAAAAAGAGCATCAAGTCCAACGACTCAACGCTCTTTTATTGTCCAGTCATCCTGCACATCACTGTGCATCCACTTTGATTCCTGGCAGGGAGTTCCAGACACAAAAGGTCATCCGATGCCGTTTTCTATGCATCGGATGACCTTTTGGGGCAGCGTTTCCGTTTAAGCCACCCTGGTCTTTCTCAGATACCCCCATGCTGTCAATCCAACGAGCAGAACGATCTTGACCGGTGCCGATGCCAGCAGTACATCGGCCTGAAAGAAGGCATGCCCGCCTGCATAGAGGAAATCAAAGCTGATCATTTTATACATCAATGCGTTGGAAAGCCCAATGCCTCCTGCCGGAAGCAGGGTGGACAGCCATTCTCCAAAGGAGCCCGGCACGACCATATAAACGATCAGCGGTGCCACCACACTGATCAGCGCCACAGACAAAGCGGTCAGGTTGTTCTTGGCCCATACGGATGCCATCAGCACAAAGGCCACCTCCGCAAAGAAGATCAGAAAGTTTGCCACCAGCATGACCCACTCCATCTGGCCAACGGTATACGGCAGCAGGCTGGTCACAGAAAACAGCCATTGCACGGAAGTTTGGGTACTTTCCCAGCCAAATAGAGCATTCGTGACCAGGATCCACACCACGCCGCAGAGCAGATACGCCGCCCCTGTGATACTAAACGCCGCCGCTAGCTTTGCCGCTGCTAGCCGCAGACCGCCGTTTTTTGTGCACAGTTGGATGTCCTGCGCCCCGGTCTGTGCATCCGATGCAAACACCGGGGCCGCAATCACCGCGCACAGCAGGGTGAGCAGCAAGCTCAACAGGGTCTGGTAATCCATTGCGTCTGAACTGACCCCAAATGAATAGGTGAACGGTTTTTGTACAGCATCGAACTTTTTCTGTGCAATGGCCTGCGCCTGCTCATAGCCGGGCTTTCCGCTTTGTTCCAGCCAGATCACCGATTCCAGCCGTTTGGGGAGCTGGCTGTAAAAGTTCTGCATATCCTCTGCGGTCAGCCCCATCACGCCCGGTGCCATGCCGGTTTTCGGGTCGGCAAAGGCTTCCTTTGCGTTGTTCACAAGAGGCTGATACCGGGCAAGTTCTTTATAAAATACCTCGACCGGGATATCGTTGATGGAGCTTGCATCATACTGCCGGTACACCCGCTGATAGGTTTCCAGTGCTTCCTGCATGACATCCGGCGTGATGGTACCGGATACCTGCTGCTCCTGCCGTTTCCGGATTGCTTTCAGACCCGTGTAACTCACTTCGTTTCCGCTGGCATCCAGTTCCGTCCAGCCGATAAAGGTCACCGGCAGATATGCCATGACCACGGCCAGCACCAGTGCAATAACCAGCAGAATGGCTGTCATACGGGTTTTGCACACACGTTTCAATTCCAAACGATACAGGTTCATTTTGCTTCCTCCATTTCCTCCGGGAACAGCCACAGATACAGATCTTCCAGCCGGGGCTGCGCCGAGATGCTGTCCGGCAGCTGCGGTGCATCCGCCAGATACCGCAATGTTACCGTTCCGTCCGGCTCGTTGCGCAGATTCACTACCCGCAGCCGATGTTCCCACCGGGCAAGCTGTTCCATCGGGATATTCCCCTGCCAGACCTTGGCTTCGATCTGCTTTACCAGCCCTTCGGTGGTGTCCTGTGCAATGATTTTGCCAGCCTTCATCACGGCATTTTCGGCCGCAATGTATTCCACATCCGAAACGATATGCGTTGAAATGAGAACGATCCGTTCCTGCGCAAACTCCGACAGCAGATTGCGGAACCGCACCCGTTCTCCAGGGTCCAGCCCTGCCGTGGGCTCATCTAGAATTAAAAATTCCGGGTCGTTGAGCAGCGCCTGTGCGATGCCTACCCGGCGCTTCATACCGCCGGAAAGCTTCACGATCTTTTTGCGGCGCACCTCAGTCAGGCTTACCCGCTCCAGCAGTGCATCGATCTGCCGGGCGGCCTCTGTGCGCGGCAGACCCTTGAGTGCCGCCATATATTCCAGATAGTCCTGCACCGTGAATTCCGGGTAAAACCCGAATTCCTGCGGCAGATACCCCAGCTTTTCCCGGTAGGCCGCACCAAGCGTCCCAATCTCCACCCCATCGCACAAAATCCGGCCACTGCTGGGCCGCAGAATGCCCGCCAGCATCCGCATTAAGGTTGTTTTGCCTGCACCATTCGCCCCCAGCAGCCCCCACACACCCGGCGTGAGATTGATGGACACATCATCCACCGCCGTTTTATCCCGGTATCGCTTTGTAATATTCTGAATTTTCAGTTCCATGACTTGCTCCTTTCAGGCTTCTACAATATATTCTGACCGGGCGGCGAGCTGGATGCACTGCAGCACCATACAGAGCACCAGCACTCCCACCGCCAGCGGCAGACCTTTCGGCAGTTCCGATAATTGCACGAACCGCAGCAAACACAGCTGCCCTGCAAACAGTGGTACAGCCCCGGTCATCATCCATTCCGGGCGCACCCAGCGCAGCAGCAGAAGCAGCTCATTGTTTGCGGTCAAGAATGGCACGGTCAGCACCGCCAGCAGTTGCCCGATGCTCCATGGCACGGCTGCCCGCACATTGAGTACCAGCACTCCCAGCAGGATCGTTTCCCCCGCCAGCAGCAGCAAAAACCGCATCACCAGTGGACGACCGATTCCTGCATATGTGGCTTGTTCCAGTTCAAGCATCTTATATTGACTTGCCCGGTATAAAAACGGCAGACCGAGCAGGGCTGTCAGCATGGCAAGTGTGCTCAGACCAAACAGTGCATTGCGTAATGTCCATGCCTTCTCCCACAGGGCAAGTTCCCGACCCACACTGTACAACGCCAGTGCCGCCATTGCTTCCAGCGCCCAGACCTTCCAGCCCAGCAATTTGAACTGGCAGTGCAGCAAATCACGCCAATCACTCCGTTGTTTTACGACATGTTCCGCCCGGCAGCGGCGCAGCAGCGTTTTCGGTGCGGCTGTGTCAAGCTCTGTCGCCAGTGCTCTGGACAGTTCTTTTTCAAAGGCTCGATTCATCTCCAGTCCTCCTTATCCAATTGCATTTTCAAGGTTTTCAATGCGGCACGCAGGCGGGACTGCACTGTGCGCAGGGGCAGACCTGTGATCTGCGCGATCTCCCGCAATTTAAGCTGTTGTGCGAACCGCAGCAATACCAGTTCCCGCTGTTCCGGCTCCAGCTGGGCCGTCAGCGCTCGCAGGTTTGCTTTCTCCTCTGCCGCAGCAAAGCCGCTCTCCTGGTAGGCAGGCTCTTCGGGTAAACCTTCCAGCGATACCTCCGTCCGCTCCATGGTACGATTCAGATCAATGCAACTGTTTTTTGCGATTTTGTACAGAAAGGGACGGAATGACCCCTGAAATCCACCACAGGAATCCAGCCAGCGCACCGCTTTCAAAAAGGTTTCCTGTGCTGCATCCTGCGCCTGCTGTTCGTCTGCTGTATGCCAACGGCAATAGTTCAGAATTTGTGGGTAGTACGCTGCAATCAGAGTGTCCAGCGCACCCGTATCTCCGCTCTGCGCTTTCCGCAGCAATAATTCTGTCTGGATACGGTTCACCCCCTTCCTGTCTATTAAAACGTCCCATATCATCAAAATGATTTCCGTTTTTTCAAAAATCTCAAACAATCGTCTTTATCCTGTTCTTATAGCTTTATCATAATAAAGAGCCTTGTGCTTTTTCTTGTCAAGAGGGCTGGCGCCCGCAAGATGGAGGAGCCTTGCCCCGACAAGTCCGCGTTTGCGCAGGCGGAACAAGCTCATCCTGCAAACAAAGAAAAACAGAGCGTTCCCGCTGGGGAACGCCCTGTCAACCTTATCGTCTGTGGATTTTTGCAGGGTGCGTCCGGCAGGGCGCCCCCTGTTTTTGTTTTATCCGAATCTGCCTGCGGACTATTCTTCTGGCGAATCATCCGCTTCAACACGCAGCATCCGGTAGCCGACCCCCACATGGGTCTGAACCAGATGCAGAGAATGTGCGCCTGATTCCAGCTTTTTGCGCAAAGATGCCATGTAGACACGCAGGGATGCAATGTCGTTTTCTTGCGAGCTTCCCCAGACTTTTTGCGTAATCGCCGTATGGGTCAGAACCTTTCCTACATTGTGCGCAAGGACACAAAGCAGCTTATATTCGATTGGGGTCAGATGCAGTTCTTCATCGTTCAGCCAGACACAGCCGGCAGCAAAATCAATTTTCAGCGGGCCATTTACAAAAACGGAGCTGCTGACCTCACCGGATGCCTGCAAATTCAGCCGCCTTTGCGTCACGCGCAGGCGAGCCAGAAGCTCATCCACTGAGAAAGGCTTCGTCAGATAATCGTCTGCGCCCTGATCCAGTGCTTCGATCTTATCGGAATCCTCACTGCGGGCACTCAAAACGATGATGGGTAGATTCGACCACTCCCGGATGCGGCGGATCACCTCAACGCCATCAATATCCGGCAGTCCGAGATCCAGCAGCATAATATCCGGGTTATGGCTGGACGCCATCATCACAGCCATCTCTCCGTTGGCCGCTGTCAGGAATTTATACCCGTGTGCTTTCAGGGTGGTTGTGATCAGACTCCGTACCGATGAATCGTCCTCAACAACCAGAATCGTTGGTTTATTCATGAATACTTACCTCGCTTTTGGGAAGTTCAAAAGAGAATATGCAGCCGTGCGGTTCGTTATCCCGGAGAGTCAGGGTACCTTTATGAGCAGCAAGGATCGTTCGGCAGAGCGCAAGTCCCAGCCCCAGACTGCGGTGGCTGTCTGCAATCTGATTCTGCCCGGTAAAGAACATTTCAAAGACCTGCGCTTTATTCTGCTCCGGGATACCGGGGCCATCATCGGATACATCTACCACGATATTACTGTTTTTTGCATACGCAGAAATATTGATCCGGGAGCCTTTCTGCGTGTATTTGATGGCGTTGTCCACCAGATTGATAATGACCTGCATTCTCACCCCGTTCGACTGTCTGACCATCCTCTGATTGCCGATAGCTGATCAGTGTTGTGCAGTAATATTCTCCGTTACCTGAGCTCCACAGCATATTGTTTGTAATCCCGAAGAGGTACCCGCTGTCGGCAATATCGCAGAGCAGACGATCGTTCTGCCCATCGAAATCACAGACATACAGCTCTGTGCCGCGAGCATCAAATATCTTTTTTCTCTCCCCGCTGTCCTCGTCAACTACGTCTCCTATCAGAAGCGGCTCTTTCTGAAATCTGTAATAAAACACCTTTCCGTCATAGATCATGGGGAACGAGGGATTGTTCCTGACAATGACGGAGGTTTCTCCACTCGTCAGATTCTTGCTGACAACATCGCAGGTATACATATTGATATAAGCGCGATCGATCACCTGAATGTTTTCTGTCATGACGCTGTAATTGCCCGAACGGGTGCGGTCGGGCAATCGGTCGAGTTGAACTTGATCACCTCGCAGATCAGCATCGCGTTGGCCAGACCGTGCGGCACATGGTACATGCCGCCGAGCTTGTGCGCCATCGAGTGGCAGACGCCGAGGAACGCATTCGCGAACGCCATGCCGGCCATCGTGGAGGCGTTGTGCATGTGCTCGCGGGCCTCCTCATCCATCGCGCCGTTGTTGAAGCAGCGCGGCAGGTAACCGAAGACCAGCTTGGCAGCCTCCATCGCGAGGGCGTTCGTATAGTCGCTGGCCATCACCGAAACGCGCGCTTCGAGGGCGTGGGTCAGAGCGTCGATGCCGCTGTAGGCGGTCAGGCGCTTCGGCATCTTCATCACGAGCTGGGTGTCGATGATCGCCATGTTCGGGGTCAGCGCGTAGTCGGCCAGCGGATACTTGTTGCCGGTCTCCTCGTCGGTGATCACCGCGAACGGCGTCACTTCCGAACCGGTTCCGGAGGTGGTCGGCACCGCGACCATCAGCGCCTTCTTGCCGAGTTCCGGCAGCCGGACGATCCGCTTGCGGATATCCATGAAGCGCATCGCGACGTCTTCGAAGCTGATTTCCGGGTGTTCATACATCAGCCACATGATCTTGGTCGTGTCCGTCGTCGATAAAACCGCGCTCGACCGCATCACGCAAAACGCAAAACAT
>ENA-UEQL01001625-UEQL01001625.1-human-gut-metagenome-genome-assembly--contig:-NODE-1625-length-15444-cov-10.267847_pt1 | contig 15444 bp, 15 predicted proteins | sample MGYA00242905_ERZ507926 | MGnify/ENA primary metagenome ERZ507926 (study PRJEB26167, sample SAMN06115531) | human gut metagenome | host: Homo sapiens | place: China:Henan | collected 2015-09-09...
TGTGCGAACATACACCAAATAGCTAATGTATTAGCACGGTTTTGAATCCAACCACCTTTGTTCCAGAAAAGGTTTGCAAATGTTGGTGCTAATAATAAGGCAAGGCCACAGTACCATGAGTGTGTTGGTAAATTATTGTAGGTGTATTCAAAGTTCCAAACATCATAAGCAATGATATAGGCCCATGTCATATCAAGCCATAACATATCTTGCTTTTTCTTGGATGTGTAAATACCCCACCAGCCTGTCATACAAGCAATATTGATGAGACCAGCAATACCATTGACCCAGTTCCACCAGCCACCATAAAGCCAAACACCTTCGCTTGACTTCCACCAGCCTGCAGTACCCTCAGTGGCAGCTTGAGCACCTTTAATAGCTGATTCGAAATCACTGACACATGCAATTAAAATGTTAATTGCGACAATGACAAATGGGAAAGGTTTAAACCAACGTTGTTTACCAATTCCCCAGCCGTATTTGATCATCATAAATCCAATACAGCCTGCTGTTGCAGCGTACAACTTTGCATAGTGGAACCATGAATTCATCTTAGTAAAAGTCCAGTTACTAGCTGCCCAGGAATTCGAATCTACACTACCCCAAACAGTCAAGATGACAAAGTAAATTGTCAAACAAGCTGGAATTGCTAAGAAGAAAATGATACCGCCTATTTTTGTTCTTCTCGCTAGTTCATTACAGACGATTAAACCAACGAATACTAATACCCATCCCAGAAGTTGATAAAGGGAATAAGTACCATAAATATTGAATATCATAATACCTTCTAATATTCTAAAAAAATTATAAGCACTTAAACAAAATTGAAAATTCTTATTATCCAGTTATTGAAATTATTAGAAATGAAAAAAATAAAATAAAACACTATAGAACAGATAATCAAAAAATTAAAATAACAGACCAAGATAATAATTTATTATTAATTCTGCCTATGGCTGAATTTGAAGAAAAAGCGAAATTACTGTTGAATGCAATTAAAAATTCTAATGGAACATTTTCAGTATCTCAAATAGAAAACTTTATGCATAAAATTAATTGTCTAAAGGTTAAAGCGGATTCTTTGGATAAAAGCGATTTAACAGTAGTTTTACACGATTGTAAAACGTACACAAATGAAACTTTTGGATTTAGTATTAAATCAATGTTGGGTGGCTCTTCTACATTATTAAATGCGGGGAAAACCACCAATTTTATATATGAAATTAAGGGCAATTTTTCAGAAAAACAAATTTCTGAAATCAATGCCATCAATACTAAATCTAAAATTCAAGATAGATTAAAACAAATAATGAATTTGGGCGGAAATTTAATTTTTCAAAAAATTGAAAATGAAATATTTAGTGCCAACCTACAAATGATTGATAGTGCATTCCCGCTAATATTATCTCATTTTTTAATTCAATATTATCTAGGAAAAGGAAAGATATTAAAAGATTTAACGCCAATAATCCAAACTATAAATCCATGTAATTTAAACATCAACTTACCTCACCTATACTATGAGCATAAAATTAAAACTTTTTTGACAAATATTGCACTAGGTATGACTCCAGCTTCTATATGGGATGGAACATATCAAGCAACGGGAGGTTATATAATTGTAAGAAAAGACGGGGAAGTATTATGTTATCATATATATAATCATAATGAATTTCAAGAATATTTATATAATAATACCCGTTTCGAAACAGCAAGCTCTAGTAGATATGAATTCGGAAATATCTACACTCAAAATGGTAAAAATTATATTAAACTTAACTTACAGATAAGATTCATTTAATACCATAACGAATAAAATAATTCTATACTATGTATTAAAAATTCTGTCGCCTGCATCCCCCATGCCTGGAACAATATAACCTTTTTCGTTCAAATGGTCATCAACCGCCGCAGTGATGATTTCAATGCCTGGATAATGCTTTTGAATATTTTCAATACCTTGAGGAGCTGCTATAATACACAAACATTTAATATTTTTAATTGGGATACCTTTTCCTGCATACAAATCAATTGCCGCTAATAAGGAATTACCCGTTGCAAGCATTGGATCTGTAATATAAACATAAAAATTCTCTGGATTTGGAGTATCCATAGGAACTTTATTATAATACCAAACAGGTTTCAAAGTTTTTTCATCCCTATACATTCCAATATGACGAATTGTTGCCTGCGGAAGAATATCAATTGCTTCATCAGTAAAAATCAGCCCAGCTCTTAAAATAGGTGAAATGATTAAATTAATATTTGGGTCAACAGTTTTTGCCTTAAATGTTGTCAAAGGAGTAGTTACTTCTCTTTCAACAAGAGGAAGATTTTGTGCAGCTTCATACAAAAGACATCTTGTAATTTTTCTAGTCGCAATTCTTACACCCTGACTATCAGTATTCTTATCACGCATTGTACACAAATTCAAAAGTACAACAGGATTATTTATTACTCTTACTTTCTCCAGATTCATCTTTTTCACCCCTATTAAAATTTTCCTTGAAACTCCGTTCTGCATCTATTACAGTATCAATATTTTTTTCAAATTTTATAAGCCCCTCTTTTGCATCCGCAGGGGTCACAATATTCTTCTTAATATCTTGTTCAAAGTCAATCTGCCTACCAGCATAATCTAAAGTTGAGAAAATACCATTCAACTCTCTAAATATATCATCAAACAGACTAATAACTTTTCCTAACCTTGTTGGGTCTTTTGTTGCAACAATTTTATCAACAGCTTGACCCTCTGGCGGAGGATAAATTTCAAGAGCCTTAGAGCCTCCAAGTCCCGAAGCTTCGACAGTCGCAATTGCCCCAACTGGTAAAACTAAACCTTTTTGAGTTATTACAAATTTTATATAAATAGATGAAGAAACTATTTGAATTTTTTTAACATACCCAATTTGAACACCCAAAAACTTAACAGGTGAACCAACTATTAATCCGTCAACATCCTCCATAAATATTTGATAACTCTTATATTGTTGTTGCGATTTGTAATGATGATATCTTATACCCAAAACCGCAATTGCAACGATAATAAGCCATATAACAAATTCAATCCAAGCATATACACGCATATTATCAAATTTCTTCATACAACGTATTATATAATAAAAGTCAAACTGTGTAAATTTATAAAAGATAAAAATATCCCACAGGTTCATAATTTTACACGTCACCAATTTTAGTGTATAATCTCAACAAGAGAGGGGTTTTATGCTAAAACAGGAAAATAAAACAGAAGTCATAATTGTTGGTGCAGGACCTGCTGGAATTTCTTGTGCAATAACACTTGCAAGAAGCGGTAAAGAAGTTGTCCTCATTGAACGAGGAATGTTTGCAGGAAGTAAAAATATGTTCGGAGGAGCAATTTATACATCTGCAACAAAAGAACTATTTCCAAATTTTGAACAAGAAGCCCCAATAGAACGAAGAAATATTGAACATAATTATATGATTCTTGGAGAAGAAGATTCCACAACTATTTCTTATCGTAAAGATGACAACGCTAGCTACTCTGTTATTCGTGGTAAGTTTGACCGCTGGATGGCAGAAGAAGCCAAAAAAGCAGGAGTTACACTTGTTGAAGAAACAGTTGTCCGAGAACTCATAAAAGAAAATAAAAAAGTTATTGGAGTAAAAACAGAATTAGAAGAGTATTTTGCAGATATAGTAATCTTAGCTGATGGAGTAAATTCTCTTCTTGCAAAACAAATTGGACTTAGAAAAGAAATTGAAACAAAAGACGTAGCCCTAAGCGTTAAAGAAGTTTTAAAATTAGACCCCAATACAATTAATCAAAGATTTAACCTAAAAAATAACGAAGGAGCAATCGGAGAAATATTTGGAGGTCCAATGCTTGGCTCTCTCGGCTTAGGTTTTATGTACACTAACAAAGATTCTATAACAATTGGTTTAGGTGTAACATTGAATGACCTTGTAGAGAAAAATTACAGACCATTTGAGCTTTTGGATCAATTAAAAAAACATCCAAAAATCGCTCCACTTATCGAAGGAGCAGAACTCAAAGAATATTCTGCACATTTAATTCCAGAAGGCGGATACAAAAAAATTCCTAAACTTTGCGACAATGGAGTTATGATTGTGGGAGATGCAGGCATGCTGGTTAACAATCTTCATTGGGAAGGAACAAATCTCGCAATGATTAGTGGAAAACTTGCTGGAGAAACTGCGATTGAAGCTCTCAATAATGGGAATTTTTCAAAAAAATTCCTCTCTCACTATGAACAGAAATTAAAAAATTCTTTTGTTCTAAAAGATATGAAAACATACAAAGATTTGATGAATATTTTCCATCAAAGACAAAAGGCGTTTTTAGATTATTATTTGAGAAAAATTAATGCATTCTTTGACATGTTTACATCCGCAAACGGAATACCAAAAAGAACTAACTATTGGGATTTTATTAAAAGCATTTTTACTGACAGAAAAATCTCAGAACTAATAAAAGATATTTTAGCAATTATTCGTTTAATATGGAGTATTTTGGTATGAACATAGATAAAAAATTATATACACTAAAATATTCACCAGATACAGAATCGCATCTCAAGCCAGACAAAGAAAAATGTAAGACTTGCAAAACTCGCAATTGTACCTACATTTGCCCCGCAAAAGTTTATGAATGGAACGATGAAAATCAAGAATTGATTATAAATTACGAAAACTGTCTTGAATGTGGTGCATGCCGCATTGCGTGCGAAAAGAAGGCTATTGATTGGCAGTATCCAAAAGGTACTAAAGGTGTAACCTTCAAACAAGGATAAATTTTTTATTATAATTTCAGTATATAAAGGAGAACAGGAAGATGAAAGAAGAATACTCTCAACAACACAGACGCTGGTATGACAAAGACCCAGTATTATCAGAAGCAGTAAGAACACTAGAAGAAACGGATGACCAAACACAAATCAGAGTGGCTCTAAACTTAATCAAAATTATCATCGAACACAACATTGAAGATGAAAAATTTGAAGCAGTAGATGACATTATCAATGCAGTTGGTTCTGGATTAGATGACAACAAACGTGGACGTTGGTACGATATAGATACAACTTTAAGAACAGCTATGAACATGCTTCAAAATTGTCCAGAAGATACTCAAAAAGTTATCGCTAAAGAAATGGCTAAAATGGTTGTTGATAAAATCAAAAAAGACGATGATGAGGATGAAGAATAATTTTACAATTTCCATAATTTAGACTATTGAACTTTTATTTCATGTGTAGTTTAATTGTTCTGTAATCGGGCAATTAGGAATAGTAAAATGTTAGAGATTTCAAAAACCCAAGATGATGGATCACTAAAAATCTTGAACTTAAATGAAGCCGTTTCAGGTTCTTGGTTCAACTTGATAAATCCGACAAGAGAAGAAATTCAACAAGTGTCTTTAGTTTTAGGACTAGATGAGAGCTTTTTAAACAACTCATTAGACGCCGACGAGTTATCACGTATGGATTTTGAAGATGGAAACCTCTTAATCATTACTAATGTGCCAGTTATGGATGAGGAAGGTAATTTTGACACTTTGCCATTAGGTCTGATTTTTACCCCAGAAAGTGTTATTACCGTATGTTCTCACGAAAATAAAATTATAAATTCTTTCAATGCTGATACGGCAAAGTTTTTTGACACTCGTCATAAAGCAAATTTTATGCTCAGTATCTTGTTCAGAGCTGCAAAGTTTTATTTGAGATACTTGAATATAATCAATAAACAAACCGAAAGTATTGAAGATTCACTAAGAAAAACAACAAATAACAAGGCTCTATTCCAACTAATGGAAATCCAGAAATCCTTAGTATATTTCACAACAGCATTGAAGGATAACCAGCTTGTACTTCAAAAACTTTTGAGAATGGTACACACCGCAAACTTACAAAGGATTTTGAAGTTTACAGAAGATGATATTGATATGCTAGAAGACGTTATCATTGAAAACAAACAGGCATCCGAGATGGTTGAAATGCACAGAACAATTCTAGAAAGTATGATGGATTGCATGGCATCAATTATCAACAACAACCTTAACTTGGTAATGAAATTTTTAGCAGCAATTACAATCATCATGTCCATTCCAACAATGATAGGTAGTTTCTGGGGTATGAACGTACCAATGCCATTTGGTCAAAACCATTTTGGATTTTTGATTGTTATTACAATTTCAATTGTCGCAACATTTATCGCTGCAGTATTCTTCAACCGTAAAGGTATGATGTAGAGAAAATATGAAAGAAAAATAAATTTTATTATTTATAAGTAGGTCGGCGTTGCTACGCCGACAACATAAACCAGCTGGATTGCTTCACATTCGTCAGCAATGACTGGATTTATTTGGCAAAAATTTTACTCCCTTCGTCAACTGAGCAAAACACCATCAACTTATCTTGCAGGAACAAATGCTGGGCGGGTTACAGACAGAACCATTTCGTTTGGGATATAAAAATCTTTCACACCGTAATTTGCGTTAATAAATACAAATTCCAAAGTTTCACCATTTTTGATTTCTAACAAATCAAAAGGAATTCGTAAATCTAAAACTTCATCATACGCAACTCCAATAGTTTTGTCACTTTGTAAAACCCACATATCACCTGGGATAGCTTTGATTAATCTCAAAAATTGCAAGGTATCTTTTCTTATTGCAATTTGAATTTCATTATGAAATTTTTCCATTGAAATTGGAGAAATATTTTGAGTTTTATTTATCAATCTTACTGGAGCTAAAGCTTGCTTACGACCAGCTTTTCTCAAATAAACATACATTTGATAAGTTCTTTGAGTCAAATCAATGTTGCCTTTTAAAAATTTATTTAGGTGAAATTTCAAATAGAAATTATCATTATCATTTCCAAATCTAATTTTTTCAAACAACTTAGACTCTCTCAAAACTGGTCCATCAGGAGTTTCAATACATCCAGCATTGTTCCAAATATCATCTTCTGAAGTTATATCTTTACCATTGATTACAGGAGTAATCAAAGATTGTGGATATCTTGATGGCTTAGAAGGTGAAATATTTGTTATAGGTTCATCCAAATAAGATGGAGCATCCAAATCCAAATATCTATAAATATTTTTCAAATGCGTTCTGTAAATAAAGTCAAAAATATTATCTCTACCAGAATCATTCGGTTCTCCATACCACCAGAACCAATCACTACCTTCACAAATAAACAATTCTTTTCTTGCCATTTCAATATTAGGATTTAATGGCTCACGCTTAACAAAATCCGAAAAATCTTGTCTTACCCTTTTCAAATACGTCCACGCAATATCTTTTACGGGTTCATCAATCCACAATTTAAAATTCTTATTAAACCAAGAACCAGCAGAAATTTTACTCAATAATTTATGCTCTTTACTATGTTCAAGATAATCACTAATTAACACTGTTTCAAGAGAACTATCTTCTGAAATCAATGTATATAGGGTTTTCAAGAAAGATGCACCATCTTCCATATAATTTTCCCAACAGTTTTCACCATCTAATGCAATTGTCAAAAGGTGATCTTGGTCAGGAGAAGATAAAATTCTACTTTGCAAAACTTTAATTCTATCATACAAATCGTTTGCAACAGCGATTGGATTGTGATGTGGATATTCAAAATTTATTAAATTATGAACTGTCGCATCTCTAAAAATCATTTTTATATCTGAATTTTTAGTTTTGTATTGATAAGTTTTTACAAGGTGATAAGGTTCGTTTAAATATCCTTTAAAATCATGTTCAAATTCAAAATTAATAGAACTTCCTAAAATTCCTTCATCAGAAATTGCCCATTCAACACCTAAAGAGCTAAGCATTTCAAGAGTTTTGCCATTTACGCATTGTTCTGATGGCCAAATTCCACGAGGTCTTTTACCAAAAATTTCCTCAACCCTATCGAGTGCCATTTTTGTTTGCATTTTTGCATCAAGTTCTGTTTTTAAATCTAAAATCTCATCCCCTGGCATTGCATTTTTTTTGATATTTTTATAATCAAGTAATATCGGCAAAATTGGGTGATAATAAGGACTTGTTGTGATTTCAATTTTATTTTTTTGAACAAGTTTTTTCAAAGTTGGAACTATTTTTTTGATAATTTCTCTTTGAATTTCAATAATTCTAACCCTATCTTCAAGAGTATAATTTTTACCTTTTTTTACTAATTTTTTCAATTCTGGGTTAGAAGTTTTGAAAGACGGATCAATCCATGCCAGATTGAACAGAGCCATAATATCAGCATATTCTTGATTGGTAAAAATTTCAGTATCCGAAGTGCCTTCAACTTGAACAACTTGATACAAACGGTGATATTCTTCATTAGTTAAAATCATAGTTTGATAATTTGCATCAAAAAAATTATTCAAGATAAAAATTTTATCTTCGTGGTTTAAATTTTCTTCAGGAGTGATAGTAAGTCGAGAATGAATATCATGAGCATCGTATTCTGCGTACTCAATAATTGAATCCAATAATACTGGTACAAAATTAAAATTCAATTTTAGATTTTTAAATTTATTAACCCACAACGCCATATCAAGATAATCTTTAACAGCATGAAGTCTTACCCACGGCATTAAATAATCGCCATCAGGAGTAAGTTGATAAACAGGTTGGTGCATATGCCAATAGAATGCAATAGATAATTTTTTTGATTGACTCATCATCATACTTGAAAAACTCAGCCCTTACTTTAAAATTCCTAACTATATTGTATCATTGAAATAATTATTAACAAGGGAATATGATAAAGTTGATAAGTAGGTTACTTACTCCTCTCCTAGGGAGAGGTTGAGAGAGGGATTGATTAAGGAAATAGGGAAACATAACAATTTTCCCTCTCCTTGAGGAGAGGGTTAGGGTGAGGTGATATACTAAACACTTTATAAAACTGTGTGCAAAAACTGGAGGGACTGAGGGTGAGGGGTTGATAAAAAAATAAGAACCCTCTCTCGAAATTGTACCTTTTCGCATTCTGCTTAAAGACAATTTCTCTCTTTACCCTCGAAGAGAGCAAAACACAATAGAAAAGTAGGTCGGCGTAGCTACGCCGACCTACTCAATTTATATAATCCAACTTATAGACTTCAACCTTACATATCAAGAGCAATATCTAAAGTTGGAGCTTTTGCAACAATTGCACTTGATGAAATTATATCAACTCCACATTCTGCAATCGCTCTAACTGTTTCAAGACGGACATTTCCACTTGCTTCAACAATTGCCTTGTGGTCAATAAGTTTAACAGCCGTTTTCATAGTTTCCAAGTCCATATTATCAAGCATAATAATATCTACACCCAAAGGAAGAGCTTCTTTCACTTGGTCTAAAGTATCACATTCTAATTCAACCTTGTGGGCGTGAGAAAGATTTGCTTTAACCATTTTAACAGCATTCGTAACAGAGCCAGCAACTTGAATATGATTATCTTTTATCATTGCACAATCTGACAAGTTAAATCTATGTAATGCTCCGCCACCAACTTTTACAGAATATTTTTCAAAAGCTCTAAAATTTGGAGTTGTTTTTCTTGTATCAACTATTTTACAAGGCAAATCACCAATAGCAGTTTGGTATTTATGTGTTTCTGTCGCAATTCCACTCATTCTTTGAATATAATTTAGAGAAACTCTTTCTCCCAACAACAAATATTTTCCTGGGCCAGTCAAAGTTGCAAGCACATCACCTTTTTTGATTTTATCTCCGTCTTTAAATAATAATTCAACCTTAACTTTATCTGAAAGAATCTTAAAAACAGTTTTAAAAACTTCCAATCCGCAAATAACACCTTCGCATCTTGAAACAAGAGAGGCTTCAAAAATCTTATCTTCACCTACAATACTTTCAGTCGTAACATCGCCAAATCCAATATCTTCCATCAATGCGTGTTTCACATGATCTTCAACATAAAAATTACTTAACAAAGCTCAATTCTCCTTCTTTTTTTGTAAGTGTACTGTGTTCACAAGTTTCGTTTTTATCTAAATAATCAACTCTGTAATGAGCACCACGAGATTCTTTTCTACGTAGAGCTGATTCAATAATCAACTTCGCAACAATCAACATATCTCGAAGTTCATATTCATTTTGATTAAAACATTTACCTATTCGATTAAATTTTAAAGAAATTTTGTTTATTTCATCTAATGCAGTTTTCAATGTTTGTTCATTTCTAAAAATTCCAACATTTGTCCACATAACATCTTTGACTTTCGCCTTTAATGAATCAATATCACAATCAGATTTTGAAATATTTTCATCATATTTTTCTATAATATTTTTATATTCCGCAGATTTGTCACTTAAAGTTAAATCAGATTTTTTCAAGAAATCTGCTGTTTCATAAGCACAAACAACACATTCTAAAAGCGAATTACTTGCCAGTCTGTTTCCACCATGCAAACCAGTTGAAGAAACCTCTCCAATTGCATACAAGCCATTGATTGATGTTTCACCTTTCAGATTTGTTTTAACACCACCCATATAATAATGAGCAGCAGGAGCAACAGGAATCAAATCTTTTGTAATATCTATATTATGCTCCATACATTTTTTCGCAATTGTAGGAAATCTTTTCATCAGCTTTTCAGAACCAATTCCCGTAGCGTTCAAATAAACGTTAGGCTCACCAGTATTATTCATTTCACAATAAATTGAACGAGCAACAATATCACGGGGAGCAAGTTCACGTTTTTCATGATACTTGAACATAAACTCTGTTCCATATTCATCACACAATTTTGCACCTTCACCTCTTACAGCTTCACTTATTAAAAATCTATTATGATTTTTTTCATCATCAAAAGCCAAAGCAGTAGGATGGAATTGAACAAATTCCATATCTTGCAAAATTGCACCCGCATTATACGCTAAAGCAAAACCATCACCTGTTGCACCAATTGGGTTTGTTGTGTATTTATAAATTTGTCCCAATCCGCCAGTTGCAAGTATTAGAACTTTTGAATAAACAGCTTCGTATTCTTTTTTGTCTTCATCTAATACAATTACACCATCGCACTCATTGTCTTTAACAAGTAATTCAACAGCCAAAGTATTTTCATAAATTTTTATATTTTTATTCTTTTTTACAGCTTCGCATAAAGCAATTTCAATTTCTCTCCCAGTAGCATCTCCGCCAGAATGCAAAATTCTATTCACACTGTGTGCAGCTTCCTTTGTCAAAGTGAAATTACCATTTTCATCTCGGTCAAATTCAACACCAAAAGTCAATAAATCTTTCACAACTTTATCAGAATTTTCGCTTATAAATTTTACCGTATTTAACTCACTCAAACCCGCACCAGCTTTCAATGTATCCGCTACGTGAGATTCGACAGAATCATTTTCATTACTTTTTAAAACAGCAACCATACCACCTTGAGCATAATATGAATTACTTTCACCCAAATTTGATTTTGTTATCAACAAAATTCCATTTGGCAAATCTAATTGCTGTTCCAATTTCAAAGCAGAATATAAACCTGCAATTCCGCTACCTATAACAACTGCTGAATATTTAGAATTTCTCATATATTTATCCCATATGTGTTTTATCAATTTATATCGTGATAATTTTATAACAAACAGTTAATTTTAGCTAGTAAATTTAATTAAAAATAGAAATAAAATTTCAACACAAAAAAAACTCAAAATAATAATACCCTCACACAATACACACAAAACAGATACCATCAAACTCCCAAATCTATATAATATAAAAAAAAGAAACCAAGGAGTAAAAATAAATGATAAATTCTGCAATAAAAATACTTTTGGTTGAAGATCATAAACTTTTGAGAGTCGGACTGAAATCACTATTTGAAGAACAAGACGGACTAGAAGTTACATCCGAAGCACAATCAGGGAAAGATGCAATCGAAAAATTCAAAACAACCCACCCAGACGTAACGCTTATGGATATCGGATTGCCAGACATTTCAGGGATTGAAGCAACAAAAAAAATTCTTGAATTAAACACCGATGCAAAAATTATAATTCTTACATCTCACCTGAGCGAACAAGAAGTCTTAGAAGCACTGGAATCAGGAGCTTGTGCCTACGTAATGAAAGATATAAATACAGATATTCTCAAAATGATTATCCAAACAATAAAAGATGGAGCAATGTGGATTGACCCACTAGCAGTCCCTATTTTGAGAGATAAAAACAGAGGACTTGTCCCCCAACGCCAAATGTCCAGAGCAATGTTTAGAGAACAACATTCCAACTTAACTCAAAGAGAATACGAAGTTTTAAAACTCATAGTTGACGGGAAATCGAACAACGAAATTGCAGAAGAATTAACCATCTCTGCCCACACAGCAAAAGCTCACGTCTGCAACATAATCCAAAAACTATTAGTAGATGATAGAACACAAGCCGCAGTAAAAGCACTTAAAGAAGGATTAGTCTAAGCAATAAAAAACGGGTAACAATCGCTACCCGTTTTCTATTTATTTAAAAATGAGAAAAACTATTCTTGTTCTTCTTCAACTTCTTCAGAAATTCCACCATCTTGAACATCTTCTTCATCTAATGCTTGTTGATTCATTTCTTCTTCGATTTCTTCATCCAATTCATTTGAATCTACAACAACATCTTCTTCTTGTGGTTCTTCATCGTATTCGTAATTACTTACATTTTGAGCTTCAGCTTGTTCCATTTGAGAAACTGATTTAATATCAATTTTCCAATTTGTTAATTTGTGAGCAAGTCTAACGTTTTGACCTTCACGACCGATAGCCAAACTCAATTGATCATCTGGAACTACAACAAGAGCTTCATGAGCAGCTTCATCATCAGCCATAATATCAACAGATACAACTCTTGCTGGAGATAAAGCGTTAACAATATATTCTACTGGGTCTTCAGAATATCTAACAATATCGATTTTTTCATTTTTCAATTCACCAACGATAGTTTGAATTCTGCTACCTCTAGGTCCAATACAAGCACCAACTGAATCAACTTCTGGGTCATTTGACCATACTGCAATTTTTGTTCTGTAACCAGCTTCTCTAGAAATTGATTTAATTTCTACAATACCGTCTTCGATTTCAGGAACTTCAAGTTCAAATAATTCTCTAACGATTTCTGGGTGAGCGTGAGAAACAATAACTTGAGGTAATCTTGTTGTTTCTTTAACGTTAAGAACAAAAACTCTGATTCTGTTACCAGGTTTGTAATATTCACCAGGGATTTGTTCTTTTCTTGGCATAACAGCATCAGTCTTACCAATGTTAACGATAACATTTCTTCTATCATCAACTTTTTGAATAATACCAGTAATCAAAGTGCCTTTCTTTTCTAAGAATTCGTTAAGAACAAGATTTCTTTCAGCTTCTCTAATTCTTTGAGTTAAAACTTGGTTAGCAGCTTGAGCAGCAATTCTACCGAATTGATCTGGTGTAACTTCTAATTTAACTTCATCACCCAATTCTACATCTTCATCAATTTCTTTTGCTTCAGCTAGAGAAATTTCATTGTCCTCATCTTCAACAGATTCAACAACAGTTTTGCCTTTGAAGATACCGATTTCGCCAGATTGTTCATCCAAAAATGCTTCAACATTTTGAACTTCTTTCAATCTCAAATGTTTTTTGTAAGCTGCAACCATTGCGTCGCATAGAGAAGAAATAACAACATCTTTGGAAATGCCTTTTTCCTTTTCTAGTTCTTCAAAAACTTCATTTAAATTTCCTGCTCCAATTTTAATCATTTTATTTTCCTTTCATTTTATGATATTTTAAACTAATTTCTAAATTTTTTCTTTAGGGAAAAGGAATATGGAAATAAGGGAATAAGTTCATTAATGCTTTATTCTTTTTCCTTATTGCCTCTAATCTATATACAATTTTGCTGATTGAATATTTTCCTTTGGAATTTGAAGTTCACATCCATCATCAAATCGGAAGAACGTTAAACCTTCATTGTAATCATAATCAATAATTTCACCCTTGAAAATCTTTTCAGTTTCGCCCAACAAAGGTTCTTTCAACTTCAAACTAATTCTTTTACCTTTGAAAATGATAAATTCCTTTTCTGACTTGAATTTTCTCTCTAATCCTGGAGAAGATACTTCAAGATAATATTTAACTGGGATTAACTCGTCCAAAAAACCTTCTAGACTACGAGTAACGTTTTCGCAATCCTCAAGAGTAATACTACGGTCTTGAGAATATAAATAAATTCTCAAAAACCATCTATGATTTTCTTTAGAAAAATCAATTTCAATAGGAACCAAATTAAAACGCATTGCGGTATTTTCAATCAATGGAGTAATCGCTTCCAAAACCTCTAATCTGTTTACTTCCTGCTTCATCTTGTTCCTACCTTTCACAATTAAATAACGCTATATTACCGAAAAAAAGAACGGGGTTACCGTTCTTTTTTCGTTTTGCAATACTGCTTTTCTGACTATATTTTAATATACTTAAAAGAATTTGTAAAGTCTTTGTAAATGTTTAGTTAAGTTGATGCTTTTTTGTGGCTGTTATAAACATCTTCTGAAACTTCTTCCATCCCAACAAAGTAAACCATTTTGCCAGATGGTAACATTGTAGAGCGTAAATCTTCACCATCTTTACCAGTTTCAGAAGGAGGAGCACTCATACATTGTAATTTTACAATATTATCACCATGTTTATTTTGTTTTTCTTTTAATTTCGTATTTTTTATACTATCTTGTTATGAATCTCGACAGAATCATTTTAAGAAACATCCTCGTTGAACCGGCTCTCCGCATCTCCTACGGTACGGAGCCGCTTCTTTTCCAGATCCTCCAGTCCATGGAAGTAATCATAGAGACAGCCGTCCCCGTCCAGGGCCATGGCATTCACCGTAAAATCCCTGCGGCTCACATCTTCCTTCAATGTATCGGAAAAAGAAACGGTCTCCGGCCTGTGGGCATCGGCACCGTAAAACTCCTTCCGAAACGTGGTGACCTCATAGTTTTTTCCATTCCGCACCACAATGACCGTACCAAAGCGCCGTCCCCCGCCGTCAACGGCTTTCCAGCCCGCCGCCCTGGCAATGGCCATGGTTTCCTCCGGCCGGGCAGAGGTGGTTATATCCCAGTCATGGGGTACAAGGCCCATAAGAAGGTCCCGCACGCAGCCGCCCACCACATAGGCCTCTTTCCCCTCATCATTCAGTTTTCGAAGGATAGCCAGCGCCCCTTCATCGATTTTTCCTGCCCGTTCATCCTCCGGAAGATTCCGGAATCCCCGGTCCCTGATGCAGGAAACCATGCGGTTAATCAGATTCATAAGAAAGCCTTTCCTGTCCGGCCCCTGAAAATATCATCTCAGGCCGCCACTAGTCGTATACCTTATTATATACTTTTCAGTACAGTGAGGAAAGGGGCCCTGGACGCGCCGTAAGTGTCAAGTTTTCCTCGGTAATTCATTTGACTGTCGATAATTACTATC
>ENA-UEQL01001627-UEQL01001627.1-human-gut-metagenome-genome-assembly--contig:-NODE-1627-length-15439-cov-4.099596_pt1 | contig 15439 bp, 17 predicted proteins | sample MGYA00242905_ERZ507926 | MGnify/ENA primary metagenome ERZ507926 (study PRJEB26167, sample SAMN06115531) | human gut metagenome | host: Homo sapiens | place: China:Henan | collected 2015-09-09...
AATGCGAATCATATGATGTTCCTCCCATCCCAGGTGATGTGTTATACCCCGGCCATTTCCTTGGGGGCGGCCTGCTGGGCCGCCGGGACCAGGTCCTTGATGAAGCACCGGCGGCGCTTGTGCTGCTCCAGGGGGAAGCCCTGCCACTGGGTCTGGACCTTCTGGTTCATCTCCAGCATGGGGCCGGTCTCGGCCCAGCGGATGCCCATGTCAAAGGCACCCCGCATCACCTGGCTGATGACCACGGCGTTAACGCCCTTGCTCTGCAGGTCCGGCCGCACGGCGATCAGCAGCAGGTCCACGGTGTCGTTCTTCCGGAAGGCCTTCAGCAGATCCACCCATCCGGTGGGGAAGAGCCTGCCCTTGTGCTTGCGCAGGGCCTCGGCGATGCTGGGAGCCGCCACGCCGAAGGCCACCATCTCGTTTTCCTCGTTCATAACGAAGCAGGTGAGCTGTGGGTTGATCAGTGGGGCAAACTTCCCGGCATAGCGCTTGATCTGCGCCTCGGACAGCTCCACCGTGCCATACAGCGGGGAATAGGCCGTGTTCACCAGCTGGAACACCTGCCGCACCAGGCCGGGATAGTCCAGCCGGGTCCGGGCCTTCTTCACATGGAGCTTCTGCCGCTTGAGCACATAGTTGCTGAGCTTTTCCCACCGCTGCAGCACCGCCTCGTCGGTGGGGGCGGTGATCAGCTCCTCGATCCAGTCCACATCCTTGGCATAGCCCAGGGCCTCCAGATGATCCTTGTAATAGGGGTGGTTATAGTAAGTAAAGAAACAGCTGCGGCGGTCGAAGCCCTCCACCAGCAGGCCCTCCCGGTCCAGGTCCGTGAAGCCCAGGGGGCCGTGGATCTGGGTGCAGCCCAGCTGCCGGGCCCAGTCCTCCACCGTGGCAAACAGCGCCCGGGACACCTGGTAGTCGTCGATGAAGTCCACCTGGGTAAAGCGCAGGCGGTTGGTGTGCCACTTCTCGTTGGCCTTGCGGCTGAGGATGGCGCCGATGCGGCCCACGATCTCTCCGTCCCGCATGGCCAGCCAGCACCGGGCCTGGCAATATTCGAAGGCGGGATTCTTTTTCCTGTCCCAGTCCTCCAGGTCGTCGTCATAGGTGCCCGGGATGTACTGGGGCACGTCCTTGTATAATTCCATGGGATATTCCACAAACCGGCGCAGCTGCGCCTTGGTGGTCACCTCAACAATGGATACCATATGATGTCTCCTCCCTTCTTTCGAAGCACCTAACAGTTTACCGCCTTTTGCCGCCGATTGCAACCCGTTATCCGTCCCGACCGGGAATTTCGGAAAAAATCCCGGCGGCGGGATAAAAAAAGTGTTCCATATTGTGAAAAAATTTGCTATAATGTCCTTGAACGCCCGCCGGTGAGGGAAAGCCGGCTTATTACGGATAGGAGGAATCATTATGATCAGAATCGGTATCATCGGCTGCGGCAAGATCGCGCAGGTGCGCCATCTGCCGGAATATGCCGCCAACCCCCATGTGGAGCTGGCGGGCTACTACGATTTGAACACCCAGCGTGCCCAGGAGATGGCCGCCCAATACGGCGGCAAGGTCTACGATTCCTATTTTGACCTGCTCAACGACCCCAGCATCGACGCCGTGTCCATCTGCGTGGAGAACCGCAGCCATGCGGAGATCACCACCTACGCCCTGTACGCCGGGAAGCACGTCCTGTGCGAAAAGCCCATGGCCGTGACCCTGGCGGAGTGCGAGTCCATGGTGGCCGCCGCCGAGCGCAACGGCAAGCACCTGATGATCGGCCACAACATGCGCTTCGACCCCGTCCACCGGAAGGCCAAGGAGCTGCTGGACGGCGGCATCATCGGCGACATCATCACCTTCCGGGCCACCATGGGCAACGCCGGCCCGGAGAACTGGTCCATGGAGGCCGGGAGCACCTGGTTCTTCGACAAGAAGAAGGCCGCCATGGGCGCTCTGTCGGACCTGGGCATCCACAAGGTGGACCTGCTGCAATACCTCACCGGTCAGAAGGTCATCGAGACCACCGCCAAGGTCATGACCCTGAACAAGCACACCGCCACCGGCGCGCCCATCACCGTGGACGACAACGCCCTGTGCATCCTGCGCATGAGCGGCGGCGCGGTGGGCACCCTGGCCGCCAGCTGGACGGTGTACGGCCACGAGTGCCAGTCCACCTGCCTGTACGGCACCAAGGGCATCATGCTGATCTATAACAACAACAATCCCGCCGCCCCCATCGAGGTCCGGAATCTGGACGGCACCAGCACCACCTACAACATCCCGCCGGAGACCAATTCCGGCGTCATCGACGAGTTTGTGGACGCCCTGGAGCATGACCGGGAGCCGGAGGTCTCCGGCAAGGAGGCCCTGTCCACCATGCGGGCCATCTTCGGCAGCATCAAATCCTCCGAGATCGGCCGCACCGTCAGCGTCAACGACAGCTATGTGAACCATCTGTAAGCAAAATGCTCCCCTCCGGCTCACACCGGAGGGGAGTTTTTTTGCTTTTCAGAAAAGCCGCCAGCCGAACAGGCATGACGGTGCTGCCATCATCGGCAGACATTTCGTAGGGCTCGCTGCCCTCAGCGGGCCGGGGCGGGGGATTTCTGTATTTTTCGTCAGTCCTGGCTCTCCCTTCGGGAGAGCTGTCGGCGCAGCCGACTGAGAGGGAAAAGCATCAACCGCGCTTTCGGCAAGCAGAACAGCCCCCGGCGAAAGCCGGGGGCTGATTGCGGTCAAATATATTCCTGATAAACGGCGGCCAGTAGGGTCAGGGCGGCCACGGCGGCCCAGAACAGGAGCTTCCTGCGCAGCATCCGCCGGAGCTTCATGGGGCTTTTACTCCGCCAGCTTGCGGCCCATGGCCTGGCAGGCCGCCAGCACATCGTCGTCCGGGGCCTCGCAGCAGGTGATACTGTCGCACACCCGGTTGATGCCCGCGTCGTCGCAGTCCTTCTCCCAGCTGCGCATCCACTCGCCGTCGCCCCAGCCGAAGGAGCCGAACAGGCCCACGGCCTTGCCGCCCATCTGGTTCTTGATGCTGTCGAACATGGGCTGGAACTCCATCTCCTCCAGCACCTCGCTGCCCATGGCGGGGCAGCCCATGGCCACGGAGGACACGCCGGAAAGGCTGGTGGGAGTCACCTGGTCCGGGGTCAGCAGGGCGGCGTCGGCTCCGGCGGCCTTCATGCCCTCCAGCACCGCGCCCGCCATGGCCTCGGTGTTGCCGGTGCCGCTCCAATAGATCACGAGAGTCTTTTTCATAGTTGTACTTCCTTTCTTGATATAACAACAGAATATTTCGTCAGACCGCCACTGCCAGCTGCTCCAGCCGCAGGCCGGTCTGCCACAGGGCGCAGTAGCGCTGGGTGCAGCGGCGGAACCGGTCAAACAGGGCCTGGGCCCGCTGCTGGTCGCCATACACCTTCCACAGGCCCGTGCACTTGAAGTCCATGGCCCGGTGGTCGATGAACCCCTGCACGTCCTCCGGCGGATAGCTGAGGAACAGCCCCACCTCATGGGGAAAGTCCTCCTCCGTCCGCAGGCGCTGCACCAGCCGGGCCACGCACCGGCCGCAGCTGCCGCAGGGATACCCCGCCTGCCGCAGCAGACGGCAGGCCAGATCGTCCCCCAGGTCCCGGCACAGGGCCTGGGGCCGGTACAGATACAGCAGCGCCCGGCCGTCGTCCATCCGCATGGGCAGCAGACACAGCCCCCGGGGCACCAGCACCCGGTTCATCCGCCGGATGTCCGCCAGCAGCTGCTGGCGGGACTGGTACGGGCAGGGAAACAGGCTGCCGGTTTTGATCCCGGCCAGGGTGGGCGCACACTGACGCACCACCGTCTCCTCCGCGGGCCTCATCCGGCGTGCTTTTCCAGGATCCCCCGCAGAGCGGACAGGGAGCTGGTGTGGCAGCGCTCGATGATGGTGTCCTGGCCCTTCAGCTGGCTCAGGGCCCCCTGCACCATTTTGTGGGACATGGTGCCGGTGAAAAAGATCATCAGGTCGGGATTGCCCAGCTTGTTCCGCAGACCCCCGGCAGGCTTGGTGAACACCTTGGCCTGGCACCGGTACATCTGACAGAGCTCCTTGTACCGGCGCTCCATGCACTCGTTTCCTCCCAATATCACAACGCTCATAGCGGTCTCCTTTCTATGGTTAAGGTTCTTTAACCGTCGTATTGTAAAAACAGCGTCGCTGGGACGCCTTGTATGGTCTTATTATATGCAGAAGCAGGAGCCGTATCCACTCCAAAACGGCGGATACGGCTCCAAATTGATTTTTTTGCGGAAAGGGATCAGATGTCCCGGGCCGTGCGGTTGCAGTCGCAGCCGGTGGGGCCGAAGAAGTTCAGCCGCTTGTCACTGAGGCGGATGGTCACATCGTCGGAGGTGATGCACTCGCCGTCGAGACAGGTGACGATATCCGGCTTTTCAGACCGGATGCGGACAACCTTGGGGGCAACACACCGGGCCACATGGGGGAATTTATGGTACTGCCCCTTGGAATAGGGGCCAACGAACTTGATGAAGGTGCCCCGGCTGACCTTTTTCACCACCAGGGTGTTCAGCACGCCGTCGTCCATCCGGGCCTCGGCCACCGGCATGAACCCACCGCCGTAATACCGCCCGTTGCACACGGACACCAGGGAGAAGTCGTCCTCGATGGTCTCGCCGTCCAGCTCCACGGTCCAGTGGGAGCCGATGCCCTTGAACAGGAAGTTCACCAGCAGGGAGGCGATATAGCTGCTTTTGCCGTCCAGAATGGGGCTTTCGCTGTATTTATGTACGTCCCGGGCCACCCGGGCGTCGATGCCGGAGCAGGCGATGGTCAGGGCCACCCGGCCATTGACGTCGATGGCGTCCATGGGGAACTGGGGGCCGTCCCACAGGTTCTCGGCGTCCCGGAACTTGTCCATATCGCCGCCGAAGTTTTTCAGGAAGTCGTTGCCGGTGCCCACGGGAATCACGCTCATGGCGGCGTTGTCATAGCCGATGATGCCGTTTGCCACCTCGTTGACGGTGCCGTCGCCGCCGCAGGCGTAAAACCGCAGGGACTCCCCGGTCTGACAGAGCTTCCGGGCGATCTCGGTGGCGTGGCCCTGTTTTTTGGTGAGGATGCACTGCACGTCCAGACCGTGAGCCGTCCGCAGGTGATCGGCCATTTCATAGATCCGCTGGCGGCTGTCATATTTCCCCGCAGTGGGGTTGATGATAAAGATGTGCTTCATTGCAGCACCCTCCCGGCAAAGTTTAAGATTCGGTTACAAACTGCAACCTATTGTAGCACGGCGGCAGAAAAGTATATGAACAATTTGAAAATTTCTGTAAAGTTTTCGTCAGGATTCGGCCGCCGGTTCAGGTTCCTGCCCATATTGTACACCGGTCCGGCCAAAATATCTACTGCAATTTTTGCGGGACACAGGCGGGATTTTGCTTGACACAGGCGGGACATCCCGCTATAATAAGCGTATGAATACAGCTAATACACACGAAAGGAGGCATAGCAGGTGATACGCTTGGATTACCGGGACGCCCGGCCCATTTATGAGCAGGTGCGGGACGGCCTGCGCAGTCTGATGGTGACAGGGGTGCTGGCGGCGGGGGAGAAGCTGCCGTCGGTGCGGAGCCTGGCCACGGAGCTGGCCATCAACCCCAACACCATCCAGCGGGCCTATTCCCAGCTGGAGACGGAGGGGTATGTATACACCGTGTCAGGCCGGGGCACCTTCGTCTGCGAGGTCCGGGAGCAGAACCGGCAGCGGCGGGCGGAGGTCACCGCCCGGGTGCAGCCCCTGATGGAGGAGCTGCGGGACCTGGGCATGACCCGGGAGGAATGGACGGACCTTTGGAAAGGAGGGGACAGCGATGCTTGAGGCAAAAAACGTGGTGAAAACCTTTGACGGCTTCCGGGCTCTGGACGGCGTCAGCATGACCGTGCCCCAGGGGGCGGTATACGGCCTGGTGGGCCCCAACGGCGCGGGAAAATCCACCATCATCCGGCACTTCACCGGCATATACCGGCCCGACAGCGGCGAAATCACCCTGGACGGCCAGCCGGTATACGAAAATCCCGCGGTGAAGGGCCGCATGGCGGCGATACCCGACGACTGGTACTTCTTCCCCCAGGCGAGCATCCGGGAGATGGCCCGGCTGTATGCCGGGACCCACCCCTTCTTCAGCTGGGACCGGTATCACAAGCTGCGGGAGGTGTTCCCCCTGTCGGAAAAGCAGCCCCTGCGGCGGATGAGCAAGGGCATGCAGAAGCAGGCGGCCTTCTGGCTGACCATGAGCTGCATGCCGGAGGTGCTGGTGCTGGATGAGCCGGTGGACGGCCTGGACCCGGTGATGCGGCGGCAGGTGTGGTCCCTGCTGCTGGGGGACGTGGCCGACCGGGGCACCACGGTGCTGGTGTCCAGCCACAACCTCCGGGAGCTGGAGGATGTGTGCGACCATGTGGGGATTCTGAACAAGGGAAAGGTGCTGCTGGAGCGGAGTCTGTCCGACTTGCAGGACAACACCGTGAAGATCCAGGCAGCCTATGCCGCGGCGGAGGAACCGGCCCTGCCCCTGGAGCTGGAGGTGCTGCACCGGTCCGCCGTGGGAAGGGTGTATACCTACATCATCCGGGGCAAGCGGGAGGACATCCTGCACCGGATGCAGGCCCTGTCGCCCCTGCTGCTGGAGGCCATTCCCCTGACCCTGGAGGAAATTTTCATCTATGAGCTGGGAGGTGCTGACTATGCGGTCCGCGAAATCATTCTTTAACGGGGCCATCGCCCGCAGCGACCTGCGGCGCTACTGGCCGGTGCTGTTCCTGTATGTGGGGCTGTGGCTGCTTTTCCTGCCCATCCCGGTGTGGAACCGGGCCGCGGAGCGGAATCCCGCCCTGGTGAACCTGACCGAGCTGTGCGCCGATACCTACGCCACCGCCGTGGTGCTGGCGCTGATCTTCGGCGGCATCATGGCCACGGCGGTGTTCTCCTATCTGATGCAGACCCGGTCCGTGGGGGCCATGCACGCCCTGCCCCAGCGGCGGGGGACCCTGTTCTGGACCCACTTTCTCACCGGCTGGGCCATGCTGGCAGCGGGGAACCTGCTGGTGCTGGCGGTGACGGCCCTTACGGCCCTGCTGGGCGGCCTGGCTTTGACACCGGCCCTGCTGACGTGGTTCGTGGTGGCCACCCTGCTGGACCTGATCTTCCTGGCCCTGGGGACCCTGTGCGCCATGGTCACCGGGTGGCTGCTGGCGGTGCCGGTGCTGTACGCCGCCGTCAACTGCCTGGCGGTGGCGCTGACCTGGCTGGGCCAGCAGCTGGCGGAGCTTCTGCTGGACGGCTTCACCATGCCGGACGTCCAGCCCGTCATTACCCGGTGGCTGACGCCGGTGTATCAGCTGATCTGTGACCTGGGCCAAAGCGGCCCTAAATATTCGCCGTTTCTCACCGGCAAGCTGCCCGAGAACTACATACAGAACGCCGACTGCGCCAGCGGCCTGACCCCCCAGGGCTGGCGGACCCTGCTGATCTTCACCGCCGTGGCCCTGGTGCTGACGGTCCTGTCCCGGCTGCTGTACGGCCGGCGGAAAAGCGAGCTGTCCGGCGATGCGGCGGCCTTTTCCTGGATGCGGCCGGTGTTCCGGCTGGGCGTGGGGCTGGTAGGCGGTCTGCCCCTGGGTATGCTGCTGTATGTCCTGGTGTCCGTGGGCCGCAGCGGCGACTTCAGCCCCGCCCGTCTGTGCGTGTGCATGGCCGTGATGGGCATCGTGTGCTATCTGGCGGCGGCCATGCTGGTAGGCAAGACCCTGCGGGTGCTGCCCAAGCGCCTGCCCGGCGCGGCGGTGACGGCGCTGGTGCTGGTGCTGCTGTGCGTGGCCCTGCGGGCGGACGTTTTCGGCTACACCGTCCGGACGCCCCAGGCGGAGGATGTGGTCCGGGCCCGGGTATACTGCCTGGACACCAGCTTTACCCTGGAGGACCCCCAGTCCCTGGAGACCCTGGTAAAGGCCCAGGCGGAGCTGGCGGAGAATCGCGCCGCAGATGCGAACTACCGGAGGACCTTTGAGGTGCACTATGTTCTGAAGGACGGCACCTCCATGGCCCGGTGCTACCGGCTGGCGATGACGGAGCCGGTCAAGGCGGCTCTGGAGCAGGTGGCCCGGCTGGAGGAGGTGCAGACCTATGTTATGTTCAACGGCAACGTTCCCCCGTCCGGCTGGCAGCCCACCGGCGGCGGGCTGTGGCTGAACGCCGCCGGCGAAAGCCGGGAGCTGACGGCGGAGGAGGCCCAGGCCCTGTATGACGCCGCCTGGCGGGATGTCCAGGCGAAGAACGTTCTTCCGGTGGATGGCGACTACGCCTGGCTGGGGGTCGAGATCACCCTGTTCCGCGACGGCGACAGCCGCACCATCAGCAGCACCAAGTCCTCTTACAAGGAGCTGACCCAGGCCCTGCTGGACCTGGGCATCCCGGCGGAGGATATCGGTGAGATCAACATAGACTGATAACGCACCAAGGCCCCGGGGAAAGCCCCGGGGCCTTTGGCTTGTCCAAAAAGGGCGAAGCCCTTTTTGAGCAGTCTCTCTTATTCCACTACCCGGTAATCCCCCTGGGCGGCACGGGCCAGGCGCTGGACCTTCTCCCGGTTCAGCTCCTCCTGCAGGTCCCCGATGATGCGGTTGGACACCAGGAAGCCCCGGGGCGTCAGGCACCAGCCGGTTTCCGTCTGCCGGGCCAGGCCGTGGGCGGCGCAGCTCTCCAGAATGGCCGCCAGAGGGGTGAAGCGCTGGCGGAACCGATTTTCGAACTCCCGGATGTCAATGCCCCGGGCGGTCCGCAGCCGCAGCATGATATACTCCATCTCCCGCTCCTGGGGGGAAATACGCTCGCTTTCCGCCAGGTCCAGCCGGCCGGCTATGTACCCGTCCAGGTCCCGGGTGTACCCATACCGCACGCCGCCGAAGTCGGAGTAAGCCCCGGGGCCGAAGCCCGCGTACTCCTCCAGCATCCAGTATTTCAGATTGTGCCGGGACTCATAGCCCGGCTGGGCGAAGTTGGAAATCTCGTACTGCTGATAGCCGTTCTGGGTCAGCAGCTCCACGGCGTAGAGGTACATATCCGCCTGCAGGTCCCCGTCCGGCAGGTTCAGGCTCTCCCGCCGGTCATACAGAGGCGTCCCCTCCTCCAGCTTCAGCCCGTAGCAGGAGATGTGCCGGGGGGCCAGCACCAAGGCGTCGGCCAGGGTGTTTTCCCACTGCTCCAGGGTCTGGTCCGGCAGACCGTAGATCAGGTCCAGGCTGATGTTGTCCAGCCCCGCCTTCCGGCAGGCGGCCACGGCGTCCTTCACCTGCTGCCAGGTGTGGACCCGGCCCAGCCGCCGCAGGGTCTCGTCATCCGAGGACTGCACCCCCAGGGAGATGCGGTTGAAGCCCGCCCGGCGCAGGGCCCGCAGAGCCCGCCAGTCCCCGGCGCTGTCGGGGTTGGCCTCCAGGGTGATCTCCGCCCGGTCCCAGACCCGGCACTGCTTCTTCACGGTTTTCAGCAGGGCAATAAGCCGCTTGTGGCCCAGATAGCTGGGGGTGCCGCCGCCGAAATAGACGGTGTCCACCCGGTGGTTCTGCATCTGGGGGGCCACCTCGGTGATGTGCCGGGCCAGGGCCGCGGCATAGGCGTCCATCTTCTCCTCGCTGTGGGGCAGGGAGTAAAAATCGCAATAGGCGCACTTGGCCTTGCAGAAGGGAATGTGCAGATACAGGCCCAGGGGGCGGTTGCGGTCGATCACAGGCTTTTTCATATCAGTTCTCCTTGGGCGGCAGGATGGTCACCGCGTCAAACGGACAGTTGACCTTGCAGGACCGGCAGCCGATGCACCGCTCCAGGTCCACGGTATACAGGCCGTCAGGCTGCAGCACGATGCAGTCCATGACGCAGAACATGGTGCAGTAGCCGCAGCCGGTGCAGTTAACGGGGTCGATAACGGCGCGGCTGTAGCGCTTGCGTCCGAAGGGATGCGCGGGATCGTACATAAAGGGGCACCTGCCTTTAAGGTATTTTCTATAGTATAGCGGCTCCGGCGGAATTTTTCAAGCCGGGATATGAAAGGCGGCCCGGCGGGGAGAAAACTCCCTGCCGGGCCGCTTGGGTCAATTCACATAGTCCGCCGGGTCGATGACCTGGCCGTCCTTGGACACGGAGAAGTGCAGGTGCGGGCCCATGCTGCCCTCGGCGGAGGCGGTGCTCCCCACCAGGCCGATGACGTCACCGGCGGCCACCTGATCCCCCTCCTGCACCGGCGGGTCCTTCTGCAGGCAGCTGTACTGGGTGGTATAGCCGCCGCCGTGCTGGATCACCACGGTGGTGCCCATCAGCTCGTCGTCCTTCACCGACAGCACCGTGCCGCCGGCGGCAGTGCGGACGGAGTCCCCCTCCGAGGCCTGGATGTCGATGCCGTTGTGGGTGCGCCAGTCGGCCATGGTCTCGTCATACATCAGCTCCGTGACGCTGAACACCGTTACCGTGGTGCCGTCCAGCGGGGACATGACCTGAGGCAGCAGGTCCTGGGGGTCGGAGATGGGCGTCTCCTCCGCCGGAGGGGCGGCGGGGACATTCTCCTCCGGCTGCACCGCCGGGGCCACCCAGGCGTTGTCCCGGTCATCGGGGACGTTGGAGGCGGGGTTGGATGCGGGCTCTGCCGGGGCCTGGGGCCGCAGCAGGGTGTAATAGCCGACAATACCGGCTGCCAGCAGGCAGAGGGCAAGGGCTATGTAGAAGCCCTTGCCGCCGAACATGGCACGGATCTTTGATTTGTCGAGTCTGCTCATACGCGCCTTTCAGGTGGGATACACCCACCGCCGCGGTTTCCGGCCCGCGGCTCGCCGGAATAAAAAAGTCTCTGCCTGCATTGTGACCAGACAGAGACTTTTTTATTCATTTGGTTTTGCACCTCAGTCGTAGAACTCCTCCGTCAGACCCCGGCGCAGCAGACCGGCCAGCACATCCTTGGGGACAGCGCGCTCGTAGAGGATGTCGTGGACGGCCCTGCTGATGGGCAGCTCTACACCGTACTTCTTCCCCAGCAGCATCAGCGCCTTGACGGTGTAGTAGCCCTCCGCCAGCTGGTGGTAGTCCTGCCCCCGGACGAAGGCCTCGCCGAACTGCCGGTTGTGGCTGTACGGGGAGAACACCGTGGCCTCGTAGTCACCCAGATGGCACAGCCCGTAGGCGGACAGCTCGCTGCCGCCCATGGCTTTGATAAGCCGGGCTACCTCCCGGGTGCCGCGGCTCATGAGGGCGCCCTTGAGACTGCCCATCTCGAAGCCGTCCAGAAAACCGGCGGCGATGCCCACCACGTTTTTGGCGGCGGCGCCTACCTCGTTGCCGATCATGTCGCCGCCGTAGTAGAAGCGGATGAGGTCGCTGGAGAAGGACTGCACCAGACGGCGCTTGACGGCGTCGTTCTCGCTGTCGATGACCATACAGTTGGGGATGCCGCGATAGAACTCCTGCACATGACCCGGCCCCAGCCAGACCGCCACGGCATTGGACGGATGCAGGCACTCCGACGCGATCTGGCTGAGCCGTGCGCCGGTGCCCATCTCCAGACCCTTCATGCACAGAACCACCGTGCGCTCCCGCAGGGCCTGCAGCTCCGGCTGACCCAGCAGGCTCCGCAGATTCTGGGAGCCGATGGAGATGATGACCGTCTCCGCGCCGTCCAGCGCGGCGGCCAGGTCGGTGGACAGCGCCACGGACTCTGGCAGCGTCAGCAGATCGTTCTGCCGGGTGGCGAGAAACGCCTGCATCTTGGGGGAGGTGCTGCGGCCGTACAGGGTGACGCGGTGACCGATGTGGTCGAGGTACCATGTGATGAGGGAACCCCACCGCCCGCAGCCGATAACTGTGATATTCATGGGTATATCTCCTTATAACAAGACCCCGAAGCGTTGCTCCGGGGTCTTCTGCGCATACAAAGCGAACGCTGCCTTATTTGACGATCAGTGTCTTGCCGTCCATCTCCTCCGGGCAGGCCAGACCCATCACATCCAGAATGGTGGGGGCGATGTCCGCCAGACGGCCCGGGCGCAGCTCGGTGCCGGCACCGCAGAGGATGAAGGGTACGAGGTTGGTGGTGTGGGCGGTCATGGGGCTGCCATCGGGCTGCTTCATGTCCTCGGCGTTGCCATGGTCGGCAGTGACCATGGCGATGCCGCCCATCTTCAGGGTAGCCTCCACCACGCGGCCCACGCAGGTATCCACCGTCTCTACCGCCTTGATGGCGGCCTCCAGCACGCCGGTGTGACCCACCATGTCGCAGTTGGCGAAGTTCAGGATGATCACGTCATAGGCGCCGGACTCGATGCGCTCCACGCACTTGTCGCACACCTCCACGGCGCTCATCTCCGGCTGGAGATCGTAGGTCGCCACCTTGGGGGAGGGCACCAGCACCCGATCCTCACCGGGGTACTGCGTCTCTACGCCGCCGTTGAAGAAGAACGTCACGTGGGCGTACTTCTCCGTCTCCGCGATGCGAAGCTGGGTCATGCCCATGCTGCTGAGATACTCGCCCAGCCCGTTCTTCACGGCGATGCGGGGCCACGCCACCAGCACGTTGGGCATGGAGGCGTCGTACTCCGTGTTGCACACATAGGTGGTGGGGAAGAACTCCCGCTGGAATCCGTCAAAGTCGGGGTCGACGATGGCGCGGGTGATCTCACGGGCCCGGTCGGGGCGGTAGTTGAAGAAGATCACGCTGTCGTTGTCGCTGATGGTGCCGTCGCTGTCGCAGACCACCGGTTCCATGAACTCGTCGGTGACGTTGTTGGCGTAGCTCTGTGCCACGGCGTCCACGGGGTCGGCATTGTGGTTGCCCTCGCCGTACACCATGGCGTCGTAGGCCATCTGTACCCGCTCCCAGCGCTTGTCGCGGTCCATGGCGTAGTAGCGGCCCATGACCGTGGCGATCTTGCCCACGCCCAGCGCGGCGCATTTGTCGGCCAGCGCCTGTACGAAGCCCTTGCCGCTGGTGGGGGACACATCCCGCCCGTCCAGGAAGCAGTGGATATACACGCGGTGCAGCCCCTTGTCCTTTGCCATCTGCAGCAGCGCGTACAGGTGGTCGATGTGGGAGTGTACGCCGCCGTCGGACAGCAGGCCGTACAGGTGGAGACTGGCGTCGTTTTTCAGACAGTCGTCCATGGCCTTGTTATAGGCCTCGTTCCGGAAGAAGCTGCCGTCCTCGATGGCGCGGCTGATACGGGGCAGATCCTGAAACACCACGCGGCCGCCGCCGATGTTGGTGTGACCTACCTCGCTGTTGCCCATCTGCCCGGCGGGCAGGCCCACGTCCAGTCCGCTGGCGGACAGGGTGGTGTGGGCATAGTCACGGAACAGCCCGTCCAGCACCGGCGTTTTCGCCAGCGTAACGGCGTTGTCGTCCGCCGCCGGCGCAAGGCCGAAGCCGTCCATGATAATAAGTGTTGTCGGAGTTTTGCTCATGCCTTTCCTCCTATGGGATCAGTCCTGATTGGCAGCGTTGATGATCTCCACAAAGTCAGCAGCATTCAGGGCGGCGCCGCCGATGAGGCCGCCGTCGATGTCGGGCTGACCCAGCAGCTCCGCGGCGTTGGCAGGCTTCATGGAGCCGCCGTACTGGATGGTGATGGAACGGGCGATGCGGGCACCGTACAGGTGGCGCACGGTGGTGCGGATGAAGGTGCAGACCTCCGCAGCCTGCTCGGCGGTGGCGGTCTTGCCGGTGCCGATGGCCCACACGGGCTCATAGGCGATGACGCACTTGCGCAGCTTCTCGGCGGGCACACCGGCCAGGGCGGACTTCACCTGCAGGGCGATCAGCTCCATGGTGATGCCCAGCTCGCGCTGCTCCAGGGTCTCGCCCACGCAGATGATGGGGTGCAGGCCCGCGTCCAGGGCGGCCAGCGCCTTCTTGTTGACTGTGAAGTCGGTCTCGCCGAAGTACTGGCGGCGCTCGGAGTGGCCGATGATGACGTACTTCACGCCCAGATCCTTCAGCATCTCGGCGGACACCTCGCCGGTGTAGGCACCGGACTTCTCATAGAACACGTTCTCGGCGCCCACGGAGACCCGCAGATCCTTGAAGGCCCGGATGGCGGTGGAAATGTTGACGGAGGGGACGCACACCACCACGTCGCACCACTTGGCCTTGGGCATGATGGCTTTCAATTCTTCGGCGAACTTCTTGGTCTCGCTGGCGGTCATGTTCATTTTCCAGTTGCCGGCGATAATGGTCTTACGATATCTGCGATTCATGTTTTTCTAAGCTCCTCTAATCTATTTCAAATGATCATGAAAATCAGTTTCAATCATTTTTCCGGCGGCATGAACGTCGGAAAAATACCGCGATCCAGCCGCCTGGGGCGGCGTCACCAGTCCGCAGACTGGTGAGGGGGGGATCTAAAGGGGGGATGAAATCCCTTCTTTACTTATCTAAGAGGCAGGCCACGCCGGGCAGCTCCAGACCCTCCAGGAATTCCAGAGAGGCGCCGCCGCCGGGCCGGTGATCAAGGAGCACACCTCCAAAAAGAAATCCGCGCTCTACCGGGGCAACGTCGAGCTGGCCGGATGGATCGCGGCGGATTACAGGGGGCCGCGCTATTTCGAGCCGGAGCTTGACCCGTTTGAATATTTCAGCCGGAAGCTGCCGCAGGTGGTGGTGCCGCGCCGGTTCGTGCAGACCGGCTATCTGGCCGGGGGCAGTTCCTGCCGGTTCGCCCGCGGCGGCGGCGATTACGTGCTGCTGGAGAATGGGGAGCCCGCTCCCGCCGGCGGCCCCTGGGATATGGTGCGGGAGTTCCGCTGCTACAGGCACGACTATCAGTTATGGAAAAAACGCCCCGGAGCCGGGCGCGAAGGAGCCGATTTATGAGAGAAGCCCGTTGCCGGGTCCTGCTGCTGTTGTTGAACGATCTCTTTACCGCCGCGTTCGTGTTGGCCGGGTGTCTGTGGATCTATCACCTGATGGGGGCCTATTACACGCTTGAGGAGTGCGTCGGGCTGTGGCCGCTGGTGCCGGTGATGCTGCTCTGCAACGCGGCGATCCGGCTCTACCACGGCAACCCGTTCTATCCCGGCGCGGCGCTGGGGCCGGTGGAGGAGCTGCGCCGGGTGTTTTTGTCGGTGAGTCTGAGCTATCTCCTGCTTTTCGGCTATCTGGCGCTGACGCGGCAGGTGGAGCTGTATTCGCGCGTGGCGCTGGTGGCGAGCTGGGGGCTGACCTTCCTGCTGCTGCCGGTGACCGGGTGGTGGGGCCGTTCGCTGATGAATCGGTGGGGAGCCGGGCAGATTGCGGTGCTGATCGCCGGGGCCGGGCTGGGCGGGCAGCTGATGGTGCAGCGGATCGCCCGCGACAAGTTCTTCGGTTTCCGGGCGGTGGGGTTTGTGGACGACCATCCCGACAAGCA
>ENA-UEQL01001630-UEQL01001630.1-human-gut-metagenome-genome-assembly--contig:-NODE-1630-length-15419-cov-4.058988_pt1 | contig 15419 bp, 13 predicted proteins | sample MGYA00242905_ERZ507926 | MGnify/ENA primary metagenome ERZ507926 (study PRJEB26167, sample SAMN06115531) | human gut metagenome | host: Homo sapiens | place: China:Henan | collected 2015-09-09...
GCATTTTTCCCTTATAATTCGGGCATTTAGAGCGAAACTACAACATCTCGTTTCCCTTATTTTCTCCGTACCATATATTGTAATCATTTTAAAAATTTTAGCAAAAAATTTTTAAAACCCAGGCGAATACTGCCGGATTGACAAAGCTCTCCACAAACGTTCCCAATAACACACAGCCGCAGAGAGAAAGAAACGCCTCTGCGGCTGTTTTTTGACATCGGGGCGAATGTGATGATTGACAGAGCCCCGTGAAAAGTTGTAAGATAATCAGAACGCAAGAAAAGAAAGATCTCGCAGAATGAGCTGAAAGACAGGAGAATTTTGATATGAAGCTGTATAAGAAGATCGCCTCCCTGCTGGCGGTGGCCGCGCTGGCTGCCGTGCTGATGCCGGTGTGCATGGCTGCTCCCGGTGACTCCATCGAGACCCGCCTGAACAATGTGTTCGCCCTGCGTGCCAGCACAGAGTTTTACGAGGAGGTCGTCACCACCTCCCCGGACGGCACCACCCAGACCATGACCGCCGCCCGCAGCAACGGCAACGCCTACATCAAGATGGACATGGGCGAGGCAGGCCAACTGGTCTACATCCTGAAGGATGGTCAGGGCTATCTGGTGGATGCCGCCTCCAAGCTGGCTGTCAAGGGTGAGGTGCCCACCGTGACCGGGAGTGAAGAGGCCGCCTCCGGCGAGGGCGAGGCGCAGGGCATCCCCTGCACGGAGACGACGATGAACGTGAACGGTCAGGACTGCGAGGCCCTCTCCTATACCGTCACCGGGGACGACGGCCAGACATCCACTGTCTCCTACTGCCTCGTCGGCGATGATCTCAAGTATGTGGTCACGGACGCTGCCGATGGACGTACCATCGTGGAGTACCGCGTCACCTCCACCAGCGTGGATCAGAACCTCTTCAACATCCCTGCGGACTATCAGATCATGACGCAGGAGGAGCTGGCCGCACAGATGGGCCAGTAAGGGCGTTTCAGATGCGACATGGGAGCTGCTTCGGCAGCTCCTTTTTGTTGTCCGTTGCCCCGGAATGTGCTATACTGTGAGCAACAGAATGTATGAGAGAATGAGGAGAATCCTATGAAAATTCCCGCAAACGGCTTTACCCACGCAGGCAAATTCCACGCGGACGATGTGTTCGCCACGGCCCTGCTTCAGATACTCCGCCCGGACATCCGGATCACCCGCGGCTTTGTCGTGCCGGACGATTTCGACGGCATCGTGTACGACATCGGCTTCGGGATGTTCGACCACCATCAGGAACCCCGGGAGACCCGCGCCAACGGAACTCCCTACGCGGCCTTCGGCCTGCTGTGGCGGGTGCTCGGCCCCGGCCTCGTGGGCGAGCGTCAGGCCCGGCTCATTGATGAGAACTTCATCCAGCCGCTGGACCTGAACGACAACACCGGCGAGCAGAACAGCCTCTGCGACGCCATCGGCTTCTTCAACCCTGTCTGGGACTCCAAAGAGGATCAGGATGCCTGCTTCTTCAAGGCGGTGGCCGTGGCAAAGCAGATCCTCGAGAACCAGATCGAGAGTGCCAACGCCGTCAACCGCGCCGACGAGAAGGTCCAGCAGGCCTACAAAAACTCCCGCGACGGCATCGTGGTGCTGCCCTGCTATCTGCCGTGGAAGAACGGCCTGTACAAGACGGACGCCCTCTTCGTCGTCTATCCCAGCCAGCGGGGCGGCTGGAGCGCCCAGTGCGTCACCGACCACAAGACCAAAAAGCCCAAGCTCCCCTTCCCCCAGAGCTGGGCTGGCCAGCCGCAGGAGATCATCGAACAGAAGAGCGGCCTCGAGGGCATCAGCTTCTGCCACGCCAGCCGCTTCCTCATCACGGCCAAGGACAAGGAAACGGCGCTTGCCGCCTGCCGTCAGGTGCTGAAGAACAATGGCCGCCTCTGAGAAGCCGGCCTACGTCTATATGGTGCGCTGCGCGGGCGGACAGCTCTACACCGGTTGGACGAACGACCCGTCCGCCCGCCTCAAGGCTCACCAGAGCGGCCGGGGCGCGAAGTACACCCGCGCCCACACGGCGGTGGGCTTTGCGTATCTGGAGGAGTGCACGGACAAGTCCGCCGCCCTCCGGCGGGAGATCGCCCTGAAAAAGCTGCCGAAGGCCCGGAAGGAGGCTCTCTGCGCCGGATGGGCCGCAGAAGAAAAAGAATAGGCGCAAGAAACACGAACGCCGCACGGCCCGTGAGGGGCTGTGCGGCGTTCGTGCGCTATTCCAAATTGGAAGAAGAAAGAATGAAGAATGAGGATGTCAGATCAGGATTTGGCCTCAGCGGCGGCGTTCTGGCCCGCAATACGGCCGAAGGTAATGATGTCGGGGTAAGCATTGCCGCCCAGACGGTTGTTGCCGTGGATGCCGCTTGCCACTTCACCGGCTGCGTACAGACCGGGGATGATGCTGCCGTCGGCGTCCAGAACGTGTGCGTCGGTGTCGATCTGGATGCCGCCCATGGTGTAGTGGACGGTGGGAGTGCGCAGGCTGGCGTAGAAGGGAGCCTGCAGGATGGTGGAATCCTCGCTGGTGGCCTTGCCGAACTCGTCGGAGCCGGAGACCATGCCTGCATTGTAGGACTCAACGGTGGCCTTCAGGGCGTCGGCAGGCACGCCGATCTTCTCGGCCAGCTCGTTGAGGGTGTCGGCCTTATAGGAGTGGCCGTCAGCCAGCAGGCTGTCGATGAGGTCGCCGCGGGTGTCATCGCCTGCGATGGCACTGCTGTCCACGATGAGCCACATCTGGCCGTCGGTCTGCTTCAGCTCGGCCATGCTGATGGCGTAGCGGGTGTTGTCCTCGTTGATGAAACGCTTGCCCTCTTTATTGACGAACATATACTCGGTGGCGCTCAGCCAGTTGCCGACGAACTCGCTGACGCAGCCGCAGTCGTCGATGGGGTCGCCCAGCGGGTGGACCTGGATCTGGTCGAGGTTAATGAGATCGCCGCCTGCCTGCTCGGCCAGAGCCAGACCGTCGCCGGTGCTGGTGGCTGCGCAGCTGGTGAGCTTGGTGGTGATGGCACCATTGGAATATTTGTAAACGAGGTCGCTGGAAGCGGCGTAGCCGCCGGTAGCGATGATGACGGTCTTGGCGTTGACGGTGATGGTGCTGCCGTCGGTGCGCTCTGCGACGCAGCCGTTCACGCTGCCGTCGTCGTTCAGGGTCATGGTAGTGACCTTGGCGTTCGTCTCGATGGTGGCACCCAGCTTCTCGGCATACTGCTGCAGCTTCTCGATGTAGATGCGACCGCCGTTGTCGCCCTCAGCGCCGGTAGCGGCGATGAGGTCTACCTGATGGCCGCGTGCCCACTTTCCGCCGATGGCCATGAAGATGTAGTCGTTCTTGAAGGGGACTCCGATGGTGTTCTCCAGCCAGTTCAGAGCGTCCACAGCGCCGGTGGCGTAGGTGCGGATGAGGGGGATGCTATCGATGGAGCCGCCGCCGATGTAGGTCTGCAGGGCGTGCCAGTTGGGGCTGTCGAAGAGGGTCTTGCCGTCCTCAGCCTTCCACTTCTCGTAGTCGGCGCGGGTGTCATCGATGAGGGCCTGATACTCAGGGTCGTCGGTGGTGACGGCCAGAGCGGCCTCGACCTCCTTGCAGTTGTCGGCGGTCATAGTCAGCTGCTTCTGGCGGACGGCGTCAGCCACATTGTAGGTGCCCTCGCCCAGCTTGGTGTTGCCGCCGATGGCCGCAGCCTTTTCCAGCACAAGGACGCTTGCGCCCTGCTCGGCCGCAGCGGCAGCGGCGGACATACCAGCACCGCCGGCGCCCACGATGGCCACATCGACGTCATAGCTGATGTCCTCACCCTTGGCGGCGGCGACCTCACCGTTGTAGCTGTCAGGGTCAACACCGGCTGCGGTGAGAGCAGCGCGGACGGCCTCCAGCAGGCCGTTGCTGGTCAGGGTGGCGGTAGCTACAGCATCCACCGCGATGGTGTTGTGCTCCACCATCTGGGGGATCATCTGCTCAAAGGCGATGTCGCCCACGCCCGGGGTCTCGGCTTGCTCCTTGACCTCGATGTCGGTGATAGCGCCGGTATCATCCAGCGTGACGGCGACGATGATGTCGCCGTTGCGGCCCTTGCCGGTGCCCTCGTAGGTGCCAGCTACGGAGCCGGAGGCTGCCGTGCTGTCGGCGCGCTTGCCGCAGCCGACCAACAGGGTCATGAGCATCGCAACGCAGAGCAGCATTGCAATAAACTTCTTGCGCATGATTCTTTTCTCCTTGTTATTCTGATATATGTTCCTTCTGCCCCCTTGCAGGGGACTTCTGTTATTATTTTAACGTGTCGCCGCGCCGGAAAACAAGAAGAAATCTTTGATACATCAATAGCGGCAGGCTATGAATCGGGCACTGTATCTGTTATAATAAAGAAAATATCCCAGAAAGGGGCCGTTTGCCATGACGCTCAACCAGATGCGCTATCTCCGGGTGCTGGCCCGGACAGAGCACTATACGAAGGCTGCCGACGCGCTGGGCATCTCGCAACCCTCCCTCAGCCGGGCCATCGCCCTACTCGAAGAGGAGACGGGGGTGTTGCTCTTCACCCGCCAGGGGCGGAACGTGGTGCTGACCGAGGCGGGGCGCACCCTGATGCGGTTCGTGGAGCCGGGGCTGGATACACTGGACGCTGGGATGGAGGCCATGCGGGCCTTTCGGGGTGGGGAGGAGCGGGTGGCGCTGGGCAGCATCACCCCGGTGGTCAACACCTATCTGCCCAAGATGCTGGCCGACTTCCGGAGGGAGATGGGCAGCGAGGCCATCTTTGACATCCGGGTGGAACAGACCGAGCGGCTTCTGAGCGGGCTGAAGGCGGGCTTTTACGATATAGTGTTCTGCAGCTACCAGCCCGGCGAAACGGGCGTGGTATTCACGCCGGTGGTGGAGCTGCCCTTCGTGGTGGCCATGCGGCGGGACGACCCGCTGGCTCAATATAAGGAGCTGACGCCCGGCCAGCTTCGGGACCGCCCGATGGTCTTTACCGACTCGCCCGCCTACTCCGACCTGCTCAACCGGATGCTGGGAGAGTACGGTGTCCGGCCCGAGGTGAAGGGCTTTTCTAACGAGGACTCTGTTCTGCTGAGTATGGTGCAGGCGGGCATGGGCATCTTCATCAGCACCGACCACCCCCAGATGTACAGCCCGGACACCATCCTTGTGCCGCTGCGGCAGGACCGCTATCGCCGCTATGTGTATATGGTCACCCGGGAGGGGATGGCTGCCAGCGCTGCGGCGGGGCAGCTTATCCGGTTCAACCAGCGCCGCGCTGTGTCCGAGCGGGGGCGTCAGCCCCGGGCCGACGGCGGGCAGAACGAGTAAAGCGAGAGTGTATGCAGCTTTGTATATGCAAAGGATAAATGTATAAATATTGAATATATTTAACAAATAATGCATAAATATACAAAACAACAGAAAAGGACCGCCAAATCTGCACAAGGTTTGGCGGTTTTCTGCATTGACGGAAAAACCGCGTGGCGTATAATAAAAGCGTGCTCAGAAAGATAAGACGTCGAGCGACCCGGGAGGGATGCCCGGGCGGCAAACGAAAGTGTAAAAAGTGTAACAAACAAAGGAGCGAATATCATGAAAAAGGAAGATATTAAGAAAGTCGTTCTGGCTTACTCTGGCGGTCTGGATACCTCCATCATCATTCCCTGGCTGAAGGAGAACTACAACAACTGCGAAGTCGTCGCCGTCTCCGGCGATGTCGGTCAGGGCACCGAGCTGGACGGTCTGGAGGAGAAGGCCAAGAAGACCGGCGCCTCCAAGCTGTACATCCTCGACCTGAAGAAGGACTTCGTCGAGAACTACATCTTCCCCACCCTGAAGTTCGGTGCAAAGTACGAGGATTACCTGCTGGGCACCAGCTTCGCACGTCCCTGCATCGCCAAGGCGCTGGCGGACATCGCCATCAAGGAAGGCGCAGACGCCATCTGCCACGGCTGCACCGGCAAGGGCAACGATCAGGTGCGTTTTGAGCTGACCCTGAAGGCCCTCTGCCCCGATATGGCCATCATCGCTCCCTGGCGTGAGTGGGACATCGAGAGCCGTGATGAGGAGATCGACTACGCTGAGGCTCATAACATCCCCCTGAAGATCAACCGTGAGACCAACTACTCCAAGGATAAGAACCTGTGGCACCTGAGCCACGAGGGCCTCGATCTGGAGAACCCCGCCAACGAGCCGCAGTACAACAAGCCCGGCTTCCTCGAGCTGGGCGTTTCCCCCGAGCAGGCACCCGACACCCCGACCTACATCACCCTCCACTTCGAGAAGGGCATCCCCACCGCCGTTGACGGCAAGGAGATGGGCGCAGTCGAGCTGGTCGAGTACCTGAATAAGGTGGGCGGCGAGAACGGCATCGGCCTGCTGGACATCGTCGAGAACCGTCTGGTGGGCATGAAGAGCCGCGGCGTCTATGAAACTCCCGGCGGCGCGATCCTGTATAAGGCCATCAATGTTCTGGAGACCATCACGCTGGACAAGGAGAGCGCACACTTCAAGGCTCAGCTGGCCCAGAAGTACGCCGACATCGTCTACAACGGCCAGTGGTTCACCCCGCTGCGCGAGGCTCTGGATGCCTTTGCCGACAGCCTGGAGAAGACCGTCACCGGCGACGTCAAGCTGAAGCTCTACAAGGGCAACATGATCAACGCCGGCGTCACCTCTCCGTACACCCTGTACGACGAGCAGACTGCTTCCTTCGGCGTGGATAAGGACTATGACCAGTCCGATGCTACCGGCTTTATCAACCTCTTCGGCCTGTCCATCAAGGAGCGCGCAAAGCTGTCCAAGAACTGGCCTGAGATCAAGTAAGAAACTGCTTATCCTCCCCTTTGGCGTGTTTTTTACACTTTCACGCTGAAGGTCCAATCACCGGCATATTGCTGGCGGCACCGCCGCGGGAGCTTTTCCCCTGCGGCGGCTTTGCCGTTTTTAAGGAACGACCTCTCCGACAGCGCTGACGCGCGTGCTTATCAAAGCACGAAGCGGATGCTGGGAGCCGCAACCCGGCCTTGTCGAGCGTAAGCGAGACGGAGAGGTTTATGAAAGGGACTTTAACAATGGCAGAACAACTTTGGAAGGGCCGTTTCTCCAAGGCGGTCGATTCCCGCGTCAACGACTTCAACTCTTCCATCCGCTTCGACCAGCGGATGATCGCGCAGGATATGCGGGGCAGCGGCGTCCACGCCGCCATGCTGGCCAAGCAGGGCATCATCTCGGAAAAAGACTGCGAGGACATCCTGAGCGGTCTGGCCTCCATCGCCGACGATCTGGCCTCCGGCGCCCTCACCATCGACCCCAACGCCGAGGACGTCCACACCTTTGTGGAGCAGACCCTGACCGCCCGCATCGGCGACGCAGGCAAGCGTCTCCACACCGGCCGCAGCCGGAACGATCAGGTGGCGCTGGACATCCGCCTGACCCTGCGGGACTACAGCCATACGTTGCAGGCCTACATTGTCGAGCTGGTGAAGGTCATCTGCAAGAAGGCTGCCGAGAACACCACCGCCGTCATGCCCGGCTACACCCACCTGCAGCGCGCCCAGCCCATCACCTTCGGCCACGCGCTGATGGCCTACGCATGGATGCTGCTGCGGGATCTGCAGCGCTTTGAGGACGCCACCGCCCGGATGGACGCCCAGTGCCCGCTGGGCAGCGGCGCTCTGGCAGGCACCACCTATCCGCTGGACCGCGCCTTTACCGCCGAGAAGCTGGGCTTTGCAGCGCCCTGCCCCAACAGCCTCGACGGCGTATCCGACCGTGACTTCTGCATCGAGCTGGCCAGCGCCATCTCCCTGTGCATGATGCACCTGTCCCGTCTGAGCGAGGAGATCATCCTGTGGTGCAGCTGGGAGTTCAAATTCATCGAGCTGGACGACGCCTTTACCACCGGCTCGTCCATCATGCCCCAGAAGAAAAACCCTGACGTCACCGAGCTGATCCGCGGCAAGACGGGCCGGGTCTACGGCGACCTGAACACCCTTCTGGTCATGATGAAGGGCATCCCCCTCGCCTACAACAAGGATATGCAGGAGGACAAGGAGGCCATCTTTGACGCGGTGGATACGCTGGAGCTCTGCCTCAAGACCGTGACCCCGATGCTGGACACCATGAAGACCCTGCCCGCCAATATGCGCCGCGCCGCCGCAAAAGGCTTCATCAACGCTACCGATTGCGCCGACTATCTGACCAAGAAGGGGATGCCCTTCCGCGATGCTTACAAGCTCACCGGCTGCATGGTCTCCGACTGCATCCAGAAGGACAAGGTGCTGGAGGAGCTGAGCCTTGAGGAGTTCAAGGGCTACAGCGCTCTGTTCGAAAACGACGTCTACGACGCCATCGACCTCATCAAGTGCTGCGAGGGCCGCACCAGCTACGGCGGTCCCAGCGAGGCCAGCGTCAGAAAGCAGATCGAGCTGGCTTCGGCCCAGCTCGGCGCATGGGAGGCAGAAAACGCATGAGCGTGAAAGTCTTTATCGACGGTTCTTCGGGCACGACGGGCCTGCGCATCGCCGACCGTCTGGCCGCCCGGCCTGACATCGAGCTGCTGAGCATCTCGGCGGAGGGACGCAAGGATGTGAACGAACGGGCGAAGGTCATCAACTCCGCCGACCTCGCCTTCCTCTGCCTGCCGGATGCGGTGTCCAAAGAGGTCATGCCGCTTCTCCGCCCCGACGTCAAGGTGCTGGACACCTCCACGGCGTTCCGCACCGATGCAGCGTGGGACTACGGCTTCCCGGAGCTGAAGGACCAGAAGGAGAAGATCAAAAATTCCTGCCGCGTGGCGGTGCCCGGCTGCTATGCCAGCGGCTTTATCAGCATCGCGCGGCCTCTGGTGGAGCTGGGGCTGGCCCCGGCGGACTATCCCTTCAGCTGTACCGGCATCTCGGGCTACTCCGGCGGCGGCAAGAAGATGATCGCCGAGTACGAGAGCACCGACCGTCCGGCCCACAGCAAGCTGGACGCGCCCAAGAGCTACGGCCTTGGCCTCGCCCACAAGCATCTGCCCGAGATGCAGAAGATCAGCGGCCTCACCCACACCCCCGCCTTTGTGCCGGTGGTGTGCGACTACTACAGCGGGATGCAGGTGCTGGTGCCCCTTGACCTCAGGCTGGCTGGCACCAGCGCAGAGGCCGTGGCCGCAGGCATCGCAGAATATTATAAGGAGGGCGCGACCGTTTCCGTCCATGCCCTCAACGAAGCTCTGCCCGAGAATGGCCTGTACTCCAACGCCCTGTCCGGCAGCGACCGGATGGAACTGTACATGACCGTCAACGCAGCGGGCGACCAGATGATGCTGGTGTCCCTGTTCGACAATCTGGGCAAGGGCTCCTCCGGCGCAGCCATCCAGTGCATGAATCTGATGCTGGGGATGGACGAGACGGAGGGGCTGGAATAACCTCTCCGTCAGCGCTGGCGCGCTGCCACTGCCCGGGTTGCGGCACCCAGCATTCGCTTCGTGCTTTGAAAAGCACTTGCGTCTTGCTGGCCGCGGCCCCAACAACGACTCCCTGTTTCCGCCACTGGCGGCGGTCGTCGTTGTTGCTCCTATCGAGGAGAGGCCTTGGCATTCCGGAAAGTTTCACCTCTTCGCCAGAGGCTCCCCTCGATAGGGGAGCTGTCGAGCGAAGCGAGACTGAGAGGTTTATAAAATTAGGGGGATTTTCAGATGCAGTATAAAGAAGTTGAGGGCGGCATCTGCGCGCCCAAGGGTTTTGCAGCGGCCGGTGTCCATTGCGGCATCCGGGCGAATCACAGTGAAAAATACGACTTGGCACTCATCAAGGCCGACGTCCGCTGCGCCGCAGCCGGTGTCTACACCACCAACAAGGTCTGCGGCGCGCCCATCAAGGTGGACCGCGCTCACCTGACCGACGGTTATGCACAGGCCATCGTGGTCAACAGCGGCAACGCCAACACCTGCGCCGCCAACGGCGTGGCACTGGCCGAGGAGTGCTGTGAGCTGGTGGGCAAGGCGCTGGGCATCGCAGCAGAGGACGTTCTGCCCTCCTCCACCGGCGTCATCGGCCAGCCCATGGTCATCGACCCCTTTGCCCGGGGCATCCCCGCCGCTGCGGCGAAGCTGGCAGCTGACGCACAGGGCAGCACCGACGCAGCAACAGCCATCATGACCACCGACACCCACAAGAAGGAGTATGCCATCCAGTTCGAGCTGGGCGGCAAGACCTGCACGGTGGGCGCGATCGGCAAGGGCAGCGGCATGATCGCCCCCAACATGGCGACCATGCTGGCCTTCTACACCACCGACGCCGCCGTCTGCCCCGCCCTTCTGGAGAAGGCCCTCAAGACGGTGGTACCCGGCACTTACAATCAGATGAGCGTCGATCTGGACACCTCCACCAACGACACCCTCCTCATCATGGCCTCCGGCCTCGCGGGCAACCCGGAGATCACCGAAGAGAACGCCGATTACGATGCCTTTGTGGCGGCGCTGACCGCCATCGCCGAGCATATGTGCGCCGAGCACGCCGGTGACGGCGAGGGCGCGACCCATCTCATCACCTGCGAAGTGACCCACGCGCCCGACCTCAAAACGGCCCGCGCCGTCAGCCGCAGCGTGGTCTGCTCCAACCTCTTCAAGGCCGCAGTCTTTGGCCGCGACGCCAACTGGGGCCGCATCCTCTGCGCCATCGGCTACACACCCGGCGACTTCTCCATCGACAGGGTCTGCGTCTGGCTGTCCAGCGCCGCCGGTGAGGTCTACGTCTGCGAGAACGCCGCCTACCACCCCTACAGCGAGGAGGAGGCCGCAAAGGTCCTGGCCGAGCACGACATCCTCGTGAAGGTGGATATGGGCACCGGCGACGCCTCGGCCAAGGCATGGGGCTGCGACCTGACCTACGACTACGTCAAGATCAACGGCGATTACCGCACCTGAGAAGGAGGACCGCGATGAAAAACGAAGAAATGGCCCTCCTTTTCTCGGAGGCGACCCCCTATATCCAGAAATACCACGGCAAGACCATGGTCATCAAGTACGGCGGCAACGCCATGATCAACGAGACGCTGAAGAACGCCGTCATGAACGACCTCGTCACCCTCACCCTGCTGGGCGTCCGGGTGGTGCTGGTGCACGGCGGCGGCCCGGCCATCAACGAGATGCTCAAAAAGGTGGGCGTCGAGAGCCACTTTGCAGGCGGTCTGCGCGTCACCGACGACGCAACGATGGAGATCGTCCAGCAGGTGCTGGCCGGCAAGGTGAACAAGGACCTCGTGGCAAAGCTGCGGGGCCGCGGCGTGGGCCTCTGCGGCATGGACGGCCAGATGCTTCGCTGCACCGAGCTGGACCCCCAGCTGGGCCATGTGGGCGAGATCGTCCATGTGGATGCCACCCTGATCGCCACGGTGGGCATGGACGACCTCGGGCAGGCCTACAACGTCAATGCCGACACGGCCGCTGCCCAGATCGCCATCGCCCTCAAGGCCGAGAAGCTCGTCTCCATGACCGATATCGCGGGCCTGCTGCGGGACAAGGAGGACGAGTCCACCCTCATCCCCGAGGTGGAAGTCTCCGAGATCGAGGGCTACAAGTCCGCCGGCATCATCGCGGGCGGCATGATCCCGAAGATCGGCGGTATGGCCGACGCCATCTATCAGGGCGTCCACGAGGCCGTCATCATTGATGGCCGTGTGCCCCACTCCATCCTGCTGGAGCTGTTCTCCGACCGCGGCTCCGGCACCCGCTTCTACCGCCGCAGCCATCACGAATAAGGGTTGCTCAAAACCGAGAAGCGCTTTATAATAAGAGAAACGGGCTTGCCCTCTCCGTCATCGCTGACGCGATGCCACCTCTCCCAAAGGGAGAGGCTTCACCTTCCTGCAAAGGCTCTCCCTTTGGGAGAGCTGGACGCGAAGCGGCCTGAGAGGGCAAGGATGCTACCAAGGAGGAAGAACGCTATGGATTCCGAAAAAGTCATCAAGCGGGACGGCGAATACGTCCTGCACACCTACGGACGCAACCCCATCGTCCTCGAGAAGGGCCACGGCATCTACGCCGAAGGCCCTGAGGGACAGAAGTATCTCGACTTCACCAGCGGCATCGGCGTCAACAGTCTGGGCTACTGCGACATGACGTGGGCCGAGGCCGTCTCCGAGCAGGCCCATAAGCTGCAGCACGCCTCCAACCTCTACTATACCGCCCCCTGCGGCAAGCTGGCCAAAAAGCTCTGCAAGCGCACCGGAATGAGCAAGGTGTTCTTCGGCAATTCGGGCGCAGAGGCCAACGAGGGTGCCATCAAGGCCGCCCGCAAGTACAGCTTCGACAAGTACGGTGCCGACCGCTACAATGTCATCACGCTGGTCAACAGCTTCCACGGCCGCACCATCGCCACCCTGACCGCCACCGGACAGGGCGTGTTCCACAACTACTTCGGCCCCTTCAACGAGGGTTTCCAGTATGTCAAGGCGGGCGACATCGGCGCCCTGACCGAGATGGTGGACCGTCACACCTGCGCCGTCATGCTGGAGCTGGTGCAGGGCGAGGGCGGCGTCGTGGCCCTCGACCCGGAATATGTGCAGGCCGTCCGCGCCCTCTGCGACGAAAAGGACCTCGTCCTCATCGTGGACGAGGTGCAGACCGGCGTGGGCCGCACCGGCACCTTCCTGTGCTGTGAGCACTACGGCCTCAAGCCCGACATCGTCACGCTGGCCAAGGGTCTGGGCGGTGGCCTGCCCATCGGCGCAGTGCTGATGAATGAGAAAGTCGCTGCCGGGATGGGGCCGGGCACCCACGGCTCCACCTTCGGCGGAAACCCGGTGGTCTGCGCCGGTGCCAATGTGGTCGTGGACCGGATGGACGCCAGCTTCCTTGCCAATGTCAACGAGCGGGCCGTCCAGCTGCGCACCGGGCTGGAAAAGCTGCCCCGGGTCAAGAGCCTGTCGGGCATCGGCCTGATGGTCGGCATCGAGTTCCTCGAGGGCATCAAGGCCGCTGACGTGCTGGCTGCCTGCCGCGAGAAGGGTCTGCTGGTGCTGACGGCCAAGACCCGTCTCCGCCTGCTGCCGCCCCTGAGCCTCACCGCCCACGATGTGGAGATGGCGCTGGACATTCTGGGCAGCGTGCTGGCTGGGATGGACCCCAGCAAAACGGAGGAGCAGGCATGAAGCATCTGCTGAAAATGAGCGACCTGACCCCTGCCGAGGTGGCCCATATCCTCGATGTGGCCGACGAGCTGAAGGCCCGGCAGAAGGCCGGAGGCACGGAGCCTCTGCTGAAGGGCAAGAGCGTCGCACTGATGTTTTCGAAAAACTCCACCCGTACCCGCACCAGCTTTGAGGTGGGCGTCTACCAGCTGGGAGGCCTCGGCAACTACATGAACGCCGCCACCGAGCTGCAGTCCGGCCGGGGCGAGCCGCTGAAGGACACCGCCCGGGTGCTGGGCCGGTATTACGACTGTGTGGTCTGGCGTACCTACCGCCAGCGCGACCTTGAGGAGTTCGCAGAGTACGCGGGCGTGCCGGTCATCAACGGCCTCACCGACTATGCCCACCCCTGTCAGGTGCTGGCCGACCTTATGACCATCCGGGAGAGCCGCGGCCCGCTGGCGGGGCAGAAGCTCTGCTTCGTCGGCGATGGCAGCAATATGGCCAACAGCCTTATCGTGGGCGGTCTGCTGGCCGGTATGAAGGTGGACTGCGTCTGCCCCCACGGCTACCGCCCGGCGGCGGATGTGCTGATGTTCGCCCACAGGTACGGCAGTGCCTTCCGTCTGCTGGAAGACCCCGCCGAGGGCGTCCGGGATGCCGACGCGGTAGTGACGGCCATCTGGAACACCGCCGCCCCCGGGACCACCGAGAGCGAGAGCCGCCTGCGGGATTTCGCAGGCTTCCAGCTCACCAGCACCCTTCTGAAGGCGGCAAAGCCGGACTGCATGGTGCTTCACGGTCTGCCCGCCCACCGGGGCGAGGAGATCTCCACCGCCGTCTTTGAGGCCCACGCGGACGAGATCTTTACCGAGGCGGAGAATCGGCTGCACGTCCAGAAGGCTGTGCTGGCCGTGCTGCTGGCAGGGAAATAAAAAATACAAGAAGGGGCTGCTGCAGCAGCCCCTTCTTGTTCTTACGATTCAGGCGGTTCAGGCCGGGGTTCGGGTGCGGACGGCACGGCTCTGGCGGTACTCGCGGGGGCTTTGGCCGTAGCGCTCATGGAACAGGCGGTAGAAGTAGCTGGTGTTCTCGTAGCCGACGTAGGTGATGATCTGCTGGATGTTCCAGTCGCTGCGGCGCAGCAGACGGGCGGCCGTCTCCATCCGATGCTTCTGGAGCAGCTCCTTGTAGGTGCGGCCGGTCTGCGCCCGGACGCACTCGCTGACATAGGCCAGCGAGACGCCGTAGCTGCGGGCCACATTGGAAAGGCTGGCCTCGCGGTAATTCTGGGTGATCTCATCCAAAGCCGCCTGCACCAGCTCGGTGCGGCTGACGGCCGCGCCGTGGGCTTCCAGCGGGAATTTCTTGGTATCCATAGGTATCCTCCGTTGCGGCGCGGCCCGCCGGGAGACAAGGGGATGTCGGAGCCGGGCCGCGCTCAGGTCTCACAAGCGCCCCCTTTGGGAGGCTTCTGCTTATAATACGACACAGCGCGGCCGGAAATTGCACCGAAGGGAAAAAATCTCCAAAATTCTTCAGACGGGGTTTCGACGCACAAACAAAAGCTGCCGCCCACACCCGGGCAGCAGCTTTTCAGGAAAAGAAAAAGAGGAAAACAGAACTCAGAACATATTCTCGTGGTGATACCGGCCAGTGCGCAGGAACTCCACCCACTCGGCGATGTTCACGGCGTGGTCGCCGATGCGCTCAAGGTACTTGATGACCATCAGCACATCGAGGGCAGCGTCGATCTTTCCGGGGTCGGCAGCGATCTCCGCTGCCAGCATCCGCTTGATGCTGTTGAAGTCGTAGTCCACGGCATCGTCGGCCTCGATGACGGCCTTTGCCGCCGCCTCGTCCTCTGCCGCAAAGGCGGCCATGGCGTCGTTCAGCATCTTGTGGGCTTTTCGGCCCATCTCGATGCTCCTGCTCACGGCGGGGTCGCCCGCTTTGCGGACACCGGCCAGATGGGGCACGATCTCCGCGATGTCGGCGGCGTGGTCGCCGATGCGCTCCACGTCCGTCACTACTTTCATGGCTGCGGAGATAAAGCGCAGATCGCTGGCCACCGGCTGCTGGCGGAGCAGCAGGGTCATGCAGCGATGTTCGATACCCCGCTCCATCCGGTTGACCTCAGAGTCGCCCTTGATGATCTCCTTTGCCCCCTCGGCGTCAGCCGTGCAGAGGGACTCCATCGCGTCCTCCACCGCATCGGCGGACAGCTGGCCCATCTTGGCCAGCGAAGCCTTCAGGGCCGCGAGGTCGGCGTCGTACTGTGTGCGTGT
>ENA-UEQL01001631-UEQL01001631.1-human-gut-metagenome-genome-assembly--contig:-NODE-1631-length-15415-cov-8.446994_pt1 | contig 15415 bp, 14 predicted proteins | sample MGYA00242905_ERZ507926 | MGnify/ENA primary metagenome ERZ507926 (study PRJEB26167, sample SAMN06115531) | human gut metagenome | host: Homo sapiens | place: China:Henan | collected 2015-09-09...
CACCCGCGGGAGAGTAGGTCGCCGCCAACTTTTTTACAAGCCTCTTTCAACAGATTTGTTGAGAGAGGCTTTTTTTGTGCGTTAGTTTTTTGGGAGGCGCGTCCTCTCCTAAAATGGGGGAATCGCGTCCTCTCCTGAAGATGATGCGTCCTCACCTGGGGGCGACGCGTCCCCGCGTCGGTATTGCCAAGTTGGGGTTCGATCCCCCAACTTGGCAATGAGAAAATGTATTGTATTTGCTTGTCAAGGCATCGAGCCTTGTCAAGCAAATGCCGACGCGGGGACGCGTCGCCCCCAGGTGAGGACGCGATTTCCCTAGGTGAGGAAGAGATTCCCCCAGGTGAGGACGCGATGCTCCAACTTGGCAATAAGAGAAGGATTAGCATCTATTCATGTTACTTCCGTAGCCAGTGAATGAGGCGATATAGCCAGCCTGTATGACGGGTTGTACCAAGGATGTAGTAGGGGAGAGCAAAGAGGCGTTCATAGGTGTTGAGTTGAGCAAAGATGCGTCTTTTGTATCCTCTGAAGTCAATGTGCTGTTCAAATTCTTTGAAGATTGTTAGAGCCGTCTTTCGTTCGGCAACGCTCATTTCATCGTGGTGCATATAAAGCAACATCGTGGTGTCTAAATAAAAGTGCATGAGCTGGGTCATCAATTTTAGTCGGTGCTGCTTGTCAGGAAAAACACTACAGAATGTGTCGTGTAACATCAAGCCCGTTTGCAGGCGTTGAAAGCGTCGCATGGAGAATTGGTGCGTAATCGCATTGGGGTTGCCTTGGTAGTAGTAGAATGTGCCAGGAGCAAAGGCCACTTTGTTGGCGTGCAAGAATTGCATGCGTGTGTTGTACTCATCGCTATCGTAAAAGCGCGTGTCGCTCCGTTTGTCGGCCATCAAGGGCATACGCACGAGGCCGAAGCCGTTGATAGAAAAGTCGGTGGCAAGGTAGAAGGCTTCCTGAGGAGAGAGTACTAATTGGTAGTCTTTATTAGGCGGATAGGAGCACGGCCATGTTCCAAGACTATTGTCCGCATATCGCAGTAGCATATCTGGCAGTACGATGTCTGCATTAATCTCTGTGGCACGTTGATAGAGTCTTTCCAGACAGTTGGGCGACAGGGTGTCGTCTTGCGACATATAAAAGGCATATTCGCCTTTTGCCCATTGACACATGAGAGCAATGTTGCGTGCCACGTTGCCCGTGGGGTCGTTCTCCTTATGATATATACGTATGCGTGGTTCTTTTTGAGCCAATTGTTTTAATATCTCGTAGCTGTTGTCGCTCGAACCGTCGTCTAAGGCGATGAGTTCCCAGTTGGTGAAGGTTTGCGCAATTATCGAACCGATGCTTTCGGGCAAATACTTTGAACCATTATATATGGGCATTAGTATCGAAATGTTTGCTTCTGAATTGGTAGAGGGCATATAGCGTGTTTATGTTGTTTACTTTACAAAGGTACGTTTAACAATCGTAATATTCACAAGTGTCAGTAGATAGATGTTGTCTTCTGCCCTTTTTGGCAGAAGTGGGTCGGTGTGTACTGCACAAGTTGTCATTATTTTTAAATATATGTTATAGCCGTCGTGTGCCGAATGTTTTGGCAATGTGTTTGCAATCAAGAGGGCATAAACATTGATAATAATAAAACAATAAATATATGAATTTCGACAACTTTACAATCAAAGCACAACAGGCTGTTCAACAAGCCGTGGATAGTGCGCAACAAAATGGGCAGCAGGCCATTACCCCTGTTCATTTGTTGGCTGGTGTGCTGGCTGTGGGCGAAAACGTTACGAAGTTTATCTTTGGTAAACTTGGCGTAAACGAGCGTTCATTGCAAGCTGCCGTTCATCAAGAATTGAGTCGCCAACCTCGTGTGAGTGGTGGTAGTGCGAGTCCATACCTTGACCAAGAGGCCAATGCTGTGGCACTAAAGGCGCAAGATTTGGCTCGCAAGGGAGGTGACACTTATGTAGGACTCGAACCGATGTTGCAAGCTCTGCTCGAGGTGAAGAGTGTGGCAGCCCAAATGTTGAAGGACGCTGGCGTAACGACCGATGGCTTGAAGAAAGCCATTGAGGAATTGCGCGGTGGCCAGAAAGCTACATCGCAAAGTAGTGAGGATACTTATCAGGCATTGGAGAAGTATGCGCGCAACTTGGTAGAAGAGGCGCGCAATGGTAAACTCGATCCTGTAATTGGTCGTGATGAGGAAATTCGTCGTGTACTGCAGATCCTTTCGCGTCGTACCAAGAACAATCCGATATTAATAGGTGAGCCGGGTACGGGTAAAACGGCCATTGTAGAAGGGCTGGCTGAGCGTATCGTAAGAGGCGACGTGCCAGAGAACTTGAAGAATAAGAAACTTTATTCGCTTGATATGGGGGCACTCGTAGCGGGTGCCAAGTACAAGGGCGAGTTTGAGGAACGTTTGAAGAGCGTCATTAACGAAGTGACTCAGGCTCAAGGCGACATTATCTTGTTTATAGATGAGATTCACACCTTGGTGGGCGCTGGTAAAGGCGAAGGCGCTATGGACGCTGCCAACATCTTAAAGCCAGCTTTGGCTCGTGGTGAATTGCGTAGCATTGGTGCGACAACGTTGGAGGAGTATCAAAAGTACTTTGAAAAGGATAAAGCCTTGGAACGCCGTTTCCAAACAGTAATGGTAGACGAACCAACGCCTGAAGATGCAATTAGCATCTTGCGTGGATTGAAAGAACGCTACGAAAATCACCACAAGGTGCGTATTCAAGACGATGCCATTATCGCAGCCGTACAACTTTCACATCGTTATATCTCGGATCGTTTCTTGCCCGACAAGGCTATTGACTTGATGGATGAGGCGGCAGCTAAGTTGCGTATGGAACGTGATTCTCAACCTGAGGAATTGGACGAGATAACACGTCGCTTGCGTCAACTTGAGATTGAGCGCGAAGCAATCAAGCGTGAGAATGATACGCAAAAGTTGGAGCAACTGAATAAAGAAATCTCTGAACTGAGTGAGAAGGAAAAAGACCTTCGTGCTAAGTGGGAGGGCGAAAAGGAAGTGCTCTCACGCATTCAGCAGGATAAGCAACAGATAGAGCAACTTAAGTTTGAGGCCGAGCGTGCTGAACGTGAGGGTGACTATGGTCGCGTAGCTGAAATTCGTTATGGCAAACTCAAACAGTTGGCTGATGACATAACGGCTCAACAAGAGCAGTTGCGTAATCGCCAAGGTGCGGAGGCTATGGTGAAGGAAGAGGTTACGGCTGACGACATCGCTGATGTCGTAGCTCGTTGGACGGGCATACCTGTAACGCGAATGCTACAGAGTGAACGTGAGAAGTTGCTCCATTTGGAGGAAGAACTGCACAAACGTGTAGTAGGTCAGGACGAGGCTATTGAAGCTGTGGCTGATGCGGTACGTCGTTCACGTGCAGGACTGCAAGATCCAAAGCGTCCTATCGGTTCGTTCATATTCCTCGGTACAACAGGTGTCGGTAAGACGGAGCTGGCAAAGGCTTTGGCTGACTACTTATTCAACGATGAGAATATGATGACGCGTATCGATATGAGTGAGTATCAAGAGAAGTTCAGCGTGAGTCGACTCGTTGGTGCACCTCCGGGATATGTTGGTTACGAGGAAGGTGGACAATTGACAGAGGCTGTGCGTCGCAAGCCTTACAGTGTTGTGCTCTTTGATGAAATAGAGAAGGCACACCCTGATGTGTTTAACATCTTGCTGCAAGTGTTGGATGATGGTCGACTGACTGATAACAAGGGACGTACTGTCAACTTTAAGAACACCATTATCATTATGACTTCAAACATGGGTTCGCAAATGATTCAGCAAAAGCTGGAGGCGATTGCTAACAAGAATGTTGAAGAGCGTGTGCGCATCATTGACGAAACGAAGTCACAGGTGTTGGATATGTTGAAGAAGACGATTCGTCCTGAGTTCTTGAACCGTATTGACGACATCATTATGTTCCAGCCCTTGACGCAACCTCAAATTGAGCAGATTGTCCGCATTCAAATCGGTGGTATACAACGTTTGTTGAAAGAACAAGATGTTGTGCTTGACGTGAGTGATGCAGCAGTTAAGTTGGTTGCTCAGGCAGGTTTCGATCCCGAATTTGGTGCTCGTCCTGTAAAGCGTGCTTTGCAGCGTATGTTGCTCAACGACTTGAGTAAGGCACTATTGGCGGGTATGGTAGACAAGATGAAGCCTATTCATGTTGATGCCGCAGGCGATCGTTTAACCTTCCACAATTAATGGAATATTAAGTAATAAGTAAAATTGGCCGTGAATTTGTAACAACAACAAATGCACGGCCAATTTTGTTGATAGTGAAGTCGTCTAAACTTTTCTGACGAAGATTATATTTAAACTTTTATCTCTTCTAAATTCAAGATTTGCCTTTATTTTTGAACTTCATAAAAGTTTAGACGACTTCAATTTGTGGTTTTAGTACTCTTTGGGGTTCACACCAAAATATTCTTTAAAGCACTTGGTAAAGTAGCTGGGAGACGAGAACCCCGTTTCGTATGTAACTTGTGATACACTCATGTCGGTGCGGTGGAGCAAGTCGGCCGCCTTCTTAAGGCGCGCTACACGCAAAATCTCGATGGGCGAAAGGCCCGTGAGTGATTTGATCTTTCGATATAACTGCGTGCGGCCGATGCCCATTTGGGTGGCCATATCTTCAACGGAGAAGTTGGTATGTTTAAGATTTTGCTCAATAAGCGATCGGAAGCGTTCGGCAAAAGACTTGTCGAGGTCGCTCACGTCAGACTTGCGTATGTTCGTGTCGTCACCAAAGGCCAGCTTGAGGCGTCGGCGGTTGGCTATGAGATTGCGCAAGCGTGCACGGAACATGTCGGGGCTAAAGGGCTTGGCAATGTAAGCATCGGCACCGCAGTCGAAGCTGACTACACGTTGGTCGTCGAGCGTGCAGGCTGTGAGCATCATTACTGGCACGTGAGAGGTCTGCCATTCGTCCTTCAGTCGGCGGCAACACTCCCAACCATTCATGACGGGCATCATTACGTCGCACACTACGGCATCGGGTATGATTTGGCGTGCACGGGTTAGGCCCTCTTGTCCGTCGGCTGCTTCGATTACCTTGTAGTCGCTTCCCAAGAGCAGTTTGATGTAAGAGCGAATGTCCTCATTGTCGTCAATAACCAATACCGTGGGTGGTTCGTCAGCCTCGTTCTCTTTATTATCAGAAGGCATAGGCAGCGGTTCGGGGCGTTGCAACTCGTTTTGCATCTTGCTGATAGCTTCAGCCGATCCAATAGCGGGTTGGCTTTCAAGTGGTTGTTCGATGTGGTCAATTACGTTATGTTCGTTGCAAGGTATGTTAACGATAAAGCGTGTACCTGTGCCCAAAGTGCTTTCTGCACGCACTGTTCCGCCGTGTAGCTCGACGCATACCTTGACAGTGGCCAAACCAATGCCCGAACCATCGTGGCTCACGTCGGCTTGATAAAAGCGGTCGAAGATGTAAGGCAGCTTGTCGCGCTCAATGCCTTGACCTGTATCTTCGACAATGAGTGTGAGCTGTCGGCCTTGTTCGACGTTGTCGGTGAGTTGAGCCGAAACGTTGATCTTGCCCCCCTCGGGAGTGTACTTAAATGCGTTTGATAGTAGGTTGTAAAGTACGCTCTCCATCTTCACTCCGTCAACGTAGCCTTGCCACCCATTGGGGGCAGTGGTGGGCAGACATTTGATGTTGTAACGAATAAGTTTCTTGTGTGCCAAGGTATTAAACGGTTCACACCACTTTCTTATAGCTTCGTCGAGTGCCATAGAGGTAGGGTGGAGTTGTAGCTTGCCGTCCTCGTACTTACGGAAGTCGAGCATCTGTCCCACCATGCGCAGCAAGATGTTGGCATTGGTGCTGACCATGTTGAGTAGGCGCTGCTGCTCGGCATTGAGATTGGGGCTCAATATGAGTTGTTCGACGGGAGCCGTGATGAGTGTGAGCGGTGTGCGTAGGTCATGCGATACTTCGGTGAAGAAGGTGAGTTTGCTCTGAGTGCTTTCTTCTACTTCCTTGGCCATTTTGACCAGTTGATCACGTTGCTCCTCAAGTTTGTGCTTCTGCTGTGCTAACTCTTCGTTGCGGCGAATGGTGATGTAGTACATACGAATGCCAAAACTCAACAATAAGCCAATCAATATGATGATGACGATGCAGGCCAAGAGCAGCATGTTTTGCATAGAGTAGCGCGAAAGGAATTTGTCCATTTGCAGTCCGAGCTGGTCAATGCGCTCTTCGCTCACTTTGATCTGGTCGCTCTGAATGCGGAAGATGCGTGACGTAGCACTGTTGATAATGGTTGAACGCAGTTCCGTATTGCGCTGATAAGGCTCGTGGTTGAGAATTTGTAGCGCCGTTTCAATAATCTTATAGCCGCCTGTAGGGTAGACAAAAGTGGCTAAGAGCTTGCCTTGCTCCACATTCTCAAGTCCCCCACCGCGGCCTGATAGACCGTCAACACCGATTACTTTTATCTCGGGGTGTCCTAAGCTCTGTAATGCTTGATGAATGCGTACACCTGTGCGGTCGTTGGGGGCGAGAATGAGTTGAGGAACTGTCCCGGCCTTAAACATAGAGTCGAGTTGTTGTTGTATGCGTGGTCCTTCCCAACCTACTTCAAACTGAGCTACAACGTGAATGCCCGGAGCATTACGTAAGGCTTCGTGTAATCCTTCGTGGCGCTCGCTGGCGGCTGTGCCAGCAAGATGGCCCGTGAGTTCGGCTATGGTGCCATTGCCTTGTAGTGTATGAATGACAAAGGCTCCTATATCTTTACCTATTGCACGATTGTTGGCACCAATATAGGCTGTATAGTGTTGGGTAGAGGTCTTGCGGTCGGCCACGATTACGGGAATGCCCTTTGCCATGGCCTTTTCGACAGCGGGACTGAGGGCACGTCCTTCGTTGGGGCAGACGACAAGTAGGTCGATGCCTTCGTTGAGGAGGCTATCGATTTGACGGGTTTGCAATTCGTTACTATCGTGTGCTGAGCGTATGTCGAGTTGCACGTTTTTATAAAACGTGGCTTCGCGTTTCATCTCTTTGTTCATCTGTTGGCGCCAAGGATCTTGGCTGCATTGCGAAATGCCGATGCGATAGGTGGGCTCGCTCTTCTGACAGGAAACGATGAGAGTAGAAACGAGTAATAATACTAAGTGTGGTTTCATGAGGAACACGAATGGTTGTTAAGGAAGGGAACGTTAATGATGTTTTTCGCGCTTCGCGCGGTTTTTGAACATTAATCTCCATTAATCTGTCATTAATCTTATTTATTAATCTGCACGTTTAATTTTAGGGGATTTAGAGCAAAAGAAAGATTAATGATAGATGAATGGATATTAATGTTCATAACCTGCGCGAAGCGTGAAAAGTAATATTAACGTTAATGGTAGATTAAAGTTTCTATCCGAAGTAGGTTCTGGCAATAGATAGAAATTTCATGCGGTTGGGAATAGTCTCCATGGTGTCTTCGTCTACTTGGCAGAGGTCGCGAATGGCATAGATACCCAATTCTTCGTCGGTGGACTGACGACCCACATTGCGAAATAGGTGGTTGCGCGCATCGATGATTTCGATGGCCTCGTTGTTATAGTCGGCAGGCTCCATGCTTAGGCGCAATTCAGCCTTGACGAAGCTCTCAAGTGCGTTGACAAAGTCGGTTGTTTGGTCAATCATAGAGGTAAAATATTGTGTGTTGTTACCACCCTGTGGTATTCATGCCACAAGCTGTGTACCACTCAGTTTGTTGGAACGTTTGGTTGAGATCGCCAAAAATACATTTATTGGCATTGTCGGTATAGATAGTCTGTGGAATGAATAGACTTACTGCACGATAGTGATCGGTGGCGGTGGGTATATTTTGGTAGCGGCTATAAGGCCCAACGTAGATGCGGGGGGTGCTATAGTGCGACGTTACGCAGCGTTCGAGAGCTTGGAGAACGTTGGAGAGATAAGGTTCGGGCAATAGACGTTCGAAGGCTTGTAAGGCATCGTAGTTGTGAGGGCGATAATAGAAAATCCTCGCGTAAGTTTGATAATTAAGCACAGATGACATATCGGGCGACTGACGATTGGCCAAGGCGGAGTAGGGGAGTGCCTCTTTTAGGGTAGTGGCAAGTGCAGGGAGTTGATCGGTACGCACGGCAGAGATGGTGATTCCTATATCATCATAAACGGTGTAGTATTCGTTGACAACATCGTTGTAGTACGTGCGTGTAATGCTATCGGGCGAGGCTGCAAAAAGTCCACATCGTAACTGGTTGGTGTAGTTGGCCCCTGCCGTAGAAATGGCCATGGGAGAAGCTACGACGTAGTCCGTAACGTTGCGTAAGGCATAGTCCACTTCAAGGTTTTGCATGAGGCAAGCATCGAAGAGAATGTAGTTGAAATGAAGCCCTGTGCGCTGAATGACTTGCGCAAGGTCGGTAATGTTCATTTGGGTGCCGTCATCGCTATTGTATTTATTATAGTTCGTGTCAATGCCAAAAGAGAAGGGACGGGCTGGCGCTGCGGCGGTAGTGGGGTAGCGGTTGTCGTAGTCGGTGTTGGTGGCGGGCAACCACCCGTCAGCATGCGACCATAGGGTGAGTCCGTACTCTTGTGCGGGGAACTTGTCCTTTATCGTTTGTAGTACCGTTTGTAGTGTGTGGGGCGATGTAGAACACGCATCGTTGTCGAAGGTGGTGACAAGGTGAGGCTTGTTCCATTGACGCGCGATGCGGTAGAGGCGTGGGGCGCGAAGACTATCATCGTCGATAAAGAGGAGCAGACGATCGTTGTCGGCTAAGTATTGTCGGCCGTTCATGATTTCGGTAGAGTCGGCTGCTGCTTTCTTCTTGAGCGAATTTTGGGCAGCCATATATATAAGTACTGTGCGACGGGCTACGGTAGAGCCAGGTTGTACAGGAACGTCATCGTGGCAACTGCAAAGCAGTAGGCTGAAAAGGAGAATGAGTGGGTATAACCGTTGCATTATTTAAACTGAATAGTGACTGTTTTAAAACCAAATGATTTAAAGATGCGCGTAAATTCGTTGCGTGCGTTGCGTTCAGTCGTTTGAAGGTTTTGAGGAGTGAGACAACGCTGCATCATCTTCTTACGAGCTTGAGCGTAGAGTTGGTCGCGTGCTTCGGGCGGGATAGAGCCCTTTTCGTAAAACGAACGGCTGCGTGCCTCGTCAATAAAATTGTTGTCGAGCAAGGCAGCGTGTGGCAAGATAAGTTGCGCGGTAGAGTCGGGGAGCGAGGTGAACCAATCGTCGGAGGCTTTGCTCATGTCGATGCCAAGGCGTAGCGTGCCTTGGTAGATGCGCGTAAGGCGGTCGGTGGTGAGCGTGCGAGAACGCTGCCACTCAACAAGTTCCTCGGTGTTGATAGTAAGAAACTCCCATTGCCCTATATCGCGCACTGATAGAATTTGTTCGGGAGTAAGGTCTATGCGTGTGTTGCGTTCCACTTCAAGGTGTATAGGGGAATTTTCTTTAATACCGATATATATATAAGTAATGGCAATGACGATGGCGGTTACGGCAAAAATCCACCACCAGCGCAGCAAGCGTTGTAGGCTTTTCATTTTTAGTTCGTTTGAAGCTTTGTCCAATCGTGATCAGAATAGTTGCGGCCAAAGCGTAAGGTGATTTGACTCTCGGTATATCCTAAGTTAGAAAAAAGTGGAATGAGTTGGCGAGCAGCACTCTGCTTGGCGCGCTCTTCTAAGCCGAAACGTGAAAGGTGGGCTGTAATGCTATCAGCCCCTTGTTGTGCAAAGTTGGCAATCTCGGCATCGGTGTAGCGTGAACGCAAGGCATCAACGTATTGACGTGTGCCTTGATTGTCAACACGCGTAGAAGTGATGATGACGTGTGGGTCGGGCAGGGTGATGACGAGTGTGCTGTCAGTGCGTTGTAGGTTGTCGGCTGTAAAGTTGGCAAAGTCAATGTAGGCTTTAAGCGTAACGTCGATAGGGATAGCAATGCGGCGGTCGCCCATGCGAGCAGGAAGATCGACCTGCAGACCTAATACCTTGCCTTTGATGCGAGGCTCGTCGGTATGAGTGATGAGTTTGTGAATTTTCATCTCAGCCGTATAAAGCCGAGCACACGACTGAACGCGCATAACCATTAGTGCCGTGGTGTCGACGGCAGATTGTGTTGTGCGCTTTGCTTCGCTATCCTTGTTTTGCCTATGGCACGATGTGGCGCAAAACGCCAAAGAATGGAGCAAAGCAATGTATATAATATATATAAGCCAATGTTTTACTTTCATAATACAAAATTATAGAAAATAATGTAGGGTAAAAAACTCTTATAGTGTTTTCTTGTTTTTATGCTTAAAGTTTTGTTACTTTGCCATTCCATTAAATGTAACAAACAGAGTATATGAAGAAGATAGTATTGGCATCAACTTGCTTACTGTTGGGGCTTTCGTTGGCTTCGTGCAGCAACAAAAAAAGTGATGCTGAGGCACAAAACGTTGATAGTACACAGACTGTAAATAATAACAATGCTCCGTATGCCGAACCAACACAAAGTAATGCTTATACAACAAAGTTGGCAGGTAAGCAGTTTGAGATTACGATATCGCGTGTAGCTGATAAGACATTGCCTATCGTTAAGGACGATTTGGGCAAGGAGTTTTATGATAATCGCGTTGACGTAGTGATAAAGTGCAACGGACAGGAGTTTTATAAAAATTCGTTTACGAAAGATGCTTTCTCAGAATTCTTGACCACAGCAGCCGACCGTCAAGGCACAGTGTTGCTCGGCATGGCTTATGATAGTGCCAAGAGTGATGGACACGCCATTCGCCTTGGTGCACAAATCGGTCAGGTAGGCATCGAAGAAGGTCCCGCTTTTAGTATCGAAATCCCCCTTGATGGCAGCGCTGCAAGTATTGTGCGCGATAATAATCAAGATACTACGGGTGACGATATGACGGATTGAAGATTGGGGTTATGAGGTTATTGGGTTATGAGGTTAAAAAGTTAGTGTGTCTAACTGTTGTTTAATTCGTTAATTCATTAAACTCATAATTTTGTTACACTCATTAAACTTATAAACTTACAATAATGGCAAAAGAAGAAATGGACGCTGCAACTCCCAATGCTGAGAAGTTAAAAGCATTGCAGGCTGCAATGGCAAAGATAGAAAAGGACTTTGGTCGTGGTTCGGTAATGCGCATGGGCGACGAACAAGTAGAAGACGTAGAGGTGATACCTACAGGAAGTTTAGCACTTGACGCTGCTTTAGGCGTGGGTGGCTATCCTAAAGGACGTATTATAGAAATCTATGGTCCAGAATCGTCAGGTAAAACGACATTGGCTATTCATGCCATAGCACAGGCTCAGAAGGAGGGCGGTATCGCAGCCTTTATCGATGCAGAGCATGCTTTTGACCGCTTCTATGCAAAGAAGTTGGGCGTAGACGTTGACGAACTCTTAATCGCTCAGCCCGACAATGGTGAACAGGCACTCGAGATAGCTGACCAATTGATTCGTTCATCGGCTATTGATATTATCGTGATTGACTCAGTGGCAGCTCTTACGCCAAAGGCTGAGATTGAGGGCGATATGGGTGACAATAAGGTAGGCTTGCAAGCTCGACTGATGAGTCAAGCCTTGCGTAAGTTGACGTCGACGATTAGCAAGACCAACACAACGTGTATCTTTATTAACCAATTGCGCGAAAAGATTGGTGTGATGTTTGGCAACCCAGAGACGACAACTGGTGGTAACGCCTTGAAGTTCTATGCTTCGGTTCGTTTAGACATTCGTCGTGTAACTACGCTGAAGGATGGCGATACACCTATTGGTAACCAAGTACGCGTAAAGATCGTAAAGAATAAGGTGGCTCCTCCTTTCCGTAAGGCAGAATTTGAAATTACGTTTGGTGAGGGTATCTCACACGTAGGTGAAATTGTTGACTTAGGCGTAGAACTTGGCATTATTAAGAAGAGCGGTTCGTGGTTTAGCTACGGTGAAACTCGTTTAGGCCAAGGTCGCGATGCGGTAAAGCGCGTTATTAAAGACAATCCAGAATTGACCGCTGAATTGGAAGAGAAAATAGCTGCTGCGCTGAAAGAACGCAATGCTGAAGAGTAAAGTTTGGCGGGCTTATAGGGTTAGAAGATAATGGGATTAAAAAGTTACTTTTAGTTCTTGCAATCATCTTATTAAACCCATAAACTCATAAAACTCTCCCTAAAGATGGAATATAAGAAGCATTACACTGATGAAGAACTGAACGAAGTCGTCGGGTGGTTTAAGTCACATTTTGATGAATTGCCAGCCTCTCTTTATATAGACAAAGCTACTTATGTGAAGGATTTAAAGCATACAGTTACGCTATATTACGACATCGTAAATAAGTTGAAAGATAATCCAACCTATGCTGCACAGATTCGCCACTTATTCTTGATGCGCGAGGCCGTGTTGAAGCAATGGAAGGAGGAAGGTAAGGCTTAGAAACAAATATGAATAAAGAGGAAACAATGGTCTGTGTGAAATATATAGATGCGTTTGTTTCCTCTTTTTAGCTTTATACAAAATTATGACACGTAGAAGTATTAGAAAATATAGTTCGCGCCCCGTAGATGACGTTATGCTCAACGAACTGTTAGAACAAGCAGAACGCACCCAAACGATGGGTAACTTACAACTTTATTCGGTAGTAGTGACGCGTAGGGATGAGATGAAGCAAAAGCTTGCTCCTTGTCACTTTAATCAGCCTATGGTGACGCAGGCACCAGTGGTGCTAACCTTTTGTGCAGATTATAATCGCGTAACAACATGGGCAGAGCAGCGCAAGGGACACCCAGGATATGACAACTTGCTATCCTATCAGAATGCGGCAACAGATGCATTGTTGTTTTGCCAACGTTTTTGCGACTTAGCTGAGGCTGTAGGGCTGGGACTTTGCTTTTTGGGCACAACGATTTATCAACCGAAGCAAATTATTGACTTATTACACCTACCTCGATTGGTAATGCCTGTGGCCACGATTACATTAGGTTGGCCTGACGAGCAACCCGCGTTAACAACGCGTCTTCCATTGTCGGCTATCCGTCATGACGAAACGTATCAACCGCACACGCCAGCATCGATTGACCGTGATTATGCTACCACCGAAGCTGCCCCCGAAAATCAAGAGTTTGTACACATTAACAATGTCGAGACGTTAGCACAGATTTTTACCGACATACGCTATACTGCTAAAGACTGCCGTACGATGTCAGAAGGATTAATTGAGGCGTTGAAGATGCAAGGGTTTATGTAATAGCGGTGGAGCTTTAGTGGTTTTAAATCTTTCTTCGTCAAAGTCTCAATCTCGTCATAATGGTTGCCGCCTCTGATGACAACATATTTGAGCGTTTTGTTCTTAGTCACGTATATTCATTTCAATGTAATCAACATTAATTTGCAGAGCGACATACATTGTCAAAGAACTGCGGCCCCATTCTTGCTTAAAGAATGGGGCCGCAATAGTATCTTACTGAAGTTTTCTCTAAAAAAAGATTATGAGTTCAAGTTTCGGATTTAACAAAGGCGGGCTGAAAGCCCAATGGAGCACATAGCCCAGGGCAAGCGAAGCGACACCCTGGGGTTCCCGCATAGTAGAGTCTCCGCGCCCTGTAAGGTAGGGTGTTCAAAATTGGCATCAAAAACGAGACCACTTTTTAGGCTGTTTTGAGTGTTTTGATACGTTTGGTAACAAGGTTTTCCATAAGATATTTTTCTCGCCAAAGAGTAATATCTTTAATCCTTGTCCTGCATAAGTGTTCTTTGACATTGTATCTTTTTGAATTAGATATGCCAGCAAAAGATAATATCACTGGTAGATGCAATACTAAAGTAGTGACACCATTGAGTTTGTTGGGGGACTGAATGTACTTAAAAATGCCAAATGTCGTTTCTATGAGATCTGAAGAATTATTGACAATATCAGCGTCCTTTAGAAGCCCGTCTTCTTCTGAAAGATAGGAAAGGAAGCAGGTGCCAACCCTTCTCATTCTCTCATTTCCACACATTATAGTAGCATTTATATGCATTCTGCATTTTGCTATAGTATTCTTACTCAACCCGTTGTACTTCATTTCTTTTTCTATGGAATGGACACATGACACGATGTCTTGCATTTCATCTATGAAAGAGGCATATGCAGGAAGAAATGAGAATACTTCTTTCTCAAGAGTGGTTAATTTGTGATACAACTGCAACATCTTGTATGCCCAGTTCACGCTTTCTTCAAGGTTCATAAATTTCGCCTTACATCTCTGTGAGGGTGATTGAAGATAAGCGACATCTTTCATACAGCACTGTTTTTTACAAACAGCCATCTTATTGAAGAACTCAGCAAACTCTGCGTCGTGCTTGTAAACGCGCTCCATAAACAAGGCAAGCGTGTGACTGACATCGCGATGCCACGTGAAGTTAGAGGATTTAATAGCTTTACGCATCTTTGCATCATTGTCCGAAATGACATACTTAGCCGCTTTGCCTATTATTCCCTCACTCTTTTCAAGAACCTTTTTCACTTTCTCTGCGTTCCAAGTAGTTTGGACTTCAAACCCTACGACCCTTGCATCGTCAAGCTGCAGGGGGCGCCCTTGATGTTCAGCTGGAACTGATATCATAGTAAGGAGTTTCTGGCTGCCTATCATCATGCACTCATCAATTATCATTGCATAATTGTTGTCGTTCAATGCCTTAGAAGTTTGATTAATTTCATCAAGGCCACATTTACGCACCCAATTATCAATAGTATTGTATGAGGGAATTTTGTCAACAAGTCCAAAGGTGAAATTGGCTAAGATTTCAAGAATCTTAGCAATATCTCGAGGGCTTGCATTTGTTGCGCATCTGATTGCGATAGCGATTTGGACGACAAATTCCGAGAACTGATGTCCTGGTATCGTTTTGTAATATTCCTCAGATTTTGCTCCATAAGTTTGTCTTCCTCTTTTTTTTTAGCTTCTGCTTCTAATTGAGAATTCCTTGCTTCGAGCCTTGCAATTTTAGCTTCTCGACGCTTCAATTGAGCTTTGGTGTTTTTGAGACTACTTTTGAGTTGTTTGATTTTATCTGATTTAGTCATAATATAGTCAATTATTAGTTGCTTTATTTACTCTGTAAAGCTACTAATAATCAGCGACTTGTGCAAGTACTCAGAGAACTATTTAGACCTTTAGGCCGTATTCTTTTATAGCTTTAAGAGCTACGAATGATCAGCACCTTTTTGGTCTCGTTTTTGATGCCAATTTTGAACACCCTACCTGTAAGGGCAAAAGCTTTAGCCCTTTATGTTGCTATTCTTGCTTGATAGCTGATTTAGCGGTCTTAAAGTGGAACACCGTATGTATATTTTGTTCAATACTTGCGCCATG